>JABAOH010041874.1_pt4 | contig 23568 bp, 17 predicted proteins | sample 7062181 | NCBI WGS metagenome assembly JABAOH01 (sample SAMN14538630, study PRJNA623070) | marine sediment metagenome | biome: marine biome [ENVO:00000428]; feature: marine pelagic biome [ENVO:01000023]; material: deep marine sediment [ENVO:00002113]; isolation source: pool of 5 deep marine... | reverse complement strand
CCCGGCGATATGAGCTGGATCAACGAAGCCAACGTCATCTGGGAGGACCTCACTGGCCGCCCACTCACAAAAGACTGCTCCCCTTCCGTCTACACCGTCATCGGCATCGGCATGTGGCGTCCCATGGCCGAGGCCATGGGTTGGCCCGACGAGCCCATCGGCTGGGATGAGATCGTGGCCCTTGCCTCCGACCCCGACGGATGGGCCAGGTACGGCCATCCCGAGTGGGGCCAGTTCAAATTCGGTCACACTCATCCCGACTCCTCCAACACCGGCTTCCTCGCCATGGGCACCCTGGCTTACTCCGCTCTCGACATCACCGAGGGTCTCACCCCTCAATTGGTCAAGAGCCAGGAGGTCATCAACGCATTCCAGCAGCTGGAACGCAACACTTATCACTACGGAATGTCCACTCGCTCTCTCTTCACACTCATGGCTCAGAATGGACCCTCCTACCTGCACGCTGGTACCAATAGCGAGACCGGGCTCCTGGCAACCAATAAGTACCAGGCTGATGCGCTGCGCTTCCCACTGGTTTTCATCTTCCCTTCCGACGGAACCTTCTGGTCTACCAACCCCATCTGCGTCCTGGATACCGATTGGGTTACCGAGGAGCAGCGCGAAGCTGCCAAGCTCTACGCCGAGTACCTCCAGGAGCCTGAAGCTCAGGAGACCGCGGTCGAGATCGGTTTGCGGCCCACCAGCGACATTGAGCTCCACGTACCCATCTCCCTCGAAAGCGGTACCGATCCGCGCGTGAGCCAGGAGACCATCCCGCCACTCGAAAGCGTCTCCGGCGATACAGCCACCGCCATCAAGGATGTCTTCAAGATGACTAAAAAACGTGCCACGGTGCTGATCCTGCTAGATACGTCCCTCAGTATGCAGGGTGACAAGATGAAAAATGCGGTCGAGGGAACGATCCATTTCATCGACCAACTGGAGAGAGATGACGAAGTGATCGTCTATACCTTCAGCGATAACACAGCGGAACTTGAGCCCTCAGGTCGAGTGGGTAATGTGACCGAACCTCTGAGAAGGATCCTGAGCGGAATATTCGCCGATGGCAATACCGCTTTATTCGACTCTGTCTGCAATGCTGTCGAACGATTAAGTCAAGAACGCGAAAAGGATCAAGAAACTGAAGAAACAAGACTGTACGGGATCGTGCTCCTATCAGATGGTGAGGATACCAATAGCCGTAAAAGTGGAAGTGATATGTTCATGTGTCTTCCTTCAGGCGAAGATGTCGAGGGGATAAAGATATTCACAATCGCCTACGGGGATGAAGCTGACGAGGATCTGCTTCTACGAATTGCTAACCGTACCAATGGGAAAGCCTACTTGGGTGACCCCGCAACCATAGAGGAGGTGTACCTGGCAATATCTTTCGAACAATAAGAAGTTGACTATGAGTTCTTAAGTAGGAGGATGCGGTCATGAAGAACTCAGAAAAAAACAGTAACATTTTCTACCTCATCATCACAGTCATCGTCGTCCTCATGGTCTTCTCTACCTTCTCTTGTGCTCCAGAAGAAGAGCCACCTAATCCAACCCCTACAGAGATAATACCCCACAACGCTGTGGAGATTGAACTGTGGACCAACGACACCAAAGCCGAATGGGTCCACGCCGTCACCGCCCCTTTCAACGAGGCCAGGGTTCAAACCTCCTCCGGCAGACCTGTCTTCGTCCACGTCATTCAACTCAGCTCCGGTGACGTCTTCCCAAAGATCCGCAGCGGTGAGATCAAACCTACCGTCTGGTCCCCCGGCGATATGAGCTGGATCAACGAAGCCAACGTCATCTGGGAGGACCTCACTGGCCGCCCACTCACAAAAGACTGCTCCCCCTCCGTCTACACCGTCATCGGCATCGGCATGTGGCGCCCTATGGCCGAAGCCATGGGTTGGCCCGACGAGCCCATCGGCTGGGATGAAATCGTGGCCCTTGCATCCGACCCCGACGGCTGGGCTAGGTACGGACATCCCGAGTGGGGCCAGTTCAAATTCGGTCACACCCACCCCGACTCCTCCAACACCGGCTTCCTCGCCATGGGCACCCTGGCTTACTCCGCTCTCGACATCACCGAGGGTCTCACACCTGAATTGGTCAAGAGCCAACAGGTCATCAACGCATTCCAGCAGCTGGAACGCAACACCTATCACTACGGAATGTCCACTCGCTCTCTCTTCACACTCATGGCTCAGAATGGACCCTCTTACCTGCACGCTGGCACCAACAGCGAGACCGGGCTCCTGGCAACCAATAAGTACCAGGCTGATGCGCTGCGCTTCCCACTGGTTTTCATCTTCCCTTCCGATGGAACCTTCTGGTCCACCAACCCCATCTGCGTCCTGGATACCGATTGGGTTACCGAGGAGCAGCGCGAAGCTGCCAAACTCTACGCTGACTATCTCCAGGAGCCTGAAGCTCAGGAAACCGCGGTCGAGATCGGTTTGCGACCCACCAGCGACATCGAGCTACACGCACCCATCTCCCTCGAAAGCGGTACCGATCCGCGCGTGAGCCCGGAGACCATCCCGCCACTCGAAAGCGTCTCCGGCGATACAGCCACCGCCATCAAGGATGTCTTCAAGATGACCAAAAAACGTGCCACGGTGCTGATCCTACTGGATACCTCCGGCAGCATGGAGGGGGATAAGATAGAGAACGCAGTTGAGGGGACGATCAATTTCATCAACCATCTGGAGCGGGATGATGAAGTGGTCATCTACTCATTCAATGATATTACAGTGAGACTCAAAGCTTCCGGGCGTGCTGGTGACGTTGTTGAAGCTCTGAGGCAAACCCTGAGAGGATTGCAGGCCCGCGGTAGCACTACTCTCTACGACTCAGTCTGCTTGTCTGTCGCGCAAATGAACGAGGCACGGGAAGAAGATGAAGCAGCAGATGAAAGACGGCTTTATGGGATCGTGCTGTTATCGGATGGAAAGGATACTGCCAGTGGAAGAAACAAGAGTAACATGTACGATTGCTTGCCAACTGGTGAAGATGTTGAAGGGATTAAGGTCTTCACCATTGCTTACGGGAAAGATGCATACGAATCTCTGTTGGAGGATATCGCGGAACGGACAAACGGAAAATACTATGTTAGTGATCCAATGAATATTGAAGAGGTGTATCTGGCAATTTCGTACGAACAATAAAATCTGCCCCACCATCACACGATTATTGTGCTTGAGTATCCACATGGCGTGGATCCTCAAGCGTTCAGAGTGAATTATTGGAATCGCTTTTCTCTAACCTTCAATTCCATCTCCCATATACCTGCTCCAGTCTTTAAAACCGCTGTAATGTAAAACATCAAATCTACATATGAACTCAATCACAATAATCGAGAGGCAAAACCTTTCTTCTGATCCTACTGTGGTTTCAAAGATATTCATTCATGATGATCGTGCTGACAATCTACAGGTTGATTTTTATATCTTCAGCAGGTCGGTGTCCACATTGGAATTCACACAATTTTGATTTTTCACTCAATGTAGTCGGTAATTGTTTTTATGACTGATACTGGAGCATTTTCTGCAATATAGAGAATGTAAACATGGTGGACTTCCACAACGAAAAATCTCCTAGTCCAACAGGCGGATGAGGATCTCCTCTCAATCTCGTGGTTAGGTAGGGCACCAGAATCAGACCTAACAAGTTGTCAGATATGGTTCCTTTTTAATATCACAAGAGCAAGCGAAATCCGTATTCATAGATTCAAATCTAATCCTGCCTCCTAATAATAGATCTCCCATAATGGTTGAGGGTCATCATAATTCGATGACCCTTCAATCGTTACTTCAAATATAAGTCAATGTACTCCGTATTCATATCGATGAATCGCAGCAGAATCGTATTACCATAGTAGATTAGAAGTCTATTCTCCCCCGCACTTCTCTAGTCACTCCAAAGTTGTCACATACTTCTTTTACATAGCCCGGGCAAACTGAGCATCTTAAACTAATTCCCAATTTTAACTCCTCTAAATGTCAGCTATGTTATCGTCCCATTTCAGGTAGATCGGTATATGAAGCATCATACTGTCAGCATCGAGTTATTATCGCAACATGAGAGCTTAAGGTTTCCATGGAGAGTAGTTGAACAACACAGGGAACAATCACAAGTTGTTTCTACGAACTCTATCCTACTCATTGCCAGAGGTATTTGGTTAAAAGGAGAACATGATGATTATTACGACTACCCCAAACGTCGAAGGTCAACAGATCCAAGAGTATCTTGGCCTCGTCACCGGTGAAGCGATCTTGGGAGCGCATATCGGTCGTGATATCTTGGCCAGCATCACCGATATCGTAGGCGGACGTTCGGCGGAATATGAGCATGAGGTCAGAAAAGCTCGAGGCATCGCGGTGCAGGAGATGTCTTCAGAGGCAAAGACAAAAGGCGGGAATGCTGTCGTTGGCGTGGATGTGGATTATGAGGTAATTCGCCAGGGGATGCTCATGGTGTCCGTCAGTGGAACCGCAGTGAAGCTCGGTTGATCTCCCAGCCAATTACATTGAAAATCTATAAAATCGTTTCAGTTTGTATCAGAATCCGCGCCTCGGAAACGCGGCGACTTTGACATTCCAACAAAGGGATTAGTAAAACAAGCCGTAAAATTTGCGGACGATATGAAAGCTCAAAGGATTGCGGAATTGCGTGACGCCTAAATTACCACCGACGAGAAGTTACTATGGTGCAGTTGGGAAACCGATGGTTTTGAAGCCTTGCGGGCAGCCTTTGAAGAGTTGAATAAGGCAACTGGGTTAAGATTAGAACTGAAGCAAATTGTTACAATATGCAATATGAAAATACTTAGGAATCAAAAAAGTGCGGGGATGACCCAGCAATTAGACATTAGGAGACCAAATCTACCATGAGCGACCTCAACCCCCGTAAACTTAATGTCACTTTCATAGCGGATGTAACTACAACCGATTTGGTCCTGCCTCGCCGGTACACCTTGACTCACTCTGACTTTACCGGTGACCTATTTCTCACGATTGGTGATGATTTTGATTACAAGCAGATCTCCGGTTTGTACACTCGGTTAATGCGTGATGAGGTTTTGGCAGAATGGTGGGAAGGTAATCCGTACACATTCCGCGTATATTGCCACGTCAGTGGAGGAATCGTGTTCGGAACCGCTCGATACCGGTATAACATCTTCAGATACCATATGCCCATGGTCTTACAAGCAATCCGATATGGTGACCGGGAGCTATTCGCTCAAAATCCTTTTCTTGATGAAGCTGAAATCTTCGTGCATTTTCACGCAAGACAATCTCGGTTCAACACGAATGAATCATGGGGCACATTCGCAGAGTACATTGTTTGAGGTATGCGTAAAACAGAAAATGTGATAAGCAATGCGTGAAGTCTATGAAGTAACAAGTAATCAGTTACTTGGTGATTCGGGACAGTAGAACTAGATGAAGTTCCATAATGCATTTGGGACGTCGACACGTATTCACGAAAAAGCCTCCTTTACTTAGCTCAATCAATTTTAAAGTTCCCAATGATCATGCCCTCCAGGATCTATAAGGATTCAATTTGCATATGGTATAAATATTACCTAATTTATCGTGTTAGAATTGTTACAGATGTTTATTCGAATTTGTCACTCAAACAAATGCTTATGCGACTTTATGTCCTATCAGCGTAACACTTGCAGGAGTGGATGGTTTACTGGCACGGCCAGTATGCATGACAGAATGACTCGATGATTTTTCATTTGTGATTATTAAGAACAGGGGCGCCACTTTTCAGCTAAAAGCTGTTTGAATACATGGAAATCTATTTTCTTCGGGGGCAGAGAATTCTTGAGTGGATTTAATTTTCAAAGGAGATGATATGCATGACTGAGCAGGTAGATACCGTCATCATTGGTGCTGGCCAAGGAGGGCTCTCGGCCAGCTATTACCTTATGAAACAAGCCCATAAACACATCATCTTGGAACGGGCGAATCAAGTCGCGGATGCTTGGCGCAATCGTTGGGATTCATTCACGCTGATCACACCTAATTGGATGATCCGACTCCCTGGTGCAGAATATCGGGGCGATGAACCGAACGGTTTCTCGACACGAGACGAAGTCGTAGCCTACTTCGAGGAGTATGTCCAGCAGTTCGATTTACCGATCCGATATGGACACCGAGTGACATCGGTTGAGTCCAATGGGGCTGGGTACCTCGTGAGGACCGACAAGTCTGAATTCAAAGTTGCCAACGTGATAATCGCCACAGGCTTATACCAAAAACCCAAGATCCCACCATTCAGCACCAACCTGCCTTCAGAGATCCATCAAGTTCATTCCAGCAAATACCGCAATCCTGAGGCGCTGCCGGATGGCGCGGTTCTCGTCGTGGGGTCGGCACAATCCGGCTGTCAAATTGCTGAAGAACTTTATCAAAGTGGCCGTAAGGTTTACCTCTCGGTGAGTAGTTCAGGCCGAATTCCTCGCCGCTACCGGGGCAAAGATATTACCGAGTGGCTTAATGAAATGGGATTTTATGATATGACGGCGGATAATCTTCCCTCACCGAAAGCCAAGTTCGCTGGGAGCGCGCACGGCACAGGAAAAGATGGCGGCCACACCATTAACCTGCATCAGTTTGCGAAGGATGGCGTCGTTTTATTAGGTCACATTCGAGGTGCTCAAGAAGATCGGATCCTTTTGGAACCTGACTTGAATGAGAACCTGGCAAAAGCAGACAAGTTCGAAGCCGATCTAGTAAAACAAGTCGATGAATACATCGAGAAAAATGGTCAGAATGCGCCCAATGAAACCCTCCCAGAAATGCGTGATGGTTATGATGAAGAAGTTATCATTGAACTAAATCTGAAGGCCGCAGGCATCACCAGCATTGTCTGGGCTACAGGGTATAAGTTTGATTTCAGCATGGTGAAGCTTCCTGCATTTGATGAAGACGGATATCCCTTACAGAAGCGCGGTGTCACAGAGTATCCGGGACTTTATTTCGTTGGTTTACCCTTTCTTCACAACACGAGATCCGGACTTCTCGTTGGCGTCGGTGACGACGCTGCCCACATAGTATCCGTGATCGAATCAAACGGGAAAATGTAGATGGCTTTGGCCAAGCAGGCATATTGACTTCCGTTGGAGTAGACCATGTCAAAAACCCACGAAGGCTATCTGCTGATTGTTGACCTAACTGGATATACAAGATACCTGAGCGAATCCGAACTGGAACATGCTCAGGAAACGCTGACAGCCCTACTTGAACTTCTAGTGGAAAATACCCGTCCCCCTTTGGTTATATCGCGTCTTGCAGGAGATGCGGTCATTAGTTACTGTCCAAGAGAAGACTTCTCCCAGGGGCAGATGTTCATCGAAATGATCGAAGACACCTATGTCACGTTCAGGAAAACCCTCGATCGATTGGTTCTCAATAACACTTGCGGTTGCAACGCCTGCGCCAACATTGGAAGTCTCGATTTGAAGTTCTTCATCCATTACGGAAGCTTCGGCATTCAGCGCGTCTCAGGCTATGACGAGCTGGTGGGGAACGATATCAATCTACTCCACCGTTTGCTCAAGAACAATGTCACGGAGGAAATTGGATATCAAGCCTATGCGCTTTACACAGACGAAGCAATTCAGCTGTTAAATGTCGAAGAAATTGGAGAAACACTTGCTCATCACACCGAGGCATACGAACATCTTGGTGAGGTGGATCTTTTTGTGCAGGACATGCACCCAATATGGGAAACAAAGCGTGAAACCACTGCTGTAGCCTTTCCATACGATCATATTGTGGCACAAATAGAAGTGGAAATCAGCATGCCCCGTGAGCGGGTATGGGATTACTTGATCCAGCCCGAGTTCCGAAATACCCTGAATGGCTCAGACAGGATGGAGATTGTAAATCGTACGAAGGGGCACATTGCTCCCGGTAGTGTCTACCAATGTTATCACGGGGACAAACTAGTGCCTCAAACCATCTTGGAGTGGAAACCCTGCGAATGGATGATCGTAAAAGAGTTACCACCCATGATCCCATCCGTCAGCACCATCAGCGAATACCGCCTTGATCCAATTGAGGGGGGCACGAGGTTGATCAAGATGATGACTCCTCCTACTGGACCCTTCCTTGGGCGGACCCTTATACGTCTTCTCACACCAGTGTTCATCCGGTTCCTAAAGCAAGCTTTTGAAGCATTCAAGATTGAAATCGAGAAGGATTATCGAGCAAACTCAAAGAAGTTGGAACATTTTGAGCAAGAAATAAATTTTCCAATTGAGCTCACCAAATCTGGTTTGTCCATAAATGGGGACAGATCTTTATGAAACAGGGTGTAACATTCAAGACATTCTGAATTTAGATTCTACTGCAGGGAAATGGAAAATGAATCCTACTTGAGAATAGCAATTTCCGTGGGAAGACTCAATTTCAGAATTTGTAGATAAGCTAGGTTAATCCCTTTTTGACTTCACACGGATCTGCAGGAACCTCACTTGTTAGCTAGCATCCCATAGTCGATCCATTCTTTGCCCAAAATCGAAAAGTAATTTTGAATAATAAGAAAGAGCCCCAACACACAGGGCTCTATTTGTTTTCTTAGACAATACATCATTTGGGATCATAGGTATTTAATCATTCTAGGTATTGTCACCAATAATTTGATGATGTGCACGCAGGAGAGCTTGGTCCTAAATGTATAAATCTCTCCTTTCGTACGTTAGGTACCCACCAATTATTGAGATAGCAATAATACCTACTGAAATCAACACGAAGGTAAGATCAATTCTTGCCTCATTCAGCAGCTCTGAAGGACTGAAGTATTCGAATGGAGAGAAATATTTTAGAAACTCAAGATTTTCATTCAGCCCGGAGATGATGGAGAGGAAGAAAGATCCAAGCAGCAGAGCTACAGCTACTGATACCGCTCTTTTGTACCGCCTCATAGCACAACCGAGGAAGATGCCTATGGCGAGGAATGTCATCTGCATGATTAACAACGCTACCATACATAGGGTCATAAAATCATAAAATTCACGATCAGGTTGATATTGCGCCACACTGACTAATGAAGCACCCAAGATTATTACAAGAAAGGCGATGCAAAGTATCACAGCAGCGAGTATTTTCGACGTTATAAGCTTTCGCCTGGGAATAGGTAACGTGAGTGCAAATTCAACCGTCTTATCTCTTTCTTCTTTGGAGATAATATCACTTCCCAACATCACTGCATAAACAGAGCTGAGCAATGCAAAATATGTGAAACAAACGCCAAAGAAACCGGTGACCGTAGTTAGATTAAAGGCATTCATTTGAAAAGCTTCTAATATGGCAGGGGGCATACTATCCATGATCTCCAGCATCTCAGGATTTCCTGCATAGGCTGAAAACTTAGTCATAGCCATAACTATGAAGAGGATCATGATCCCTCCCCAAATCAGGAGAGCTCGAAAATTTGCTTTAAGTTCTCTAATAAATATATTCATCTCAATTTCCCGTTACACAGCTGTGTGGATGTCCCTTCTCGTGTAAAGAAGATAACTGCCCACCAATGATACTACGATCAAGGAAACACTGATCAGTGCCAGTGGCATCTCATAACTTCCATTACGAATGATGTAGTTTGGATTAAAATGCCTGAATGGTGTGATATATGATAATTTATCATCACCAATCATCCCACCAAACGCATTCAATATATACAATCCAAAGACCATTGCCATCGAGAAGGGCGTTACACTCCTAATCTTCTTTGGCAACATTGATATCAATAAGCTGACCGTGAGAAAGAAAAGTTGAAAAAATGTTACGGTTAATAGGAGTAGGGCTAAAGTCTCTACTTCATAGGGTCTCCCATCCCTATAGATATTGATGAAGACAAAACTACTGATCCATACAACAAGATTCGTGATGGCAAGTCCGGTGATCGCGGAAAGCAGCTTGCTGCTCATGATCTTTGTACGGCCAACAGGTTTCGGCAAGAGGAAATCCGCGGTCATTTCTCTTTCCTCAACAGAGACTAGAGAAAATCCATAATTCGCCGCCTGTATTGAGACACATAATTGGCAGAAGAGAAAGATTAAGGCAAAAAACCCAAGAACGGTTGACATATCCATTCCGTCCATACCAAATGCCATTAGGAATTCACGTGGAAATTTCTCTAACGTTTGATTCAAAATCTCCGCTTCTTCTGCAAAACCGGAATATATTGACGTAAAAAAGAAGATCATGACTATGAGGGCTATGGACCAAGTAATAACGGACCTGAGACTCATTTTGAATTCATGCAAATAGATGTTCATTTTTTTCACCTACTCATAATAATGCATGAAAATTTCTTCAAGAGTGGGCTCTTCGATCGTCACATCGGTCACTTCTTTTTCGCTGATTAACCTCGTTATCAAATTGATATCTCCCTTATAGAAGAAGCTTACGGCACCATTTTCATTCTCGAGGTTACTTACACCTGCCAGGTTAAATTGCATTTCATCAACTTTACTCGCAACGATCCTGATCTTCTTATAATTTTCTTTTTGGAGTGTTTTAATGTCTTGAATTTCGACGATTTTCCCTTCCCTGATGATCGCCACCCGGTTACATATTTTTTGAACCACAGAAAGGATGTGGGATGAAAAGAAAACCGTCGCGCCCTTTTGGTTCTCTTCTCGAATGAGGTTGAAGAATTTCTGTTGAATAAGAGGATCAAGCCCAGCCGTTGGTTCGTCCAAGAATATTACTTTCGGTTGGTGCAGAAGCCCCTGGACAATTCCGACTTTCTTTCTATTTCCATAGGATAAGTCATCGATCCTTCTCTTTAGATCAAGTTCCATGATATCGGCCAGTTCATACAACCTTTTCGTGTTATCTTCGTTGTAGAAACTTGCCGAATAATTCAATAAATCGATTGCCTTCATCCTATCGTAATAAAATACCTCAGAGGGCAAGTACCCAATGTCCTCTCGTAGCTCTGGTCCATACTTAATGGCATCCTTGCCAAAGATTGTGGCTGTTCCACTGGTGGGATATATCAGAGAACAAAACAATCTGATCGTCGTGGATTTACCAGCTCCGTTTGGACCGATAAAGCCAAAAATCTCTCCCTCATCCACACTGAACGATACGTCAATAATTCCCCTGGCTTTGCCGTAGTACTTCGTCAGATTCTTAGCTTCAATGATGCCCACAACTTCACTCCTTTTAGCAATGCAAACTCCATTAAGACATCCAATAGGCTTGTGACCAACATGTCAAAGTCTATGCTTTGGGTATGTTTCTGTCAATGTGTACTTAATCCACACTCCTCCATTTTTTCTATCCGGAATCGATCAAACCCTAAATGGAACCATAGTTCCATCTATCAGTCATCCATCGAATACGCACCGTGCGTATCCTAGACTAATTACGTTTTTCAGATTAAACTGGAGATATCCGATGTTATTAGGATAGTTATAATGAGTAATGACAATGTGACTCAAGATGCAATGGTGGAGGAATTCTGGCGCAATTGGATCATGGAAGGTCCTCCAGCAACTAAACGGAGACAACACCGTTTTTACAGGCTCCTTCCTTCAGATGCTCGCTGTAAATTCTGTTATGCCCCATTCGAAGGGACTAGCGGCACTCTAGTAAAAACCATATTCCAGGTAACTCCATCGCGATTTAACCCACATTATTGCAACTTCTGCGATGACTTTGCTAGTAAACATCAAGGCGGCGCGGAGGTACCCATCACAATGCTTTTCGCGGACATTCGTGGTTCCACAGCGTTGGCGGAACGTATCGGACAGAGAGAATTCGGAAACTTAATCAACCGTTTTTACGTCGAAAGCACCACAGTTCTTAGCTATGCTGACGCCATGATCGAGAAACTGGCCGGTGATGAAGTCACAGCCATGTTCACCCGGGGAATTGCAGGAGAAAACTATTCCCTTAGAGCCATTGAGGCTGCAAAGGAGCTGCTCAGAGTCACCGGACATGGTGATGCGGAAGGTCCGTGGATACCAGTGGGAATCGGTATCCATACCGGTGAGGCATTTGTTGGATCAGTTGGCCAACCGAATGGGATTATGGAAGTAGCTGCCCTTGGAGATGTTCCCAACACCGCCTCTCGTCTTACCTCACACGCTGCTCTAGGCGAGATCCTGGTCAGCGCGGATGCAATGGGAGATGCCCAGCTAAATACTCAGGATCTGGAGAAACGGCATTTGGATCTGAAGGGACGCAGTGAAGGGATCGATGCTTACGTGCTACATCTTTAATGTATCCCCTCTTGGCATTTGATCCCCGGGGAACTAATGTAACAATTCCGGTTCAATAATGGACTTGTATAAGCCCAGATAGGTTTCTACTTGCTCGGTTCTAGTAGGAACTCAGCGCAAAGAAATCCTACTCACCTTGATCCGGAAATATCTGTCGACATATTCTGCGCAGAAAAACGGTGTTTTTCCACTTAATAATAAGGAAGATCCTTTATCCGAATTAGCAAAGCGGTAGACAAGGTTCCCTTATGGGAGTGCAAGGATCTGGAAAATCCTGAATATGGATTCTATTCGGCTTTGTTCAATGCAGGCAATTCTCATTGTCGCTTCTTACGAATGCTGTTCCTATCTCAAGGGAGCCGCTTTGCATTTCAATCAACTCAATTATTATTTTGTGGGGATTTTGGTCCAAAAGTACTTTTGACTCCTCCACCTCATTAGCTGTAAACGAATACTCTCAACCAACTGAGGGCCACCCGCAGGCGGCCCTCATAGATCGGAGGATAATATCCTCGCATCTGTGGTTGACTACGGTTCATTATCCGGAAGCGGCGCATTCGGATCGATAGGGCCGATGTGATACGGCCGCATCATTTCGTTGTCCTCGTGCTCAACGATATGACAGTGCCAGACGAAGAGCCCCCCTAGGTCATACTTCGCTTTGATGCGAGTGATCTCACCGGGGTAGGCGATGACCGTATCTTTAAATCCAGTCTCCCAGGGCAGAGGAGTGTTTTGTCCAGCAGTACTTGTGCCTCCACCGAATGGTAAACGCTCCACGACCTGGAATTTCACGAGGTGAACATGGATCGGGTGAGCGTCCTCCGTGAAGTTGTACATGCTCCACTGCTCGGTGCTGTCCACGGCTGGATTCTCGGTGATCTCGTCGCTCCAGAGCAGCCCTCCCTCGGTCGTGCCTGATCCCAAGAGTGCAGCTGAGGGAACATCTGCCCCGACGTTGTCGACCTCTTCATTGAGGGTCACATTGAACGTGTTGGGAGCAGCTCCGAGAGCTGGAGGCTTAGGTAGCGCAATCCCACCGCCCAAACTGGGATCCACGGAGTCGTCAGTAACCGTACCAGGTTTAACTTTGAACTTCATTACCAGGCCAGTGGACTCCCAATCCGACAGGTCTTCTGTCGAGATACCACCAAATGGTGCGTCTGGACCATCGTTAACGAGATAGAGTTCCACGACATTGCCGTTGTCTGTCGGGACATTCGAGAAATCAATGATCACATCAGCACGCTCCGCTGGGGCCATGAGCAGTTGATTCAGTTCGACCGCGTTCGGTAGGAAACCCTGTTCCGCGCCGATCTGCCAGAACTTGACATTTGAATCCGGCGTATTGAAGTTATCGTTGTCGGATCTTGGGCTAGTCGTGAGCTTCAGGAGCAGGAAGCGAGAGTTGCAGCCGTTCAATAGTCGGAAGCGATAGCGGCGCCGCTCTACCTCCAGGTATGGCCAGGTCCGGCCGTTGACCACCATCATGTTGCCGAAGAACTCGGGATTCCAGATGGGCGGCACGTTACTAGTCGGTATGAATGGTCCTTCGAACCCATCAAAGAACGCACGGTTGTCCGGGTAGAAAAGTGAGCCGCTGTCGTTGAATGAACGGTCCTGGATGGCGATGGGTATCTCAGTGTATTCTCCGAGTGGGTTATCACCGACACCAGGGGCTACATAGCCCAGATTTGCGTCATAGTCTCCGCCGCGGATCAGCCAGAAGCCAGCAGGCCCAGCGTATACATTGAGTCGTGTCATTCCAAGGGTGTGGTCATGGTACCAAAGTGTGGTTGCCGGTTGGTCGTTGGGGTACTTGAATGCCGCAGTACCTGGAGCCCAGCCGTGCCCATACTTGCCGTTGAAGTAGTCGAAGAACGTGCCCGTTTTGGCATAACCTGCAGGGATGTTGTTAGCATCCGGCAGGTACCAGGCCTCGGGGTAGCCATCGCTGTCCTCACTTGTGTGCGCCCCGTGCACGTGGACGATCATGGGCACCGGACCCGTATATGGTCCCGGCGTAGTCGTAAATGTCGGACGTTTGTCACGACCAGCCAATCCACCCGGCGGATTAGCCCAGTGCAAGGTCTGGTCCACAGGCAGCAAGTGGGGAAGGAAATTGCCAGTGGCTGGGTCAATCAATTGGTTTCGCCACAGGACTTGCGTCGTCTTGTTCGCAGTGGCCTCAACAGTGAACGCTGGGTAGAAGTAACCGTCTGCAAGGGTAGTGGTTCTAGCATCCGCAGGTCCGTAACTCCATACGGTCGTCATAGGCAGGCCATTAGTATCTGGTAGGATCTGCTGTTGGAACTGCCGTACAGCGATCTTATACTTATCTTTATTCTTCCTGAATGAACCTAGCATGGCCGGTGGCTTTACCAGTTCCGTCTCGAACTTGGGCACATCGCCAGGGAGTAAAGTTCCTCCAGGAATTTGTGCATATGCGCGCTCGATAAACCCAAACTTAGTTGCCAACAGAGCGCCAGCACCCGCTGCAGCACTAACCTTTAAAAATCCTCTTCTGTTCGTCATGATGTTATTGTCCTTGTTGTAGAGGTATGCAAAGAAACATTTGAAATCGGTATGAAATAAATGTTATGCAATTAAGAATTGTTTTGCAGGATTTTTCAAATACCCCCCCTTTCAAATCAAGAAAGAATGCGGATCGATCACCCTAAATAAAGCAGTAGACCAATACAGGATAGCCTACTGTCTTTCAGGCACAATAAAGTGCAAAGAAACGATGGAACCTTATGAATTGAAATTAGCGTCTGGAATACCGGTGCAAGCATCTCAGAAGTACTGCAGTTTGAAACAATTTAGCACAAAACGCCAAATAATTCAATTCGGGGTAAGATAATCGTGTTACATTAATGAACCAACCTTTTCCGATTCTTCATATCCCGAGCGCTAGATTCATTTGAAATACTCATCGGGAAATGACGAATTTGGAGATGCATTAGAGGTGTCGCGTCATCCATGAACCTGCTAGCAACCATTAACAAATTTCACAGATCCGTCGCAGAAAATCAATACCGAAGATTTAGACAATTGTCGATCGACTTAAGGATTGAAGGATTGATGAGATACCATACAAGATATCAACGAGAATTCTGGTGACTCATGTTCCTGGATGATGAAAAGCAGAACGAGATTCCTTATTAATGTCACCACGATCTCCATAACACACATCCATGGTTCCAAATTCCATCGTCAACTCTCGAAATGGATTTCTTCTATTCGGTCGACTGTGTATATAGCAAAATGAGCAGCCACATGGCGTGTTTATTCCGATAGATAATGAGTTGCTGAGTAATCATCATACCTCTGATCAAACACCAAACTTCAAGTGAACAAAAGACACCTAACCTGTGTATAGTTTTATAAATATCGAGAAGAGCTAGGAACCTTTCAACATGGCCAGAATGGACTTAATTAAGCGCAGTATCGCAGGTGATCCCAACGCCTTCGAGATGATCTTCGAACAGTACAAGAACCTGGTATTCAAGACCGCTTATCTCATGCTTGATGACTACGACGAAGCAGAAGATGCTCTACAAGAGATCTTTTTGAAAGTATATGGCGCTCTAGGAACGTACAATCCAGCTAAAGGCGCTTTCTCCACCTGGCTATATCGAATCACAGTGAATCACTGCCTCAACCAGAAGCGTAAACTCTTTCATATCTTTAAATCAATGAGGGTATCAAACGATCAAAAACTACAAGTTCACACCTCCATTGAGGACAAGCTAGCAGAAAATCAGGCGATTGATCAAGCATTAAGTCGACTGAGCGATAAGCTACGCGTCGTGATCATATTACGTTACTTCCTCGATCTATCCTATTCTGAGATTGCACAAGTTCTGGATCTTCCCTTAGGTACTGTGAAGTCGCGGCTCAACATGGGACTGAAAAAAGTCCGGGATGGACTCGAGGAAGAAGAACTCAAGGGTCTTCCCACTCGGGAGGTATCAAAATGAAATGCCACGAGGTAGAAAAACTGATTCCAGCATATCTAGATGAAGAGTTATCACCATCTGAGAAAAAGCTGATGCAAACCCATTTAGCTGAATGCAGAGATTGCACACAAGAATTAGAGGTCGTCGGAAACATTCAAGGCATCATTCGACAACATCTAAATGCACGCGCGGCCACAGCTGCTCCACAACCTCAAGCCTGGTCACTCCTGCGAGCTTCCCTACCCGCAAATCGTCGGAACCAGTCAGCACTAGAGAAAATCATAGGTTCGATCTCAGTCCCGGATTGGTTTTCTGTGGGCAGATTTTCTGCAGCAAGGGTCACAATCGGAGTTCTGGTACTGATCCTTCTGGTTGCTGTCGCCCCCCCTGTCTGGGCGCGATTGGAACCTGTCATTACCAACTGGTTCAGTTTCATATCTCCAGATGAAGAAAGTCGTGGAGGCATCGGAGGGTTCACTGCATTTACTCCATACCACGCCACATACCTTCCCGATGGATTCCAGCACAGCCTTCTTGGCGGCACAACATCAGTCTCACCAGAATGGGATGCGATAGAAATCGGATACGATCACAACGAAAAATTCATCATGATCCTTCAAAGCAAAGGAGTTGGTGTGACCGGCCTACCGACTGGGGAATCTAAATTTGTGAGGGGCGAACCCGCGGTCTTCATCCCATTCTTTGCCACAAGTCAGGAAGAGCTAAGTGAAAGGAGACCTGAGATCTCCATCGTTACCAATTATGACTACGAGAATACCCACTTGTTGGCATGGTTTTTGGGGGATATCAAGATTGAGGTCATCTCCAACATAACCTTGGAGGAAATATTTAAAGTTGCCGAATCCCTTGAACCCATGTATGTATCTGAAGGAGAGTTCCCATTTCCTGACCGATAATCGCCGGAATCCCTGATGGAGATTTAATTCTATAGAGCAAATGCAAGTTACTCATCATTCCGTGGTATTAGATGATGAGTGACTTTTTGTCTACTACTAAATCTGGTTATTGAAAAGGAGTATTATAACCACTATAATCGAATCAAATCGGGGATAGTGCATCTACCCTAACTCCAACTTACATCTCAAATACTCACATCCTCCATTATCTCCGCAGTCCAACCCTGTCAGTATTGTACTTTTGGTCCAAGAAAGAAAACAGGATAAGCCGGATAGGTACTTTGCCGAAGTTGATGAGGGTTGAATTTTCCTAATGGGTAATATCCCTCCAGTTAGACGTCTTGCCATTTACTAGGAGATCGTTCTTTCAGTTCTTGAAGGAGGCTCTTATGTCGGATCAACAGTATCAACCCGGACCACCGGTTCCAGCCGCGACGCAAACCAGCACTCTGGCAATTGTGAGTCTCGTTACGGGGCTTCTGTCCTATGTCATCATCCCTATTGTCGGCGCCATCGCTGCGATTATTACAGGAAACATGGCGAAGAAGGAAATCCGTGAAAGTGAAGGAAGCATCACGGGCGATGGCCTAGCCACTGCAGGAGTGATACTCGGCTATGTGAACATCTTCTTTATCTTTATCCCAATATGCATCATCATTCTACTCGCCCTTCTGGGACCAGCTATCGGCAATGTTTTCTCAAACATCGTGACTGAAATCTAACTAGTGAAGCAGGATTTCACATCTGCTACCTTTGGCAGATACAACGACAAGGCGTCTTCCTCATCGTAGGAGAACCTCGTCAATAAATTAACAGATTCTTCAATTCAGCGGAACACATGCAATCAGGTTCCTCAGATGTGCCGATCTGGTGAAGCAGAAATCCCTGAGATGTTTTGGGACATACGGACCATCTCAGGGATTCTTCGTTCGTATGTAACAAAGCTCTACGGCGATACCATCACAATCTGCGGGAATTCATCAGGAGACAAATCATCGACATTTTCCTGCGATGACACATAATCGCTCAATAGTTCCTCCTGGGATAACTCGAAATCAATTGGCACCAGGATATCGATCAAGCGAGTATGGTTCGTATCCACTAGACCACCTCCGATTCTCCACTGCTCTGCGACCGGCAACACGTCTCGTAACCTCCACACCCCGGCAGAGGGGTATCCTTCTTGGCTTCCAATGGCAACGGTATAGGACCAGGTCGAGGGATCCCCTGGAATCAGATTCCTTGGAACTCGGATCGTCACGCGTTGCTTGCCCGGATTGGTCACGATCGTGAAGCCTGAGTCTATTTGAACAGGACCCTGTGTTCCAGGGGTGTAAACGCCCGGCGTCCAGCCCTCCGCCCATACAGCATAGTCCCAACCGAAATCCTCTGTAAGCGCGGCATTCCGCCCAGGCAGCAGCATACGATCGCCATTCTCTGGACCATCAACATCGATGTATAGGTCGATGGTTTGTATACTCAAACCATTGGGCGAACCCCACTCGTTAATGACGGGACCGCGGAACTGAACGCGGAAAATGAGATCCTCATCATCATATCCTGCAGTAAAACCAAGCATATCAAAGACGCCGGGACGAAAGACTGTATCGAGCGGATATGTGTACGTTCCAGGTCCTATATCATCATTAGGTGGATCTTCGAGAGTCATGAAGACATTTGGAATGGGAAGGTCGGGGATGACCAATAAGGCTGGTCCCTCATCGGGGAAAATGTCCACATCGACCTCGCCCTTGCTGACCACTAGACGAAGGTTTATCCGATCTCCACTGCGAGCGTCTGGCGCAAAAGCGCTGAATGGAACTGCAAGTTCAAGCGTGTTATCTACGGATGCCACCATTACAGAGGATTGGGCTTGCTCATCATAGTCTATCCAACCACCCTTCCCGTCCGACTTATATACACCAACCTCGGGCTGACCATTCTCAAAAGTCATCTCGATAAGGCGATTGGCACTAAAACCGAACATGGTTTCGTCTTCACCATATCGTGAGAAAGCATTCGTCGGGGAACTCTCGGGTAATTTCATGTAGAAACCCAGGGTGAAATCATCGGAATACCCATTCAATGCCTCAACATTCAGGAATAATGTCTCCAGGTCGAAACCGTAACGAAAATCTGAGATTTTATCATCTTTCAGGATGTACATTCCAGCGTTCTCCCATTCTCCTTCGCTGGCAATTCCATCCACAATCACTTCAAGGATATCGAGGGGCTGCTGAGCTGGCGGTTGTGGGTTCTGAGGGATTACCGGTACATTCACGAAACTGGGGACTTCCCTCCCAATCAGCAAGTAGACACGCTCAAGGTAATTCCTGAACTGACGGTCGAAGCTATCGTCAGAACCTGAATTCTGATCGCTCCCGTACCACCAGAACCAGTCCGATCCCTCAGCATAGAACATATTCAGGAAAGCCTCATGTAGTGTTTCTTCATCGAGGTCCGTTTGAGCTTCCTCCAGGTCGTCCCGTGTAGCCTTCAAATACTCCCAAGCCTGGTTCTCCTCCTCTTCGCCGATCCATGTTCCAAAGGTCCCATCAATCCACGAACCCGGCCATAAGGTGCTGATCTTGTTGAGTTCAATCTCAGCATTCTCAAGTGCCGTAAGATACTCCGAGGGTGTCACTGAAACAATATCTTCGGATTCCGAAATTAGTCTATACATTGAATGAAGGAACTTCTTACCATCATTATCGTAATGCTCCCATGCATTTTCACCATCAAGCAAGATTGTTACGAGGTTTGGACCCTCAGCACCCACCGCCTCGAGTTGAGCCTTGATGTTTTCCAATCGCTCCATCAAATCCTCAGCCGCCTCCAATCCGTCTGTTCCTGAGTATTCAAAACCAATCTTGTCGGAGATGAGGTGATCGCGGAAAATGATGGCGACAGGTCCACCCCGAGAACCGCGTACGCTGTAAGGCTGGTAAAGTTCGTCAGCCTGTTGAACTGTATCCGCGCTGTCTCGTGTGAAAGTTTCAAAATCGGGCAGACTTTTCTCTAGCACAATCTCATCGGTCGCAATCCATTCGATCCCGGCGTTGTCGATCATATTGATAATCCGCTGCGAGACTGATCCTTCTGCTGGCCACATGCCTGTTGGTTTTTGACCAAAATGCTCTTCGTAAAGTTCAATGGCCATGTCCACCTGGGCTACTGCGTCCTGTTCATAGGCGAATTGCGATGGAAGATCTACTCCAGCGAATGAAACTTGCGCGACGTTCGAATTAACAAGTAGAGGTAGGATCGGATGTGCAAATGGCGTCGTCGTCACTTCGATATTTCCAGCATCTTGAAGATGCTTATGATATTGGAGCACCTCACCCACGATGCGAAGATGTTCATCGAAGATAATGGTTTTATCCTCTTCGGTAAAATCCCGACCCTTTGCTACAAGACTGGCCAACGGTTCGTCCTCGAGAAAATCGGGATCTGTCCAAGCCAAATTGAATAAGACCTGAAGGTCCCGATAATCAGTCCCAGTCCATGAGGTCAGTGAACCCTCAATGCCCTGAGCTGCTCGCAAATCAGCTAATGCTTGATATCTTGGAAATCGCGCGATCACTCTTGGATTGGTATCGAAGAATCTCTCAAGGATGAAACGTTTATCATTATCGGAGAGTTCCTCTGCTGGTATTTCAGCCTTGACCCAATACAGATCCTTCGCTCCATCGGAAAAATCCTCCAATTGAAGAATCAAGCTTGGGGTCAGATTAAAAGTAGCCCTAACATCAGGATACACCTCAACGGTCATTGCCATATCCAGATAATCCTTTGTGGCATGGACACGCACCCAAGGTTTTTCATAGATACCTGTTTCAGAATCCTTGAAGTAGACGGGTTGGTGTTGGTGCCAGATGATTGCAACGTACAATTTCCCATCTTCGATGACGAGAGGGCCAGGTTCGGGTTCAACGACGACTTCAGTTGGCTCAGCAGTTGGGAAAACCACTTCCGTCGTTGATGGAGGTACTCCGGGGGTATCCACTGAACAACCGCCAACTAACACCAATGGTATGACTAGTGCAAGATAAATAAACCTCTTCAACTTCATTTTCATCCTTCCTCACTCACGGTGAATCACCCCATCAAGACAATCGGATGAATACAATCAAGTTCCTGTTCAGGAGACTATCTAGCAATCTATGAATTAATGCATTACAGAACTCGACTAAGACCCTATCCCGTACTTCGTCCTAAACCTAGGGACTCTATTCCACTCCAATCCCACCCTCTTTACCACAAGATTGGACCAAACTCATTTCATTTCCACATTAAAGGATCGGAGGACCAGGAAGTTTCGTCTGGACCTCAGCAGCCATGCGTAGCACATCCAGTTTACCACTGGTAACGTCAAATCATCGATCCTTGTTTTGGTTATCAATTATTCTGGGCATTCTGAAATTCTCGGGAACTGAAAACCTGGTACCGCCCGAAAAACTCAATGAATTTAGGCTCGGCAATGATTGCTAATCAACACCTTAGCGCAATGCCCTTTATGAGGGTCAATATGAAAGGAGAAAGATAAAACTCGGGATCGTAGTGAAAGAGGGGCAAAGGCTCTCACGAGACCACATATTTGGCCTAACAACAGTGCTTTACGAATATCCTGAATTCTCAGTCGCTAATCGATCTCCGCGCGGATCTGCTCTGCTGCCCATATAAATGCCGATTCGGGGGTATCAGTGCCGTTAATTACCTGTTCGATGGCGAAACCCCAAGGTATCCAAACAGACGACATTTCCGGGATCGCCGGTAATGGATATCCATCACTCCCCGCAGATGCGAAGCCGGCCAGGTCAGGGTCCGTTATAGCTTCACGCACTGACAACCAAGCAGAAGGTTGAGAATTTGCGTCATATAAGGCTTGCATGACGACATCGCTCGCGATGAACTCATTAAGCAGTGTTTGGGCGATTAGTTTGTTTTCGCTGAAGGCATTGATCATGAATCCCTGAACGCTCAGGAGTGGTCTACCAGGACCTTCATCACCAGCTGGTATAGATGTTACAACGTACCTAACGTTGGACTCGCGGATACGTGGTAAAGACTGAACACCCGTGATAATCATGCTTGCATCACCAGTTTCGAAAAGTGTATGCAGCATTTCATAGTCGATTCCAGGGGCAAGTAATCCTGCATTAACCATATCCTCTAGATATTTGGCAGCTTCGATCGTGCCCTCGCTATCAATTCCGAGGTCCGAAGGATCATATCCCTCCTGGGTGACGCCAAATACATAGCCCCCATATGAGGTCATGAGTGGGAAGAAGTAGTAAGGATTCTTGGACTGGATTACATAGCCTGGTCCCGCTTCACTCAACGTAAAGACCTCATCCCACGTCTCTGGGGCTTTTGCAACGATATCGGGATTGTAAACAAATGCGACATTATCGGTTGCGTAGGGCATTCCGTACAAGACTCCCTCATAAGTGAAAGCCTGAAGCGATGCCGGCAAGAATTGGTCTGCCAGATCACTCAAGTCGACTTCAGCGACGAGCCCATAAGCAACAAGCTCACCAAGCCATTCATGGGCACCAATGAAGACATCAGGTCCCTCACCTACAGGGCCGGCAACCTTGATCCGCTCGCGAATATCACCAAAGCTAACCTGCTGAATCTCCAGATTAACCCCGTGCTCGTTGAAGAAATCTTCAACAAGTGGTTCGAGCGAGAAGGCAAGCACATCGTCTACCCATATTACGAGATTAGGTGGTTCTATTGGTTCTTCAGTTGGATCTGGGATCTCCGTAGGTGATACTTCGGTTGGAACTTCGGTTGGTTCCTCGGTAGGCACTTCCGTCGGAAGCACCGAAGTAGGATCCGATGTGGATGTGCGGACACAAGCTACCAACGCAATTGCTCCAACGAGGAGCCATGAAAGAAGCGTCCAGAATAATTTCGTCTTCATTCGTGAAATAATCTCCTTCTCTGGATGCAGCCATTTATGACATGAACCCGAAGGATACAAATAAATCCAAGACTCAGATCAAAATTCGTTCGACTCTGTCCATCTCACTACATTTTCTTTTATTGCTTATATTGTACATATTCTGGATTCGTGTGCTTGAGGTAAAAAAAAAGAAGAGGATGACATTGAAACCACGAATCTTATGAACCTTTCATACCCACAGACCTCAAATTAATAAACAATTGGCCTCACCCAAATAATTCTCTCCACATTGGATCCAAGCCGTATTTCCAAATAATTGGACAAGCGAAGCAATATGAACACTGAAGATGATTCCACATCACAAAATGATCAATACAATTCTATTTCTTCCGACTACCTCAAATGATCAACCGAGGCTACACACCCTCACCAAAAAACAGATTCCTATTCATGACCGATAATTAACAGCTGATTACCGATCATAATTACTAGTTACTGTCTACTGTTTTTTCGGCGAAATAA
>JABAOH010037203.1_pt4 | contig 23569 bp, 22 predicted proteins | sample 7062181 | NCBI WGS metagenome assembly JABAOH01 (sample SAMN14538630, study PRJNA623070) | marine sediment metagenome | biome: marine biome [ENVO:00000428]; feature: marine pelagic biome [ENVO:01000023]; material: deep marine sediment [ENVO:00002113]; isolation source: pool of 5 deep marine... | reverse complement strand
TCCCGATGTCCAGAGATACTGTGCGATCATATCAGCGTTGATTTCTTCTATTGGTTTCTGATTCTCCATCAGTTTCTGCGCTGCCCGGAGAATGTCGGAACGACCGCCGTAGTTGAAGACGAGGTTGAATACCTTAGGGCCATTCTCACATGTAACTTCCTCAGCTCTGCGAAGCAAGTCTTTCGTCTTTTCTGAAAGCCTTTCAAGATTTCCGCTATGCTTGAATCTCACATTATTCTGGTTGAGTTGATCGACAAATTTGGGTAACTGTTCTTCAACCGCGCGCTGAATGAAATTCACCTCCGGCGCAGGTCGATCCCAATTCTCCGTCGACCAGGCGAAACAAGAGACGACAACAACACCTATCTCGTCACAAATCTCAAGAACTTTAGGGACGCGTTCGTATCCAGCCTTATGACCTGCACTGCGAGGTAATCCGTGTCTGCGAGCCCATCGACCATTCCCATCCATGATAAAAGCAATGTGTCGAGGCGTCTTCATTTCTCCACCCGTGCTCACGTTCTCTAACTGCCAAGTGATGGATCACTGCTAAAACAAGTTCGGATCCATCATACAGCCATTATTGCCCACATCCATCTGAAGATACTCTATTCCATTCCAACAAGATCTACTACACACAGGTGCATCACTCTCTCACCGGGCCGGATGACGTCTTTCTCTAGATGCATCCCCACTTTCTCTGCAACACGCTTGGATGCGGTGTTTTCCGGATCAATCAACGAAACAAGCCGGTTTAACTTCAATTCCCCCATTGCGAATTCACGTAGCGCAAGAGCGATCTCCGTGGCGTAACCATTTCCCCATGCTGATCTCGCGAAGACATAAACCAATTCGATTTCTATCTCATCCTCGATTTCCTTGTCTAACAATCCACAATCCCCCACAAGCTCACCCGAAGTCTTTTCAATTACCGGCCACAGATTGTAAGTGAGTTCGGATGGATTGCGGAGTTCCTCTTCAAAGATCCCCTCAAGCTTCTCCCACTCCCGTGGTCCACCCATGTATCGCGTTACCTCAGGATCCGTCCAAAGGTCGATGAGGGAAGCGACATCTGAAGGCTGTATTAATCGAAGTGTCAGGCGTTCTGTTTCCAGGTACATTTCATTTTCCCGACTTTGCTTTGGGATTGCACAGATGCCTATTCCTACATGATCCGCTTCGCGGCATTCACAATCCGCTCACAGTTAGGAAGAGTCTCCAACTCTAGAAGATGTGAATAAGGGATCGTACCTCTTGTGCATACTCTGACGTAACGAGCACCTACACCCGCTTCAAGGATTACTGCCGCCAATTCACCAGAGAGTCCGAAAGCCTCATAATCCTCATCCACAACCAACATGCGGCCTGTCTTTGAGACCTGTGCTACCACTGTCTGTTGATCGAGCGGTGTGACTGTTCTTAGATCGATGACTGATGCAGAGATACCATCCATATACAGAACCTCAGCGGCCTCCATAGCGCGGTGTACACCGACACCGACGCTGATCAGCGCAATGTCATCCCCATCCCTAAGTACAACCGCCTTGCCCAGTGGTATTGGTTGCCAATCATTTGGAACACGTCTTTTTGCCCCTACCTCAGGGACGTCAAACTGCACTGTGTCCCTTCCGCCTATACCCATAGATTCCAACCAGAAAGTGGAAAGTAACTTATGTTCAAGGTAAATCACCGGACTTTCGTGGTCGATGGCCGCGAGCATCAGCCCTCCAGCGTCAATTGGATTGGAAGGCACAACCACTGTCAAACCCGGAATGTGTGCAAGCCATCCCCACAGGCTTTGCTCGTGCTGTCCTGCATCGCCGTATCCACCACCACACGATGCCCGAAGCACAAAGGGCGCATTCCATTTTCCACCCGAAAATGTTCCTAGCTTTGCTGCATGATTGAGTAACGCATCCAAAGTTACACCAATGAAGTCCACCAACTGCACTTCAACAACAGGCCGCAAACCAGCCATCGAGGCAGCCACCGCCGCTCCCACAAATGCACTCTCACTTATAGGCGTATTGCGGACTCGATCTTTACCAAATCGCACAAAGAGATTCATGCGCAACCCTTGAACGTCCTCACCGATGACTACAATGCGTGGATCACGTTCCATCGCGAGAGCAAGAACATGATCAATAGCGTCACTAAAGGTAATGGTCTTCATGATGTCTCCACATTGCCATCCAGCCCAAGTGCCACATCAACAGCCAAGAGCACCTCGCGCTTGACGCCCTCCTCCAAACCCAATAGTCGTTCCATTTCGCTTTCAAACTTCTGTCGCGTCTTTTCCAATGGATCGCCCACCTCAGTTATTTGATCTGCTACTCTCCCACCCAAAGTCCCAATCTTACCTAGGCTCTCAAATCGTTCACGCAGAGATGTCCCTCCCTTTGCAGTCAGTGCCCTTGCCATCGATCCAGCGTATTTTGCCATCTCCCTGATGGGATGACGGGCTGCACGCATTAGCGGGTCACCAAGGAAATGCCCTTCCAGGTGGCTGCAGTGCGCCATCAAAAATGTAGGTCCACGATCAGTCCGTGCCCGATCCATAGCATCTCTTGCAGCCTCCCATACTGCCTCTACATCGCTGCCGTCAACCTCGATGGCGTGCATCCCAAAGCTCCGAGCGCGATCGATCGGATTTCCGCCGGTGACTGATGGTGAGTGCGTGGAAGTAGCCCATTCATTATTCTTACAGATAAACAGGATCGGGAGATTCCACACCACGGCAAGGTTCAACGCCTCCAGCAACATCCCTTGATTCAGTGCTCCCTCCCCAAAGAACGCGATAGCCAAAGACCCTTGTCGCAGGAGTGTTGCAGCCAGCGCAAATCCTACTGCAGCAGGACCTGAAGAGCCCACAATTCCAGAGGAAGCAGCAAGGTGTTCCTTCGAAAAGAGATGCATGTGTCCTCCCATGCCTGAGCAAAGGCCATCCTCACGGCCCAGGAACTCCTTGAGAAGCAGCACTGGATCGATCCCACGCATCACCATTGGAGGCGTCCCTCGATGGTCCATCGCCATCGCGTCACCATCGGTCATTTGACTCACTACTCCCGCAACAACGGCTTCCTCACCCGTCCCAAGATGCATTTCGCCGAAGATAAGTCCCTCCTCCCACAAGCCTATGACCGCTTCTTCCAGGAGACGGCTCAATAACATCAGTCTGTACAGGGACCAAAGGTCGGGTTTCATGGTTTACTCCCTATTTCACTTTTTTCACCTTACACAAATGGTACATGCCAGATCCACCCAATATCTCAACTTCCGTTTTGAAGCCAAAGGTTTCAAAGATCTGCACGTAATCGTAGGGCGTATCACCGAACAATGCGCCGATCCACTGAAGCACGGTGGTTTTCCACGTCTCTTTGACAGGCTTGCCAAAGTCCACGATTCGCACCTCACAACCTACCTTACACACCTTGATCATCTCCGATAGCGCTTGCTTCACATTGATCGCCACACCACCCAGCGCATTCGTTTCGACGACCACATCGAAAACATCATCAGGAAAAGGTAGTTCGTAGAAACTCGCTTGCACGAGTTTTGCATCTGGGACTTTTATCCTCACCTGCTTCAACATTCCAATAGATGTATCAATACCAAAACACTCCATCCCGTTGGCGTTGGCCATCTGGAGTAAAGTTCCGGTACCACAGCCGACATCGAGAATGCTGCCTGAATGCAGATCTTCTGTAACCTTCCGATGTGCACTTTGTGGTGAAATCAAGAATGATAACGCGTCATAATACCCCGCAATGCGATCGTAGAGCCTCGGAGTCCATATTCCTGCAAGCGATAGACTTCTCACCGTGATCCCTTCTAAAAAATGTGGACTTCATGCAATACCTATAACTTCCCGACCTTATCCCTTCCACTGGATTGAGACGCACCGCTCAGCACGTTGAAACATCAAAGTTGCGAGAATCTTCCTCACGCCGTGTGGTCATATCCAACATCATGAAATATGAGGACCGCTGCTATCGGGATAGACATAACAGTGCCAACATGGATCTCGATGTCCATGGAATGAGATCACTTTCAAGCAGTCGCCTTTCGAACCGGGATGTAAATGGACATTCCATATTTCTCTTGACTTACATCGAATCTCTCGTCATAGAGTTCAAACTCAGGTCCTTCCTCCCGGACATAACCGGAACCAGGAAGCCACTCCCCATAAGCGAATTGGATGGCCTCCATCAGAGTTGGAAGTGTGCAATCAAAAACCGCATACATTTGCTCCGGTACATCGACTGCCGTCATACCCTCAGGGACTTCGTCATCATCAGTGACCTCAACGCCAGCGATGTAATCAAATGCTCCACTCACCTCGTCAAAATGATCGATCACACCATATGAGACATTTACCGGAGCTCTCTGGGGAATCTCATCATGGCGCGGCCAGAATTCTCTCCATAACTGAGGGACTTCCCCATTCTCATTTTTCCCGCGGTACTTCAATCCTACTACTCTGAATGCAGGTTTTTGCACAATATTCGGTTTCATTTATTTACTCCTTACTTGAATCATGGATCAATGAATGCTTGAAAGCCCTCGTTATCCATCGTTCCTTCAACTGACAGCACCGCTACCAAGATCAGAATTGTCACGAGACCTGCGAACGCGAGATAGAGGATGCCTGCAACAAAGATCATCCCCCATTCACGTGATTCCTTGATGATTGGATCCTTTGAACCCACAACGATCGTTTTCGCCGATTTATCACCTAATCGTTGATGGAGAGGTAACTTCATACTTAGATATGCAGGTAACCCGAGAATGAGTCCATCAATGTATCGATAGATGGCTCGAATGAAAGCGGCTCGCGAATCGCACGGTGCCCCATCTTCTTTGACCACTCGCATACCAAGGGCGAGTTTGCCTAATGTTGCACCATAGAGCCACTCGAAAAGTGTTGTGTACACTACCGTCTGTATAATTCCCGCCAAGATATTCAGGCACTGTAGAGAATCTTCCCTGATATTGAACTCGAGTCCCACCATGAACAACGTCAGGCCGAGGACAAAGCCAGCAATAAATCCCACAACGCTGTTGCCAATGTACAGAACAACCATATCTATGATCCATGACAATGCTCGAATTCCGAAACCTTTTCCCTCTACATAATCACGAGGGTCATATGAGGTGTCCTGGATGCTCAAGCCCTGATCTTCCATTACGCACCTCCTAATTACCAACAATGGAGAGACGTTTCGAACACCAGTTAACTATGCCGCACCGATCAATTTCAACCGTTATAGATAAATACTGAGATACCACGCATCTTAACTTACCGACTCGCTAAGCCCCCTATCGTCTCGCCGCCGTCGATGACGTAGCAATGACCCGTAATATAGGCTGCATCATCCGATGCCAGAAATGCAAAGAGTGCGGCCACCTCTTCTGGTCGCGCGTGCCGCCCCAGTGGGATCTTCCTGTTAATCACCTCCAGCATTTCATGTGTGTATTCTGCTTCCTGCATAGGTGTTAGTACATATCCTGGGCACACCGCAATGACACGAACCTTTGGGGCCAACTCCAATGCCATCGATCGTGTAAGCTCGATAACACCAGCCTTCGACGTGTTGTAATCAGCATACAACGGAGAGCCCACTAGCCCATTCGTCGAGCATATGTTTAGGATCACGCCCTCGCCTTGAGCCAACATCCGCTGCGCAGCTTGCTGAGCGATATAAAAAAACACCGGTCAGGTTCACATCCAAAACCTGCTGCCATTCTTCTAGTGTAATATCCATGAATGGATGTCGGATACTAATAACAGCATTGTTGACAAGGACGTCCACACCCGCAAAAAGACTGTCGATCTTCTCAAATGCACGCTGAACCTCGTCACGGTCAGTGACGTCGGTGGTGATAACTCCACTCAGATCTGGCATTTCATTATTGACTGCTGCACATAGTGCTGCGTCCCGATCAAGAACAACGACGTGTGATCCCTCTTCGATGAAACGCACTGCAGTTGCCCGACCAATTCCACTCGCGCCGCCAGTAATGAGAACTCGCTTCTCTCATAGTCCACGCGTTTTTCTTCTCCTGAAATTCAACGCTCTTCCAGGGAGAGCATTCACGCAGCCCAAGAACCAAAGCTATGCTACGAAAATAGTATTATGCTCGGGGACAACCCTACACGAACCAACTTGCGCCCATTCCGGGGATGGACATTCCTTCTCTTGGAAGATGCCCCTAGCATCACCATACGTGATAATGGCTTAAGGAATCAAACCAAGGATGACATAGGTCTCATCGCCATCTTGAGATCCTGGCAGGACGTTGACGCTCACCATGGTTTTCCCCTTTTCGAAGACGATGACGAGGCCGTTAATTTCGTCAAATTCTTCAAGAATTATCCCCCAACCATCCCTTAACATCACTCTAGCGTAGTAATCGCGGATTCCTTCAGCGGTCATCAATGTAATGAAGAGGTATTCGACTTCACGACCGTCTTCATACACCGCATCAGCCGCGCTGGCTTCGCTGGGTATTGGGATCCCGTTCCATTCTGTTGCGGGCTCACCTTCAGGGCGCGGTACCGGTGTTTGGCTAGTTGTTGGAGTGCTTGTAACGGAACTACTGCTCACTACTTCTGAGACAGTCGGAGAAGGAAGTACGCTTGTTGGTTCAATTAAGCCTTCATCCTGGGATTCAAGATCGCTACATGCTGTGAACAGCAATCCAAAACAACTTACCAGTAGGAGTTTATAGATATTGCGCATGACTGCCTCAAGGCCATCTTACAGTAAAAGATGTATCGGTTATCAATGTTGAGATGAGTCGTGTTATCAAGCTGCTATAAGGAACTAATAAATGATCGTATTTGGGCGAGATGCTCCTCTTCATCCGTCCTCTCGACATCTAGCAACCTGCCAATAGTAACCTTATAGCCACTCGCCCGGATTCCACGATCTTCAAATAGATCCTCTGGGGACAAGTCCTCCAAGTATTCCACCAATTCTCTGTGAGTTGATTCTACCAATTCGATCATCGCTTCAAGGCTTCCACGCTTGTAAGTTTTAACAAGCTCTGCATTATAAGATGCCCAACCTTTATCGTAGTGAGCATAGAAACTTGGAACTTCTCCCTGGAGAATCTCTCGCGCTGCAGCGAGGTTTGTCTTATCCCAACCTGCGATGTGCGCCAGTAAGTCATTAATGGACCACTCGCCGATGAAAGCTCTTTCCTCGTCCTCTGGCTTAATCCGACGCGCTTCATCCAAGATGGACGCTCGAACTTCCACCAATCCACTTAACAGCACCGACTTCTTCTTATCAAGCCTATGACCACTTTTTTTCCCTTTGCCCATTGTTGCCTGAACCTCCTTGAGAAATAATTCACTTCTTTCGAGAAATCGGTTTTAGGCACTGTGTCTGGTTTAGTATTTTCCAGTCATGGTCGTTCGTAGAGTACCCAGGATCATAAGGATGCATTACCATGTATCATCTCTACCCAAAATCCTTGAATCTCAGACTAGCACAAGAGCGAAGAAAGGTAAAACAAAGCTGAGCACACAACCACGCATTTACCTGTCGAGCTTATAGAACGCGAAGCGGAAAATGAATTCACTTCACCAGGACAGCCCCTAATGAATCATAATGCCGCTTCTTTGGAGTAATGTCCAGGATTCAATGGGTTATGTTCAGCAAGCGGTATAGGGTGGAATGGAGTTAGTCAACAATTAACCACTCTCACATGGTCAATATCTGTCGAAGGTGCTTAGAAAACAAGTTGCGGCTCAGGTTTAGCGATTACGGCTGGATACAGACTATCAATAAACGGTGTTTCCGAAAGACTGTTTAATCCTCAAATGTGTAGGCAACACGAGTCGTCTCAGACACTAGAATCAGAACGCAAAAAGACCTCCCTGAGAGATAGGAGTCGCGTACGCGAGTTGTGTCAGGGTGAGATAGATACCGTCAACCTGTTGCACTCCGCTTCGGTATTCCCTAGCATGTTCTTCTGACCAGAAGAATACAGAATTTCGTCAAAATGCATGGATAATATTTGGCTCGTCAAATGACTTCCAATCAACTTGTGGAACAAATATTAGTAAATCGGCCAATTCATCAGAGACATCGAACCTCAAGTCACTATCTAAACCGAACTTAATCGGCTTACTACAATGCACACACTCAGATTCAATCCTGAATGAAAGATGCTCTTCTCGTAACCGCCCTTGCACGAAGGGCGTTGCAATCGCATCTACCGCTCAAGCACTATAGAGCTTCTCACCCGAGCTGAAATCCATCCTATGCCCCGTATTCTCTACGGTTACCGGGTATGCCCATGAAACTGCACCTTGCTTATCACGAACCAGGAAGAAGAGATTCTTCTCAAGCTCATCGAGAATCTTAATCACCTCATCGAGACTTAAGTCCAGCGAATCCGCGATCACGTCCGGTCCTACCGCTCTGCCTAGCCTCGGAAGCTCACGTACAACGAAGTACCGCACCCGGTGGTGGTTTTCGGTCATAAAAGCGAGCCTTTCCTGGTTATCGGAAGGCGCTTCCGCAAGATGCTGCTCCCACATCACTCTTGGCACCTCTATAATCTCTCCTCCACGTCCCAAAAGAATCACATCTTTCATTGATCATCTCCTCTCATACATGAAAAACTCAACTAATGATTATTTATTGGACCGGTGAAAACCTATTGTGATCACTCAATTCCAATTGAACAAACTGCAACCCATCATACTCTCGTTCAAATCTATTGCTCTCTTTGAAACCAAGTTTATGGAAAACTCTTTGAGATCGTTGATTGAAGGCTGCAATTGTCACACGGAATTTGTTCGGCGTGAAACGAAGGATGCCAAATTGGAGAACTGCACGCACAAAATCACTTCCGTAGCCCTTACCCGTCCATTGAGGATGCATTCCCACGCCAATATCAAGAATTTCAACCTCATCTCCCGGATAATCACCTCCCGGTACTTTCGCTTCATCGCCATAACAACAATAACCAACTAGTTCAGCATTCTCATTTTGAACCACATAATACCGATTCTCAGGTCGTAAAAGCTGCGGAATTGCTTCAGTAGATAGGTTGTATATTGAGTATGGAGCATCATAATGCGAATTCGCAATGATGTTTGCATGCTCCTTCGTGATGCACTGGATATGATATTCCATCTGTATGTAATCTATGGTGTGAAAAATTTAGTATGACACTTAATCAGAGATCTCGCCGCTCGAAGCGGTACATCGCCCAGAACAGTAAAACGATAGCAAATATGACGGTGTAGTAAATCATAACCGGGCTTGGGATAGAGTTTGAAGTAAATGGTGAGACCCCCATCCTCCTCACCAACGGAGATTGCACCATGTACACCAACCTGCGCCAGACAGCCTCACTGGGGAAGATCAAGCTCGAGAGGATGCCAATATTCACCGCGATCTCATTCCCAAGAAATGCGCCGATATGCTCAACCCAACCGCCGACAAATGCGACACCGTAGAATCCAATAGCGACAACCCCGTTAGCCAATGTCGTTAACCTGGATCCTCCCCAAAAGGAGAGGCTCAAGATCAGCATTCCGTTAAGCCAAAGGAGAGCTACCGCTTGCAATGCGTTTGGTGCAAGATAACTAGTGGTTGAATAAACCAGCAGCATGGTGCCGCCAGCCATCATGAGTACGTAAAGGGTAAGCATTACAACGAATCCCAGCCATTTCCCGATCACGATTTGCCAACGGTTATTGGGTTTCGTGACCAGAGTCTGGATGGCTCCTGAAGTAATTTCACCAGAGAGCGTATCAATTGAGATAAGCACACTCATGGCGATGACCATGAAATTAACGGCATACAATCCTGCAAGCAAGAGAAAGTTGTAGATCTCCCGCATCGCCAGTGATCCCATACCTCCCTGGGGTTCTATACTTCTCTCGATATCCTGCTGTACAAAGTGGAATCCCAGGCCATACACGACCAGGAAAAGTAGTCCCAGAGCCAATCCGGCCCAAATGATCTTCCGCCGAACTGCCTCCTTCAGTGTCAATCGTGTGATGGTCAAGATCGATCTCATCTTTCTTCTTTCGTTACAATCTGTAAATCGCTTGCGACCTCGGATTCGGAATCTCCAACGATCTCCAGAAAGAGATCCTCAAGTGCAATCGATGTTTGATGAATGGTGTACACATCCACCCCTTGCTCCACAAGAAACTTGTTGACCAATGGAAGATCATCTTCCGAATCCAACCTAAATGTGATCTCCTCGCCTTCAACATGAAGGTCATGGCAGAATTGCATGAGCCCCTTGTGCGCTTCAGCAGAAAGATTCCTCACACGCATTGAAACACGCAACTCATCCTGCATCAGTGCTTCAAGCGAATCGATACGTACGATCACGCCGTCATTTATGAAAGCTACGCGATCACATGTCACCTCAACCTCACTTAAGAAGTGGGAGTTGAGGAAAACCGTCGTGCCCTTTTCACTCAAGTCGCGTGTGATATCTCGGACGAGGCGCCGCCCTATCGGGTCTAATCCTGATGTGGGTTCATCAAGGAAAACAACCCCCGGGTCGTTCAACAATGCTTGGGCGAGACCGATGCGCTGTAGCATGCCTTTCGAGAAGGTTCGCAGTTGGCGGTTAGCATGTTCGGTTAAATCCACAAGCGCAAGCAATTCTTGGACTCGGCCTTTAATCTTCTCGCGCGGCATGTGGTAGAGGTCTGCATGCAAAGTCAGGAACTCCACTGCTGTAAGCCATTCATGGAAGCGGAAGTGTTCTGGTAGGAAGCCGATCCTCCCTCGAGTGCGCAGGTCGCGTAAAGGTGCGCCGAGGACTTCACCATTACCGCTTGTGGGTGAGATCAAACCAACAAGCATCTTTAACGATGTGGTCTTGCCTGCGCCGTTCGGTCCGAGGAAGCCGAAGATCTCGCCGCGCTCAACGCTGATCGATAGATCAGCCACAGCGATGTTGTCACCGAACTGCTTTCGAAGATGATGTGTTTCGATGGCGGGAGATGACTTCGTCATGCTCGCAACAATATACGTGAAATGACAAGGTGGTCAGCCTAATTCACACTGCCCACCTTGCCTAAAGGGTATGGAGCTATCTTACTTCATTCCAGTGAATTGGCAATGTCCAATGCCTCATCGACATCACCAGCACCTAACAAACCATACAGGGTTCCGTCCTTCACCCACACCAGTGTGTAGCGCGCTTTGCCCTGGACATAAAAGTCCTTCAATAGCACCCCTGGGACGCCATCTACCGAGGAAATCTCTTCGTACTGTGCATCCGCTGGTATGGGGAGGATTAGCGTGGTGAGCCAATTCACATNNTCAATAACCGGAGAAGATCCTTGAAGCAAAACCGTGCATCCCTCTAAGGTAGTTCGTCGCTGGACGTCTCCTACCTGTTCTTGCTGGCATTCACCATAAAGAGCCGCGACTGTAGCTGGTAGATTGATCGTCATCTCATGTCCATCGATGCTCTCCGGGAGGACCATGTCGGCGTATCCCATCTCATCCAGGATGGACTGCCAGAGTTCCCGATCGATGGTGTAGCTAACAGTATTTGCAGGTTGATAAATGAGTTGAACCTCATCCTCTAGCGCACCAGGTAAACGAACCGTGAAACCTGCGAGGACACTCGCTTCATCAACATCACCGACTTCGCGTGGCTCGATGAGTTCCTCAACTTGAATTTGATCCCCGAGAAGTGTCTCTAATGTGCGGAAGTTTGTCTCAACCTCATTGGGCAGATCCTCAATGGATATGCCGACCTCTACTGCTCGGATTTGTTCAATCCGGAAAAGTGCCAGGACACGTCGTGCGAATGCCCTTGTCTGAGGAAAGGCCATAGAAATCGCGATGACTGCGATCATCGCAACAACCGCCCAGGCTAAACGGTACTTCCGTTGAAATATCTTATCCAGCATGCTCATCCCCTTTTCATCTATCCGTACTTGTAACCTTTGGCGCGCGGCAGTGGTTGGAGCATCTATTTCTGCAGGGTCCAGGAATGTCATTTGGTGATCAACTTGAACTGAGCGCGCCTCGATCTTCTGTGCCTCCTCATTACAACTGGCGCACTCAGCAAGATGTGCACGCACGTTCACTTCTTCCCCTTCCGGAAGTTCTCCATCGATCATCGCCCGTAGAGTTCCTTCATCCAAATGCATCGTCATCTTCCTTCCAGTTCGCAGTATCGCTCTTCGAACACCTTTTCAGCCCGCGCCAATAACGTGCCTACAGAGCCTGGTGATACGCGTAGCGCCACCGCAATTTCAGCATAGGACAGGCCTGAATACCTTAAGATCAACAACTTCGCCGCCCTCGACTTCATGCTGGCGAGAACCCGCCGCACCTGAGCACTCTCTTCAGCGTTTTCCACCGTTTCAGCGGGATCCTGGACCATTCCTTCCTCTAAGGAAGCTATGCCGGATTCAGATTCATACCGTTCTCGTCGCTTACGACTTCGAAGTGCATTCAGTCCTGCATTTGCCGCTGCACGATAGAGCCAGCCGCTTAAGCTGTGAATCCTTGATGCCGAGATGTTGTTTTCCATCCGCCTGTAAAGCTTCCAGAAAATCTCTAGTGCAAGATCTTCCGACTCGCTCTCATCACCGGTGATTCGAAAAAGCACTGCATAGACCCGTGACCAATGTTGATTGAAGATCATATCAAATTCGGTAACAGTATCAGCAATATCCCCTGCTCCTGTCTGTTCATGGGTCTCGGTCACCAACAACCTAGACTCCTTTCAGGTTTCGTGCTCAATATTATGACACCGCTCAAAGCCCAAATGTGACATTTTCCCTTTACGCGGATCGATATCAATTTACTGGCTAAAGAATAATCAAGGTCACTATACTTCCATCATAGAAATAAAAAGTAGCGGGGCACCCTATCCATGTACGCTTCATAGGTTTCACCGAAGCCCTTTATGCACACTTCTTCTTCGGCGAGTATCTGATTGTGGTATGCAACGGCTACGCCAAACACAAGCAGAATGTGTAACCCTACTGCTGTAGCAATCGCAGCGCCAATAAACACGAGAAAGAGCCCCACCCACATGGGATTACGAGATACACGGTAAGGGCCCTCCATCAGAGGTCGCTCCGGTGAAACACTTGTAAAGTATTGAAGCGATATGAGAACAGTTCCGTATCCGATTAAATACAATAGAGCGCCGAAGATGAATGCCGTCGACCCAACCTGTAATGGAGTGAAGGCCATCATGATAGGCTGCGGTAACCAATTATCCAAGCCGAAGGATCACCTTGCGGGTACCCTTGAGTTTCTACTTTGGATCATAAAATAGCCATGTTCTGGTCTCAGCAGAGAAGGTTGTGAGTGCGAGAAGAAAGCCAACTGCATAAATCGCAAGAGGCAACCAACCATTCAAAATTCCTACCTCGAATGACGGGAAGAAATGCACTGGTAGAGGCCTTAACGAAGCTTCTTCATCCTTGGACTTAGTGGGTCGCGTTTTCCAGATATTCCTTTATCTGGCTAATGCCTTTTTCCTCAGCAGACTTCGCGCTCCTGATATTCTGTGCCATGATTTTTAAATCTTCGGTCTCAGGTTGTGAAGCTTCAGAGAAGTACTTCCATACGGGCTCCAACCTCGAAGCCACTTCCTTGTAAGACGAAAAGGCTTCCCGAAGATTTCGGTCTCCATCTGAAATTGACTCTACGTAATCCCTGGCGTAGCATCGCGCAGAATACCAATGTGACGCATAATAATCAGCATGCGCTGGAAGATCAGCATCGATCTTCTCCGCTTTACCTGCATCAAGAAGCATCGCCCAGCGCTCGCACAATTGAGCCCACAAATCGTAAGCCGGAAGACCATCTTGATACTCCGGGCGCTCGGTCCATTCCCCCTGCTCAGCATGTGCAACAGCTGTCTCCAATGAGTTATTCACAACTTCCTCGTGGCTTCTTTGGTTAAGCGAGTCCGTAATTGTCACCGATAGAACATCAATACCGTTCAACCCCAACTTATCAAAGGGCAGCCTCGATGGTTTCCCCTCCCAGGTAAGCGTATCGTAGGTTTCTCCTTCCTCATCGTATCCAACGATCAAGCCCCACTCAGCATCGGCGACATCCCAAACCACTGCAGGCACATCCCTCTTTATCCCTTCCACGATAGCTGAATGGGCTTCAAACCTTTTTTCTTCCGCGATCTCAGCCTCATGCCACAAACGACTCACATATTCGCAGTGGAAACCCGCTTGCTCTACTGCTTCTGGTAATACTAATGTCCAATTAAAAACACTCATAGCGCTCGGGCACATGACCTCGTTGACAATGATCCTGAATGCAAAGGCACTGGTTCCCATCAGCCACGTCGGGTCAACGCCGCCCATGAGGTAATGGAGTGTCGTAGCAAGACTCGCCATATATGAATGGCGGATCCCTGGTTCGCCCTTCTCCTTTGCCTTTCTATCTTCGAACCAGGAGATTCCGGTTATCATCTTTGCTGACATATCGACAGCCCCAATATGCGTTCGACTCTCAAGTATGTATCAATTCGGCAAAATTACCACCCAGGATTCGATCCTTCTCACCCTGAGAGATGGGAAGGTCGAGGATTTTCTGCAACATCAAACCTTGTTTTGCATGTAGGTATGGACCATCGGTGCCATGAATACACTTTTCGGCTCCTACTGCCTTTACAGCTTCTGGTTGCACTCGATCATTGACATAGACTGGATTTGAGAAATCTATGAAAACATGTTCCTTAGTTCTCACATACTCCCAAACGTCTTTATAGAACGGCAATCCTGCATGTGCATAGATGATCTTAAGACGCGGATGGCGCTCTGGAAGATAAGCATAATCTCCCCCGTCTTTATCCCCACCCAGGTGCATCAGAAGTGGCCAATCCTTATCCACACAGTAGGCAGCTACATCATCAAGCAATGCCACAGGATAGCGGTGCCAGAAAGGATGGGTCTTCACACCGATCCAGCCTGGCTGTCCATCCCATTTCACCAACTCAGAGATAGGATCATGCACCATAGGATTAACAAAGATCCATCCGTAGAACCTGTCAGGATGAGATTGCATGGCCCAGGCCACACTTTCGTTGCTTGGATCATGAAATAATTGATACTTCTTCCCCAGCATCGAGACCTTGCCATCCTTCGTTACTGTTGATCTATAAAGGATCAGTCCAAGAGGCGATAATTTTCCAAGAAGCAATCCCGGCAAGATGGCACCAGCTTTTGCAGCAAGGCCTTCAACGTGGAAGGGTTCATTCATCCTGGGAATCAGTGCGACTCGGCTAATTCCATGCTGATCCATTTCCTCAAGCAATGCATCAAGGGGTTCCATTCGTTCTTCAAGATGATAATGGGCGTCGATAATCATGATGAACCTTCCTTCACTATTGCTAGCCAGTATCCACTTGTTATCATGTAATAAAGATCACTGTTTAAATTTTGGCTATTTACTGTGACGATATTCAGAGTATACGAAGTTATCAGTCGATGTCGGAATGAATGAAAGACCTGGCAAGGTCTCACCGCTGCAGCGGCCTGTTTCTGAGTATATTGAATAGTAGAAACATCAAAACAGCAAATTGAGTGGATGACGCACTTTCAATTAATCTGCATCCGAGTTTTCCAACAGTGGTAGCATTCTTGCGGCCAGGGCTGTTTGAAAGAGTAGGACTAACAATGCGGATCGCAATGCATCATCTAAATTAGGATCGACTGCTGGACTCACTAGTTTATCGACATAGTCTCGTCTCTCAGCAGAGAAGAGCTCGCCGTCGGTTGTTACTGAGATATCCCATAGCTCGCCATATAGATACCAGGCAACCTCATAATAAACCAGGGATGATTCCACTTCCCAAGCCTCAGTGTGTTTTACCGCTGCGCCTACCTCAAGCAACCCGGACACACCGCTCTCAATGAGCCGCCTCATGCGATGCTGCTGCTCAGCGAGGACCTCCTGAAGTCCGATGCTTGATACTGCAGCGGTTGCTAATATAGCTCCCCACCTGCTGGCTTCATGCGATGCAGATTTGCTCTCCAGGTTCCGCAAGAAACTATGAAAAGCACCTGCAACCTTCAAAGCAGTTCGAGATGTTTCATCATCACGCTCCAGTAATTCAGCTTGTAACAGCCATAGATCCTCTGGATCAGGCATTGTCAAAATACGCTTCAAGATTGACCTTAATTCTTGGTCTGAAATATCCTTCATCTCACTCACCCGCGTTGTTTTCGGTTCTCGTATCACCATTATCAACGCGGTTATGCGGAAAACGCAAACGAACGTATCGTAGAGTGATAACTCCAATTGTCCATAAGGAGAAATCCTCACGGTCATGAATAGCTGTGCTGGTAAAAGCCGGCTGAAGCCCCAAGGGGCGCATTCTTATGGCCCGGTGATTTATCACCGGGCGAGTAAGCCAACAAAATCATGCCTTTGATGGACCCTCACCCTCGATCCATCTACTTTTCAGGAAAAGGGACAACAGGTTCCTCCTCCCGTTCCACAGCCCTGTTGAGGGACGTATCAACCATGTGTCATTGAAAATGAATAGGTGCAGGATGCGCAACCTCTGCTTACACCTCCCAGTAGTGATTGCGAGCCATGAAGAGTTCATCCAATGATTGATCACCAGGCGAGTATGCTTCCAAGTTCTCGCCCTGGCAGGACCCTCACCCAAGGTTTTGCAATAAACCCATGCAATCTGGATGAAGACAGTGATCCTAGGTATAAGAAATATCCCTCCACCAGGAAGGGATACCTCATTGCATGATACATAAAACCCCCTACAGATAAGGGCTCATTCTGTACCCGCCGGTCAATCCTTTAATGCTATCGCTTCGTTCATTGCCTGGCAGATGCTCTCCACATAATCCCGATCTAGTGTGCGGATAATCCTGGATTCACCTTCCTCTGTCATGATACGCAAGTAATATTCTGTTTTTGCCCTGAGTGCCAGATAGATTCCAAGCAACAGAGCTATCGCTCCTACTCCAATTGCGACCCAACCAAATAGCTGGTATTACGGGATTAGGTAAACACCCCCTGAAATCGTGATCAATCCAAATCCGACCAATGCACCTGCCTGACAACCTTGGGTGGTCTCCTTTCCCACCTCCACCGATTCCACATCGTCAATGAGAAAAGTATTTCTCTCCAATATCGCTACCTAGTGGTGACAGTGATATCATCTTCCTGGAACAACGTCTTCTCTGCTGATTGATCGGTCACTTCGCTCCCTCTCATCTTGATTCCATTCAGAAACTATAAAAATTATAGATGAAATTGCGATTTCAATGGTTTTCTCAACCTAATATCGTTCTCCAGTTGATTAAATCAAGAATATTACCACCTCATTTACTACATGATGCTCACCAGGGATCAACGAATAGTCACTTAGCACATATTTTCTACTGACTAGGAACCCCCAACAATAGGGCTATTGCCCGAAATTCCAGTTTAGTCAATAATCCTATCCAAACTGGCGATAGTGGCGCTATTTCCTTCAGGTTAAGTGGACATTGTTTGGCGAATTTACTGGAATTTTATTCTGTGAATTCAATTCATGAAGTAGAAATAGTACTAAAGCCCGATGACGTGCTCGTTAGTCCGGGAGAAAGAACAGCTGAAAGAGCCCGTCAATTGACCGGGCACCAAATTACACCTGGGATACCCACATTGCGGCCGCCAAACCAATCCCAGATGCGACCGTCATTTCTATCCCAGAGGATCACTGGGAATCCGGTGTCTTACGCAATCCCAGGAATGATCAAATGCTCCATGCGTTCAGGCACTTATGGAACGCAAGGCATGGACAGAACCTATGTATTTAACGGTACTTATCCAGTCACTTGATAAGAAGAACGCGATTGAATGTGGTGATGGTGGGTAAAGGAAAACAATATGAATCGTAGCAGCACATGGATGAGAGCAACCTCATTATCGCTTGCGATGTTGATCGCAATGACAATCGGGTTTCTAATCAATGTAAACGACTCCGCGGCCTGGACCGCACCCACGCTTGATGGAAGGCTCGACGACGTCTACCTGGAATATGGGACGGTTACCCGCTATGCAGATACTTCGACGCATTCTACTACTAATTTAGATAATCACCCAGCAGCTTACCTCTATGTAATTGAAGATGCTACATACGTTTACGTCTTTTACCATCAGGACACTTACTACGCCAACGACAATTCCTATGGTGAAAATTCTATCCATTGGGAATCCAGGAAGAACGGAAAACGCAACTTCTTCGATATCGTAGAAAGCGACATGGGTGAGTTCACATTCAAAGATGCCGCCGGCACTGTTGTCGCACACTTCTATGTGGACCAACTCGCAGAAGATTCTGGCACACCTTCGGGCTACACCTGTGGCGGCTTTGGGCCGAACAGTCCCGATGCAGCTCCTTGGAATGACGGGAATTGGCTAACAGGTGATACTGCTGATCAGGTCCATTTTGAGATGACAAGTGTCATGGCCTACAACCTGAATGTGACGGGCTACTGCACCGGCGGAAGCTGCAGCTGTGGAACCACCACCGATCTACTCGCAGACTCCCCGCTAGCTTCAGATACCTATGAGACTACAGATGCTGGCTGTAGCAATTGGCAATGGTACAACGGCTGGGAGATGCGCGTGAACAAAGCGGTTTTTGACCAACTGGGATTCGGTGTGGTTATTGGAAATCACCACAACTCACCCACGAAAACGTGCGCACCAAATGAGAGCTGTGATACCGAATTAATTCTCCCACTGAGTTCAATTGGGGACCGGGTCTGGCACGATCTCGATGGCGACGGCGCACAGGATGGCGGCGAGCCCGGGTTGCAAGGCGTTACAGTCAAGCTCATTGACCCACGCGGTGGCAGCACTGTTGAGACCCAGGTAACAAACTCACAGGGCGAGTACCTCTTTGAAGATCTTAGCCACTCATATTACATCGTGCAGGTAGACGAGGGTACGCTTCCCGCGGGTTATAGCAGCACCACAGCCCTGGGATCTCCGACGGACTATCACTCCAGCTACATAAATAACATATGCGGCGCCGATTGTATTCAGCGCGATGGAAAGACTTACACGAATATCTATTACATTTACCTGACCCACCCTGAGGACTACCGGGCTGCCGACTTCGGCTATAAGCCTAGCGGTGCAGCCATTGGCGACTACGTCTGGTCGGACGCTGACAACGACGGTATGCAGGACTTGGGCGAGCCAGGGATCCAAGGCGTGCTCGTCGAACTACTCGATGAGAGCGAGGTTACAATCCTGGACACAACCACTACTGACTACGCCGGCTATTACATGTTTTATGGGCTTACTGCTGGTTCCTATAAAGTCCGAGTCGCAGCTAGTAATTTCAACCCTGGCGGCCCATTGGATGGCTATAGCCACAGCCCAGGCCCCGAGAGTAGCAATAGCCCGACGGCTACGATCACACTGGCCACGAACGAGGTGTACAACGACGCTGACTTCGGCTATTACAAGGCTGGCCTCGGGAGCATCGGGGATCTGGTTTGGTTTGATGTCAACAACGACGAAGATTGGACTGGCGAAGATGGCGCCGAGGGCGTCACGCTGGCGCTTTACCTGGACCTTGATGAGAACGGGGATCTTGACCCCACCGACCCGTTCATTGCCGACTCGATGACGAACGCAAGCGGGATCTACTCCTTTACTGGGCTGACACTGGATCAGCACTACCTGGTTAAGGTCACTGATAGTGAAGGTGTGCTCTACGGCTTTAACATCACCACTTACTGGGGTGATGATCCCGGCGAACCTACGATCAACCGCTATAACAACCCGGCACCCGTTGAACTTACGACCGGTGCTCCCACCGCGGATTGGGCCGATTTCGGTTACAACCGCTCCGGATCCATCGGCGACACGGTCTTCTACGATTGGAATCAGAACCAAGTCCAGGACCCCGGCGAGCTGGGTGTGAGTGGTGTGACCGTGGATTTGAGTGGGCAGGAGACCGATTCGGCTACAACGGCCGATGATGGTACCTATCTTTTCACAGAGCTGTCCGCCGGAGATTACAATGTCACGATCACCGTTCCATCCGGATGGACACTGACGACTGGAATGTCGAACCCCCATCCTGTTACCCTTGCAGGCAATGACAGCTACCTCGATGCAGATTTCGGCATCTACCGAGATAGCGGCGCCTACACACTCGGTGACCTTGTGTGGCACGACATTGACACCGATGGTTATAGAGATGATGGTGAGCCAGGAATCGGGAACGTCACTGTCGATCTTTACCTGGATAGCAACGAAGACGGCGAGTTGGGCGCCTCTGAACCGCTCCTGAACACTGTTACAACTGATAACAGCGAAGACTACAAAGGAGCATACACGTTTTATGGTTTGCTTGACGGCTATTACATTGTGCTTGTCAGCGATAACTATGGCGAGTTAAGTGGTTATGCATGGACGGATGGTTTGGATGACACCAACAATCACAGTCAGGAAACCCCCTATCCTGTAACAATCAGCGGTGCGTCCATATACCATGCCGACTTTGGGTACGATCCCAACCCAACATGGGCATCTATTGCCTCATTCGACGCCTATGTGGATAAGGGGCGTGTCGTCGTCGCGTGGGAAACTGCCTCTGAAGTAGGCACCGTCGGATTCAATCTATACCGTGTGGAAACAAACGGGGACAGCGTCCTCCTCAACGCGAATCCAATACCAGGCCTTATGAACGCACCACAAGGTGGGTTCTACAGCTATGTGGATCCAGGAGCTACCCCTGGAAGATCCTACACCTATAAACTCGTGGAGATGGATGCCCTCGGCGATCAGCGCGTTCATGGTCCTTATGCCGTAAAAGCAACCTCTCAAGCGGCTCGTGGGTTTGGTGTTCCCATAGGTGCTTCTTTCCAGAGATTAGCTCATCAGACCAATCCCCATAGAAGGCCACCTTTGCCGAGCGCCCTGTTCGAAGAGGGTATGGATAATGAGGAGACCGTATCTATTGAAAAAGGCAGTTTTCGGGTCTTCCTCCCCGTGGTTAATCCAGGCAATATTATTGTGATAAAAACCGAGAACGCCGCCAAAGTGGCTATCTCAGAGACTGGGATGTACTACCTCACCGCAGAAGACATCGCACCACAGATGGATCTGAACACCCAACAGGTGAAGAAACTCATTGAAGAAGGGCGTTTGGAATTGACCAATCAGGGTAACCGGATTGCGTATGCTCCCGATCATGGGAACAATGGCATCTTCTTCTATGGTGAAGGTATCGACAGCTCATACACTCGTGAGAATGTTTACTGGATCTCCGATGGGCAAGCGTTGCTTATAGACACGATCGAAGGTGTAGGTCCAGATGTCGAAAATCTATGGGTACCCTACGTTGATCGTATCCATCATGAAGAGGAGCACTACGCTGCATTAGGATTGTTTAATGATCCTGAAAAAGACTTCTGGCTCTGGGACTTTATCATCAGCGGCATGTCTGGCTATGATCAAAAGTCATTCTCCATGCCATTAAATGGTGCCGATCCAAGCGGTACCGCAACGCTAACTGTTAATCTGCTTGGTGGATTGGATAATCCACAGAACCCGGACCATCACGCTGTTGTGAGCCTGAACGGTACCGTTATTGGCGAAACTCGCTGGGATGGAATCAACGCAAAACAGTTTGATATCACATTCGATCAATCTTTACTTAACGACAGTGAAAATACTATTGAAGTCCTGGGAGTCTTGGACAGCGGTGTACCCCAAAGCTTCTTCTATATAGACTCCTTTGAACTGCGTTACCACAGGTACTATCAGGCAATAGATGATGCGCTCTATGCCTCGGGAGAGGATTACTCAGTTGTCACTGTCCAGGGCTACTCTGAGCCGGAGATCTTCGTCTTTGATGTGACCAATCCATCCGCACCCAAATGGATCACTGCCACGACAATCGATCCTGTAGAATCTGGTTATCAAATTAGCTTCGAACCACCCTACCCTGACTCCCAATTCGCAGTACTGACCAGGGAAGGTTTGATGACACCGCTTTCATTGGTCGCCGACAACCCTTCCAACCTGAAATCAGCTGGAAACGCTGCAGATTATCTCGTGATCGCGCCGAGTGATCTGATGCAATCCGCACAAGGACTAGCGAGTTACCGTCAAGGAACAGGCTATATTGCATTGGTTGTGGACCTAGTCGACATTTATGACGAGTTCAATTTTGGAATCGCGAGCCCAGAAGCGATACGGGACTTCCTCTCCTACGCCTATCACAACTGGAGCACCTCACCTCGCTATGTCACTCTGGCCGGTGAAGGAACCGTCGATTACAAAGACAACCTTGGATATGGAGACAACTTGGTGCCGCCATTCCTGGTGGGCACCCCTTACGGCCTCTTCGCCGCCGATAACGCCTTCGCCGACGTCGCAGGCAATGACGGTTTGGCGGACATCGCCATTGGAAGGCTACCAGTCCATTCGCAAGCAGAACTGGAAGCCGCCATCGCAAGAATCAAGGCCTACGAAAGCAGCAGTGGCGCCTGGCAAGGACACGTGCTCATGACGGCGGATGATCCGGATTCGGGAGGCAACTTCCCAGCGGATAGCGATGATCTCTCCGCATTAGTCGCCTCCGGATACTCGACGACAAAAATCTACCTCTCAGAGAGTTCGCTTGCAGATGCCAGGCTAGCGCTGATAAACGAACTGAACAGTGGCGCTGCACTCATGAATTTCATCGGTCACGCCGGAAATGATCGCTTGAGTGAGGAAGGACTGCTTCGAACCAGCGATCTGGGCTCTCTTACAAACGGCGGGAAACTGCCCATTGTGACGGCGCTGACCTGCGTCGTGGGACGATTCGAAATCCCCGGTGTTGACTCATTGGGCGAAGCGTTGACCTTGGATGGAGATGGAGGTGCAATCGCAGTCTGGGCGCCTACTGGTCTTTCACTCAACAGAGATGCAAAAGCTTTGGGTGAAAGTTTCTTCCAGGCGGCATTTCAGGACGGGAAGACGGTCCTCGGCGATGTGGTGCTGTTTGCGCTGAATGAAAACGCATCCATCGGGGATACCTTCTCCCTCCTGGAGGTCTACACCCTCTTGGGTGATCCAGGACTGCAGTTGAAACTAAAACCCATTCCTTGATGATCTAAGTTTCGAGGATTGGTCCGATATGAAGGGCATGGAATATTGGACAGATCAGAGTAAATTAGCGCGAAATCACAGATCATGTTAGGATGCGACACTTGGATGAGGGACTATGAACGATTTCGAGAAATTTGGTGAAGGTGTTTGGGAAAAGCGGTTCAAGAGAGAGGAGCACATCGTCTCTCGAGCCATCGTTGGTGAGACACTCCTTGTACCTATAAGGGGTCAGTTAGCTGATATGCAGAAGATATTTAGCCTGAATCCGGTGGCGGATTTAATCTGGGAACATCTGGATGGCGAAATGCCTCTATACGAAATACGCGACGGCGTTATGAGTGAATTTGAAGTCGATGAGAAGGAGGCAAATTCCGATCTGCTTGAGTTCATAGCCGAACTTGTGCAAGCAGACCTGGTTCACGAGATGGCATCATGACGGATTGCAATCA
>JABAOH010000693.1_pt10 | contig 23583 bp, 21 predicted proteins | sample 7062181 | NCBI WGS metagenome assembly JABAOH01 (sample SAMN14538630, study PRJNA623070) | marine sediment metagenome | biome: marine biome [ENVO:00000428]; feature: marine pelagic biome [ENVO:01000023]; material: deep marine sediment [ENVO:00002113]; isolation source: pool of 5 deep marine... | reverse complement strand
CGATCAATTGATAATTTCTTCCACCTTGTATTCCTTCAGCTCTTTCGCATGAGTGAAGATGATGATTTCCCCCACAAGACCGATTGCAAAAACCTGAATCCCCAGCACGATGAGGAGGATTCCGAGCAGAAAGAGGGGCCTTCCGCTCAGGGCAAATTTTCCGAAGATCCTGCCGACGACGAGATACAGGGTGATGAGCAAACCGGGTGCAAGTATAGCTGTCCCTGCAAGGCCGAAAAAGCGAAGCGGTTTTTTCGAGAACTTCACGAGAAAAAACACGGTGAGCAAATCGATAAGCCGCCTGACATACACGCCGGGGGCGTAGGTTCTCACGCTCTTTTCTCTATAAGATTGTCTGAGTTCCACCTCGCTGATTTTGAATCCCTGTTTATCAGCAAGCACCGGAAGAAACCTGTGGAGGTCTCCATACAGATTTATTTCCTCAAGAACGGACCGCTTCATCAGCCTTACGCTGCATCCGATGTCGTTGAACTTTACACCCGTTATCGACCGAGCGAGGAAGTGAAAGGTCCTTGTCTGAATTTGATTGAGCGTCGAATCAGCTCTCGGCCACCTTTTCACAACCACCATGTCAAAATCGTCCATACTCTCCAAAAGCTTATGGAGCTCTGAAGCCTCGACCTGATAATAAGAGGGAAATGTCAATATGAAATCTCCGGAAGTATGCTTGAATCCTTCTGAGATGGATGTTGCCTCACCGAAGGTCCTCGCGTGCTTTATAATGGTGAGCTTTTCCCCGGACTCACGCAGAGACTTCAGGTCCTCATAACCTTCCTGAAAATCACCATCAACAATAAAAATAAACTCAAGATCGAGGACTCTTTCTGCCATCGCTTCCTTGAGATCATGGTAAATTTCAACAAGGTTATCGTGGCGCTCGGTTATGGGAACTATAATCGAAATCTTTACGTTTCCCATTTCTCTCGATTCAAAAAGGTTTTTCGGCTCTTTATTTTCCAACATTTTCATCCCTCACGTAACGCTCGAGAAGTTTGCCTCTCTGGAAATTTTTCTATAAGAAACATTCTGGACACACAATAGGCAAAAATGCCCGTTACTATATATTCTAGTGATGGAAACGTGACGTTCAGTCCAAACATCATTGAAACGTATCCATAGAGGAAAAAAACCCCAAACAATATTAAGATTAGTATATCTCTGCGCTGAATATGGCCGAATATTTTCACAAGAAAGTAGACGATCAGGGGCAGTTGCACCAGGTTGAATGAGTAATAGTTCGAGAAGAACTCGGTGTATGGATTGCCAACTGTGCCTGTGGCCGCGGCAGACAATATGAGAAAAAAGATCGCGAGGTAGAACCGGTTTTTCCGATTATCTTCAGCGGGGTTTGCGTTTTTCCAGATCGACGCACAGAAAAGAATGAAGAAAAGAAAGGACGGGTACCAGGCCGCCGGATTTCCCCGCCGGGGGATATCCGTGAGGCCTGGCACGACGAGACTCACTGCCGAATGGATGCACATCCCGGCGAACAGTATGTGCGAAAGGTGTTTCACGAGATGGGGATTTGGTATCACTTGCATTAGCGGCGCCTGAGACCTCCGAACCCCTCTCTGTTTTACGATCCCCAGGAAACAGATAAACATTCCCAAGAGCTCTGTCCCCTCTTCGACAACCACCATAATCCCCTCGAACAGGGGGTGCCCCGCGTAAGGCATGTAAACACGTTCCTGCACGGCAACCAGCCCAAACAGGGCGAATCCGGAAAGGATAAACAGGGCTGGTTTCCTCGTTTCCTTCACTCGAAGGAGCATGCTCATGGAGTATGCGAAGGAGATCATACCGACGGCGGCGAATTTCCAGAGGTTCGACCAGCCCCCCGACCTTTCGTGAAATGAGCCGATCTCATCTCCGGATAACACCAGGAATACAATAGATAAAATGAGCCAGGCCAATCCGGTTCCATTTTTGCGCGTTCCATGAAATTCATATGTCAAAAGAGCGAGGGCAATCAGGCATGTACCGCTCCACCATGTCGCAATATTCATCTCGTGACCGATGAAAAAATGTTCATTGCCGGGGAAAGAGACGTAGCTCGCCAAAGCTGTGGAAAACAGCAGAAAAAGATTGATCCCCCCTATCCAGTACCACCAGGGGAAGGACCCTGCCTTTCTCATAAGGTTCATGGGAGCGACTTTCTGACCGACGTGATCTTCCATCGATGGCAAATTATTCAACAACTTTTTTGACATGGGCGAGATCTCTGAAATCACCCGTCTTGATGCTCAACTCACAGGCTAATCCAGAAATAATCAGGAAAAAAGAGAGGACCAAAAAAAGGAGGCCTCCCGAAGCGGTCATGAAATCTATGCTCATCTTTTCGGTGAAAATCCCATCCACGGAAAAAAACAGGAACAGCATCCCGAAGAGCATGAAAAACAGACCCGTTGTGGCGAAAAGGCGCAGCGGTCTCGTTGAAAAGGACAAAATAGCCTTGATGATAAGCAAATCGACGAGGACCTTGTATATCCTCGACAAACCGTATTTTGACTCCCCGAACCTTCTCGGGTAATGATTGACTTTGATTTGGGCGATGCTGGTCCCGGCGAGAGAGGTCATCGCCGGGATGAACCGGTGCATATCCGAATACAGCGGCACAGATTTCATTATCTCGGCTCTGTATGCCTTCAGGGAGCACCCGTTATCCTTGATGTCTACCCCTGTGATCTTCCCGATAATCCAGTTGGCTATCATGGATGGTATTTTGCGGGTGATCAGCTTATCCTGCCGGTTAAACCTCCAACCGCAGACAATGTCATTTCCTTCTTCTATCTTTTTCAGCAGCTTCGGGATATCTGCGGGATCGTTTTGAAGATCCCCGTCCATGGTTACGAGGACCTTCCCCCGGGCGAGTTCGATCCCTGCGGCCATAGCAGCCGTCTGGCCGTAGTTTTTCCTGAATTTGATCACGCGGAACCTGTCGTCTCTTTGAGCCAGCTCCCGGGAAAACTGGAAGGTTTTGTCTTTGCTCCCATCGTCGACGAATATGATCTCACAGCTGAGATCCAGCTGTCGCAGGGCGTCCGTTATCGATTCGTAAAGAGGGGCGACAGATTCCTCCTCATTGAATAGGGGAACGATTATGGATAGATCGAAAGAGCTCATTTCACAACTTTCTCCGACGTAAGTTCGCCTGGCTTTTCTTTGAAGGTCCAGTAAGAGTTGAGAAAGTAGTTCACAAACGTGGCAGGGACGATGCCGATCGCCTGATTTATCTGGGGTGTCAGGCGGGGAAAAAGCAGGCTGAGAATTACGAACGTCGAGTAGCTGACTCCGAGGGAAATGAACGAAACGACGTTGAATTTCACTCCTTTCAGAGATGTTTTGTCCTTCGTATCCCGGTCAGAGAATGTCCAGTAATTGTTAAAGAGAAAATTGGAAATTATCGAAATTTCAATGGCTACCGGTGAGGCGATGAATTTGTTCAACCCTGCATTTATCAGGATCGTAAACGATCCCAGGTTGACGAAAACCCCCGATGCGCCGACTATGGCAAACTTGATGAAGGTCTTGCTGTTTTCGAACCGTATCCACCAAGCATTGATCATAAACTCGAAAATGTCCGACAGGCCTATTTTCGTTTCCCCCCTCACCCTGTCGACGAATTCGACAGGAACTTCCCTGATTTTGGCTTTCTTCACGACGGCCTGATTTAACAATGCGATCTGGAAAGCGTACCCCTGAACTTTTAAATTCGACAGGTCAATTTTCTTCAGGAGGGACGTCCGAATGGCGCGGAACCCGGCCGTGCAATCGCGAACTCGATAGAGCCCTGCGATGTATCGCGCGAAAAAATTGCCGCCCCGGGAGATCATCTTCCGAAGGAGACCCCAATCATCGGGAATTTTCCCTCCGCTCACATACCTGCTGCCGATGACAAAATCGGATCCCTCTTCGATTGCTGCAATGAGCCTTGGAACGTCCGCCGGGTCGTGAGAAAAATCTGCGTCCATCTCCATTACCGCGTCGGGGTTCAATGTCTCCATAGCATGATACATCCCTCTGATATATGCCGCTCCGAGACCTTTTTTCTGGCCCGTAATCAAATGCACCTTTCGATACTCGCCCATCTTTTCCCTGACGACCTGCGCTGTCCCGTCGGGTGAGTTGTCGTCGACGACAAGAATATGCATATCGTGATTCATGTTGCCGAACTCACTCTGCAGGGCATCGATCATGAGGCCGATGTTCTCCCGCTCGTTGTAGGTAGGCAATATGATACAGACTTTCACGTATAGAACCCTCTAATTAACACGGATTCTTTGCTAAAATACCGGAATGATAGGGCTTGCAATTTTGAGAATCGTCATCCGGTTTCTGAGGAAATCAATTTCCCGGGGATATAGCCAGGGAAAATATTTTTTCGTCTCTTCATCGAATACGATCTTATACGGATATTTTTCATCAAGGAGATCTTCAAAGAATTGTTTAATTACAGGGTAATGTCCACCCGATGGTCCGTCGATGAAACGATCGTAATAGAGTGAGTTCACCGCTATATATTCAGGCTTCCGGGTCATCAACTTTTCCCGGGAGTACCAATCCTCTCTGTGGTCTTCATGCTCCACCTCGAGAAGTTTCTCTCCGACGAATGCATCATTCGAAAATTGCTCTTCAAACTGCTTCTTTCTCCCGCTGATCACGGGCATTCTCTCTTCATTCAAATTCACACCTGATAATTTAATCCAGTTTGGCACATAATGAGATGATTCAATTGAACTGCCATTTTTAATCTCCTCCTTCACCCATGTCTGTGCAGCCATCCTCGGATCCTGATTAAACCGTTTTCCCACATAGTAACTACAAATAATATTGTATGTTAGCAATAAAGAGACTAACACCGCAGTTGCAATCTTCTTTGGCTCTATTTTATCCCAGAAGGGTCCTGATAGCATAAGCGAGAACGGGACGATCGGCAGGACAAAGCGTGCTGGAATCCTGGGGAACGAACCAATTTTATAAAAATAAAGCAAGAATACGCTCAACAACAGTATCATGCCCTTCCATTCCTTCGTTTGTTTCCTTTCGAAAAAGAGGAAGTACATAGAGACGGCAACGGCAATTGAAAAAACAATAGAGGATGGAATACCGATAATTTCAAAGTAATTAGTCAAGAATTGCCAGTAACCGTGGCCGACCACGGCCCCGGAATACATCGGAGTGACGGTGTAGTTGTAGATGAAATCGGAAACGAACGTGGAATAATCGAGCAGAGCGTATGGATTTCCCAGGAAAAACCCGACAATCACCATGAAGAGCCCGAGGTAGAGCTTCCGGCTGATGAGCATTTCCCGCCACGGTCGAACATTTCCAGACAGCGCGTGCGATGCCACGATCGCGATCCCCACACCCAGCCCGTTGTATTTGGTTGCCGCAGCAATTCCGGTAAAGAGCCCTGCAAGAGCATAATCAGCCGTATTACCTTCGAAATAAACTTTCTGGGCAAAGAAAAACGCAACGAGCATCCAAAACATAACCGGAATATCTGTCGTTAAAAAATGGGCCGTTGCTACAAATCCGGCGCTCGTAGCAAAAATGATGGCAATGATGCGAGCAGCATGGCGTGAGAAGAACCTCAAAACGATGTAATAAACGAGCGTGATCGAACCCAAAAACATAAAAACAGTCAATATTCTGGACCATACGAGCATAGCTTGGTTGATGAAGCTTCTTGATAGACCGAGTATTTTCCCCATCCCGTGCACCGGCACAATAGACAGAAAGAACACCGTATACGTATGAAAGGGAGGTTTGTGAAACCACCCTGGATTTAATGGTAATTCACCCTCTTTGAAGAGGTTTACAAATGCCATCTGATCCGGATTCCAGGATTCTACCCTTCCCCAGTGAATTCCGTGCAGACAGAAGATGAATCCGATGATGAGCGCACCGACCAGAATTGTGTCGAATTTTCTCATGCGATGTGGCAGGAAATAGCGGGATACAGAGTTTTCGTGAAAAGAGATCCTGTCCCTTATCTAATGTTTCTCACTTCCTCATTCTCAACGCTTTTTGCTTTTTTTCCATAGCTGACATTCAAGAACGTTTTTATAAAAAGCGATCCGCCAAACAATATGGAAAATGTGTACCTCATCATGATCAGGAGGAGCGACACCGCGAGGGCCTCTTCCTTCGTGTAGCCGACCTGGAGAAAGAAAAAGACAAAGGCGCTGTCCCGAACTCCTATTCCGTTGATCGATATCGGTATGACCTCTGTCAAATAAATCAGGGGAACGAACATAAAAAGGTATTTCACGCTGATATCGATATTCAAAGCCACACAATAAAGCTTTATTACCCATATGATATTGTGCTGAAAAAAAAACGATATGAAGAGGGCTTGAAAGAAGGCTTTTTTGTTTTTCTTATATTTGCTGAATGAACTGACGATATCGATGAAAATGACGGGGATCTTTGTCCTGAGGTCGCGTAAGAATTCTACCGTTTTATCTGCTGCAAATAGCCAGAACATTATGCAACAAAACACGTATATGAAGATAAATTTACTGTTATTCAGCCCCTTGTAGAAAAAAACATAGGATATGATGGAAATGGACACCAGGGCAAAGAGGCCTGATATCCTGTCGAAAAGTACAGATGATGTGTTTCTACCAAGGCTGCCGTTAAATTTCTTCAACGAATAGACCCGGTATACATCTCCCCCGAAACTGGTAGGTAAAAACTGGCTGATAAAGCCGCCAATAAGATAATTTTTCAAGAGATAACCGAAGGGCACGCGAATATCATCTGCCTTGAGAATAATCTGCCATTTCAGTGAACTGAGCATGTACTGAAAAAATATGATGAAGATTGCTAACCCTAACAAAAGGAAGTTCAACCCGGCGTATTGAGATAAGAACAGGTCAAACTTTACCCTGCTGAAGAGATAGATAAGCAGCCCGACCGATACAAATACCTTTAAAGCAAAAAAGAGTTTTTTCTTCATTCAGCAGTCTCTTGTATTCCTTTGTGAAGCACCGATATTCCCTCGATGATCAAAAAACCGTTATGTTTTCAGCTACAGCACAAATACTTTTCATATATCTCGTACGGGACTTCCCTGCCGACGTTGAAAATAAACTTTGCCAAATAAAAATGTGATGGACTACTGTGATGCTTTCTGCCTCAGAAGGTCTCTTCGAATTTTTCCGGAAGCTGTCTGGGGAAGCGATTCGACCCATTCAAAGGCAACGGGTATCTTGTAGGGTTCAAGTTTGCCTTTGAGAAAATCAATAAGTTCATCCGGGGCGGGCTTGGGGTATGAAAAATTTTTTGCGACGAGATACGCCTTTACCGCCTCTCCTGTGATCCCGCCAGGGTCGGGAATGGCGATGCATCCGCAGTTTTCTATTCCTTCGTGGAGCAAAAGAGCATCTTCAACCTCCACCGGGGAAACTTTGAGCCCTCCCACGTTTATGATATCCCCCTCTCTCCCGACGAGATAGAAGTAGCCATCCGCGTCTCTGAATCCAATATCCCCGGTGTTTAGCCATCCATCGTGAAATGCGCTCTTTGTTAGATCCTCGTCCCTCCAGTATCCCTTCATGACCATTTTGCCTCTCACAAATATACGTCCGCTCTTATTTGAAGGCAGCTCTCTTAAATGCTCATCGAAAACTTTCACCTCGACTCTGGGGGAGGCCTTCCCGATAGAGTGAAGTTTGTCCCTGTCCTCGTGAAATTCTATAAACGTTGAGCGCGAGGCCTCGGTAAGTCCGTAATGCATACATATTCTTGTTTTTGGAAGGAGATTCATGAGTCTAAGCTTGTTTTGAGGTTGCATTGGAGCGCTTCCGATTTCTATGTAGCGCAGCTGATTCGAAAACTTGCCAATTTCATCTCCAGAAAGACGAAACAAAAAAGCGAGAGCAGCAGGAACGAAAGAAAAACCCGTAGCCTTCCAGAACTCCATGGCCTGAAATATTTTCCCTGGATAAGTAAAACCTTCCGTGAGAATGATAGTTCCCCCCGCGGCCATGGTGCACCGCAGCCTTCCTAGACCGAAGGAGTGGCTCAAAGGGAGTGGAACGACTTCCCTGTCATCCTCTCCGTTCCGTATAAACGCGTTGATGTTGTTCGCCGCGTGAGTGATATTGTGGTGCGTTAACACGACACCTTTCGGGTTACCCGATGTGCCCGTTGTGAAGAGTATATCCGAAACGTCCTCAGGCCGGGGGTGAGGATACACATTCCTAGCTTCTTCGAAGGTATCAAGCTCGCCTATCTCCCTGGCCACGTGTCCGTCAATGATACAATTCTTCAGGGTGAAAATTACCTTCGGCTCGACACTTCCTATGATGTAATGCATCCGAGAAACCGGTATGAGCGGGTCAACCGGAACAGCTATTGCTCCTAACAGGTGTGTGGCAAAATATCCATATACAAAAGAAGGACTGTGGGAAGCTGAAAGAACGACTCTATCGCCCTGCTCTATACCAAACTTACTTAGCAGCGATGCTGCGGAAAATATCTTTGACCTTAGATCTCTATAACTAACGATATCTTTACCGGCAACGATAGCAATCTTATCGGGATGCCGTTCCGACACTTCTAAGATAGATGAAAAGATGGTTTTCGACATTCCGTAACTCCTTTCAATGCCGGTGAAATATGACTTTTGCAGGAACTCCGAAAACTATCGCGTATGGCGGAACACTTTTGTTAACTACGCTTCCCACTCCGATAACGGCTCCATCCCCGATGGTGCAACCATCGAGAATGATCGATCCCGAGCCGATGAAAACATCGTTCCCGATGATAACCCCTCTGTGTGTGTACCCCTGATCGATGATAAGGGAATCCTTTTTCTGGTATTTCCTGTTGACGCCAATTATGACAACGTTCGAACCAAGTCTGACGTTGTCACCAATTTTTATATCGGCCTTATCGGTTGATATATGATTGAAACTGCTTATTGCGCAGTTCCTTCCGATTGTTATTGCTCCTGTATTTGTCTGCAGAATTGCATAGGATTTGACAACTGTTCCTTTTCCTATAGATACCCGGCGGGTAAATTGGACCTTTGCCTTGTTGCTTATATAACACCTCCCCCGCAGGAAAAAGTATATCGAGGTAACAAAGGATGGTATCAGGTATCTCTGTGATATCCTTTTGATCGTTTCAAACATAATCCTATTCCCTCGTATTATTTACAAAGGCACGAATAGCGTTTCAAAGGTAAATAACCATTCAATCAGGATGACAACTTCCTGTTGACGTAATTTTCCAATGCGAGAATTGACTCGAAGTTTTCGGGAATGAGATCGTCAGTGTCAAAGGTAACTCCGTATCTTTCACTGATAAAGTTGGTTAGCTCGAGGATTCCCAGCGAATCGATTATGCCCTCATCAAGAAGCGATTGGCCATCATCGAGGTTAACAGATTTATCGACAAGCTTGGCCTCCACGAGAAATCTTTTCAGTTCGGTTTTTATTTCCATTTTAGCCCTTTCACCGAGAAGGATCATTCCCCCGTTCCAACGTTGTGATAATAGCACATATGAGATTCATCAGAATGCGACATCCGGATCGCTGTTTCGCAGGCTCTCAATGAAACCTCTCATCGTTTCAACTGATTCTCCTTCGAAGTACAGCCGGTACCAGATTTCGAGGTTCAAAAGAATCCAGATACGGTACTCATGGTTGAATTTCCCGGAAATATGCTCGCCAACCAGGTTATCTACATATCCTTTCTGAAAGATTCCATGATCCACAAAGCGAGACCGTGAAAAGAGATTTATGATGAAGCTTTTGAGTTCCGAGCGCATCCATATTCCGAGGGGAAATCCGAACCCCTGTTTTCGCCGGTATATGAGATCTCTGGGAAGATAGCGGGAAGCTACCTTCTTCAGGATGTATTTGAGGTTCTTTCCTTTCAGCTTCAATTCCGCCGGTATTGACGCTGCATATTCGACGACCTTGTAGTCTATGAGCGGCGACCGTGTTTCTAAGGAGTGAGCCATAGCCATACGGTCAACGATGACTAAAAGATGGTCGGGCATCCTCGTCATGAGGTCTGTATAGAGCATTTTATCCACGAGGTGGTCCACGTCGTTAGAGTCAAAATATGAGAGAATCTTAGAAAGGGAATTGTAATCCTCTATCTGGCTTTTGACGCTGGGCGTGAAGAGTTCTTCCTTCGCCTCCTGTGTAAATCTCAAAAAGCTCAGGCTCTGCCCGTACCGCTCTCCATGAGAGTGAAGTGACATCTCATTTATCCACGATGCTTTTTGGGCAAGACTCTTGTACCCAAAGGTCTCCGGTATTCGACTGACGATTTTTTTCATAACGATTTTCCGGAACCACTCTGGGATGAGGCAGTAGTAATCTACTATCTGATTACCCGCAAACCGGTCGTAACCGGCGAAATTTTCGTCTCCGCCATCCCCTCCCAGGACAACCTTGACGAACTCCCTGGCAACCTTAGATACGAGATAAACGCCCACACCGAAGGGATCGGAAGGTTCATCCATGTGGTAGATCATGGAGGGCATCATGTCAACGATATCTGCCTGGACCACTTTCTCGTGGGGTTCGAGGCCGTACTTCTCTGCAACCATCCTGGCATACGGCAATTCGTTAAAGCTCTGCTCTTTTACCCCTATTGAGAAGGTGGGTATTGAGTCACCAGTTATTGTTGCCATCATCGCACACACGGTGCTCGAGTCGATGCCTCCGCTGAGGAACCCCCCAACCCGGACGTCGCTTAACAAGTGCCCCCTGACCGTATCGAGTAAAAGCGCGTTCAGGCCTTCTTCGATTTCATTTTCATCCCCTGGAAGTTTTTCCGAAAAACTCAGATGCCAGTACTTCTCGATAGAAATTCTCCCGTCCCGAATGAAAAGCCACGATGCGGCTGGCAGTTTTTGAACGTTTTTGAAGAGTGAATGCCTATCAGGGAGAAAACGTAAAGAGGTGTAATGCCAGAGTCCGTCCAGGTCAACTTCTGGAGTGACGAGACCTGAGGCGAATATTCCCTTTATCTCGGAGGCAAAGATGAAAATGTCTGATGCAGAATGAAAAAACAAAGGTTTTTGCCCCATGTGATCTCTCGCCAGAAATAATGCCTTTTCCTTGACACTCCAGATGGCAAAAGAGAACATGCCCCGGAGAAAGGTGACACACTCTTTACCGAAATCCTCATAGAGGTGCAGGATCACTTCGACATCGGTCGATGTCTTGAACTTGTGTCCCCTTTTTATAAGATCCTCCCTGAGCTCGGGGCTGTTGTAGATCTCTCCGTTGCAAATGAGAATCAGATCATCCGTTTCGTTCGTTATGGGCTGCCTGCCCCCTTCGAGGTCTATGATGCTCAACCTGCACTGTCCGAAGGTAATGTTGTCCTCACGGGAATCGTAGAAACCTCTTTCATCGGGACCACGATGTGCCATCGCTTCGACCACGTTGCGAATCGATTCCCTGCCGCGAGGTGACAGAATACCTGCTATTCCGCACATGGATTGAATTGCCCCTTTTTATCCCTCAACCGGCACTCATACCACTCAATACGAGAAAGCCTTCACGGACATACCACTCACCTGTTCTCCTCAGGCCTTCATCGAGTCCGATCTTCGGTTGATAGCCGAGCTCCTCTTTTGCCTTTTCGATCTTGAATGCCCTGTTCTGCCTGTACCAATCCACCCTTCGTGGAAAGATTGGAGGAGTCACGTTGAAAGGTTTGCAGATCTTCTCACATATATGTCCTGCCACCACCACAGGTGTTACGGGAAAATGAGGAATTTTCACGTCAACGTTCAACGCTCGGGCAACCTTCTGCACGAGTTCCTTTATTTCGACATGGTCCTCGTCAGCAATGAGATACGCCTCCCCAACTCCTTTCCCCTCCTCCATTGAGAGCATACAAGCATCAATGAGGTTATCGATATAGAGCGGATGGTAGAGGGTCTTTCCATTACCAAACATGGGAAATACACCCTTCGCAACACGGCGAAATATCATCAAGAACCGTTCGGGATCCCCTGGACCATAAATAGCTGCAGGCCTGAGGATAACCGTATTCATGCCTTTTCGATAATACTCCAAAACAATCGGTTCGGCTTCGTACTTGGTTTGTTGATAATAGTCGGCCGGGGCGATTGGAGCGCTTTCGTCGCAGGGAGGATTATCAACGTTTCCGTGGACACCGCATGTGCTACAATAGATAAACTTCTTCACCTCGTGCCTATATGCTGCTTCGAGAACGTTCCTGGTTCCACCAACATTTACATCCCAGTAATACTTTTCAGGAACGTTCATCTCCCTGAATGCCGCTGCGAGGTGGTGGACAATATCAACACCCTGCATGCACCGTTCTACCACATCTCTATCAGTAACAGATCCAATTACGACTTCGGCCCCCCAGGATCTAAGTTCGTCGGTCTTCAACCCCTCCTTGAAATCTAGCGCTACAACGGTATACCCTTCATCGAGCAAACGCTTTACCAATGCTTTTCCGGTAAAACCAGTTCCACCAGTAACCAGCACTTTCATCTCTTCCTCCTACCGTGAAATCTATCAAGCATTCAGCCGGGCTTTAACTATGAGCTTGTAACCGTCCTGGAAAACCATGATTCCATCCAGCCGGGAAAAAGACCAGATAAAGGGAAAGAGCACGGAAAGGACAAAAAGCTCTTTCCTGTTCCTCTCGAAATCACTTTTCGTGATCAGCGTACCCTTTTTAGATCCGGTTTTTCGCCTCTTAATTTTCTGGGTTATCTCGTAGAACAAATTGAGGACAAGATCGATAAACTCTGAAAAGCTCTTCGAGTAGGTCTTCCCCGAAAGAATGATGAAATCTTTGCCGAGTAAATTTTTCAGGCCTTCATAGGTGTACCCGGGTCTTACGTGTCCGTGCTTTTCGTCTGTGAGCCCTACAAGATATCTAATCCTGTTAAGAAGAGAGTTGTTTTTTATGTGCGGCACGTTAATGATTACCTCTCCTCCCGGCTTCAACACTCTTTTCATCTCATCGACGAAAAGATCATCATTGTAAATATGCTCTAGAAAATCGACGATTACAATTAGATCCAGGGAAGAATCATGAAGGGGAATATGCCGATCGTCTATCCTGAAAACATTACCCGTCACCAGTTCGCGTATGGACTCTACAGCCCGTTCCTCCAGATCGGCGCTGTACCACATACCGCCTTTTTCCCGGAGAAGATAGCTTATAATGCCGTTATCACCCCCGATATCGAGACATTTCATCCCCTCTGTTTCACCCAGCAGCTCTTCTATCCTTTTGAGTTTCTCCTGTTTGAGCACTGAAAGTTTGAAGAGTTTGATGTGCCAGTTGCCGGTCAAATTACAAATTTCCTCACTCGGTGACCCTTTGTATAAAATTGTGATCCTATTCCCCACCACCAATTTTTTCACGGTTAATCAAAGGGGAAAAAAATTTCTTCACCTCTTCTATTTCCCGCTTCACATCACTGTCCACCCAGCTAAGCTCTCCCGCTGCAAGAAGGGCACATTCTTCTATTGCCTTGTCTCCCGGGTATCCCGCGGAACCAAGATCGGTCCTTCTCATAACGAGATCTGATAGTTTCTGGGCCATCTCCTCTCTGATCCCGTTTATTATTTGACCCCTCGTTACTTCCTGGGAATCGCCTATGGTATGCGCCATATCAGGAGACGCTTCAGCATATCTGATTACCGTTTCCATTTTAGAGCCATGGTTGAAGGCAAGATTTTTTAAAGAACCTTCTTTCCATTTTCCATCCCTCAGTCGGGAACTCGCCTCGAGGAATTCTTCGAAATTTGCTATTTCGCCTCCGTATACGGGCGTTAACCCTGTTTTGCAGATTACATGCTCTCTCCCCATCTTCTTCAGCATCAGATCGAGGGTTTTCTCCACTACCAGTCTTGCGGTTGTGTACTTGACTCCGTAAACTGAAATCATCCCCTCGACATCGTCGGTTTTCCCGTGGTCTTGAATACGATATTTTTCTTCAAGTCTGATTCCCCGCCTTCCAGAATAGAAGCTGCTCGAAGGGAGGAGACCGACGTGATATAAGGTTACGTCATCGACACTCAAGTTAGCGGGTGGATAGCTCTCGTTAACCTTACCTATAAAGTCCATAACCTCATCTTCGCGTATCCCAACATCGTCTGGATGATCGTCAGATGGTGTATAGTACGTACCAATCATTGTTCTGTCTCGCCATGGGACGAAGAAGTAGTGCCCGCGTCTCGAGGAAATACCCCCTGTGTCCTTCCCATTTTTTCCCTGAATCCCCACCGCGTAATTTCCGAAGATCTGCTTATTCACGATCAGGTCCATTGCCCTTACCATAAAGGGTTTTCTTACAACAGGGGTGCTTTTGACCATGTTTGCAACCAGACCTGCCCAGGGACCTGCAGCATTTATAACAAAAGAAGCCTGAATGTCAAAACGTTCGCCGCTCAAATTATCTTCTACTACAACGTATTTCACTCGCCCCGAATCGATACGTATGTCGACTACCTCAAGGTAGTTCGCGAGGTCAGCTCCGTGGGAAGAGGCCGAAAGGAGAATTGAGAGTACCAGTCGCTCGGAGTTGAACATCAGACCGTCGTACCAGACTGCACCACCTGAGATATCATCATCATTCAGCCCGTCGATCAAACCGCCACAACTCTCCTTTGAGATTACATGCCCCCGTTTGATATACTTTTGAGGATCACCGAGAGAGTTTTTATCGAAGCTTACGAGTTCATTTATCAACAAGGCTGCCTTCAGGCTTAGCCTGCCTTTCATGCCAATAAGCCCGAATGTTGGGATAATGCACTCAAGCGGGTGGATGAGGTGGGGAGCTATACGCATAAGATTAGTGCGCTCCCGGATAGAATCTCTCATGCGTTTGAAGTCGCCACGCTGGAGGTATCTGAAGCCTCCGTGAACTATTTTCAAGCTGTTGGAAGAGGTTGCACCACCGAAATCCCCTTTTTCTATAAGTGCAACGGAGAGCCCCCTGAGAGCCCCATCCCAAGCTGCAAATGCGCCGTATATACCTCCTCCGATGACAACTACATCGTATCGCTTCTGAGAGAGTGTCTGGAGGTCTCTTCTCATAATTCCGCCTCACTGGATGACGCCAGAATGCCACCGATCTTACACTTTCATATATTAAGGCGTCTCGTCTTCGATCCTCCGGTATATTTTTTCCAGCTTCCTCTTAAACGAAGAATAGGAATAATTCTCTTCAACGTCCAACGCCGCTCTCTCCCCTATTGATCTGCGAAGGTCAGTATTCTTGACCAGCGAGCGAATCCCCTCGGCAAAATCAGAGGGAACCGGCTCGGCGAGCATCGCATTATCCCCGTTTAGCACCTGTGTGTGGGTTATTAGATTTGTGGCGACGATGGGTTTGGCCGAATACATGTAAGAATAAATTTTCATCGGTGTATTTTCTCCTTTGATTCGGGGCGAAACCAGTATGTCAGCCTCGGCCAAATAAAAAGGTAGATCCTCTACGGGTTTTTTCCCTAAAAAATGGACATTTTCGTCTATCTTCTTTAACTTTGCGATTTCTTTGTACTTAGCCATATCATTCGGTTCTCCACCGATTATTATCAAATCTGCACATCTTCCATCGTTCAACAACAACTCGAAACTGTCCAACAAAAGGTCTATCCCCTGATACGGTTCAAGATTCCCAACGTACATGACAATGGGCCCTGTAATTCCTAATTTCTCATCTAGGTTGAATATCTTAGATACAAAAGGGTCATTAAACAGCGGAACGTCTTCAAGTATGGAAACTTTATCACTTTCTTTACTATTTCGGGCAATTTCCCCAAGACTTTCACAGACCGCAATTGTTAAGTCGCTGTTTTTGATCATAGCTTTTTCAATTCTTGAAAGTATGGGATATATAAGTCTTACCTTGGGATATTTTTCTATTAGTTGATTCGGGATGGAAGAATCCATATCGTATATATATTTTATTCCGAAAATTTTTTTCATTATTAAAGCCAGGAATGCTGATTCCTCTATCGCATGGATGATATCATATCGATTTTTCATTAAGAGTCTTAACATGGAAAAAAATATGAAAAAATCAAAAATAACTTTTTTCCAGGAAAATCCTATAGGTACATCTTTTATCCATGCAAATTTTCTCACTCTGAAAATAGCAACGTTTTCAATATCGATATCGTCCCCCTCTGGCAGCGTTAATATATCAATTTCATGGCCCTGGTCAGAAAGAGCGGTGACAAGAAGTTTCACCGCAATTGGAGTTCCTCTATTTTGGAAAAAAGGCTGTGGGGCAATTAGTAATATTCTCATTACTAAACCTTTACTTTAATATATTATTTGTTGTTCTCTCGGCTAAAATGATAATTGGAGAACCAATAGTGTTGGCCAGCTTAATGTCTCTTGCAAATCGATCGATTTGAACAAGCTTCCTATTCAATCCTAACCACCGGTGAAGAGCCATGGGTAAGATAAATTCACCCCGTATCCCCGTAATTTGAAAACCATACTTTTCAAATTCATTTTTTATCATTGAAGGTCTGAACAATATGTAATCTCTCGTATTCTTTTCGATACCCTTCTTTATCCTAAATAAAAGTGGTTTTAATACATTAACGCTCCATAAGTTCGGATATTCAAGGATGACACTCCTGCGTGCAACCCGACTTAACTCAAAAACCAGCTTCTTCCAATCAACAACATGTGAGATTAAGCGGAAGCAGACAACAATATCATACGATTGATCCTTTGCAGGAAGGTTTAATAAATCACCTGCAATAAATTTATATTTTCCTGTGATACGGTTATTTCTTAGCAGCATCGCATTGCATTCGGGAGAGCTCCCAACAACTGTTACCTCGTACCCCTTTCTTACCATGGGTATTGCGATCTGACCGTGTCCCCCTCCGACATCGAGGACTGTTTTTCCTTGAATCGATGCAAGCAATTCAAGAACAGATTTTTCCTGAATGTCGAGAAAATATGTCCCAACATCTCCAGAAAATCTTTTTGCATATTCGGGACTTGATGTCTCTATATCAGGGGGTTCCACAATTCTCCAAGCCATTTATCTCTGGCAATATTTTTTTAATTAATCAAAGATCATAAAGAGAATAAACTTAACCTATCATTAATTAATTTACAGTTCGGCCAACTTCCAAGTCGTTTTTTCTGTATTGGATGGATAAAAAAAGAGAGGTCTTTAAACGATTATTTTGATCCTCTTCCGAGAATCATTATTTTTATTGTCTTGAGAAGAATGTAACTGTCAAGTTTGAAGGAACTGTTCTTCAGGTAAAAGAGATCGTACTCGAGCTTTTGCCTCGATTCGTCGATGGTTGATCCGTATGAGAATTTCACCTGCGCCCATCCCGTAACTCCCGGTTTTATGGAGTGCCTGAGCGAGTAATAGGGTATCTCCTTCTCCAGTATCTCGACAAATTCGGGCCTTTCGGGTCTTGGTCCTACCACATCCATTTCCCCCTTGAGAACATTTATAAACTGGGGGATTTCATCGATCCTGAACCTTCTGAGCAACCTTCCAATCTTCGTTATTCGCGGGTCCTCATCTTTCGTCCACACCGGTCCCGTATCAAACTCTGCGTCCTTGATCATCGTCCGGAACTTTATGAGTTTGAAGGTTTTCCCGTTTTTCCCAACACGGTCCTGAAGGAAGAAAACAGGCCCCTTGGAGTCAATTTTAATGAGGACGGCCACGGTTAGAGTCAACGGAATGGACAAAACAATTGCAGCAACAGAAAAGACAAACGAAAAAACTCGTATGAGAATGTTTTTCCCAATGTTTACATGAAAGCCTTCGTTGAATACGAAGTATGATGGGGGAAGGTTCTTTACCGGTATTTTTCCCGTCATCTTCTCATAAAACTCGGGCCACTCGAGCACCCGGATGCCCTTTATCTTTAACTCCAGCAGCTCCCGTACCGGTATATTTTTTCTCCTGTCGGCTGGCGCGACGACGATCTCATTAACTTTTCTCTTTTTGACTAATCTCGTTATTTCATCAAAATCCCAGCTATCTGTTATCGTCAGCGGATTGGATACGATACCGATTCTCTCACGATTCACAAAACCGATCAGGTTGAACCCGATCCTTTTGGATCCCTCTATCAGTTTGCCGATTTCGACTGCCATGTCCCCGCCTCCGAGGATGAGAATGTTTCTCTTGACCGGGTACTTCTCTATGTAGATCTCGAGGAGATACCGCCAGATCAGGAGAAATATGAAGAGGATCAGGACCGTGAGATAGTAAATTTCTCCGCCGATTCCCAGATTTGGATTTACAAAGCTGAAAACGCCGATAATGACAAAAACAAACCCCGTGGTAAATATGACGGAAAAGAGTATTTCAAGAATCGAAACGGAGACATTCAGGTCGTACAGGTCAAGTATGTACATGCAGAATTGGGCAAAAAAAGCGATAATCAGGCCTCGAACTATGATGTCGGGCAACGGAATGGAGCTTTCAGCGAGGATAATGTGCGCAACGAGCACGGAGAGAAAAATCCCCATGCTCTCAACCACGAAGCAGATCACGTTCCGATAGGGAATATATCTGTTGTGATACGTGAGCATCTAATAATAATATTGATAGTATTTTTTGTACTTCATTATTTTTTCCGTATCAACGGCATTCAAAACAACTCCGAGAATTTTATCTTTGCCAATCTCGTTTACCGATTCTTCTAAAATACCCAGTGGAGTTTTTCCGGCGAAATAAACCATGATATATTTATCCACCAACTCTTTCACAGCAACGGGATCTGCGGTGTTTAAAACCGGGGGAAGGTCAAGGATGATTAAGTCGAACTTTTCTTTCAATATAACCAACAGATCGCGAAACTTTGCCCTTGTCAGCAACTCTGTTGAATTTTGCACTTTCCTTCCTGAAGATATTACATAGAGGTTTTTCACCTTCGAATTTTTAATTATCGATTCTGCTCCGCCTGCTGCATCGTCCAGATACTGGGAAAGACCAATCTCACCGCGCATGCCCAGTATCATCGTTAAATCACACTTCCTCATATCGCAATCGATGAGCATGATCCGCTTATCCCCTATAGAGGCAACGGAACTGGCAAGATTAAGGGAAATGCTCGTCTTGCCCTCTTCGGGTACGGAACTGATTATCCCGATTGTTTTCTCACCCATGCCCTCGAGCAAATGAATCACCTTGGATCGAAGCGTCCTTAACTGCTCGAGATAGAATGGGTCAAGATGCCTGGACCATGATGTTACATTGTCAAAATTCTTCATTACTTCACCTTTCTACTGAGCTGAACCGCCGATGTTGAGAACTACCTTAATTTTGTCCATGTATAAAATAACAAAGGTTATCACTGCAACAAAATAAAAGATCACGCCGCTCGTTAGAAAAGTCTTCCTCAAGATCGCCTTTCTCCTCCTCTCCTTCGTCAGCACCAGGGGCAGAGATACCAGGACGGGAACATCGACAAACTCTTTGAATTCCCCCGGCGTCTTTATGGTGGTATCGAAAAATTCTAGCGCCACAGCCCCACCGATTCCCGTGGATAAAGAGAGGAAAAACGCCAGGAGCATGATTATCAATCTGGCCGGTTTATACGGTTTAGTCGGGGTGCTTGGGGGGTCGAGAAGCTGGAACTGCTCTCCCTGCTCCCTGGTTTCCATATCCTTGGAGAGGCTTGCATTCATTTTCTTGCTAAGCAGGCTTTCATAATTATTTTTCAAATTTTCATAATCGCGCGTTAGCTCTTTCAACTGGTGTTCCCTCTTCGGTGTGTTCTCTACGCGCGAGCTGTAAAGATCGACTTGCTTGCTTATCTCTGCCTGATCTCTCGCGAGGTTTCTTATCTCGAGATCTATCGCGCGCCTCTGTTGAACAAGCATCGAAATCTGCGTGCTCATTTGCTCTGTTTCCGGTGAATAGTAGGCATAATCCTCGTTCAGAAGCTTTACACTGCCATCTTTATGCTTGCCATCCTTTTTGAGCTCTTTCTCCAGTTCCTCGATCTCTCCCTTGAGGATCCTTATTTCGGGGTGGCTCTCCGTATACTTCAATCGCAATTGCGACAGCATGCCTCTTTTCTGTGCTATCTGGGCGGACAGGGAGAGGGTTTTAAGGGAATCCTGATCTTCACTGCCTGGTATTTTGGAATCTTTGCTTTCTATGATACCCGTCTTGGCCTTAAGCTCTGTTATCTGCGTGTCTATCAGGAGTTTTCTGTCCTTCGCGCCTCTCAGAGACTCTCTGTTTGCTTTCAGGTCATCTTTGTAACGCTCGAGCATCCTCAAATTCGCATCGAGCTGCTCCGGCAATTCCCCCAGATACGCTGTTCTGAACTCTCTGATAGCCCTGTCCTTATCCTCGAGCTGTTTTTCCATCTCTGTAATCTGGGAGGAAAAAAGCTCGATTGTCCCTTCGGCCTGTTGCTCCCTCCTCCTTATGTTTTCGCCGATAAACAGTGATGTGAGCTGCGAATTTACCAGCATAGCCGTTTGAGGATCTTCATGTTCATATTCAATGCCCAAGACGTTTCGAAGCTCGGGATTTTTTTTCCGGGTCCCCATCAGGCCAACATATATTCTCTCCCGCATCATGCTCAGTGCCTCATTTTCGCCTGATTCCCCGGAAAGCTCAGAAAATAGATTGAGCTCCCTAATGATGCTCTTTAGGTTATTTTTGGTAAGAACCTGGTGTTGAAGCGTGTTGACCTTTTGTTCTAATTCTAAATCTTCAGCTACCGTTGACTTGACATATGCATCGGGGATCTTCCGTGGGATTATGAGAACGGTGGATTTTGATTTAAACATTTCCTTCGACACGACACAGTGCACAGATGCAACAAAGGTGATCAGGAGAATGGAGAAAACGATGAACCACTTTCTTCTAAGAAACAGTTCAACCCAATCGGCAAATTTCATGTTTTTCCTTAACGGCATATCCTTATCCTTACTCTCGTTGCCTGGGAGAGGCTCCTCCGAGTCTTGCCGAAAGAATGAAGCCGGCAGATACCCTGTTGATCCGAAGGTCTTCGCCGGCAACAGCCCTCTCATCCTGATCCTCATGGCTCCCGCGTAAATAGAGCGTTAAATGCTCAAGCGGTTTGTAATCCAATTGTACAGATATACTTTTTATTATCAAGTCTTCAGTTCCATCGGAAGATTCATAGCGACTGATCCTTCCATTAAGGCTCATTTCTAAACGCCTGCTCAAATCGGCGTCCAAGCCCCCCCGAGCACTATCCCGGGTAACGGTATTTCCAAAGTCACTTGCATCCACGGAGCGCTGGACACTTAAAAAATAGCGGGTTCGCTCAAAATTAAGGCTGCATCTGGCTGAACCGACCATTTCAAGTTCGCTGTCTTGATTCTCCGTTGAAATGTAAGACGCACCCCCGGAAGCAGACAGGGTAACATTCCTGTTATATAAATATCGTAAGGATAGGGAACTGGAGTAGACATCGGAATCGTTCTCTCTCTCGAAATCGAAGGTTTCATAGGAAGCGTTTATTCCGCCGGTTGTTTTTCTCGTAAGGGCGTAATTCATGCTTCCACCCAGCGTATAAACTACGTAATCTTCCAGGTCAGCCAGATCTTCAGTATACTGAGTTGTCCGATATCGTCCAAATATCGTGGATGATAACCTCTCACTGAACGTATATCTAGTAGATGGTCCAACAATTATTATGTACCGATCCGCCCGGCGGGTAATCTGGGCCGTTGCGGGAACGCCATCTTCTCCACCCACGGTGATGGTTTCTCTTGCTGTTTCAGCGCTCGGCGTAAATATAAAGGTAGCTGGCAAGCGAAATCTTGTCACTGCTGATGGATTATAATCCAAGTTGCCGTTAAACGTAACGCTGGATATCTCATTGAATTCTTCGAATTCACGGTACACTTCTCCCGCCACGCTCCCATCCAGAGTCAGGGTTGAACGTTCACCTCTCCCCGTCATTCTCATTCGGGGATTTATCGTGAGGAAAAAATCCTCTTCTTGATCGATGGGTTCGTCTTCTATGTTGTCATCCCAGGTGATGCTCACGCGCAAAGAAGGCCTGTATATCCAGTCATATGCGTATATTTCCGAAATTCCGATACACATAATGGCTACTATAATCGCAATTATTTTCTTCAATATGTTATCCGGCACCAGGTTATAACTCAGGGAACCACCACCGTATCGCCAGGAACGAGAAAGAGGTTTTTATCCTGGTTCCCGGATTTGATCAGATCGTAGTAGTTTATCCTTATGTTCTCTCTCAAAGAGCCATTGTCCCTGATGAGCCGTATATTCCTCGGTGAGGCAAACTCGGTAAATCCGCCTGCGAGGGATATCGCCTGCAATACAGAAATTTTTTCTCTCAATGGATAGGTTCCGGGGTTATTTATCTCACCCATGATGAAAAATTTCGGGTAGTTGACTTCCTTAACGGTTGCGGTAACAACGGGCTCTATGAGGTATTCCTTCAATCGAACCTCTATTATGGAGCGCAACTCCTCTGCGGTGAGCCCAGCGGCAGTCACGTCCTGAATGAGGGGGAGAGATATCTTCCCATCCGGCCTTACCATGACGTCCAGGGTCAATTCCTCGTTATTCCAGACTGATATGTGCAGGACGTCTCCCGGCCCCATCCTGTACTCGTCTGTTTGACCCCCTGCCGGTGAAACAAAACCGGACGCCTGCCCTTTGGCCTTCTGGGACGATTCCCGGTTCACCGAAGATTCCCCGGTTTTCGTTTCCTTTGCACTGAGGTCTGCTTGATCGCCCTTCTCCGGAGAGGTAACGATCGGCGTCGTTATTCGCGCACCACACCCCATGAACGCTATCATTATAAAGCAAAGAATAATTTTTTTCATATGCTTTTCCCTTTACAGGTAATATTTATGTATATTTAATCTAATATTAGAATTCATACTGTTTAGCAAGAGGGAAACTCTCTCTTCCCCCGAAAGGTATCCATTAAAAATTACATCCATATCTTTGAACAACCCCCTCTTTACACGCAGATGCTCATTCTTCCTGTACCTTCTGTTACTGTTGCCCAAGTCAACATAGCCGTCTTTCTCTCTCGCCCTGATATCATCCACTATGTTCTGATCAACGGCGATGGGCCCCAGGCCAAAATCGACGAACCCTACGACACCCCGTGTGTACTTTATGGTGCGGAACTTTTCCTCGAGGTCAATCCGCGTGAATATATACCGCGGAAACAGGGGTTCGGTAACGGTTATTATTTTTCTCATCCTCATGCGCTGTTTTTTTATTTTCGGAAACAGGTTCTCTATATTGGCACCGGTAAGCTGCCGTGCAACCTTCTCCTCTTCGTTTAACTTGGTAAACACCAGATACCATTCCATCGGCTGCTCTCTCCTGCACGGTGTATTTTATTATCTTGGCACGCTACCGCCACCCTGAAACTGAATTCAGCATATATATCAATATCTTACAAATCACAACGCGGTTTGCTTCAGTACAGCTCCGGAGCAGTATTTTACTATAACAAAAGAAGCTCCCTATCAAACATTTTGGACTATACCACAGTCTTTCATCTTGTACAGAAGCGCCTTGTAGGAAATTTGCAGTATCTT
>JABAOH010021823.1_pt2 | contig 23593 bp, 55 predicted proteins | sample 7062181 | NCBI WGS metagenome assembly JABAOH01 (sample SAMN14538630, study PRJNA623070) | marine sediment metagenome | biome: marine biome [ENVO:00000428]; feature: marine pelagic biome [ENVO:01000023]; material: deep marine sediment [ENVO:00002113]; isolation source: pool of 5 deep marine... | reverse complement strand
CGCGAGCCCGACCGGCAGCGGCAAGACCGAGATGTCCGAGCTGGTGATGGACAGTGCGCTTCGCCAGGGCAAGAAGGCTATCTACACATCGCCGCTCAAGGCCATCTCGCAGGAGAAACTCGACAAGTGGAAGGCTGCCAGTCACGGTTTCTCCAAGTACAAGATCACGGAGATCACCGGCGACGTCAAACTCAGCCAGAAGCAGATCGAGGCCCTGAAGGACACGGACATCGTGGTCATGACCAGCGAGGCGCTCGATGCCCGCTGCCGGCGCATGGAGTCCGAGCGGAACCAGTGGCTGAGGGAAGTCGGGGCCCTGGTCGTCGACGAGGTGCATCTGATCACGATGGAACGCCGGGGCGATAGGCTCGAATCGAGCCTCATCCGGTTCACGAAGCACAATCCCGACGCGCGCCTGGTCTTCCTGTCGGCGACGGTCGAGAACTACGAGGAGCTTGGGCGGTGGGCTGCGCGCCTCAACGACAAGGAGACGCGGTTCATCAAGAGCGACTACCGGCCGTGCCCGCTCAAGACCGAGATCCGGCCTTACCCGGACAAGAAGGACGCGCGCTTCCAGGCCGCGCTCTCGCTCCTCAAGGAGCATAAGCGCGACCGGTTCATCATCTTCGTCCACACCAAGCCTGACGGCAGGCGGCTCGTCGAGCGCCTCCGCAAGCTGGGCTACAAGACGGATTTCCACAACTCGGAACGCGACCGCGAGACGCGCAAGAAGATCGAGGGCGGTTTTCGCAGCGGCAAGCTGGATGTCCTGGTCTCGACGTCGACGCTCGCGTACGGGATCAACCTCCCGGCCAGGCGGGTCATCATCTACGGCGCCAACCGCGGCAAGAACTTCGTGGACCCGATCGACATCCTTCAGGAATGCGGTCGCGCGGGTCGCATGGGGTTCGACGACGCGGGCGATGCGTACATCCTGGTTCCCCAGGACAGCTACGAGCGCCATCGGGCGCGCCTGTCCGTCAAGCCCCGGGTTCGGAGCCAGATGGCCAACGAGAAGACCCTGGCGTTCCACCTCGTGAGCGAGATCGAGCAGGGCAATATCAGGACGGACATGGACGTCCAGCGGTGGTTCGAACGCAGCCTGGCGTATTTCCAGGGTACGGAGATCACCGTCGGGCGCGTCCAGAATCTCGTGAATATGATGGCCGACATCAAGGCCATTCATCGCCGGCGCGATGGATACCACTGCCTGCCTGTAGGACTCGTGGCTTCGTGGTTTTATCTGTCGCCATTTGATGTCGCAGCCTGGGCACGCAACTTCGACGCCATTTTCCAGCGCGGTAATCCCGACGACTTCGATCTCGTGTGGGCGATCACGTTCACGGACACGAACGTCAATGACGGATTCCTGCCGGCGGACCACAAGGAAGTGGCCGCGACTTTCGCCGAACAGTGCGATGCCAGGCGCCTGCCCTTCCATCCGAGTATCACCAAGCCGCTGTCGGTACTCCTCACGCACATCATGGGCAACGAGATGTCCGAGGCGTACAAGGCAGCCATCTGGCAGGTCCGGAGCGACGTGGACAGGACCGTTGGGGCCATCCGCAAGGTAGTCGAGATGACGGCCGAGAACGAACCCGAGGGTGACTTCTGGGATCTCCTGGCGCTGCGCATCGAGGCCGGCGTCAGTCGCGAGATGATCCCCCTGATCGAAATCCAGGGTGTCGGACGCGGACGTGCCAAGAAGCTCTTCGACCGCGATATTCGCACCCTGCACGATATCGAGATGAACCGCGAGGATGTCGAGAAGATCCTGGGACCGGTTGTCGGCCCCAAGGTCGTCAGCCGGGCCAGGAAGATCCTGAGGGAGAGGATGAAGGAGGAAGACAAGTAATGCCGGGTTTCGAACAGACAGTGGAGCTCCTGAAGAAGGGCGTCGTCGTCGAGTTGCGCCCGCGCGGGGGTTCCATGAAGGGCAAGATCGAAAGCGGTGATCTCGTCACGCTCGCACCCGTCAGGCGGCCCGAGTATCTCAAGCGGGGTGATATCGTCATGGCGCGCGTCAAGGGCAAGATCTACATCCATCTCATCAAGGCCATCGACGGCCAGCGGTTTCAGATCGGGAATAACCGCGGGTTCATCAACGGCTGGTGTGGACCCCAGGCGGTGTACGGCAAGGTCATCAAGATCAATGACCGCGTGCTCGAGAAGCCCAGGGTCATGCAGGGAGGAAAGGATGCCGCTAAGTCATGACGAACAGATCCAGTATCACGTCCTGAGCCTGATGTGTGACGAGGGCGTCACAAACACGCGAGAAATCATTGATCGCGTAGTCGCCAAGGGATTCTCCCAGGCGGACGTCCTGCGGGTCATGACCAAGTCATACAAAGAAGGGCTTTTCAATATCGAGATGCCAAAGGATTAGCCGATGCCGATCTTCAAGTGTTCAAAGTGCGGGATGATGGAAAACACGGCGCCTGCGCTGTACTGGACGCGCAAGGAAGACGAACCCCCGCTTTGTACGCTGTGTGATCCGAAGATCGGCAAATGGCACGGTATGTTCAAGCGAGAACCGGTTCCTCCCGACTACGTCGAAGGCCCGGATGGCTTCGTCTACCACCCCAAAGACCCGTATCTCAAGCAACTCCTGAAGAGGAAAAAATGACCTACTGCGATGGATGCGAAGGAAAGATCGACCTCGGGGGTATGGCACGCTCCAGGCTCTATTGCCGGGTGTGCGAGGCTGATCACGTACTGTGTTTCGATTGTCTTTTCAACCCCATGGTGAAGGACTTTGTGCCCCCGCCCGAGATGTGCCCGGCAGGAGGCTACTGGGCCAAGTGCCCGATACCGATCTTGGTAAAGCAGCGCAAGCCTGTCGGAGACAATACATGACCATCCTTTGGTATGCCCTCGCAGCCATTTACGTCATGGGAGTTCTAGGAATGCGATGGGCATTCGCGGACGTTCCGGGCCCCAGGTGGAAACAAGCCATTGCGTGTATCTTCTGGCCTCTATTTCTCATCTGGCTTATATCTCCTCTGAACAAGATCGGAAGTAAGTAGCGAAAGGAAACGCTGTGATCGAAGAGAAAGTTCGGAAGTTGATGGAAGTCCTGGATACGAAGAAGAGTAGCATGCGCCAGCTCGAGCCCATGATCGACTCGTTTACAAAGCTCGCCGGCGCGGATCTCAAGGATGAAAAGTTCGCCAAGTTCATGGAGGCCAGCCTGAACGTTTTCAAGAACAATATCGATCTGGACGAACTCCAGGAGCGACTCATTCCGATCTGGTGCGAGCATTACTCCGAGGAGGAGATCGATGGCCTGATCGCGTTCTATTCGTCACCGCTCGGCCAGAAGGTGCTGGCCACCAAGGACAGCATGCGGAAGCGCGAAACGGACATCTCGATGAAGTGGGGATTTGAGCAATCCCAGAAGATGATCGGCAAGTTCAAGGCCGAGATGGATCGCCTGGACGAAGGGAGCTCCGAATGACGTGGTTCGAGGGTGCGAAGGAAGCCCGGAAGGAGATCCTGGCAGGGCTCGAAAAGCAGATTACGGACAGGGCCGAGAAGACGCGAGAACGCCTGAAGCAGTCGGTCGTCACCAAGGATCACGTGTATATCGCGTTCGGCGAACTCCTGAGCGAAATCTCGAAGATGGGATTCGACAAGGTTTTTCCCGCGAGTGAGAAAAAGGCGGTGTAGCTATGGGCGCATGGGGTGAAGGCATGCAGGCGGGGGACACCGCCTGGGACGCCATAGGCGGGGCCGGCTTCGACGTCAACGGCCGGGTTCCAAAGTACAAGCTGAAGAAGTTCGAGAAGGATCCCAAGCTCGTCGCGGGGCATTTCAAGGGCTGGGTCCTGAAGGAACCCATGGCCATCCTGGGTCTGGCCGAGTACTTCGTCGACTCGGGCGTGGACATCAAGCCCGTCAAGACCCTGGTCAAGAAGGCCATCAGGTACGAGTTGACCAAGGGGCGCCTCGGGTGCTGGCGGGATTCGGATGCGCGCAAGGCAGCCCTCGAGCGCTTCCGAGACCGCGTGGACGGCAAGCAGGTCGATATGCAGGCCGTTGAGGCCGACAACGAGGGCCTCATGAGCAAGATCGGTAAGTTCCTGGAAGGGAAGGCAAAACGATGATCGATCCAAAAGTGGAGGCGTTCCTCCAGAACGACCTCATGAAGTACGCGGACGGCCTGACGCGCGCGGCGGGTGAACTTCGCCAGAAGATCGCCGACCAGGTCGGGAACGGCTACGACGCCGAGACGCTGCTCATCAACGTGTTCTCGACGACGCTCTCGAGGATCATGACGCTGTATCTTGCGCATCACGTCCAGAAGCCTGGCAAGGATCTTTTCCAGGACGTGTACCAGGATTTGCAGCTTGCGCTCAGGGACGTGCTGGCCAAGCACTCGGACGGCAAGCTGACGTTCGCGATCGAGGTCCCGAACGAGAAATACGAGAAGGACGGCTAGAAGATTCCTTCTCCGCCAAGGCCTTCAACCGTGTAGGGTGCGCTCGCGCCGGGCGGACACGCCCAAACAACGGGTCCGGCAGGTGACTGCCTTATAACAAGCCGACGCCCCTGGTTTATATGCTGTTGGAGTTTCGCATGGAATCCATGCGCGGGCGCCCACGGCGGGGGTGTCTTGCCGACGAATATGCACTCAGGGGCGACCGGCACCGGCGGCGCGACGGGCACGGCGACGGGTACCGGCACGGGCGCGACAACGGCAGGCGGCGGCGGAGGCGGCACCGGTTTTACGAAGCGGCCCCAGCGCCTGCGCTTGCGGGGACGCCGCCAGGGCATGAAGACGCGCCTGAGTCGCTTGCGGAGGCCCTTGCGGAAGCCCAGGCCGTCCATGTAGTAATCTGCGGGATGGATTTCGGCCCGGTCCTGGCCAAGCATGTTGAACGTGCGCGGATATACCGGTCCGAGTTCAGACACAGCTACTCTCATTATTTAGCCCTCTTTCCGAGTCCCTGGGCGAATGCAATGGCCGGCGTGACGATCGGGAAAATGCCGCCCATGAGTCCCCACCAGATCGCCCAGCCGGTCGAGTTATTCCGCTTGTAGCCGTGATAGGCCGAGATGCCGATCGAGGCAAGCTGGATGAGGCCGAGGCCAACGACGAGCGCGGGCGCGATGGTAACCTGTCCGAGACCGGGCGCCTGGTTGAATGCCCCGAGACCAAAGACCGACTGCTGCTTGAGGGTCTGGGGCGAGAAGGCATGCACCGAGCCGCGTCCCATTCCGAAGATCTGCTGTTCTCTGATCGTCTGGGGACCGAAGGCATGCATGGATCCGCGCTGGCCGAAATCGCCCAAGGCCGTCTTGTGCCACTGGTCGAACGACGGCATCCATTCCGTGCCCTTGGCGGGTACGCCGTAAAATCCGCGCATATTTTCCAACCCCCACATTCTCTGGTACCAGTCGGTCATGGGCGGGAGATCCCACTGGGACCCCCTGGCTTGAGCGGCTGTGGGAATTCCCTCGCCGATTCTCATTCCCAAGGATTGTATGGTTGAATCCCGAAAAGTTCAAGGAGGAGGCGTGAGCAAGATTAGGGAAGAAAGCCATGAGAGTTAACCAGACCAGTCTTGGATTCCAGGTCGAGTCGATGCGCCGGGCCTTCCGGACGGTCTACGAATGCCGTACGCGGGCCATCGACCACTGGTTCAACGGCGTCGGCAACAGCATGGCGTGGACGAAGGATGGCCGGCTTGAGACCTGGGATCCGGAAGCCAAACAGCGTCAGAAGAAGGTCGCGCAGAAGATGAAGACCGGGTACAAGCCGGCCAAGGACTTCGTTCCCGACGGCTTTCGCGTCCAGGGTATCGATTCACAGTCAGCGGTCATGACGGTGCCCTTGAACGTCAAGCCGGATTATCTCGAGGGCGTCATGGAGGCGATCCGCCTGGCTGAGAACTACCCGGGGTATGACGAGCGCACCACTCGACGTAATTACAAGTGGTGCGGCCTGGCGCGTCGGCGACTCGTCGCCATGAAGCTCATTCCGAAAGACGAACTCGCGCAGCCGCCTCTGGAGCCGGTCTTGACCATCGCCAGGCAATATGATTGGAAGGCCGCTAACGACAGGCATAAGACTAAGGCGGGTCTTCTCCGGCTACTCCAGAAGAAACGCGGGCAGAGGAAGAAGGCCTTGGCCATCTGGAAAAAGCTCTAGATATCAACCGGAGTTCATTTGAAGGCACAACAAAGGAGTACCCGTGAGCGAAGTCTGCGACCTGTGCAAGAAGAACCCGAAGGAGAATTTCCGTATCTGCGGCGTGTGCGCCAAGACTCACGATTCGACAACTCTCGATAAGCTGGCCACAGACAAAAGGAAAAAGACCTATGGCTGGAGATAACGTTGCCGAAAACATTCCGAGCCACCTGGAAATCGAGGAGCTGACGGAGAAGTTCCTGGGCATCATGAAGGCCAGAGAGGTAGGCTTGGCTTCGTACCTCATCGCCAGGACCCAGGCTGCCGAGAGGCTGTACGAGGCCCTCGGGAAGGTTCTGGGGAAATCCTAGATGAAGCGCGAGAAGATCAAGTGTCCCCTGTGCGGGAAGATGGTTGCCACCAAGCACTGGGCGCCGGGCTACCCCGGGTTGTGGAAGCACAACAACCAGGAAGGCAAGACGTGCCCGATCGGGTACGTGCGGCCGGCCAAGGACGGCAGTGGTCGATGGGTTCCATAACGGAGGCGGAATGTCACTGGATGAAAACGTAGTTCTCGAGGTAAGCAAGGGAGGCGACTGCGGGATCTGCGACCGGAAGATTGAGCGCGGCGAACACGTCATTCGCGTGCGATTTGCAGTGCCGGTCGTGGTCACGTCCGTCAAGGTCGATCGCGAGATTCATTTCGAGTGCGCCGAACAACTCGCCGGGCATCTCAAACGCAAGCTTCTCGAAGCGGGATGGAAATAATCCAGATCCGATTCGGGACTAACTGGATTCTTATCTCGACGAAAGAAACGGGGGCCATCTCGTCCAACCTCAAGGTAGAGGACAGTCCAGAGGACATGGAATACAACGCGGCCATCGACGGTCTCGAGTCCCTTATCCTGGCTCACGCGTGTGCCGGGGTCGACGTGGCGAGCAAGAAATACGTCGAGGGTATTGAAACCGCGCTGGACGCCATCCTCAACAACCTCGCATAAGGAGACCTAATGGCGTACGTTGCTGTCATCCTCGTTGGAAGTCTTTCGCTGTATGCGGCCGTGCTCACCATTCGCAAGAACGGCCTGGGCGCCACCTGGCGCTCATATAAAAACCTGGTGTGGTATGACTTTTTTCTGTCCGTGCCTCTCGTGGCCCTGACCTTCGCGGTCATTATCGGCCTGTACGAACTCGCGGACGTGTTCAAGATCGGGTGGTGGATGCTCCTGGGCGGCCGTGGCAATGCCCTGTTCGCCATGCACGACGACGTGTCGCTGTTTGGCAACGGACTCATCCTGCTCGTCTTGGCCGTCGCCGTCATGCTCAGTATGCCGCCGACGATCATCCGCGAGGAAGAAGCCTTCCGCAAGGGTGCCCAGAACTGGAGTTGGAAGCAGCGTTTGTGGAAGGCGTTCGGGTTCGGCATGATCCACATGATCATGGGCGTGCCGCTCGCGGCCGGCATCGGCCTCATGGTTCCCGGCCTGGCGTACACGCTCGTGTACCTGTGGGAATACCGGCGCCGGGAACGGGACACGCCCGAGAGCCTGGAGGATATCCGCGAGACGCGCGCCGAGCACTACGCGGTCATGCGCTCGACGAAGTTCCACCTGGCGTACAACACGATCGTGCTCTCGATTCTGTTGGTGTGCGCGGTTGTGCTCGTTACGGGTTAACCTCGGCGTGGCCTGGCTAGGCACGTCTCCGCAGGGCACGTCACTGCGTGGTAGGGCATGGCTATACAGGAGGAATAATGACCTACAAGGGACACAATATCGGCCACTGGGTGGCTGATCCTCTAGAAGACGACATGCTCGAGGTCCTCCGGCGAGTTAAGGCCGGCAGCCAGCAATTTACCCGCGACCGGTTCCAGGTCGCGTATCTTATCTCGCGCGAGTGCATCGAAGCCGATCTCGACAACCAGACCCTTAAAATCAACACCAAGGGCTTGGACGCCCTGGATTTCTTCGGCGATGAAACATAACATGGCGTGGCTGCGACAGGCATGGCACTGCGGGCCAACGCACGGCGCGGCAAGGTATGAGAAAGGAGGACGTAATGGCATCCCTGCTTGAAAAGCGCTTCGGTGAGATGGGCGCCGAACTCCTGGTGGAGAACGTGCCCGAGACGCGCTTCCGTTCCACGCGGTTCGCGATCGACGTCCGGAGCGAGATCTTCGTCATCGAGGGCACGGATCTCAAGAAAGAGGAGATCAAGGTCCTGGACGTCCAGCCGGACGAGCGCCACCTGCTCCTCATGTGGAAGAACAAGGACAGCGGCGAAAAGCACAAGTACCTGTGCGGACACGACGAGCGCCACTGGTTCGTGGCGGCCGTTCCCGGCGAGAGCGTCAAGAACGTCACGGACGCCATGGAGGCGCTGAAGCCCCAGGCGGTCATCCGCCGCGAGCGGGCGACGAAGGTGTCTTCGAAGGGTAAGCGCGATCGGCACAACGCCGCCCGTCGCCGCCAGGGCGAGTGGTTCTTCGTCCCGGCCTGGCACCGGCTCCAGGTCAATTCCATGATGATCCACAAGAAGGAGCCCATCCAGCGCGGACGCGCCAAGCCCCATATCTGCGAGGAGATCTACCGCGTGGGTGGCGAACCCGTGTGGGTCTGCACCCAGTACCCCAACGGGATCACCGACCGGGAGTACAAGCGCATGATGCGCAAGGACCCGTCGATGAAGCGGCACCGCTGGCGGCGGATGGTCCGCGACGCCCGGGTGTACGCGCGCGGCAAGGTCAGCCACCCCGATCACGCCACCCTCGACCTCGGGCGCGTGTGGCACGAGGTGATCATGAACCGCGAGAACGAAGCGCCCGGCATGCGCAACATGCGGTTCCTGGACTAGCAGCAAATCATTTCAGGCGGTACGGGTCGCGAGGCCCGTACCGCCCATCTCGGGGCCTGGTTGTGCATTGCGTGGTGTGGTAAGGCCAGGCAAGGCATGTCGGGGCTGGGCGAGACGCGGCCCTCTGATGCGAGGACTGGCGAGGCAGGCTTTGGCATGGCGAGGAATCTTAGGAGCGGGATAAAAATTATCTTGGCTAGGCCCCGCATGGCGGGCCTTGGCAAGGTGTGGTAGTGCGCGGCTGGGCCCGGCATGTTCGGGCAGGCCTTGGTTTGGCAAAGCAGGGCAACGCAAGGAGAAATCATGGATCTCGTTAAGTTCGTGTACTGGGACGAGACCGATCCCAAGAACCCCCAATTACTTCTCGAATGCTACGCCAAGGACACGCAGTCCGCGGATCGCATTTACGAGAAGGCCATGGGCAACAAGTGGGAATCGGGTAGACCAGAACTTAAGTGCGTGGCGCACCCGCCACCGACCAAAGATTAGACCAAGGCTACTCGCGCCGGAACTGGATCATGGCGCTGGGGTCTGACTGGCCGTCATCGAAGTCGATCACAAGCCGGATACGATCAGGATCGATACCGTACTCGGAGGCGATCCTCAAGACGGCTTTTGATACCTGGTCGGCAAAGTTCATCTGGATCAACGAACACTGATCGCTCATGTCGTCGACGACCCGTTCCCAACCCATATACCCTCCTGAATATCAGGGCTCATTCTGGGCCAAAAAGGGCCAAAGTCAACTCATGATAATTGCGGTTATAGTGGCTTAGAGTATTTCAAGGCACGCCTGGGCGATGTACGGTATGGCTAGGCCCGGCAACGCTTGTCTCGGCAAGGCAAGGACTCGCCGAAAAATTTCTGGGCGCTGCTAGGCGCGGCGGGGCTTCGTTTGGCTTGGCTGGGTAATCCGAGGCCCACAAATCCCGACACACTGTCGGGATATCTGTCGGGATTCCTTCCCGCTAGCAAACGAAAGGCGGGGTGTGGTGTGGCGAGGCGGGTGTGGCTTGGCTCGGCACCGGACGGTAAGGCCAGCCAGGGCCAGGCAGGGATTTCAGTCAGAAAAATTATCTTGGCTGGGCCTCGCCCGGCTCGACGCCGAGACGTATCTCAGGGCCGGGGCGCATCGCCTGCGGGATGGGGACAGGTTCTGGTCGTCATCGACTCCGGTCGACAGCACGAAAGGAGGCGCGTGAATCACGACAGGCAGGTACGGGATTTGCTTGGTAGAGACGCGATCTTGGAGATAAAGGAGTAGCGATGAACCTCGGAATGGGCATGAGCCTAAGCCTCCGGCACGAACTCAGGCCTGCGTACGGCAGCAGCATCTTTCCCGACGTAGACAGGCTATTGAACGAAACCCGCTACCAGCAGGGGCTGGCGTTCGTGGGCAGCCGGAAGAACATGGACCGCTACCGGTCCATGGTCGATTTCCTGTTCTGCGAGCTGTTTCCCGAGTACAGGCCGGGGTGTTTCCGGTACTACCGGGGGAAAGGCCCGCTCCTCAAGAAGCTCATCACGGACCGGCAGCGCCAGGCCTTCGAGGCCCAGATGCTACACGCGCTTGAGGTTGCGGTCATCAAGGCCGAGAACAGGGAGTACATCTACTGGGCTAGGTTCAGACGCGAAGCACTGAAACTGGCCGCAGGATAAACTGGTGGTTGCCCACGCGGGTAAATTCCGCGCCGGATGCCGCGACGTACTCGTCGACGGCCCGCGTCACCCCGTCATGCCACCAGCCCTTGAACTCGTAGTCGTCGCCGGCGATGAACCCGCTGGGTTTCACCTTCCTGGTCGCGGCCAGGAGGTCATGCCGGACGGCGTCGTACATGTGATCGCCGTCGATATACACCCAGTCGAGACCCGCGTCGGGGATCGTATCGAGGGCTGTAGGCGACGCGCCCCTGATGATCTTCACCCGCCCCTGCTGGGTCTCGCTCGCGAACTTGACTACCACGCCGTTATAGACAGCGTCCATGTCCGCCTGCGTGTGCTTGTGCCGGCCGCAATCCCAGGTGCCTTTCAGGTCGGGACGCGGGTCCCACGGGTCGATCAGGTAAAGCAGCCGGGGTTTGACGATCTCGAGAATCATGTGAGAGAAGGCTCCCATCCAGACGCCGATCTCGGCCCCGATCGAGTCCTTGGGGAACATCCGAAGAAGTTTGCGCTTGCCACTGCCTAGCATCGATGCCTCCAAGCCCAAGACCGCATATTCGTGACTATAACATTCGGAGACGAAAAAGCCATGCAGGACCTTTACCAAGTGAAGTGGAAGGACGGCAAGAAGACGCGGTACGGGATCTTCCAGAGCGCCAAGAAGGGCATCGCGCGCGTCAACGACGCGATCCTGCCGGTATACGACGAGGTGCCGGTCGACAGCCTGGTGCCGATCAAGTCCGAGTGGGATCCCCCGGATGAATTCCATGCGTACCTGGAAAAAGAGTTCGAGGCAGCCCGGAAGGTATCCGAGGCCCTCCCGGAAGGCTTCCAGGTAGGGAAGCTGATCCAGACGAGCGTGGCAGACGGCTACGCGTTCTACGTGATTACCAAGGTAGGCAGGAAGAACATCCATATCGAGTGGCGGGGTTTCAGCCCCGACCGCTGGCATGACCAGGTGTTGGGTGCCGGCGGCAGCTTCCCCAGGCATGCGATCGACGGCCTGGTACGCGCCGCCGACGGCTTCAAGAAGCTCTTCAGGAGGTAGTGTGATCCGACCCGAAACCCAGTTTAAGGCCACAATCGATAACCTGTGTGACAAGTACTCGCAGCGCAGCAACCGCAGCGTTTTCATGCAGGATCTGTTGTCGCTCATGATTGCGTGTATCCAGGCCGGACGCCAGGCGGGCCAGGGCGCCGACGGCATCGTCATGTGCGGCAGGTGCAACAAGGTCGTTCACAAATGTCCCCAGGTGGGCGGCGAGGAAAAGCCATGAAATGCGAGGCATGCGGCAAGCAACTGAGCCTCCCCAAGACCGGCATCTACGTCTGCGACTGCGGGTGGCGGGAGACCCACTGCCGGCATCCACTTTTCAGTTCCAACGGGGTCTACGACGATGACTGCGGAGAATGCCCGGGCGATCACGGCATCCCCGAGAGGGTCCGGTGGCACGTCCTGGGGTTCTTCAAGGGCGACTCGAAGAAGACCAATCTGTGGTTCTCAACACCCAACCCGCTGCTGGGAAACGTGTCGCCTCAGCAGATGATCTCCATGGGTCGTGAGTACAAGCTTCTCAAGTGGGTCCGGCAGCAGTTGGCGGAAAACGAACCCCCGGCTGGAATATCTCAATAAGGAACTTTTTGACGATGATGAAAGACATGTATTAGACTCTGGCAAAGGAGGATGTATGAAAAGACGCCAGTTCATGCTGGGCGTCGCCGGGGCGGGTGCCTGTATGGCGTTGCCGACCCTGGGCGTCGCCAGCGCTCCCAAACCCCTCGGGGTAAAGTATGCATTTTTGAGCCAAGTGCCTTTCCAGGTCGATAACTTCTTCGGCAAGCCCCTGGTACTCACCTCGAATCTGGTTATCAAAAAGAGCGAGAATCTGTTCAAGATCATCATCCTGGACGGGCGGATGCCCCAGATCGAGGCCAGTCTGGCACTCGACAAGGTGGTGGACGCCGTACGGTATTGCCCGACGCGATTCTCGGTTCCGACGTTTGCCAGCCTGTACTACCCGACCCTCAAGTACGATCCCGACAAGCACGAGGAAGTCGAGCTGCGCCTGAACGTCGATGGCCAGGATCTGACCGTCACCCACGGCGACGAGCCCGGGTTGGCCAACACGGGGCGTATCCCCCTCAGGTATCTGCGATTTTTGAAGGTCTAGGAGGAAACCATGGCAAGCGCGTTCATGAAGCCCCTCACGCCCAGCGCCGAGCTCTCGAAGGTCGTGGGCTCGACTCCCCTTCCCAGGAGCCAGGTCGTCAAGAAGCTCTGGGCGTATATCAAGAAGCACGAACTCCAGCATCCGAAGGACAAGCGCACGATCGTCGCCGACGAGGCCCTCAAGGCCGTGTTCGGCAAGGACAGCGTCAATATGTTCGAGATGAACAAGCTGATCGCCAAGCATCTCAAATGAGTGCCAGCGCCCGGTATTACCTGGGCGCCTGCGAGAAAAACCGAGAGCGCTTCCGGCGCTTCGAGGAACATCTCGAGCACGATCAGAAGTTCTTAGACCATTTCGAAATCTGTTCTGTATGCCACGCGGCCCTCGACGGGCTCTCAGCCGAGAGTCTCCGGTGGCTCGAAGGCATGCGGGACGTCCTGCACACGAAACGCTAATCTCAGTGCCTGACGGGGACAGGATACGTCCCCGTCAGGCCGTTTTTATTCACCTGGAGAAGCGAAGTCTAGCTATTGTTTTTGACGTGTTGTTAGAGAGGGGCACACCATGAAGCACCTTGTAACGCTGTATGGTCTGATAATCGTCGGGGTCTGCGTTCTTCTGGGGCTTACCTACTACGACACCCCGGACCGCAAGGAAGTCCGGACCCAGAAACTGACGGTGATCGACAAGCGCGGCGAGCCCCGCCTGGAGATCACCGTCGGGGACTCAGGTCCGTACATCCGCCTGTGGGATACGCACAAGAAGCATTTCGTCGACGTGTACGTGGATGACCTCGAGAAGGCCTACGGGGTCAAAATCCGGGATGACAAATCAGATATCAGGCTCGAACGAAACTGGAGATAACACAATGGCAGCTAAGCACGCGCATTGCACGATTACGATCAAGGGCAACGTCCTGGCCAAGATTCTCGAGCTGCCCGCCGAGTACTCGATCTATAACGTCGAGGGCGTGAACAACAACGACGATGCCAGGATCACCATCGCGAAGACCATCTCGAAAAAAGAGTCCGAGGACCTGGCGTCAATCAGCCACTCCAAGCATGTCTTCGAGCACATCGAAAGCCTCCTCCGAAAGAAGGGGGTGGTCTGATGCCCAGATGCGAAGACTATCCGTGCTGCGGGCACGGGCCGCCCCCGATGGGGGACGGCGGTGGCTGCCCGGACGAGGAAGGCCGATTCAACTGCGTTCTTTGTGGCAGGAAACTCCCCCGGGGCGCCTCGTCGGCCATCTGCGGCGAGGGCCCCTGCCGGCGGCCTTCAGAGGGCGACTTCGATATCCAGGAGGATTAAGGAGGAGTATGGAACGAAAGAAGTTCGGAGCGAGCATCCGACTGAGTGTCTTCTGGTGGACTGTCCGCCACTACTGGCATCGGCCGAATACGATGTCCATGGCGGCCAAGCCCGAGGTGGTGGGCGCCTGGTACTGGCGGTACCGGTTCCAGCGCCGGGGTCTCTGGAGCGCCCTGCGGGCGTTCGTCTACGACGTGAAAAATATCGGTCTGAGGGTATATTGGAAACTCCTCTGGTGGCAGCCGCTGCGCTGCAACGGCAACCATGGAGGATGGCGGACGCGGGTCTGCGACTGGCTCGAGATGCGCGCCCGTTCGTACGAGGACGGCGAAAGCTGGCACTAGCATGAAAAAGATCGACGCGGCCAGGGCCATGGCCAAGTCCATCGGACTCCGGGATCTGTGGCAGAATCCGAATCCGGACGCCAAGTTCGTGTACGCAAGCGACGGCCGGCGGCGCGGGCGCCTGACCGGCGGCGAACGCCTTTGTAATCTCGAGGGCTGCAAGGGTGTTCGCTTGCGCGTCCGGTGGCCCAACGGGAAGACGACCTGGCCGTGTACGGTAGGCATGTTCGTCACCGACGACGGCCAGTGGTGCATTACGCCCGTAAAAAGCCCCAAAAAAGACTCATGATAATTACTACTATAGTGACTGGATGAAGATCCTGGGTATCGGGATGCCGCGCACGGGGACGACGAGCCTCTGGCGCGCGCTGTGCCTCCTGGGTTACAAGAGCGTCCATCTTCCGCAAGAACCTATATCGGCGCTCCACAAGTACGACGCGGGCTGCGACGTCACCATCACGATGGTCTACAAGGAGCTCGACCTGCGCTTCCCGGGATCGAAGTTCATCCTGACCGTGCGGGATATGCCTGCGTGGCTGGCGAGTATGGAATGGCTGCTGAATGCCCAGGACAGGGGCGAGAAGGCGCCCGCGGGTTGGGTAGCTCGCCGGACGCACCTGGCCATGCGTATCCGGCGCGAGTTCTACAAGCGCGAGGATTTTGAGACCGAGCATTTCAGGCGCCTGCACCTCGCGCATCTCGAGGATGTCCGCGAGTATTTCAAGGATCGCCCTGGGGATCTCCTCACCATGGATATCTGCGCCGGAGACGGCTGGGAAAAACTCTGCCCCTTCCTGGGGAAGCCAGTCCCCGACGAGTCCTTTCCGAACCTCAACCCCGGAGGACACCGATGCAGCTCGTGACCGTCATGAACTACGAGGATCCGCAGGGGATCCAGATGTGCAAGGCCTGGTTCTACCTCGCCAAGCGTTTCAATCCCGGCGCGACCGTCACCGTCTTCTACCGCGATCCGATCGATGCCATCAAGGACTTCGGTTTCCGCTTCCCGGGCGTGCAGTTCGTGAAGATGGACATGCAGGGCATCCTGTCCTACCGGCACATGCGCGGCAACGTCATCCCCAGCCAGGACCTGACGCTCGGGGCCTGGAAATACATCGAGGAGAACGGACCCAAGAAGTTCATCTGCGCCGAGGCCGACGCGTGGATCCTCGCGCCCCTCGACGACTGGTGGCGGATCGCCGACGACAAGCCGTACATCGCGACGTACGAGCAGCGGCTGGGTGGCAAGCCGGCCCTCAACGTCGGCACCTACAGCTTCAACAGTGCCGACAACTTCCTGTCGTATACCAAGCTCATGGACCAGTACCACCAGGACAACGGCTACATCCGGAATGTCATGGGCGACCAGTGGCTGATCAACGCCTACCTGAGGCGGATCAACTACGATCCGAGCCATCCCCGGATCGACTTCGAGTACAACTGCTTCGCGCTCAATGCAGTCGTCGAGCAGGCGGACGACCAGGACATCCGGGTGGTCTCCGGCAGCATTCCCCAGGATCCGAACTACAAGGGCCCCAAGTGGTTCTGGTGGGACAAGAAGCGCCGGGCCAAGATCCTGCACGCGTACTGGCGCAAGTGGTGGGACCTGCCCGAGATGAAGGCCCTGTGGGATTACGTGGCCGGCAAGGTGGCGGCAATCGAAAAAGGTGAAATTCCTGCCCGGCCGGTATAATCTACGACATTGGGATACGATTTCGTCGTCGTCGGGGCGGGCATGTTCGGTGCCAGTTTCGCCCGCATGGCGACCGACCGGGGCAAGCGCTGCCTGGTCGTCGAGCGACGCAAGCACGTCGGTGGCATGTGCTACACCGAGGTGCGCGACGGAGTGGTCTTCCACGCATACGGCCCACACGTTTTTCACACCTCCAACGAGTGGATCTGGGAGTTCGTCAACCGCTTCGCGCGCTTCAAGCCCTTCGTCGTCCGCATCCGGACCGTCGCGGGCGGCAAGTACTACACGCTGCCGTTCTGCCTCGGGCTCTTCTACGAGATGTGGGGAACGCGGACGCCGGCCGAGGCCCAGAAGAAGCTCGAGAGCGTCAGGCACAAGATCGACAACCCGCAGTCGATCGAGGCCTGGGCGCTCAGCCAGGTCGGCGACGAGATCTACCAGAAGATCATCCACCCGTACAGTCTCAAGCAGTGGGGGCGCGATCCCGCGGATCTCCCCGCCAGCATCCTCCAGCGGCTTCCCTTGCGCCTGACCTGGAACGACAACTTCTTCCAGGATCGCTGGCAGGGCGTGCCCGTCGGTGGCTACACACCCATGTTCGAGAAGATGCTGGACGGCATCGAGGTCCTGACCAATACCGACTATCTGGGCGATAAAAAGGCCTTCGACAGGCTCGGCCAGGTCGTCTACAGCGGGCGCCTGGATGAATACCATGGTTTCAACCGCGGACGCCTGGCGTTCCGGTCCTGCCGGTTCGAGACCAAGGTCTTCGACGGCGACTACCAGGGGATTTCAGACCTGCGCTGGGCGGACCTCGACGTGCCGTACACGCGCAGCGTCGAGCACAAGTACTGGGAGAACCCGACGGCCCCGCGCTCGCCCGTCACGTGGGAATACCCGTACGAGGCCGGCCCGGGTGACAACCCGTTTTACCCCGTCCAGGACTACGAGAACCTGCTCCTGGCCGAGACGTACAAGAACGCGACGCGCGGCACCGTCATCGGCGGCCGCTGTGGCTCATACCGCTACTTCGACATGTGCGAGGTGATCGCCCAGGCGGCTTCACTCCTCGACAAGATTTAGCGCCCAAAACTATGGGCGATATCCGACAGGAGAGGCTTGTATTGCTTCCAGACCCTGTTTGCCCACACGCGGCCGGGATCGCCGCCCCAGAGGAGCCATGCGATGTAACCCGCGCTGGGCTTCCTGGGGTTGTCCCACCCAGGCCGCTTGTCAACGGCGTGGCGCGCGAAGTACGAGCTCATTCTCGCGATGGTATCGATCGATACCGGCCGGCGGTTCTTGAGCTGGACGGCGCGCGCGACACCCACCGGGGTGCCTCCGCGTCCAAACTTCTTGCGCAGCTCAAGACCCCGGGCGGCCGCGCGCGCGACGGCCTTGGGAGGCCTGACCGTGGTTCTGCGCGAGACGGCTGTCGCCGCCAGGAATCCCAGGAAGTCATCCATGCAAAGAGCTTACAATCCCGGACGAAATATTTCAAGGCTAGGCTGGGCAGGGCGCCGCTCGACAGGTCTCGGCCTGGCAGGGTACGGCTTCGCGAGGCTTGGTAGGGATTAACAAGGAGAAACGATGAACGACCAGGAACTGAAGTACCGCGGGTACGTGGCCATCATGCGCCTGAAGGACAAGATCTTCAGCGAGAAGAACTTTGAATGCCTGGGCTGCCTGGGGATATTCGCGCAGAAGAAATGCCACGGGTTCGGGTGCATGACCTTCCCGGCCAGGCTCGGGACGCCGACGGAAGAAGACAAGGGGAAGATCGTCGCCTACCCGCTTTGCGTGGCGTGCGCGTCCAGGCGGGGAAAGGATCCCCAGGAGGTGTGCGAGAAGGTCGAGGCGCATCTTGTCCAGGCCGGGGCATTCCTGGACACGACGTACAAGAAGTACGAGGAGCCCACCCAGGACGAGCTCGAGAGGTGGAAGACCGACCAGGGCGAGTTCATCAAACAGTAGCGGAGGAATCGAATGGCGCCAGAAGACGATCTGGAAGACGACCTCGAAGACGACCTCGATAATGAAGCCGTTGAGGAATTCGCCGAGAAGATCCAGCGAGCACGGGATAAAGAGGATATCTACGCCCAGCAGAAGTCCCAGAGGGAAGACGCGCCTGTCACCGACGAGGACCTGGCCGCGATGGAAAAGCGCGCCGGGGACGCAACGCGCGGTCCGTGGTATGCCGAGATCCTCGACGGGTATATCACGGGCAGGATCATGTCCGATCACCACACGTACGAGGGCAAGTCGGTTACCGACCCCCTGAGCATGACCAATTTCGACAGCGAGTTCATCGCCTACGCCAGGACGGACATCCCGCGCCTTATCCGTGAGGTCCGGCGCCTGCGGACTTTAACAGGGGAAAGCAAGTGATCGAACAAGCCAGGGTCTGGCAATGCGACTACTGTCCATCTAGATACACCCAGGAAGGACCGCGCGGGGCTAGCCTGCCGCCCGTGCCTCCCGAGGGATGGCACTACGTGTCGATTACGAAGTTGATTCCGGCCCACAGCTACTACGTCGGGAAGCCCGACGCGCAGGGCAAGCGCGAAAAGGCCAAGATCGGCGACCAGCTTGACGACGTGCGCAAGACACTCTGCCCCAGTTGCCGTCCTCGGCTCGATTCGCTCGTGGGGGAATGATGGAAAACCTGTTTTGTCACTGCTGTTCGGGCGGTCACCGGATGAAGCACCTGTACGTCAATTCGCGCGAGCCCTGCGTGTGGTGTAACTACGAGCGTTGCGGGCTTGATATCCGGAAACCGCGGATGGAAACGGAGGACGGTCGCGTCGATCGCGCGGCATGGTCCCATCCCGCGATTTTCATGATCGCGCGCGCCAACCGCCGGTGTTACCGCGAGACGTACTCGACGGCACCATGCCATCGGCGGATCTATCTCGGGGAAATCGAAGACCGGGACATGTGCCGGGCCTGCGCGGTGTTCACGGCTGCTGGCGAGCTTGATAAACTCATCCGCGAGCACGTCCCTCAGGCAGAGCTCGATAAGGTTGGCTACGATGCCAGTAGGAGGGCGTATGAGCCTAGATAAGTTGCTCGATCCCAACGCACGCGTCGTCTTCTGCTACCCGCTCTCGGGCGTCAAGGAGACGCGCGCAGGACGCGGCGTCGGTCGCTGCCTGGCGTGCAAACGCGAGGTGAGCCTCGCGCCCCGCACCGTCGAATACGGCCAGAAGCATCCCCTGGTCCTTTACTGCATCGATTGCCTGGAGACGAATATCCAGCTCATTCCCAAGCTGCCGCTGCCCGATGACGTCAAGCGCCGGGCATTACAAAAGATCCAGGAGGCGCGGCCTCTCAACGAGGACGATCTGGACGCGCCGGGTACCCGGGAATGAAAATTCGCAAGGACAAGGACGGCGACGGCTGGGACATCGAGGCCCAGCCTCACGAGAGGGTAATCCTCGTGGTGGCCAAGAACATGGCCGGCCTGAGGGATATTGCCGCCAGGCGCGGCAAACACAAAGAACTACACGAGAGCTTTCCAGAGGGTGCCAAGGGAATGCTGTCGGCATTTACCCTCGCGGGCATCGATGACAAGCTCGCCGACGACGTCATCTCACGCCTCATCGCAGATCTCTAAACCACATCCGTTCGGAGGCAAAATGAACTACCAGGAATCAGCCAAGCTCCAGGCCCGGGTGGAATCCCACCTGAGCCACTTGTGGGATACGTACCCGAAACAAATGCTCGGGCACGGTGTACGCGTCGGAAAGGGCGGCAAGCCCGAGGTGTACGTCACGCTGTTGAATACCGGGCCGATTGCCTCCAAGGACATCCAGAACGAGGTCAACGGCGTGCGCGTCATGTACGTCTACTCGCCCCCGGCCTACGACGAAAATACGCCCTTCGAACACGAGCTCAAGGCCTTCCAGTGCTACGAATGCAAGTTCGAGTTCGTGGTCGTCGGCCTCAACCAGTACGAGGACTGGAAGGAAGAACCGGCGTGCCCGCTGTGCTCCGACCGGGACTACATCACGAAAATCAACTGCCTGGACGTGCGCCTGACCGACAAGGGCGCCAAGAAGATCGAGATCTCGAAGGACATCAAGCCCATCCCGTACGGGCTGTCGCCGGCCTTGGGAGGCTAGGATGCACGCACACGAGTGGGCCGAGGACAAGTCGCATCCGACGACGGGCACGGGCGCAGAGTGGTTCTACGACTGCGCATGCGGTGCCACCAAGTACGTTTATATCGACCAGGGTGAAGAAAAGACCGAAATCAAGGAGGCGACTTGATCGACTACACGCACGTTCTGTACCACGCTGGATGCAACGACGGGTTCGGCGCCGCGTGGGCCGTCTGGCGCAAGCTGGGTGACAGTCCCCGGTACATCCCCATCCAGTTCGGGTCGCCGTTCCCCGACATGTCCCGGCCGGAGACCGCCCGGGTGCTCATGGTCGACGTGGCCTTCCGGGCCGAGCGCCACACCGAGTTCAAGTCCATGGTCGACAAGCTGGTCGTCGTCGACCACCNNTCCTTGCCTGGGATCTCTTCCATCCCGGCCAGGAAGTCCCGTGGCTTCTCCAGTACGTCCAGGACTACGACCTGTGGAAGTTCGAGCTTCCCCAGTCGCGCGAAGTCAGTGCCGCGCTTTCCTCCCATGATCTCGATTTCGAAACCTGGTCTGAGATCGCAAGGCACGGGGTTCGCCGGCTCCAGAAGGAAGGCGAGAGCCTCCTGCGGATGACCAACAAGGTGGCCAAGAGCCTGGCCAAGCAGGCGTGGTGGATGACCATCGACGGCCACCGGGTGCCTGTCGCCAACGCCAGGACGTTCAAGAACGAGGTGGCCGAGAAGATGGCCGAGCTGTATCCGGACGCGCCGTTCACGGCCGTGTTTTTTGACAAGGAAGACATCCGGTGCTGGAGCCTGCGGTCGCAGGGCAAGACGGACGTGGCGGCAGTCGCCAACAAGTTCGGTGGCGGTGGCCACCCGAGCTCTGCCGGATTCTCACACCCCATCGAAAGGCAGACACTATGAAGCTGTGGAAACCCGAGGGCGTAGAGCCCCGCGGAAACGACTGGTACGTGGCTGTAGACGACATCGAGAACGGCATCGCCAGCCTCGAGATATCGGTCTGGCCCGAGGTTGCCGACGACGGCAGCCTGCACTTTGAAGAAATCCTGGATAGCCGCCCGGTCCTGGCCGAGGATCTCCAGAAGTCCATCAATCGTCTGCGGAAGAAGAATGCCCAGGCGGCACCCACCCGCAGCCTGCGCGTCGGCGACGCCTTCTGGGTCCGCGCCGCGAAACTCCCCGCGGATGCCTGGCCTGCAACAGGCATCGATCTCCGGGACGTGACCGCCGATGCCCGCCAGGCAGCCAAGGACGCAATGCTGCGCGCGGCAACGGTCCCCAGAAAACGCAGCTAATAACCAGGGCCGGGCTTTCCGCGGTTCGGCTTGGCACCGCTCGGCATTGCTGGGCATTGCTCGGCACCGCAAGGTAAGGCAAGGATGTCGTTATTCATTCTCAATCTCACGCTCACGGCTTGGCGGCGCGGGGCAATCCGGGGCTGCGCGCGGCCGGGCAAGGTTCGGCAGGGTAAGGCACGGTTTAAGAAAGGAGGGCCGGTGTTCAAACTCCTGGGCTACGACACGTTCTCCGACGAGTGGTACGATCTCGACGAGTTCAAGACCGAGGCTGAGGCCCAGACGGCTGGGCGCGAACGCCTCGAGGATCTCGAAAAGACCCAACCCAGCCATCAGTCCGGCGGCCAGGCTCCGCAGGGAATCCAGGACCGCGTCTTCATCCAGCGGCCCGACGGATCCAAATATCGAGTGCAGTAACATGGCGCGGCAGCGTCTGGCTGGGCCAGGCTGGGCGAGGCAAGACGGGGCGTGACGTGGCTCTCCCCGGCAGGGTGGGGCTTCCCAAGGTAAGGCAGGGTACTACAGGAGGAAACATGAAGAAGTGTCCAAACTGCGGCAAGCAATACACGCCCGTGCTGGCCCTGGATAAGATGGGCATGGCGCGCTGGAATTCCGGGATGCTCATCCAGGAAGCGTGGCCGCACGCCAAGGCCATCGAGCGCGAGCAGCTCCAGACAGGCATCTGCTCGGACAAGTGCTGGGACGAGTTCCTGGGCGCGGAGGAGTGATGGAAAAGCGATACGCGCGTCGGCTCCATAACCGGGACCAAGTCGAGGTCCGGCTGGGACCCGGCGAGTGGGTCTACGGCTTCGTCCTCGGCGACGCGTGGGAGACCCCCGAGGGCGTGTTCGTAAATATCCAGACGCAAGCCGGCTACATGCCCAATATCAGGCACACGGACATCAGGTGAACAGGCAGGGACTATTCAGACTCGGATTCTTGACCCACCCCGAGGGTAGCCCTGTTCTTGGTCTCGTACGTATAGAACCGGACCGAGATGCCGCGCGGGCTCATGCGCCCGATGCGGCGCAGGCTTGATACGAGCAGGCCGGTTTCGCTCTTGGCGTCCTTCTTGGCCTTCCACTTCGCCGACAGGATCTTGCGGACGCCGCGGCCGTCCGCGTACAGCAGCCCCCAGCCGTCCGGGACCTCCTCGACCGAGATGAGGCCCTTGGGTACGAGGTAATACCTGAAGTTCCCGCACCGGACGTCCTTCTTCTTCTGGTCGGCCAGGAAGTCCTCGCGGCTGGCCTTGCATTCCAGGAGGGTCGTCGACAGGCTCTTGAGGAAGCCGAGCACGTCCGGCGCTCCTCGCGCTGGCCGGCCATCTCCGTGATGATGACCACGTGGTGCTTCTTGAGCCACCGGGCTCCGGCTTCGACCAGTTCTTTGTGAGTCATGCTATTCGCACCACTGGAAGAAATGCGGGTAGTCCTCCTCGGGCTCATCGGGCTTCATCCGATGGAGCTTGATCTTCGAGAACTGGTGGTCGCAATCCGGGCTGATCTTGGCGTGTTCTTCCTGGGCCCAGCGCAGGACCGATTCTCCCTTGGCTGGTCCGGTGTAGGCACCCATGATGATCTCGCCGCACGCCGGGCACGTGATTGCTGTTTCCATTACTTGAGATCGTCCGGCGACAGGAACCGGCCCGTCATCGAGATCCGGGGCTCGCGCGGGATATGCCCGTCGTGCTTCTTGTGGCTGATCCCGTGCTTGTACTCGAAGAACGCCGGGCCCTCGGCGAGCAGGAGTGACCGCCGCGGCAGCCAGACATTGAACCGGTCGTCTTCCCGCTCAGGATAGACGAACTTGAGGGTGATGCCGGCCCCGAGCGACAGCGAGCAGAACCACCGGCAGGGCATGTCCGTATCCCGGTGGTTCTTAATTCCCTCGCCGGGCAGGTACCGGTTGACGATGATCTGGTTGAGGGGCCGATCAAGCCAGTCGCGGACAAGCTGCATGAAGACTTCGACGAATGCAGGCGACTTCTCCGTGTCGATCTCCTGCCCGAAGCCGA
>JABAOH010001079.1_pt1 | contig 23594 bp, 24 predicted proteins | sample 7062181 | NCBI WGS metagenome assembly JABAOH01 (sample SAMN14538630, study PRJNA623070) | marine sediment metagenome | biome: marine biome [ENVO:00000428]; feature: marine pelagic biome [ENVO:01000023]; material: deep marine sediment [ENVO:00002113]; isolation source: pool of 5 deep marine... | reverse complement strand
GACCGTAGGTAGTGCGCTAACAGTTGGTAAGATAGCAACAAAGAAAATAGCCATAGATAGCAACAGGACTAAGGTAAATGCAGCTAACTTTGTTCTGTGTTTCGAAATCTCTCTCATTTTCTTTCATCCCTCAATTCTTTGAGGCGATAATACAATGCGTTATTTTTGTTTAAGTATCTTTCGTATACAGGTATATTTCATATATAATAATTATTTATGAAGAGTCGATTTTAGCATATCTATTTTTACATAATGTATAAATGATACATCTTTTCTAAGTCTTGATGGATGCGCGTACGTTAAGATGAATTTATGTAATGTAAAAACAAGTATTATTATGACAAATGATTCAATTCGATATTAAATCCTACGTTGGAAGCTAAATTTAAGCCCACATACAATTATTTGTTCTTCGGATTTTTTTTCTTTGCCAAAACAAAACTGAAAAGCTGTGGGATTTTAGAACTCAATTTTCGAACCGGAAGAGGGGCTTTTCGCAGAGGTAAGGAATATTCTCCTACCCCCATGACCTTATATTTCCTTTTTCGAAGATCTGTCACCGTCCATCGACTGAGGTGTAGCTCATACGGATTTTTATCGAAAGCTCCATTTGGGAAAAAGTGTGAAGGTGTGCTAACAATAACAGTTTCAGCGATGCGTTCCATTTCCGCTAATAACTTCTTACCATTGTTTCTCGGAAGGTGTTCAATCGTTTCCACGCATGTTGCAACTTTGAATTCTTTGTCACCGAAAGGTAAAGGATTTCTTCTCAAATCTACAACATATAATTCGTCATATAATTTGTATTTTTTACAAAAGTCAATATAGGGCTGCCAGATATCAAGTCCTACAATTCTTGAAGCATTTCTATAAATACGCATCAAAGCGCCAATTATACCTCTACCGCACCCCACATCCACCAAGGACGTTACATCTGTAGGAATGAGCTCCATGATCTCACTAAGAAAAGGATGAATCCACGTCCTTTCTGTCAGCAATCTAATCTAGCCCACCTGCTTGCTTCTTTTCGCGTATTCTGTTTCTACATTTCGTTGTTCAAGATTCGGAATGTGTGTTCGAACAAATAAATTGTTCGTAAGTGGATTCTGGTTTGCATGCACACGGTCATTACCGGAAAATACCCAATATTAAGATGGTGGCAGGCACTGCATTACTCAAAAAGAGAAAGATTATCGTTCGCTTCTTAGAGAAAGTAAGAAAATCGTTAATACCCTGAACTGAGGCGCTAAATGGTTTCGCCAAAGGCAAGAAGATGCAAGCTCCGACAACATTGATCGTTAGGTGAACTAGCCAGATTCCAATTGCAGTCGGATTTCCTGTTGCTAAGGCTGCTATCATGACGTCGAAGACAGTGCCAATATTTGCGCCAAGGATGTACGGCAAGATGTGATGTTTAGTGTCAACAATTCCAGTTGTGACTAACGGAATAAGTATTGAAACCATTACAGATGTACTAGGAACAATTATAGTGAAGATTAAACCAGCCAAGAAAGCCTTCGAAGTTTTCCCAAATGTTGACCGAATCAAGCCACTTGATACTTCACCAGCGAATGCGGCTGACAAATATTTCTCACAAGTTTTCAAAGAAAATATTAGCAGAAGACACCCTACGATAAAGCCTATCCAAGCAGGGACATACTCAAGTAAAAAATCTACCCACGGCGTAATTAGATTAAATATTGAGGGAATAGCTAACAATCCAGGGATTTGGGAGAAGAATGAGCTACCAGTCAGCGCTATGTGTGTGAATGTTTTGAAAAAAAATTCTACGGAAAAGAAAATTAAGAGAGTACAAAGGTTATACCAGTAATGCAACATTGCAACTAGAAATGAAGCTCTGAACCTCTGTTTCTCTTTCCTAAAGTACCCGATTACCGAGACAAGTTGGGTGGTCACTGTTGTTCCAACCTCGGCTCCTATAATTGTAGCTACAGCAACATATGTTGGCATCATACCGACGGATACAAAAGCAATAATTATGGAATCAAAGGCTCCACTACTCTGAAGGAGTGCAGTGCCAAACCATCCCGCAAACACACCTGTTTCGGTGTCATTTATCAAACCAATAAAATCTTGAACTTGTTCTTGACCTATCAGAACAATTGACTCTTTAATGAAAACTATGGAAGATATGAAAAAATAGAGGCTTATAACGGCAAAGATTAGATTTTTATGTCGGATGACGATGGACACTTAAATAAGCCTCATTTCTTTTATATTTGGTGTAAATAATTCTTTTGTTGTAACCGGTGAAGAATTTGTCGTGGTTTGATTTGTTGCGAAGTGATTCTAAATCAAGCACGATGAACCTAGCACAGAACCAAATAACAAAGGCTATGGGTACAGTGACTATGCTAAAGGATATCATCATAGCTTTTTCTGAAGGCAAGAGTTCAGAAGTGGAAAAACATATAGAGAAATTATTCTTGGATGAGATGGAAATCGATGATCTTCGAAGATCAGTTCTCAGTGAATTATCGAAGCAAAGTCTGCCGTCTAAATATCGCCAAGATCTGATTCACATCGTAAAATGCTTAGATGTGCTGGCTGATCACGTAAAAGATTCAGCAAGAAACATCAAGGTTTTGCTGGCCACAAACGTTCCAAAGGAAATTTGGAATATAAATGTGAGAATTGCAGAGGCTCTAGTTAAAGGTTCAGTTCTATTGGGGACCGCCATAGAAATGCTTGGGATTAGTCCTCCTCAAGCGCTGGAATTCTCAAAAAAGGTTGACGAACAAGAAAACATCGTTGACGGCGAGTATTTGAAAGCCAAGGCATTATTCTTGAAATATGATGAAGAATTAGGTATCGCTACATTGTTAATACTGAAAGATCTTTTGGAGTGTATGGAAAGAATAGCAGACACAACTGCAGATACAGCAGACTACATCAGAGTTTTGGCAGTGGGAAAATAGCTCATGCAGCGTATAGGTGATTCAACGAAGGTGTGCGGGTGGGTTGAATTTTATTTCCCACGCAACGGCGTTCGTATGTTAACTTCAAATTACCTCTTTTGCTAAATGCTTGTTTTCTTTTAACCAGTTTATTATTACCTCTTTGTTTTTTCTAGCATGTTTATCGCCATTCCACGAAACATTGCGGGCACCTTTTTGCCTACTTCTATTTTAAGTTTTGAAATCAACTCGTCTTCAGGATTCAAGTTTTCGCATCTCCATTACATTTAATGTTATTGAACCATTAATTTTCCAAGTTTGATGAAATGCAACGATTCATCGCAGTGGGCGAACTTTCGGGTGTGAAGCTTCTTCGCTATCAACAGTTCACCAATCCACCAATAAAATGAAACATAGATAATAACTTCTATGAACTCAAGCATAGCAACAATAATGAAAAAAGGGGGAAGATTACTTCAGTGCATGCGTTTAGGCTATCGGTTGCGTAAAGACTCGCATTCTTCTATTGACAATGAAGAGAAAGACAACCACTACACCCAAGACCACCGTCGCCACTCCGAAGAGGTAAACCATGTTTGTGACATTCTTGTTGGCCACCACCTGTTCCTCCAACTGATCCTCCAATTCTTCGTTAGCAGCCTGCTGCTCATCCAACTGATCCTCCAATTCTTCGTTTACCGTTACTTGTTCCTCTAATTGTTGTTGATATTCCTCTGATTCTGCTTTATAGGGCGACTCGATGTAGAGTAACGGTTGATGGGTTGGATGCTCTGACGAAAACCAAAGCTCGGATTGAGGATTCCACAGCTCAGTTATGGCCTTTACATAGACCTTCGTGTAGCCTGGAGCGATGTTCATTGGAAGACTGAACGGAATGTAGAAGATGCGTGAATTTCCTGGCTGAATTTCAAGGGGTAAGGTTGCATTTGTGTTGAATTTATGTATGTAGACGTTTTCGTTTGTATAGTAGTAGTCAATTGTGGCGCTTAGTTCGGTGACCTGGATTTTTGTCTCTTGGTCGTTGTATATGGTGACTGTAAGGTAGCCTGTTTCGCCTTGCAGGTAAGTCTCCTTGTTAAAGGTACACGCAGTGATTGTCGTAGCTTGCACAGCAAAGGGATAAATCATCAAAGAGAGAAACGCCAGCAAAGCGATTAGGCGTCGTTTTTGAATCATTTTTGTCTCTCCGATCACGGACTTTGTCTGTTTTCTCACAGCAGAGATGATAAAAGAGTTATGAACTAAAGATAATGATTGAAAATACGCACAGCTAAACTCCTAAAACGTTCTATATTCACGAACATGATTAATCATGATGAAGTGAATCTAACGATACCCTTCGCACGTAGTCAACAACAATGTAAAACAATTCTAAAAATCAGTTAAACGCATGTGAAATATGCTAGAGCAAACACTCGGATTAGTCTAAGACGCTTTTTGCATGAAATGTTAGTCTTACATCGTGCGCACAAGAACGGGAGAAACAAAAGAGGAGCATGGAAGATTTTTCGGTTAAAATGTTGCGTTTCTGACAGACGGCTTTGAGCATTTCACATCACATATTGAACGCATGCATGCTAATGTTAGAGAAGACACTCGATACTCGTAAACATATTTTAATTGAATGCTTACAAAAATTAAGCATGGGAACCATTTATGAAACTCAGTAAGCGAAACGCTCTCTTTCTGGCTTTATGTATAACCGCGTTTTGTAGTCTATTACTAGTACAGCAACTACTACGCCCTGCGTCGGACCTAGAGCGAGCGGTCACAAACGCAATAGTCTTCTTTGAGGGGTCGCGCGAGCCATACGCCCTGCTCTGGCTCGATGTTATACACCGACGCTTCGGAATCACATCTTTCGCCGATGCCTTGCAGCGCTATGATGAGATGCTGGCCGAGGATCCAGAGGAGGCGCCTCTCCTGCGCGTGTTTCGCCGCATCGCCGATCACGACAACCCGCTGCAGGCTGAGGACTTGGAAGCCGTGTCGACCGACACCGACCAAGCCACTGTTCCCGCCCTCTATTGTGATCGACTAGGGCTACCCGCCGATTACCCTGAGATGCTCGACGAACTGGCGAGCCTCGGGAAGTACAAGCTAACACATGTATTACTGGCCTGGATCTGGATTCAGGACAACGGCTATGAAGTGCCACTGCCCGACGGCTTTATCAAGGACGTTTACCGTGACACCGCTGGGTTGATCGACGACGACCCGGTGGTGGATGACCTTGAGCTTGAGGCCGCGGCGTTTCTCTATCTGGCGGGGCAGGGCGCGCTCGTTGACGCTACCTTTGTTGAACGCGTTATCGCGGTCCAGAATGACGACGGGGGTTGGGGGTATTCCAGTAGATCGGGCGACTCGGACTGGCACCCCACGATCTTAGCGCTCATGCTCTTGCTACACGTGAGATTCCCCGCCGACTTGTATCCGCCGATACTCGCTCCCACGTCGCCGTAGAGGAGGTCGTCAACGAACCTTTGGATGATACCGCAAGAATGCGCGCGCCATTTTCTTTCTGGTCTGTCTAGCCATAGAACCCTTTGAGTGCCTTCATTGCTTTTAATGTAATCCATTTGCTTGGTTTGTGCTTCTGCTCAATGTTGGTTTGAAAACGTCCATTGAAGGTGCTTTCCAGTCTCCATCCACTCTGGTTATCCTGTTTGGAGATCACCAAGTCTACGGCTTCCTGCATTCGCTTATCTCTGTAACCCAGCTTCGTCAGTATGCCTAAGACTTCTAATGCATCTGTTTGGTACATCAGAGGAAAGCCGAATCGTAACCAACCGGTCTTGGACACGCGGCTCAAGTCATGGCTTCTCTTGTAAATATGGTGAATAAGCATGTATTCTGCTGCCTTCTCAATGGTGTTTTTAACATCATCAGATCTTTTGTCAAATGGGATCTCTGACAAAGCCTTAAATGCTTTGACAACACCCATGTGGCAAGAATGTTTTCCCCAACAGATCTTATATCTGTCGTAAGGCCAAACTTTTGGTGGACCTTCTGTTCCGTCGTCAAATCTCTGAAAAGTTGTGATCCACTTAATTGCACGCCTGACCCTGGGATCCTCTATGTATCCAAATCGAATCAAGCTCCAAACCATGTTGCCTGTTAAGCAAGGTATGACTCCGCTTTTTCTGCCTCCGCCGGTTCTTGCGCTGGTCCACATGGAAAAACCGCCGCTTTGGCTATCTTGAGAGTTCTCTAAGATGAATTCGCATGCTTTCTTGATTCTTTCATCTCTTCCATCTGCTCCGAGTTCAGCCAAGATTATGAGTTGCCACACCGTTCCTTTGTACTTTGCCGTGTAGAATCTTTGAGGAGTTTCCCAATAACCTTGGGCACTCTCTTTCGCTAGAATTTTGGGCACTACTCCGATGTTCATAATTTCGTTTTTCGCTTCCAACACTTCAGGATCGCTATTGGGTCTATCCAAGATATCGGTCAAAGCAAAATACCGCACCGAGGGATTGTTCTTTTCTAAAAGCCAATCTGTCGGATCCTCCTTCAAAACGGATCTCCAGTTATCCATATTTTCTCAACCTCACCTTTCTTAAAGTCTTAACAACCCTTGAGGGGTGACATGACCTCTCCAGCTGATCTGCGTGTCAGAGGAACCATGGAGTCACACTTCCTTATCTTTACCTTTCTCTCTGCTACGAATTCTCCAATGATTTGTGCCTTAGAAATTATTTCCCTTAGTATACTTCTTTTAACTTCTTTAAAGAGGAACAGCTTAACCAAAGGTTCTGGATCTTTGGCGAAATCCCAAACTCCAACAACTCTTCCATCAACCAAGATCGTCGACGTGGAGTTGCCAGAGCGATCAAAGACCATGTCAATGTTTTCATGGTCAAGATATCTCTCACGTTCCTTGTAACCCATAAGGTAAGGGTCGAGACCCGGTAATAGGTTCACTGTTCGCTTTTCAAAAGAGGCTTGTGTTTCTATGAGTTTTTTATCCGCACGGAGTAGAACGAACTCTCCCCTGAGAACCGAAATCTCTACTTGAGTTGTCTGGGTCTGAATGTTGCTCAACGCCTCCCGCACCTTTGTTTTACTTAGACCAGTCCACCAAGCAACGTCGTTTTCAGTCACAGGACCAAACGAACTCAAATACTGTTGCACCAAAAGAGTGTTCGATTCCATCTCATCCGTCTCGATTAAGTCTACGGTTGGAAAATACTCATGAAAAACGGAGTATCTGCGAGGACTGCTCCTCACCAAGAGCCCCTGATCACACATCAGATACAAAATCGCAGAGACATTCAGCTGCGTATCCAGAGCCTTCTTTATCTCAGAGGCAGTCATTTCTCGCCCTTGCAAAAGGTCTAGAATCGACTTCGAAACCTCCTCAAAAGTCCTAGACGAGATTCCTCGGAACTCTGCATACCGCTTGGATAGCCTCTCATTTGATTCTCTCGTAGCTGTGTACGCTATGGGCATCATTTCTTTCGTGAGAATATAGAGCGTTGCTCTCATACAACGAATTTTTCCAAGGTTTCTGTTGACATAAAGCTCTTCGTCCAAAACCGTTTTCGTGAAGTTCTGAGTTCTGGCGAGAAGAGACAGGTAAGGGGTTGTGAGGCTTGTGGCGTGCAAGCCGCCTACGTCCGCCACTATTTGGACGATGTCGTCGGTTGCTGAACCTTCTGCCAAGTGTTGTTTGCCCAAAACAAAATGATTAATTCTTTCCAGATCTATCTTCTTCATTTTCTCAACTTCAAGAAGTAGTTTTTTCTTGCGGCAACAGCATCTAAGACGGAGTGCAAGATTCTGGATTTCTCTTTTAGCCCTAATCCTTTTGATCTTTCCTTCGCTTCGCTCAACGCTGCTTTCAGCTCCCCGATTTCGAGGACAGTTGCAGCTATGCAATAATACCTCTTTGACCGTCCTTCGTTAAATTCCTGCAGCATTTCCTTCAGCAGTTTCTCTCTGATTTTCTGCTGCTTCTCGAACTCGGCTACTCCCTTCTTTTCGATAAAGTCTATGTTGTCTTCAAGCTTTTGATAGCACTTGAAGGTGTCGCTTTTTTTGCCAATTTCCCTGTGCCCTCTCCACTTGTCACAGGTTTCGCTTTCTATGCAATCCCAGCAAAACTCAATTCCCTTTCTCTTAACCGCACAGGTGATAAAGGGACAACCAACAGTCATTCTTATCTCGCTTTTGCAGCCTCCGCATCTGCTTGCGCCTTGAATATAATATGATGGACAGAGCCTGCAAGAAAGCCCACAAACTCCAACTTTGGGATGTTCTATTCTCATGAACTCACCTAGGTCACAATCCTAGACTTCTTCTATAATCATAGGAATTAATTTCGTTTTAGCAATTTCTTTAGTGAAGCTCCTTAATCTGAAAAGTACTTGATAAACCAATTCTTTTCTTTTATAGTTAACAAGATATTTACACCTTGCGAATCTACTAGTTATTGCCTATGCTCACAACTTTCTTTGGGATTCGCGAAAACAAAAAAGTATAATTTCTTTCATGATCTTGAATTCAATCGATTTCCATTTTTGGGGGTGAACATCTGTTGAAAATTTCTTTATGCAACTGCAGCGCCACGTACAAATTCTTAACTCCTGCACATGACATTGCACATTCTATTATACAGCCGCTTAACAATAATTAATCCTCGACAAAGGGAAGTGAATTGCCTATGGACAATGAATTGCTACAAAAATTATTAGAAAAAACAATGACAAAGCAAGAACTTCTCCAAAAAGTTGAGCTAGACTTCGATCTACTTCCTATAGTGCTCAAAGGAGTTTCTTCATCAAAAGCCGCGATTAGATACGGTTGCGCTAAGGTACTAATTGATTTAAGTGAGGAGCATCCGGAAAGAGTGTACCCATACATGGATTTTTTCGTAGATCTTTTGGACAGCAAGCATAGAATCCTCACTTGGAACGCCTTGGCTATCATTGCAAATTTGGCTAGAGTCGATAAGAACAAGAAGTTTGACGCAATATTCGACAAATATTACAGCTTCATTAATGATGAATATATGGTCACCGTGGCTAATGTTGTTGGCCATTCTGGAAAAATTGCGTTGGCGAAACCCTATCTCGTCGATAAAGTAACAGATGAGCTTCTAAAGGTTGAAAACATCTCTACAACCCTTCACCTAACAGAAGAGTGCAAAAGAGTTGTTGCTGAAAAAACCATCAAATCTTTTAACTTGTTCTTTGACAAGATTAAACAAAAAGAAAAAGTAACCTCTTTTGTTAAAAACCATCTTAATAGTCCAAGAAAAACCCTGAGAAGGACAGCAGAGAATTTCCTCAATAAATGGGATTAGCGCGCGCATGTAGAAGTCACAATTGCAGAAAAAGAATCCTATACTTCGCACAGAACCAAATTGCATGAAGTGCCTGAAGCTGATCCTCTACTTTGTTTTAGGTGTTCAACGTCTGTCCTGATTGCCCAGTTATAGAACCCAAAAATTTTTCCAGTTCGTTTTCTGCATTGTCAGCGCGGATGAATATGGGAACATTTTCTATTCCTGTGGCAATGTAACTGGACAGTAGCCATTCGCCTGGTGCAAATTCCAACGTCTTTTCCAGAATGCCTTGATCTATCATGAAGGTGTTGCTCACCACGGATCGGTCATAGGGTCTGGGTAGGGTTCCTACAAAGTACGTGTGTAGCTGCTGCAACGCATTGGTGTTTAAGTAGGCGATTCTTTGGGTGGCAACGCAACCGCCTAATCCATATTTCCTTCCTTGCCGAAGCAGGGTCTCCACCTGCTTGGAACATCTTTTCTCGATGCCACTGGAGCTAGACATGTCTGGAATAAACTCTTGGGCTTCATCAAACACAAAAAGAATGTAAGGTTTAACCTGGAACTTTCTCTTCCGGCGGTTTAACAGGTCACGTGAAAGCGTTACAACCAGCTCCTTGATTGTAAATGGATCCGCAATGGACACGCATAAAAGCCTCTCGTCTCCTTCGAGGAGATCGCGAATCTTTGCGGCAGTGAACCCTCCGGTTTCTTTCTCTTCATCCTCCCGTTTCTTTGCCAGAATGTCTAAAAGTGTCAACCTGGTTGTTGCCCAAGCGAAAAGTCCACTGGCTTCATGAACCTTGAATTTCTGCACTGCTTGACTTGCTTTTCTATGGATAAACCTTATGAAGTTCTCGTTGACTTCCTGATTCTCAATGAACCCGTGTTCATCCAAATATGCTAGGATACCCTCACGAATTTCATCTATAGCATTCACGTAGTGAGGTTTTTCTATACTGGATTTCCTCTGTTCATCCAGTTCATCAAAAAATTGACTAAACGTGGGAACCTTAAGCTTCGGCTTCGTGTAATACGAAACCTTACCCTGACTTAAAATTTCACGAAGCCCATTCAAGACTCTTGGGTCAGCTTCGTACTCTCTTGGTTTTACAACCGAATTATAAAATTGTCCAACTGATTCAATCTTACTCTCAGTAATCACCTTGGCGGGTATCGCTGGATTCGCCAGCAAATCCATCAGCAGAAACGGATATTCGCAGCTAATGTCGAAGATTATGATCTTCGTGTCTCTGGTATGATAGAGAATCCTTCTGAGAACGTTGGACATAAGGTTGCTTTTGCCACCACCTGTGAAAGCGAATACGCCGAAGTGGTATCTAACCAGCCTTTCAAAATCTACGTAAATCGGAATAACCGTCTTGCTGGCCTCAAACATCTTAATACGCCCTAATCTAGGGTCCTTCCTAGCATCTGAAGTCGTCTTGGAAGCGTCAACACCCAGCTTTTCAACGATCCGCTGATTATACATACGATTGATCATGTCGCTGTTGAGAATGTGAACTTCACTGGCGACAACCGGATAAGAGAACCCCTTAACAAATTCCGGTTCCTCCTCTCCACGAAGTATGAGATCATAGTTGATGGGTACGGAGCTGATCTGAATTAACATCGTAGCCCGATCATCGGTTCCCCAATCCGCCTCAGACTGCTCAATAATCTCGAACTGCATAGGATAGTATCCATGATCCGAAAGCCCCCTTAAACCAAAGTGTTCAGGCCAAATCCGTGAAACCTCCATGAGGGAACACCTCTCCTCACCCCCTTCCCCCTGCTTAAAATTCTTGACAGCCAGAAGCATGCCCTCCTCCAAAAGCCCCATAAGGTCCTTTTGATACTCTACTTTCACTCTGCAGTCGTATCGAGCGGATATCCCCGCAAGTTTGGATTCCACCATGATCTGTGCCCTTCTAGGTATGACGGCACTCAACCGCCCATGGAATCTTTCCTCAAAATCGGTGAAAAATCGAGCATAGGATTTCTCCTCTCGTGGCTTCAATTCTCGCTCGCCTCTCCCTAAACGTAATCGTACATTATATGAACTCCCTCAATTTATGATTGCTTGAAATCCACTTTCTCGAGCTGCTGGCATGCATGCTCCCGTCAAAATCATAACGTTTGGGTGTATCCCTACGTATTGTAATTCCATGTTGACCTATCCTTAAGATTAGGAGGCAGATCAAGAGTTGCCATAAAAATCTTAGGACTGATGTTTCTTCCAAATTCTATTAGTTCTTGATCCAAGCTTTGATGTTTGATGTACTAGTCTTACATTATGGAAAGAATATGGAAGACTGAAAAACCTCATATACTCAGCAAATAACAAGATGTTAGGTGACTAGTTAATGAAAGTCAGTAGACTGAATGGAATGACGGTTATTACAGCAAACGCTTACATTCTTGGGGAAGTGGATGGAGCAGAAGTGGACACAGATATATGGACGGTCACACATCTGGAAGTGAGTTTAACCACAGAAGCCACAAAGGAACTTGGGTTCAAGAAGCCTTTTCTTGGTTCTATGAAGATTTGTCTGCCCGTAAATATTATCAAGGAATTTGGAGACGTAATCACACTCAAAAATTCTCTTCAGGAACTGAAAAACCTCAAAGAATGTAAAATCTAAGAACTTCCTTCTTCTAGCCAAACCACTGCTCCTTCTTCCAAATTTAATTAGCAAACAATATAGATTTTGATGGTAATGCACGCTGTATGTGTAAAAGAGAGACTTTCAGGAGAGACGAAAGCATAAAAGATGCTATTAGAAGTAGAAGTTCAACATTTGCCAAAGGATTGACTCCTAGAGGAGAAGACAAAATTAGCCTTTCTCCGTTGCAGAAACTCTCGAAGATTCAGACATGCCAGCATTAATTTTAGGTTATTGATTTTCATTTTCAATTAACATAAAAAAGCCAGAAGATCGTCTTCATTAGGCTTCTATCTGTAAGGATAAGGTGCCAATATGTTTTTAACGGTTTTCACTATGACTTATTGCACGGCGTCCGTTATAGAAAGGAAGCATCCTTTTTGAAAATCTTGCGCATGAACCTCAAGAAAGGTATCGCAAAGGTCTTACCGGAGAGCTTGGACGATTTATGGCATCTTTACAACATAATTCTTAAAAAAGATACAATCCTTGCTCGAACCACCCGACTGGTTAAAGTTGAAGACAATTATGCTCGTCCAAAAAAAGGGAAAAGAGTTTCAGTTTTTTTAGGCGTAGAAGTTGAAAAAGTTCTGTTGGACAAAATCCTAAACCGATTGCGGATACATGGAATCGTTTGTGAAGCACCTGAAGAAATAAGCGTAAAGGGATCACGGCACACGATAGATGTAACCGTGGACAAACCCATAACAATAGTAAAAACTGAGTGGCTGAAACATCAAATCGACAGATTAAAAAGAGCATGCAGGGTAACGGCGGCGCCCATCGTGATAATGTCGATTGATGACGAAGGATACTGCGTAACGGTCTTACGGCAATACGGCATCGAGGTGAAGGCAGAGGAAAAAACGAGGCTTCCGGGAAAGTTTGAGGCGGAGAAAAGGACGAAGGCTACCCATGAATTTTTTAAAACAGCCTTGAAATCTCTAAGAGAAGCGTGGACAAGCCTTCGCAGTCCAACAGTTATTATTGGACCAGGATTCATAAAGAATGACTTCTTCAAGTATGTAAAGCAAGAGGCTTTAGACATTGCAAACGCTATTATCGACTTAAAAGGGGTGAACAGCACAGGCTTGGCTGGAATACACGAAGCACTGCGTTCCGGAGTCCTGACCAAAGCACTAAAGCATGTACGTATAGCTGAAGAAACAAAGGTTATGGAAGAAGCCCTATCAAGACTGGGAAAAGGAAGGAGAGACATAACATACGGATTCGTTGAAGTTGAAAAAGCAAGCGCCTACGGTGCAATTGAAAAACTTCTTGTAGCAGATGCCACGCTAAGAGAAACCCCGGACGAAAAAAGAAAAGCCTTGGAGAAAATCATGAGGGAAGTTGAAGAAAAAGGTGGACAAATCATGGTCATCAGTACGGAGCACGAGGCAGGAACACAACTTCTTTCATTGAGTGGCGTCGTTGCACTTCTCCGCTTCCCCTTAGGCTAAAAATTCACCTAGGGCACAGATTATTATTCGAAAAATTTGAGACGCCTACGGACAGCTGGATTTTGATCAGCGAGTTTTTTCAGAGCCAACTCAAAGGTTTCGTCAGGTAACAATTCTCTCTCAATAAAGACTCCTGTTCTACCAACTTCGTCACGACGCAAGAGGGCGTGAACACGATCTAACACGGTGTTGAGGGAAATCCCTAAAAGATTTGCAACTGCCTCCTCTTGACCAACAACCGCGCTTTCAACATGTCCTTCTGAGCTAGGTTCGATGAGCATGAGGCGTTTGTCCACGCCGGAGACGCGTATGCCTTTTTTGAGCATAGAAAGCGACGCTTCGCCACCAAACTTGTAAAAGTCTTTCTCCACTGGACGAAGCTTTGCTAAAGGAAAAGATATGCACCGTTGTTTATCTATCTCGATGTACCCCTTCACCGCGTAGAGGGGTGTGGCTTGCACAATTACTCGACGGTTAACCGAAACACCAGAGCGTTCGAGACCCGTTTCTATCATGAAGGAGGATGGTGGGTCTGGCAGGAATACGTCGATGTCGCTCGTCTCCGAAACGTCGCCTCGAACGAGGCTTCCATGTGCGATGGAGCGCAGATGAAACTTTTCCAGAATCTCCATTATTTGAACTGTCTTGGATCTCAACTCTCTCAGCAGCTTCCAGTGTTTATTGTCATAGATGATCTCTACACGTTCGGCGCGTTTCACAGGTTTTTTAGCCATCTCGGCTCACCGGTTGAAGGGAATCCCTCAGCCAGTCCAAGTAAGGTGGCGAACCCTCTATTATGGGAAGCAGAATTATTTCCGGCACATCATAACTATGAAGTTCCGTAACTCTTTTTGAGATCCTTTTGAAGAGACTTTTGTGAGACTTCATGAAAACAAGAAACTCGTTTTCCTCATTGATCTTTCCTTGCCACCAAAAAAGAGAGGAAACTGGACCCAAAATGTTCGCACAGGCAATCAACCTTTCCTTGAGCAAACTGCGCACAATCTTCACAGCCTCTTCCTTGTCGGGAGTAGTTATAACCACAAAGACATGAGACATAGGTTCTCCCATAAAGACTATAGTAGACTATAATAAGATATAGTTAGACCAAAGGAAAGTGTCCTTTATTTCTTTGCTTTCTTTCTGGCCTTGATAAATAGAATTGCGCGCGCGACAGCGGCTATGATCAAGACAATTATCACGATCCAGAATACTGGTGCCGGGATCATCTCGATAGTCTGTGAAGGTGATGTAGGTGAAGATTTGTAGGTTGCATAAATGCTTAGTTGACATGAAGGACTAAAACTTCCTGGAGGAAACGTGTTTGATACTGTGACTTGCGTGGTCGAATAGATCGCCTTATCAATTACTCCCGTGGCAAAATAGTAGGTGCCAGCACTAGAAAAGAGAATGCCGAGCCAGTAAACAGTATTTGGAGTTCCAGTGTATGACACAGGAAAGTCAACCCACCTCCCAGAAGTTCCACTTTGATAAACTTCTTCACTTGCCACTAGCAAACTTCCTGGTTTTCCATTGTCATCAGAGTAGATTACAGCTTTTGCTGAAGTTCCTCCAGTAGCTAAATACATGCTAATCTGTGATATCGTCCCAAACTTTGAAGGACTGGTAAAATTAGAAAGGTAGATTCCACCAAAAGTTGCTTCGTTGGAATTTCCAACACTTGCATATCCAAAAATTTCTGAGGTTGAATCACGGCTAAGAGAAAAACCACCAACCAGTGTTGGAGATACGAGTAGGATAAAAATAACCATAGCCACAAAGACTATAATTCTACGACTTTGTATCATTAGCTCACTCCATCGGGCAACTTTCTGATTCATAAGTTAAAAGGTTTTAACCTAAATCAACCTAAATAAGTCTATCGTGCTACCCCCATTTTTTAAAATCCGAGACCAAATATACTACAAAGAACAATCCATCGAACCGCCTCGTGCATACATGCGTGTAGAGTAAATTCTGTCCCGTAAAAGTCTGTCAAACATAATGTTTAATATCTATGCAAATCCTTGTCAATTGTGCCAAGAAACAAGATCCTCCAAAATCATTTCTAATAAAAGATTTCAAATCGGATTTGGGATTTTAGTTAATTTTTAAATATCATTTTATAGTTTGGTTAATTCTTGCTTGGGAAGTAGCCGGGAGATAGAAATAGGGGTTGTCTCTGATCTGAGACGATGTGAAAAATGATAATTTGTACATTATGCAAGCGGAAAGAAGCTGTTTTTCTTCGTCGATACTCAGGGGAGAAACTTTGTGGAAGATGCTTCTGTAAATCTATAGAAGATAAAGTGCGAGGAACGATTTCCAAGTATGAGATGTTTGAACCGAAAGACAAAATTATGGTGGCTGTTTCCGGCGGGAAAGACAGTGTGGCACTCCTGCACATACTTGCAAAGATTGAAAAGATCTTCCCAGATGCAACCCTCAGAGCTGTCACAGTTGATGAGGGAATAAAGGGCTACAGGGACGAGGCTCTCAAAGCCGCCAAGAAGAACTGCCAAAAGCTTGCCATCGAACACCTAGTGACTTCCTTCAAAGAGGTATACGGTTACACTTTAGACGAAATCGTAAACATTATTCGACAAAGAACAAAGAAGGGGCTAAAACCCTGCTCCTATTGCGGGGTGCTTAGAAGAAAAGCCCTAAACACGGCAGCTCGAGAGACAGGGGTGGACAAACTTGCCACAGCCCATAGTCTCGACGACGAAACTCAAACCATGCTTCTCAACATCGTTCACGGCGATGTCCTGCGGATGGCACGAACCAAACCTGTATTAAGAGTAACACATCCGAAACTTGTGCAGCGCGTTAAACCAATCTGCAATGTACCTGAAAAAGAAATCGCTTTTTACGCATATCTGAAAAGAATCGAGTTTCAAAGTTTTCCCTGCCCCTACGCCCAAACCGCCCTAAGAAATGACATACGAACTATGCTCAATCGCTTGGAAGAAAAGCACGCTGGAACAAAATTCACCATCTTACAATCCATGGAAAGGATTAGCCCGGCGTTGGAAGCTGTGGTGGAAGAAGCAAAGTTGCAGAACTGCAGAAAATGTGGAGAACCAACTGTCGGAGAACTTTGCAAACCGTGCCAAATGCTACAAGAACTACATTTTCTCTAGATAGGCCACAGAAAAACTATTTTTCAGAGACGTATTCTATTAAGGCTGTGAACCTTGTTGACAGTGCTTTCGGATGAGGAAATACTTGAACATATTAGAAAAGGCGAGATTGAGATTACACCCTTTGAAACTTCTTGCCTCAACCCTGCCGGTTACGACCTGAGAACTTCAAGTAAGATTGTTCTAAAACCTAAACAACATAAACTGACAGCCACTTTAGAAAACGTTGAATTAGGATTAAAGGTAACAGCTTTCCTTCACATACGTTCTTCACTTGCACGAGAAGGCGTCATCGGAAGCTTTGCAGTTGTAGACCCAGGATTTCACGGACAATTGACACTCAACATTTGTAACGCCGGAGAGAAGAAGATCACAATAAGGGAGGGAGAACCGATAGTTCAAATAGTTTTCCATAAGCTTGGAGACTCAGCGAGAAAAGGTTACAGCGGATTATACCAAAACAGCAAAGGGATAGTTTCAAGCAAAAGACAAAACTTTGATCAAAATCATAATCTTTAGGCGGCGGGTCACAATGGTTCGATGCCCAGTTTTCGCCAAGTTCCTCAACCGCTATACTCGTACCCGCAACCCCTCAAGCGCTGAACGCCCAAGCTTAGGTTGCTCCCTCCCGGATCTGGCCAGGTTCGCCTGACAAACGCGGTCCACAGCCTTCCTACGAAGGTTGCTCCACGACCGCCAGCCTTAAGGGACGGATAGTCACGGTTAGAGGACTGGGGAATCCTGACGATCTTTGACGCCTCGCCAAGGCTCTCGACCCGTCCTATAGAGGGTTTACGGTTCAGGGGACCCCTAGCCCCCCGCCTAAGACCCACCGCCAAGAAAAAAGATGTTATTAGAAGGTAAAAAAGTTTGTTAATCTCCAAGGTTCATCGGTACTAAAACCATCTTCGAGTTTCTTTCTTCTTAGTTTTCATGTGCGAACCCCGAAATAGTTTAGAGATGGTGCTCCGGCCGGGATTCGAACCCGGGTCTTCGGCTTTCTTCCGGTAAGCGTCGAAAGGCCGAAATACTTGGTCCAATTGAGTTTAACCTGGCTATATTTGGCAGAAGAGGAGCCGCATCCTTTCTTCTACCGGAGCCCAAACCGGAGCATCTTGCAATAATCTGTTCTCTCGTTTTAACTTTTCTCCGCTTATTGGAAATCTGCCGTATCGACGCAATGTTTGCCCGCGTTGGGGCTTCACATACACTGAGGCCAGTTCTTTGTTGCGTCTGTATAGAAGTTGGTGCCCCGTCATCACTGTGACTTCCAATAGTCTCGCCTCTCAGTAAGAGATTGTCACTGAGGATGGGGTTCCGCCGAGGATTTCAGCCGCAGCTGTAGCCACCTTTTCGCGATGTTGTTCTTCCGTGTAAACGCGTAGAATGTTGATGAATCCTTTGAGAACTTCGAATACTCCAGAGATGTCGCCCAGTCGCTTTGGAACCTTTTTTCCTTCTCTGGTTTTATGAAAAACTGGGATTTCCATTGGTTCGAGTAAAACAGAATGGTGATAGGGCACCGAGGGAAGTGTTGGCACATCAATCATAACGGATTGCGTTTCAACTCCTGCCTCTGAGGCGATTTTGTCTCTCATTTGGTTTCTGATTTCCTCGACGCTTAAGATGCTGGTCATAGTTTTTTCTCTTACGTGGAAGGTTCTGTCGTAGGCGCATTTGAGGAGTTTACGTCTTTCCAGGTTTTCCATGACCTTTCTAGATCTTTCGCATTTTTTTAGCATGGCCCAAACAGTGTAGTCGTTGAAGGCTAGGTAATCCTCTGGTGACTGAAAGTCTACTAGCCCTAATTCATCTTTTGCTTCTTCCATGGCTCTGGCAATCATTATTTGCGCGGCTCGGCCAACTCTGTGGAAGTATATGCTCTTGAAGGATTCTAGTCGGGCTAGCATGAAGGATTCGAGGGCTGAGAGGGCTCCTAAGTCAACCGCAAGGTTTTCGTTTAGGACATCCAGCATGTGGATGAGGCGGAAGATATCTACGTATCCGTATTCTGCGCCAGTGTGGTAGGTGTCCCGGACCACGAAGTCAAGCTTGTCAACATCTACAGAGCTTTGGATAATCTGATCGACGAAAGCCTTGCCCGGTTTTTGCAGTAACCCAATCGCTAGTTTTCCGATTACATTTGGGTCGTATCCCACCCCGTTGATTAGATCGTTCAGTTCGGATTTTTGGATGATCCAGTTGGTCATGTCTTCATGGGTTTTATTCAGGAACTTTACGAGGATGTGCTCAAAGACGTGGGAGAAGGGACCGTGGCCTACGTCGTGAAGTAGGGCGGCTATTCTGATGGTTTGAATCTCGTCCTCTGAGAGATATTGTGAAAGTTTTGGATTCTCTGAGAGGCGTCCGGCTAGGTACATGACGCCTATAGAGTGTTCGAAGCGCGTGTGGTTAGCTCCTGGATAAACAAACTCTGCTCCAGCAAGTTGTCTCAGCCGATGAAGCCTCTGAACTGGATAAGAATCGATTATCTCTTTCTCTGCTTCCGTAATGTAAACATATCCATGAACAGGATCTTTGATTTCACCCCAGTATCTTCGCATGGCGCCGTTTCTCCTAGTCTTTTCAATCTTGAGCATTATTATTAAGGTAATCCAAGGTTTTTTCCCATTATTTTTATATATCCCGAATCTCTTATTTTTATTGATGGAAATGAGATTTGAAGAGTCAAGGTTTGTCGAATCAGAGTTTGTTAAAGATGTTCTTAAAGGTTTGTCAAGAAATACACAACACAACTACAAAGCTACCTTGAAACAATTCTTGCGATTCGTAAACAGCAAAGAAGATTTGAGCAAAAAGATTTCTATTGACGATTTGATTGAAGAAGCAAAATCTGATGTGAAGAAAACACAGGAACGGATTGATCTGTTCTTCAAATGGCTACAAAACATGAAGATTGAGAATTATCCTTTAAGGGGAAAAGTACAGAAAGAAACCTCAGCACATACAAGAGCTTATGGTTTTCTTCGCGGCTTCTTCGTAAATCTTGATGTTCCATTTGAAAAGAAATGGAAAAATAGAGTTCCGAAGGTTACAGAGTTCAAGCAGGCACTCAAGAAGGATAAAGTTTACAGCTTTTACGACGTAAACGAGAAAACAAAGACCATCCGCTTTAACCGGGAAAGGATGCAACAATTCCTCGCCAACCTTAAGCCCCGCGACGTGGCAATAACGTTAGCTTTGCTATCTTCATCTCTGGATTCGGGCGATCTTTTCAAAATGAATGTCGGTGACATACGTGAACAAAGTAATAATCGAATTTTCTTGGAAGGAAAACGGGAGAAAACAAACGTCTTATTTCGCACATTTTTTTCCAAAGAAGCAACAAGATTCATCAGGAGATACATTCAGCAGGAGAGACGTGGCGCTAAAGATTCCGAACCCTTGTTTGTTTACAGAAAAAAGAACCGTATGACTCCAATCAATCTTGCTTCTATCTATCGTGACGCGGCTAGACGAATGGGAGTTAAATGGAACAATGGAGAACACAACCCTCTCCGACCTAAACGTATGCGCCATCTTTTCCGAACAGCTTGCGATACTGCGGGGATAACTGAACTCTACACCAACGCTTTCATGGGCCACACAAACCACCAAGGACAGGATTACAGCGAATTGAGCAAAGCAAAACTTGAGCTTGAATATCTTAGGGTTGAACCGTTCCTGACAGTTTACGGTCAAGTTGAGGAAAGCCTTGAGATCAAGGAAGATGTGCGTAAACTAGAATCAAGGATCGTAGATTTGAACAGGAAAATCGAGGAACAGAAAAGAACAATTGAAGACCTCAGCAAACTCATGGAAGGGAAAGTTGAAAATATCACCCGGAAGCTCTGGAAAAAGCATATGTATAAACTGTATGAAGAGGACCGCGAAGCTCTTAAGCAATTACAGAAAGAGCGTGAAGAATTCACCAAACAACCCAAAGAAGAAACAAAATTCTCCGAAAAACCCTCTAAGACTGCGCCAAAGAAAGAGCCGTCTTTTCTTGAGCTAATTTACGGAACTGAAGAGAAATGAACTGTTCCGCGCGCGCACAAGGTTTTGACAGAAGGCGGTCTCATTGTAGTCAAGCAGAAATAATGTACTCATTGTTCCTATGATTTCAAAATTGGTGATCGAGTTCACCGTCATGGGAATAAGCACGAAGTTAGGTATCTTTGCGATGAATGTTATGAGGGGCTGTTCATTGATGTGTGACGAAAGAGGTGCGGTGGGGGTTTTATCTATGGGATTCTACCCTTTGAGATTGTGGTGTGCGCACGTTTAGGTTCAATCACACATGCAATTATATACTAGTTCCAAGATATAACGTGAATTCTTTGGATAGGATGGGGAGCTGGGGTGACCCGGCTGAGAGGATGGTTGAACACCATCGACCCTTTGAACCTGATCCAGGTAATGCTGGCGGAGGAAAAAGATGCACAACACTTCGAATTTCAGCAAGACTTGTGCGCGCGCGCGCGCAGGGAGACTTAATGAACAAAAGATTTTGAGTCCATTCTGCAAGAGAATTCTCAAAGCCTTCATGGACGTAGCGATTCTTATGAAGATGATGAAAGAAGCTCCTTTGAGCGGCTACGATGTAATCTCATATTTCCACAGCAGATTTGGATTCTATGTCAGTCCAGGTTCAGTGTACTCCTCCATATACCAGATGGAGAGAGAGGGACTAATTGAGAGCCAAAGAAGCTCCAGAAAGAGAGTCTATACTATAACGGAAAAAGGCAGAGAAATGGTGAATGAAGCCCGCAATGCAATGAACGAAACCAATAGCTTCTTCAAAATGCTACTCAGCGAATGAAAGCGCGCGCGCATTTTGATATACATGCATGCGATTCAATTAATTAAGAAGGGCATATTCAATTCGCGCCTTGGACTATATCTTGAAATATTCGACTGTTATGTAAACGTGTCTTGACTTTAACATCAGTTTTACATAATTTGTTTGGAAAAATCGTAGGAGATGCACTCTATCATTTTGTGGCAACTTAAACATTCGTCTGGCATAGGTGTGTTCTTTGGGATTTTTCTAAGATACCCCAGATAGTGTGAACATTCAAGTGGTCTCGCTTGGAAAGACTTTGAGGAAGAGGTTGGAAGTTTTTGGATGTTCTTTACGACTATAGGTTTTTCTGAGGTTTTCGGCGGTTCCATAGGTGTTTCGGGTTTTGAGGTTTTGACCGTGACCACAGGTTTTTTTGGGCTCTGTGGGGTTTTGAGAATCCTCGCGGTTTTCTTTCCAACCGTGGATGATAATGTCGCTTTTAGGTTGAATCCACAGTGAGGACAAGCGGAGTATGTTTGCGGAGGGTTATGTGACAGATCGGTTAATGCGACGGGTTTTTGGAAGATTTTTCGGCATTCCTGATTTGGGCAACGATAAAAGGATTCGTTCGATTCGTTGGGGTTTTCTGTTAGCCACCCTTTTCGTTTGAGTACTACGAAATAGAGCGCCAAGATTATGCCGATCACGGTCAGAGTTATCGCTGTAACAACCTCGAATGTGTATGAAGCCATGTTGGGTCCCTTTTTTCAGAGGTTAGCTTGTAGTTTCCACTCGTACTTCGATTCTGTATTGGCCGTTCTGAGTTATGTCTGTACTCCAATCATGATTGCCCGCGATTAAGCCATCGCTGGAAGCATAGACAGCTTGGTTCCCTCCGCCATCTAATACAACAGTAGTAGCCTGCGAGGTCACATTAGCCCATGTTGCTCCCATTTTTTGTAGGTTCCAAGTGATGGTTACTCCCCCAGTATAGGTGCTGGTGAAATTAATTCTTGCATACCATGAAGCTGATGTTGAAGCTACGTTAAGTGTGGAGGTCCAACTCGCTGACGTCGAGTTGGTTTCACTATAATACACGTTACCCCCTACGTCTTCGCCAACTAGGACTTCTCCACCCGGGATCGTTGCCAAGAGGGTGGCGTAGATCACCATCACAGTCGCTATTGCTAAGAGGGTTATCAAGGTGACGACTACAAAGCCTCTTTGGGCGGTCTTTCTTTCGTTCACTTGCCTTCACCTCCTTAAAGTTGTCGTCGACTTTTATTTGGCTACAAAAATGATGGTGAAATGTGTATATTAAATCTGTTATCTCAAGATATTAATTATCAATTATTCAGTTTCGGAACAAAATATTCAGATTCGGAATCAGAATATGAAGCATGCATGCATTCCAATTTTTACAAAAAATGTGTGGATGCGCACACATTATCCCACTGTAACTAGCCCTCCTGTAACAATTGCCAGAAGAGATGCGAGGACTTCAACTGAGAAAAGGGTGAGAAGGCTTTGGAGAAACAACAGCGCTGCTACCCAATTTCTTTTCAATTCAGTTCGTTTGAATCTGAATTCCTAAGCCTTAAATGAATTATGAATGTAAGATCCATTTTTCAACAATATGACGATGTTAGATTTTTCGTTCGCGCGCGTTCAAAGTAGAGAAAGAAAAAGCTGAAAAGAAATGAGTTATGAGGAATGGATGACTTGAGTGCATGTATACGAAAGATTCGTATAGCTCATTCCTTAGAACAGATTTTCACCATGAAAACAGCGGTTTTGCCGTTGTGCCGCCTTTCACATTTTATCGCCACAGTTTTTCCGTTTTCACTTATCCACACCACTTTACCGAAGTGCCCATGTTCTGGATGAAACTCGTTATCTGCTGGAATCTTCATCTTATCTCGAATCTTAATTTCCGTTATCAGCGTTTCCTCCTAAAAATTTGAAGATTGGTTTCAAAACAGCAATTACGTCTACGTATGACACATAATTTCCTATTCAATAACCACTAAAACTATTAAACATTGCTTGGAGACCGCAATTAACTGCTATACTCTTCTTTTATCATCACTCCTTAAACAGGTATTCAAAGAACTAATAGAAATTTGGCATGCATGCAGATACCAAACGCAACGGTGCATACGAAACGTTTCATATGAGTTTTTAGTTAACGCTGAGCTTTTGTGCGCGTGTCAATAACACTGTGTTGAAAGATCATGACTAACTCTTTTTTTGTTAAGAAATCTTGACTAAAACACGTTATTATGGATATTTTGATAGTCAAGAAACCTTT
>JABAOH010053610.1_pt1 | contig 23617 bp, 16 predicted proteins | sample 7062181 | NCBI WGS metagenome assembly JABAOH01 (sample SAMN14538630, study PRJNA623070) | marine sediment metagenome | biome: marine biome [ENVO:00000428]; feature: marine pelagic biome [ENVO:01000023]; material: deep marine sediment [ENVO:00002113]; isolation source: pool of 5 deep marine... | reverse complement strand
GGGCAATATATGGAAAAATGGACATGGAAATGGAAAGGCACGGGGCACAGAGTTCTAGCTCAGGGGAAAAAGAAAACTATAAATATAAATTGGAATGGACTGGTAATTGGCAATGGCCTTAAACAATGGAGTAGATCAAATGGAAACGCTTGTCTAAGCGAAATCTAACAATTAAAGTCTTTTTATGGTTGCTGATTGCTAACCGGGACCGATCTCAGGACCGTAATACTCGTGTAGCATAAGACCAATACGCATCCAAAAAGTTGCGGGCACGAATATACTTACGGTTCGATTCACTCTGAAAGCGCTCAATCGAGGTATGTACACCAATCGCAACTCCCTCGGAAAAATTCTTCACCCGGTAACGTAAACGATCAAACACACCTAAATAACCATTACAAGCAACCACCTGCTTGATCATTCTCTCAGGGACACGCGCTTTACCATCTCGCNNCGGTAATCTTCGGGACGCTCCACAATTCCCGCTCGCACCGGGTTCAAATCAATATAGCTGCTAATCACAAATTGAGGTTCTCCTTTGTAGATGATAACTCCTTTAAACCGGCCTCCCCAAAGATAGCCGGTACGTTTATGTTTTTTATTGTAAAAACGGCTGAAGGTCTGCTTGAGCTCCTGGACAAAACGAGATACCGAACCCAGGCGTTCTCTGAGTCGCTGAACCCCACCATCCGGATCAGGGATAAGATTTCCACTGCTGTCATACCTTCCTTCAGGGGGTTCGGCACCTTTCCCGTAAATTAACCGATATCGCCGAAATAGTTCTTTTTTCGATGCATTCTGAGCCTCTTGCTCCATGCCGGTAGCCAGTATATGGAAATGATTTCCCATAATGCAAAAGGCATGAATCCGGACAAAAAAGCCGGAAGCAAAGCGTTCCAACAATTCAAGAAAATAGTCTTTTTCTTCCCTTTTTAATAAGAGTTCTCCACCGGCGATGCGGGAGATGATGTGAAACGAGCCACTTAATTGGGATACCCATCGTCTGTTTGAACGTGCCATTTTATTATCTGCCTCCTTTGTCATTTAGATTTTTGGATTTTCTTCTGTCACTTTTTCTTTTTTTGCTTGTTTGCGTTTGTCCGTCCGCCCTTCGTTTGCTCTCTAAGCTAGAGTATAGTGTATTAAAGTAGAATTGTCAACTTTTTTTCCCATTTTTTTTCAATTTTTTAAAATTTTTTTGCCTGTCCCCGTTTCTTCCTCACTTTTTGCCTAATTCTCCTTGACAATCACATCATCTTCCACTAAAATTGGCTAATGGGTGAAAAACGATTTTCCCATACTGCTCTTAATTGATATTTTTAACGATAAGGAGGCAGTCATGTTTGATGATTTCTATTTCAATTTGACGCCCGACGCGGAGAAGAACCTGGACAAAATTATGAAGAAGTTAACCAGGGAAGGGGGCGATCTTTTCAAAGAGATAAATGGCGATATCCGGGAGGAGTCTCTTGAATCAAAGGTAAGTTGGTGGCGTGAAGCACTTCGTGAAGGTTTCGCTGGCCAGTTGCAAAGCAGCCAGATATTGGACTTTGATTGCCGGAGTTCCGAAGGACCGGTATTTGTTTCCGTCCATATCTCCGATACCAGGGACATTACTTATGTGGAGTTCGGGGCGGCCTGGAAACCGGGCGCAGCTGTGCCGTCACTGTATTGGCAGGAAAAGAGTTTCGTCTCTGAGGTAGAAGATTCTCCGCTGCTGGAAACGATGAACCATGATGCCCGTCTCCGAAAAACAGTAAAACGGCTGCTGCGCAGCAAATACCTGATGACGAACAAGACCATTACCTGCCCCGACCCGGTTCTCCAGCTGGGAATGGAAGACCGGCAAGTAGTACTTTATGCCCGGACCACCATGAGAACTGAAAATATACCTCTCCTCGGGATAGTGCTGTCATTTAAGTTCGGGGTAAGCGACTTTATCGAAATCCTGGGCTGGATGAAGAAGAATATATAATCATGTTAAAGAATTTTTCCAGCTTAATTTTAATCGTCTTCTTGGTCATATCAATGGGAGCTCAAACGAAGAAGAACCGTTTCAGCGCCGATGAATTGATCGAGATCGGCTTGAATAAGCTTAAATCCAAAGGACAGATCTGGTGGGTGAGTGAACAATTTGACTGGGCAGTGAAAGCCGATCCAAATCACGCCTATGCACTTGCCTTACGGGGGGCGACAAACGCTGCACGCGCATATTGGGGTTTTCCCTATTATGATACTTATGGTTGGAGGGGAAAACCGGGCCGGAAGTTCAATGGTCTGCCGGTTCCCCATATGACCAGGGATAAGTTGAGAAATTACGAAAATTCTATTATTTCTAAGACCTTTAATAATGGGCTTCGAGATGTGGAAAAGGCCGTGATTTTGGACCCTGTGGACAGCCGTGTCCTCATGCTCCGGGGTTATGTCTACATGCTTCGTTCGGATTTTGAGGGGCCACTTAACCTTGATCAGGCAATAAAGGATTTCGACAAAGCCATCATGTTGGACACCGGGAACGCAGACGCCTATTTCTTGCGTGCCTGGGCCTACGACAAAAAAGTTCCGTATAGCCTGCAGCATAGGATATTTCTGTGGTTTAAGGCTTACGAATCTCAGCGTCCCAATCCAACACTAGCGGAACTTGAAGGTGAGACCGTACGAAAAGCCGTCGGTTTTATGCAGAAGGAGGCGGATGAATTAAAAACCATGCCCGATAAAGCAGGGCTCTTTCCGCACGGCTATCATTACCAAAGCTATTTCGTTGGGGGTAATAATTTTAATTCTGTCCAGGCAGCATACGATATAAAACTCAAATGGCTGGGCAGGAATACGAAGACTCCTAAGCAACTCTACGAAATGGGCAAAAAGGGGGTAGTTGCACTGCAAGTTACTATTCAAGGCAAGAGTTGGTTGGGAACCGGGTTCTTCCCATCTAATTCAAACATCCTGCTAACCAATGCCCACGTCGTAGAACCGGTAGGGTATAAAGGCAAGATCGAAGTGATTTTCATCGATGGCCGACGGGTCATGGGGACTGTCATTGCTATAGACTCCAATGCAGACCTGGCCGCCTGTACTGTTCCCGGGAATTATAAACATTTTGCCATGTCGGAACTCTCAAGGATTGAAGGAATCGCACCTACATCATTAGCATTTAAACAGGTTCCAGAGGGCACAAAAGTCATTGCAATCGGACATCCCAGGGGACTCACCTGGTCGATGACTACCGGGATAATCTCTGCGCGGCGTAAATACAATTACGGGTCTATAGTTGACGGTAAACGACGATATAAAGGAGTAGAATTGCTCCAGACCGACACCGCCCTCAATCCGGGTAACTCGGGCGGGCCGGTGCTTAATTATAATGGAAAAATAATCGGTATCGTATCCGGCGGCGGCCTGGATGCCCAGGGATTGAACTTCATTATAAGCTCCCGGGAAATTATTAAATTCAAAAATAAATACCGGCTCATGATCCATTAAGCAGTAGAGCAGGTAGAGCAGTAGAGCAGGGACGCTCATTAGAAGGTTCATGTCAAGAGGGTAGACGATTTTTTTTTATTTTTTTTTGCCAGGCTATACACATAATTTTTTTGCCTGTCCCCGTTTCTTCGTTATGTCACCTTTTATCTCCTTTTAGTCGTTTTTAGTAACTTATAGTAATTGAAAAAATTCCTAGAAATAATCGCCTGAGAATGATTTTGCCCTATTGATGGGCCTTTCGGGAAATGGGGCGGAAGTGCGCATTTTGTTTGATGAGAACAACGTGCAGTCTTTTCAGGCTACGAGAAAATAAGAAGGTCAGAAGATCAGTTGGCAATTGGCAGTTGGCAAGAAAGAAGAGAAGAAAGGGAGAAACGGTGAAACGGAGAAGATAAGAAGTTGAGAAGCGAAGAAGAAAAGAAAGATTTACTGGCCGCTTTCTGAAAAGCGCCCCTTTCCTACGGGTTCCTGACCCATTCCCTACAGCCCGACAGGCATCTTCCTACGGGTCAACGACCCATTCCTACGGCTTCCTCACCCTCTTCCTACGGCCTGATGACCTGTTCCTACGGCTTGATATTCATTTTCCTACGGGTTGACAACCCGTTCCTACGGCTTCCTGACCCCTTTCACACGACCCGGAGACCATCTTTCCATACGGATTTAACCCTTATAACACAATATCGTACCTGGCACCAATATTTATCGATGATAAGACCACTATTCTTTTTCAATAGATGACTATACATGGATGTATAGACCACTATTCTTTTTCAATAGACGACTACTCATGGAGAAGTGATAACCCATGGCCCTTTTGTCTATCCTGGTCATCTCTCTTAAATTCCTGCTTTAAAAGGTTAGGGAAATAGGTGCCAGATAAATAATCCTGTTTCGTTTTGTACCGTAGATCACCTTTTTTCTACCGTAGAAAAAAACTTGCCTCTTCAAAAGAATTTGTGGGTAAAACAATGCCAGGATCCCGGTGAAACCTTTGGTTCTGCCTCCCTCCCTGGAAAGGCTTTTCGCGTTAATACTATATTCGCCTCGAGCACATACTGTATTCGTCTCACGCATATACTATATTCGCATCGAGAATATACTATATTCGCATCACGAATATACTATATTCGCATCGAGCATATACTATATTCTCATCACGCATATACTATATTCACCAGGCGTTGATACTATTGGTGGTAAGAGAAAGATTATTTTGATACTCAAAATGGTATTGGACTTAAGGGGGGAGGGATGAATATTCGGAGCGCCCCTTATGCCTCAAAAAACTTTCGCCGCAGCCGCGGCGTTTTAGATGTTTTTTTACCCACATATTATTTGGAAGACCCAAAAACTTTTCTACCATAGAAAATTATTTTTCTACCGTAGATAATTCTCTGGCGTACGATAATCGAAGGTGCCAAGTACTTTATTCATAACCTTTCGCCGCAGGCGATTTAAACTTGCCCGAAGGGCACCTTATATCTCGTACCGCACGGGCACTCTGAAAAAACTGATGCCCTCCGTGCGGATCTACTAATCCATATTCAGGATGGGCATAAAAACTAAAAAACTTTCAGTATGCCCATCCTGAGCTCCTATAAGATTTTTTTGCCTCCGGCGGCCAAAGAGGGCTCTTTTGAAAAACCGCCCCCTTTGGAATCCCCTGCAAAACTTTTTATTAAAAAAAACAAGAGCCTTTATTAATCTGATTTAATCTTTACTCCTGAAGCTCTTTTAACTTCTGTTCTAACTTCTCCAGCTTCTTCACCGCCGCAGAATAATCCCGGTACTTTTCCATGGGGTATTGCTCTTTTATATACGTTAACAATTGCACAGCATGGTCCGGTTTTTTGTTTTCATCCAACCAGCGAGCAGCTTCAAGAAAATAATTGATAATATGAGGCACAATCTCCCGCTTTTTTAAGAACGGCCGTTTCTCCAGAATTTTCTCAAAACCCGCAATAGACTCCTTTGCACTCTTTGTTTTAATTGTTCTGATAAACTGCCCTCGTTCACCGTTGTAGTCCTTAAAAAGGTCGATGGAAAGTACCGGGTGCTGGCCGCCGATAGTTTCCATAACCATTTCCTTAACGATATTTAAACCGAAAAAGCTGTTGGTAAAATACACCAGGCCGGCTTTCTCCTCCAGTAATCCCACAAAGAAACACTTAAAATCGTCATTATCGCCCCAATGCCATATGGAAACCGGTTGTTCATCTTCCTTTTTTAACCGCTGTAAAGCCACACCCAGCCCCCAGGGAATCCTGCCTTTTTTGTCTTAATGGGCGGTAACGTGGGGACGCAGCATTAGCCGATGCGTTTCTTCACTTAATCCTTTGCCGGTTAAGAGAGCACATACAAACCTGGCAAAATCCGGTGCCGTGGTATAGAGACTGGCGGCGCCGTTAGCTTTTTTTGATTTTCGTAAGGGTTTGCCAAAACCAAACCCGGAATGGGCGGATGCTGCCAGATTTTCATACTCCTCCTGCCATACATAACTGCTGTGAATCATACCCAGCGGCTGGAACACATATTCCATCATCAAATCATCTAACGGCTTGCCGGTTATCTTTTCCACTACCTTCTGCAAATACACAAACCCCTCACCAGAGTACGAAAACTTTTCCCCAGGTTCAAATTGTATGTTTATGGTTTTTTTGCTTCTCCAATTGGGAAAACCAGTGGTATGAGTTAACACATGCCGGGCCGTTATTTTCTTGAAACGCTGATCTTCGATTTTTCCGTTGAGAAATTCCTTTTCCAGGTAAGACATCTCCGGCACATAATTGACCAGCGGCGTATCCAGGTCCAGTTTTCCCTCTTCTACCAGTTTTAACGCCGCATAAGCAAACACGGGTTTGCTTAAGGAACACGCTTCAAATACGGTATCCGCTGTGACAGGCTCACCGCTTTCTGTGCTTTTCACCCCAAAACCCTCGGGCCACCACAACTTTCCATCCTTTATGATGGTCATTGAAAGACCCGGGATTTCCTCTTTCTCCATCAGCCCGGTGACTGCTTTTTTTATCTTTGCAATCTGCTCCTGTTCTCCACTATCTTTTGAACAGCCCGAAGTTGCAATTGTTATCCAACAAATGCCAACAACCAACAAATGATAAAGAAATAATTTTAAATGATCGGTAACTCGTTTCATAATTAACCTCCTATTTTTTGCCTCCGGCGGCCAGGGGGCTCTTTTGAAAAACCGCCCCCTGGACCCCCACAAAACTTTTCATACACGGTCAACCTGTGTTACATGGCTTCCACCATTTTGCCACATTCAGCCCAAAAAATCCCCTCTTGAGAGGGGTGGCCGCGAAGCGGTCGGGGTGTGTCAGCTTTGTGTCCTTCGTGGCTTCGTGGTTCATTCAATTAAGATACAGCCTTTTCAACTGCAACAGAAATCTCTTCACCTGAGATTTTCACCTTGTGATCCGTAACCAGCGACGAATCCTCTTTCAATTTCAGGCAAAGCAATTCACTGCAAATAAAATCCGCATAGTTTTTCATCATTTTTTGGGCTTTCGCCGATTCGGTTTTATAAGTGATGTGAATGCGGTCTTCAATTTCCAAACCGATGTCTTTACGCAGTACCTGCATCTGCCTCAGGAAATCCCGCATAAATCCCTCCATGAGAAGCTCGTCAGTTAAATGTGTATCAAAAGCCACCCATCCTTCATAAAACCGTATAACAGATAAATGTTCCGGGTCAACTTCTTCCACCAGTAAATCATCCCTGGTAATAACAAAATCTTCTCCATCTACATGAACCTTGAATTCCCAATGGTCAGGATTTTTTTTCAGTTCTTCAGTGATGGAATCGATTTGTTCTTCGATTTTTTCAACAATCAATTTGGATGTTGCCTTGTATTTTTGTCCCAGGGATTTTTTGCCGGGTTTTATTTTTAATTCGCTGGGGCATGGGACGTTGACATCAAGTATTTCGATCTCTTTTACGTTTAATTCGCTTTTCAGTAAATCAGCAAACCGGTTAAGCGCCCTGACTTCGTATTTGTTGTTGGGGGAGATAATAATCTTTGCCAAAGGCTGCCTGATTTTGATCTTGGATTTTTCCCTGGCAGACAACGCCACCGTATTGATTTTAATGATATTATCCATATCCTCTACCAGTTGGGTATCGATGTATTCGTTTTTTGTTTTTGGATAATCGGTCAGGTGAATGCTTTCCGGTTGGCCAGGGTCTGCAGGCAGCACCATATTTTGGTACATCTCTTCAGTAAGCATGGGAATAATTGGGGCCAGCAGTCGGAGCACCGTAACCAATACTTCATACAGGGTTTCATAGGCAAAAGTGGTATCATCGTCCAATTGCGAGCGCCAGAACCGTCTCCGGTTATTGCGGATATACCAATTACTCAACATTTCCAGGAACTCATCGATAGCACGGGCAGCAACTCTGACATCATATTCTTCAAAACCTTTACGGCATTTGTTGACCAATACCTGGAGCTTAGATAAAATCCACCGGTCAAAATCCGGCCGTTTGCTTATGTCTGAGAACTCCCCGGGTACTTTAAAATCCATTAGCCGTGCGTAATTAACAAAAAAGGCACAGCTGTTCCATAACGTATTAATAAATTTTCCCCTGATCAGACGGGCGGAATTGTACCCAAAATTCAGGTTAGTAGTCATTTCATGGGAACAGAAAATCCAGCGCATCACCTCGACACCGATTTCCTCGGCCGCATCATCGAACCAGATGGCATTTCCTTTGGATTTATGCATCTCTTCGCCATTTTCATCCCGAACCAGCGCATGCCCTACAAGGGTTTTAAACGGCGGGATATTCTCCATCATGGTGCTCATGGCCAGTAAACTATAAAACCAATTCCTGAACTGACCAGGGAAACATTCCAGCACCAGGTCCGCCGGGATCCACTGTTTCCAGTATTCCCGGTCAATGTTGTACTTAACCGTAGAGTAAGGGACAATACCGGCATCCAACCAGGGATTGCCTACATCCGGGATGCGGGGGATTGTTTTTCCGCATTTAGGGCATTTGATTTTTACCTCGTCCACCCAGGGCCGGTGAGGGGAATGACCGTCAAACCTTTCCCAGCCTTCAACCGCCTTTTCTTTTAATTCGTCACGGCTCCCAATCACGGTAAAGTGATTACAATCCTTACACAGCCATATAGGTAATGCCAATCCCCAATATCGTTTCTTTGAGATCATCCAGTCCCGCATGTTATTAAGCCAATCCAATTCCAGTTCCAGGCCAAAACCGGGAATCCATTGAATCTGTTTGGCCACTGCTTTGATCTCGTCTCGCCAGGGGTCCATGGTAATATACCACTCCTCCACCAGCCGGAAAAGCAATTCCTGGCTGCAGCGCCAGCAGTGGGGATAAGCATGGGTATATTGCTCGCTGGAGTACAAAATTTTCTTTTCTTTTAAATCCCGCTTAATCTCTTCGGCTGCTTCTGAGGCATGTTTCCCGGTTAGCCAATCGAAACCTTCAATAAAAATACCGTTTTCATCGAGGGGCGCCACAGCCGGGAGCCCGAATGCTTTGCCCAGTACAAAATCTTCCGCACCGCAGCCCGGTGCAATATGCACAATACCCGTCCCTTCTTCTTCGCTTATCTCATCCCAGCCGATTACCTGGTGATGCGTTTTACCCTCTTCCTGGGCCGGGAGTTCATCAAACGGACCGTCATAAGTAAAGCCCGTATCGATAAGATCACTGCCGGTTAACTCCCCCAGCACCTCCCACTGGCCTTTGTTTTTTAATACAGTCTCTGCCCGGGCTTTTAAGAGGTAATAAGTCCAGTCGCCTTGTTTGACTTTTAAATAGGTATATTCAGGGTGAACAGCCGCGGCCACGTTGGAGGTTAATGTCCAGGGCGTGGTGGTCCAGACCAGGAGTGCTTCGTTTTTTCGACCCCGGATAGGAAAAAGAACGATGACGGACATGTGTTTGACGTCTCTATATCCTTCTTGCATTTCGTGCTGGGAAATCCCGGTGCCGCACCTGGGGCACCAGGGCATGACATCGTGGCCTTTATAGATCAATCCTCTTTCATACGCCTTTTTCAGGAATGTCCAGATGGTATAATTGTTTTCATCGCTCATGGTGTAATAGTTGTCGTTCCAATCCATCCAGAACCCCAGGCGTTTGGATTGGTCGGTGATTATCCGGGAATATTTATCCACCCGTTCTTTGCATTTTTGCACGAACATATCAATGCCGTAGTCTTCGATGTCTTTTTTGGTTTTGAAATTCAATTCTTTTTCCACTTCCACTTCCACCCACAATCCCTGACAATCGTATCCATTTTGGTATCGCAACTTTCGGCCGTTCATGGCGTAGTATCGCTGGTAAACGTCTTTTAACGTCCTTCCCCAGGCGTGATGGACACCCATGGGGTTATTGGCGGTAATAGGCCCATCTAAAAAGGACCATATCCGGCCGTTTTTATTTTTTTCTACCAGTTTTTCAAAAATCCCGTTTTTTTCCCAGAAAGCCAGGATATTCTTTTCCACTTCGGCAATATCGAACCAGTTCTCTACTTTTTTATACATGGTCATTGCTGCGTCACCTCACGTGCCTGAATTTTCAAACCCAATAGCATATAAGGTTTCTATTTAAGTATAAATTCCCCTTTTTGTCAATAGCAAACCCATATTTTCAATAATTCTAATTTTAACTCTGGAGAAATGGAGTGTTGGAGAAGAAATCCAAATTATGAATTGTTAATTGCCGGGAAAGGGATTCATCTATGGAGGGCACCGCTGTCGATCTTGAGGATGGTGTGCAGCAGCACATTAACACCATTGACAATGTCGCTTTTTCGGGAATATTCTTTAGGAGAATGGCTGATTCCACCAACACTGGGGATGAAAATCATTCCTATCCTGGTGATACGTGCCATCTCCTGGGCATCGTGCCCGGCACCGCTGGGCATCGACAGGGATGTCAGCCCTAGTTCCTCTGCCACCTCTGAGATGACCTTGCGGATACCAGGGTACGTGGGGGCCGGTAAAGCAGTGACATCAATCGCCTTAAAAGTAATCTGCGTTTCGGTTTTTTGAGCAATTTCACTTGCCTTTTTTTCAATCCAGTTAAAAATCCACTGTATCTTTTTCGAAGAAAGGTCACGTATCTCCAGGCTCATCAATACTGAACCGGGAATGACATTAACCGCACCAGGATGTGCACTGATTTTTCCTACTGTTGCTACCTGGTTCCCCGGTGTTCCCCTGACCAACCGGTTAATTTCAATGATCAAATGAGCCGCCGCAAGTAAAGCATCCCGGCGCATGTTCATGGGGGTGGTGCCGGCATGATTGGCAGCACCCTCAATGAAAACATCCCACCTGTTTATGCCGACAATGCCTTGTACAATACCAATTTGAACGTTTTTAGAAACTAATATGCTGCCTTGTTCAATATGAAGCTCGATAAACGCTTTAAAATCTCCCTTTTTTTTCACGGCATTGACCAGGTTATCCGGGTTTCCTCCTAACGCTTTAATGCCTTCCCTTATTGTTTTACCGCTTTGACTGACCACCTTAAGCGCAGGAGCATCCAGCTCGCCAACCATGGCCCGGCTGCCTGCCAGTCCCCCTTCTTCATCGGTGAACACGACCACCTGTAACGTATGATCGGGAACCACGTTGTTTTCAACCAACACTTCAATGCATTCGAGAGCTCCCAGGACCCCCAACGCACCGTCGTATTTCCCACTATTGGGAACCGTATCAATATGTGAGCCAAAGAGAATGGGTGGACGAGACGGGTCACGTCCTTTGAGTGTTCCAATAATGTTTGCGGCCTCATCAATAGTGATAGATAAACCGAGTTTTCGCATCAACGAGATAATGAATTGACGCCCCTGCATATCTTCTTCACTGTAAGCCACCCGATTTACTCCTCCATCCGGCGTTTCCCCTATTTTAGACAAAGCCATAATGCGCTCATAAAGCCGTTCCGGGTTAACTCTCAAATTCTTAACCATATTACCCCCTTCATTTCCTTCACCTCCTGTAATCCAATTACTCATAAGACATAAAAAGATTGCCAGACTACAAACCCATTTATATTTGCTAAACATCACTTTTCTCCTTTAAAAAATAGCATGATAAATATATAATATCGGATTGAAAGAGATAATTCAAGCCATCAGGAATTACCTCTACTTCGCTGCTTCGAAACACGGCATCATGCAACAATTTCCGCCAGTTTTTAAAAAGTTGACGGTGGATTTAGTATTTCATTTGACAATATAACGATACTGGGGTAAAATCAAATCTTAAAATAATTGAGAAAGGATTTAGCCGTACATACGAGTAAGAATGAGTAAATTTAGGGTAATTCTTCTATTTGAAGGCAGGAGGGTTGTCTGCAAGAGGAATGGGATAATATTTATTATCTTGGTGGTACTCACCTTGTTTTTGCTCCAGGATGGGATAAGTACAAACCAGTCGATTTTACAAAGAAGAGAGCCAATACTATTTAATCCTCCCCCCATGAGCATTTGTTTCAGCCATCCGGGTATGTTTGACCAATTGGTGTTACCTGGTGATTTTATGAATTTCGGGGGAATTCTATTCCTGTTTGGTTCATTGTTTGGCCTCTTGTATGGATATGATGCGCTGCGCAGCCGGGAGTATATAAGGTATATTGTAAATTTTACTAATGAAAAGAGTGTTTTTTGTTGGGTCATTGTTTCCAGGGTTATTCTACTGAACCTGTTTTTCCTCCTGTTGACTGCTGCCGGGCTCTTATTCGCCCTGGTAAATGGTATTCAGCTTTTTAACCTGTTGTCCCTATATTTTTACCTTGTGTTGGCCCTGGTCATTACTTTTTTTACCATATGCGGTGCGGCTGCAGGAATGTCTAAAACCAAAACAGCCGGGGTCTTTGCTATGATTGTGGTATTCTTTGTCTTTAGCTTTTTAATTCCCTGGATGGTAAATAAATTTGCCCGCATGAATACCGGCACTATTACTGGTAATTACGAAGTGGAGTTGATGAAATTGAAAGAGTTTTATACTTTTTCTTCTCTTTTTCCAACTACGTTTTATTTTTCAACTTGTGACGAATTAGGGGGTAAAGGATATATAAGTTTTATTGATTTTTATAATTACAGCCGGGATTCAAAAAAAGATAAGAACATATTTGAGGCTAAAAGCCGGATTCCCGGCAAACCGGGTTTGGGAATAGTAATGAGCCTGGTATATATTGCCGGGGTTTTTATTCTTGGTTATTTTCGTTTTAGGAGGTACCTTTATCCGCTGCCTGAAAGGCCTGATGAAGGGTGCTGTGAGGGCATTGATATTGAGCTTAAAAAGGGAAGAACTATTACGCTTAACATATTTGAGCCGGATTTTACCAACCAGTTCATCAATGCCTTTTGCGGCCAATCCAGGGTACTTGCAGGGAAAGTAGCGATAAATGGGAACCGTTTTATCCCTGGTGAAAAAAGGGATTTCGTTTATTTACCGGGTTTCGACACCTTACCCGGTGAAATCATTGTCGGTACGTTTATATCGTTTGTTTGCGGCCTTTTGAAACTGTCGGAAGAAAGAACCGGGGAATTAAAAGCAAAATTAACCGGGAAGGGCATTCAGGAAAGGTGTCGATTAGCGGAGCTGGAGGGGTTAAAACGGGCAATATTGCTGCTGGCCCTGGCTGAGGCAAAGAACAGTAATGTGTATATATTCAATGATTTTATTACGCGGTTACCGGGTCTCAGGGGTGAAATAAAAGAGAAGATGGAGGGATTACAAACAGGGCGAACCCTATTGGTGGATATCATTTTTGCTGAAAGTGTGAATTTATCGTCGGATTACAAATCAATGATTGTATATGATGGCAATAAATCGAGATATGTGGAGTTGAATGTAATCGGTTATTAGAAGGTAGAGACGCAATATTTTGCGTCTCTACGGGGGGGTAAATAAGGGTCAGGCAGGAATATTACTCTTTCGTTCGGGTTGATGACCCCCTTCGTTCCAGTCCACCACCCCTTTCGTTCTAGCTGACGACCCCCTTCGTTCTAGTCCACCACCCCTTTCGTTCTAGGCGATTACCCCCTTCGTTCTAGTTAACCACCCCTTTCGTTCTAGCTGATTACCCCCTTCGTTCTAGTCCACCACCTCTTTCGTTCTAGCTGACTACCCCCTTCGTTCTAGTTAACCACCCCTTTCGTTCTAGCTGATTACCCCTTTCGTTCTAGTCCACCACCCCTTTCGTTCTAGCTGATTACCCCCTTCGTTCGTATTTGGGGCCGCAATATCTAGAGAATAGAACAGGTGCGGAACTTTGAAATTTGGATTTATCCCAGGAGACCGGTGATTAATAACGGAGAGCATGATAATGGAGATGAAGGTTTTTATATCATCGACTTCAGCAACTTTTTGCCTGTTACTTTTTTTTGACAGACATTTGACAAATGGCCTGGATTTTGTTACAATTCATCGGTACTTATTTATAACTACCAAGGAAATGTAACACAGGAAGAATTCGTGAACAGTGAACAATAAAAAATTCAAGCAAGTCCTGGATATATTGGAAAATTCAGGTATCATTCGGCCAAAGGACCTGGAATCACAGGGTATTTCCAGGGAATACCTGGTGCGATTGAGAAAACTTGGTCTTGTTAAAAGAACGGGACGTGGACTGTATACAAAGTCAAATATGAAACCGGGAGAACATCACAGCCTTGCTGAAGCCGCCAAAAAGGTGCCTGGTGGAGTGGTTTGTCTGCTATCTGCCCTTAATTTTCACAATTTGACTACCGAACTTCCTTTTGAAGTATGGATGGCCATTGATGTAAAAGCCTGGATGCCTAAAAGTGACACCGTCCCTCTGAGAATCGTACGTTTTTCTAAGGGAGCCCTTTCTTCAGGCATTGAAGAACATATCCTGGAAGGTGTGAAAGTTAGGATTTATAATCCGGCCAAAACCGTTGCCGATTGTTTTAAATATCGAAATAAGATTGGATTGGATGTGGCACTTGAAAGTCTCAGGGAGTGTTGGCGTCAAAAGCTCTGTACTATTGACCATATCTGGAAGTATGCTGGTATATGCCGGGTATCGAATGTGATACGGCCTTACCTGGAAAGTCTGGGATGAGCCTTGCCGAATCTGTTAGACAGCGGTTGTTGAATCTTGCAAAGGCGAGAGATGAAACCTTTGACTTGATTCTTACGCATTATGGATTAGAGCGGCTTTTATATCGGATTAGCCAGTCAGAATGGAAGGAAAAATTTTATCTTAAGGGAGCCCTTTTGTTTTCTATTTGGCACGAGTCACCTCACCGCCCCACAAGAGATATTGACCTATTGGGCTGTGGGTTCTTTGATATGGAATATGTAAATCAGATGTTTCATGCTCTTTGCGAAATGAGGGTTGCTGATGATGGGGTCGAGTTTGATCCGGAATCTATTCGATGCAGTGAAATTAGGGAAGGAGATGTTTATCGTGGTATTCGAGTAAAATTAATGGCAATTTTGGCAGGAGTGCGAATCCACCTCCAGGTGGATATCGGTTTCGGCGATTCTGTAACTCCTGAACCTGAGCAAATTATTTATCCGACTATGCTGGACTTCCCTGCTCCCAGGCTGTATGCTTATACTAAATATACTGTTGTGGCGGAAAAGTTTCAGGCAATGGTAGTTCTGGGAATGGCAAACAGCAGGATGAAAGATTTCTATGATATCTGGATGATGTCTCAAAAATTTGATTTTTCAGGCTCTATCCTTTGTGATTCAATTCATTCTACCTTTAAAAGGAGAAGTATTAACATCCCGACGGATATTCCTTTTGCATTAACGGATTCTTTTTTTGAGGACAGCGTAAAAAAAATTCAGTGGAAAGCATTTGTGAGAAAAAAGAAAATTAACATGGATAATGTAGAATTGTCTGATATTGTAAGTGCGATAAAAGAATTTTTAATGCCGCCGCTTACCGCTTTACAACAGGGAAGGGCTTTTAATATGACCTGGAAACCCTTCGGCCCCTGGCAAAAAAACCAATGTAATAATAAAGGGTAAAATTGGAGAAAAGAGGAGCCAGTCCGGAAAATCCATCATTCCAAAACCCAACATTCCATTATTCCAATCAATGTCTTTCTTTCATCTCTCCTTTGTGGTATCATTGGCTTTGAAACTAACGGAGAGCATGATAATGGAGATGAAGGTTTTTATATCATCGACTTTAGTGGATTTGAAAGAGTACAGGCAGGCGGCTGTGGAGGTGCTGAACCGGTATAAGTGTGTTCCTTTGGCTATGGAATTCTTCGGGAGTCAACCCCAGGACCCTGAAACCGTGTGTGAAAAAGAAATCCGGGAATGTGATGTTTTTATCGGTATCTATGCCCACCGCGTCGGGTTTGTGCCGGAGGGCAAGGAAAAATCAATTACCCAACTGGAATATGAACTGGCGAAAGAGTTAGGAAAAGATTGCCTGTGCTTTATTGTTAAAAAGGGTCTTCCCTGGAATCCTGATTTTATTGAAATGGATAAATATCAGGAGCTTAAGGAATTTTTAGAAAAGGTAAGAAAGGATAATGTAGTTGAATTTTTTAAAAGCCCGGATGATTTTGCCAAAAAGCTTTCCACCTCCCTGGCAAATTTAAAGGCAAAACGAGAGGGAGAAGCGGTTCAACGATATATTGCCCATCCTTATCCGCTGCAGGACAATTTTACCGGCAGGAACGCGGAACGGGCCATACTTTCCAAATGGTTCTTTAATGAAAAAGAGCCGGTGTTTGTCATGGAAGCTATCGGCGGCATGGGTAAAAGCGCGTTGACCTGGGTCTGGCTGCAACAGGATGTGCTGGAACGCGCCGTGGAAATAGACGGCGTTTTCTGGTGGTCCTTTTACGATGAGCCCTTTGATTCTTTTATTCAGCACCTGGCCTGCTATGTGATGGGTAAAGAGGATCAAGAGGCCGTTGACCTGCCGGCGCTTTTTGCGGTTCTGCATCAGCGGAAGTTTTTGCTGGTGTTGGACGGGTTGGAACGTGAGCTGCGGGGCTATGCGGGCATGGAAGCCATGTTTATCCAGGAACAGAGGTTCGAAGGCAGTGTTGAGAAAGAAAGCGAATGGGACAGGCGACTCAGGGAACCGGTACATCCAAGGGCCGGGCGGTTTTTGCAGTACCTGACCGTGGGAAACAGCAAAACCCTGGTCACCAGTCGCCTGATGCCGGTTCCCCTGGAAGGGTTATCCGGTGTCAAACATGTTTTTTTAAAAGGGTTGTCTAAGGGGGATGCAGTGCGTTTTTTCCGCAACGAAGGGGTTAAGGGGACCCGGGCGGAATTGGAGGAGGCAGGGAAGGTTTACGATTATCATCCCCTGATGTTAAAGCTATTGACAACCTCTATCAAGCGCAGTCGAGCAAAAGATATAAAACACGCTTTTGGTCTTAAACTCATCGATAGGAAAGAACCCCATAAGATTTTGACCAGGGGATTCAAACTTCTTTCAAAAGAAGAGCGGCAGGTGGTTTCCTGTATTGCGGTTTTCAGGGGTGTGTTTACATTTGATTCGGCTAAAGCATTGTTCCCGGAAATGGATGAAGAGAATCTATGGCAGGTAATGCAGGAGCTGCGCAATCTGGGATTTTTGTTCTACGATGAAAAACAGGACCGTTTCGACTTTCACCCCATTATGCGCTCTTTTTTGTACAACAGTTTAACAGAGAGGGCAAAGGTCCACAACCTGGCGGTCCAATACTTCCAGGCCATTCCTGGAAAGGAAAAGATCATTACCCTGGAGGACCTGGCTCCTGTGATTGAACTCTATCACCACCTGGTCAAGGCAGGAAAGTTTGATGAGGCATATCAAATATTCAATGACAGAATTGAAGAACCAACTTATTATCAATTAGCCGCCTATCATTTGAGAATTGAACTGTTGAAGGAACTATTTCCCGATGGGGAAGACAAACTTCCCCGCCTGGAAAACGAATCGTCTCAGGCCTGGACTTCAGCAGCATTGGCCAATACCTACGGCCTTTCCGGCCAGCCGGCTAAAGCTGTGCCGTTGTATTTATTAAATAATAAACTGCAAGAAAAAAATGATGATAAAACAAATATTGCCATCGGTCTGGGAAATGTGGCTTTTAGCCAAATCATAGTGGGTCAACTCTCCACTTCAACTGCGCATTTTCGGAAAGTAATTGCTCTTTGCCAGGAGATAGAAGATGAATTCCAGGAAGCCTTTGGTCACCTGGAATTGGGACGTGTCCTGGCCTTTCAGGCCAGGGTAAAGGGTGACAGCGCCTGTGCCGAAGAAGAATTGGCTGTATCAACTTCTCATTGGGAAAACACAAAAGACTACCAGGGATTAAACTTTGGCCATGCTTACCGTTCCCTTTTAGCCCTTTTGCAAGGACGTTTGACCGCGGTACTGCCTGCTGAAGAGAGACATTCCTCCGATCACAGCCTGGAGGCCCTGGAACAGGCCCGGAAAGCATTGGAATATTGTGAATTAAAAGCAAAGAGTAGGCCGAATCAAAGAGATTTTGTTAGAGCCTATTGGCTGCTTGGAGAGGCGTTAATTCAATGCCAATCTTCACATTGTACTACCAGAATAGAAGCCTTTGAAATTCATTTTTATGACGAGCCATTCCAAAAGCAGGTGGAATCTCTGATTTTAAAAAAAGGCAAGGAATCGGAGATAGCTGAACGCTGCTTCAGTGAAGCTTTGCGCCGCTGCCGCAAAGTCAACCTGGTAGAGTTCGAACCGGACCTGCTGCTGGCACTGGCACGTCTGGAATGGGCAAAGGGGCTGCCTCCTGATGAAAAAATCCTGGAAGAGGCCCAGGAAATCTCCCTCCGTTCCGGGTATCGACTCAAGCTTACAGACCTTCATCTCTTCTGCGGCCAGACACTCCTTGAATTGGAAGAACCCCAAAAGCTGCTTGGTTTAAATGCTCAAGAACACCTGGAAAAAACCAAAGCATATGCCCTGGATGTCTCAGAATTCTCCCATCTCTATCAATCAAAAGACCCCCATTTTTACCATAACATCCCGGAGTATGAGATGCTGAAAAGAAGGATGACACAGGAGGAGAGAATCAAGAACGGGTATTGGGTGGCGTATCGGATTGCCGAGGTTTTGGAAAAGAAAGTAGGTAGTAGGAAGTAGGAAGTAGGAAGCGAGGAAGATATTTTTGTAATGCAGCGAGCTTTTATTGTAGTGCACCTCACCTGTTTTGTAATTATAAATTCCCTGTTTCCTGGCGGATGCCTTCAGAAAGCTACAGCTTTTTCCAGGGTGTGAACGATAAAAGAATTGAGGCTGGTGTTGTTCAGTTTGGCTTTTAAATTCAATTGGCGATGCAACTCAGGTGAAATTCTCAAGACAAATTTCCCTGAAAAAGGTTTTTCAGGCTCTTTACCTCTCTCTTTACACCAATCCAGGTAATCATCCACCGAATCATGAAACGCTTGTTCAATCTCATCTACAGTGGTCCCTTGAAACGTTATAACTGTCCTGGTATTGACGACTTCACCATGAAAAATTTTGGCTTCATCATCATACTGGACGACGCCATAATACCCTTTATATGTCATCATGGTTTCACCCCTGCATTTTCCAGGAATCGACGCATGGAAGCTACTGCCCCTTTATCAGTCTCCTTTTCAGGATGAGGACGATGAAAGACCGCATCTTCCCCATTTAGTTCAATCCGAACCCTGGAACCCCTACCTTCACTGATTGCGGCTCCCAGGCTAATTAGTAACGCCTCTATATCAATCCATGAAATTCCTGCTTGAGTGGGTCTTTTAAAAATTGCTTCCAGTGTCTTCCTGTGTTTCTTTTTCATGTTAATATAATACTATAAACCAGTACCATTTTCAATATGAAAAATCTTGCCTGGCATAATAATGCAACGTTTGGTCTCCTGAGCCGGGGGAAACCAGAAACCAGAGACGGAACTTTGAAATTTGGATTTATCCCAGGAGACCAGTGAGATGCACATGAAGGGAAAAAGGTGGCAGTCATAAATAACGTCTGTCTCCGCTGTGGTTTCCGGTTTCGCCGCAGGCATTTAAAATATGCCCGAAGGGCACCTCTACAAGCTGAACTCTCGTACCGCACGGGCACTCTGAAAAAACTGATGCCCTCCGTGCGGATCTCCTATCCGATATGCAGGATGGACAGATAATAAGATAGAACTTAGAAAACGTTTCGTCTGTCCATCCTGANNTCGGCGACCAGGGGGGCTCTTTTCGAGAAAACTGCCCCCCTGGACCCCCCGCAAAAGCTTTTTATTTGAATGCGCTTAATAATTCACAAGACCAGGGCATAGCCGACTTTCAGGAAAAAAGTACGATTGGCCTGGGTGAGGGGCACACCCTGGAATCCATAGTAGTCATCGGAATAACCCAGGAATAATACAGTCCGGGGGTTGATTTTATAAGAAAATAAAAACTGGGTAAAGAAAACCCTGGTTTTGGCTTCAACAGATGATGGTACCAGGTATTGATCGATATTCCTGTTGATATGGGTGTATTGCAGCATGAACCGGATAAATGTCCGTACATTAAAATTGTAAACCATTCGCGATTGCAATAAATTGGCGGTATATACATGGTTTCCTTCATGGGATAAACGGTCAAAGGTGTTGTCAAGGCTGATGATCAGGTGTTTCCCCGGGGTAAAATTAATGGCCGTGGTAAGTGTAAATCGATCGCTCAGGCGGAAATTGGTGTAATCGACAAAAGTCCCCAACCCGGTAAGCATACTGAAATACAAACCTTTGAAAGGTACGATTCCAAAACTGATCAGCGAATACACTTTATCATAAAGGACCCCATTGTAGAATTCTTCCTGGAAATACAATGCCGGGAGGAATTGGATTTGTAAAGGTCCGGCATATTTGAATTCCAGTCCTATGCCCTGGTCGGTAATATTGCCGTTGTGCGCGGTTTTTCTTTCGCCGCTGAGCTGGAAAGAAATTTTTTCAAACCATCCCCCGGGTTTTCCCCATATGACGGGTTCGATATACCCCAGGTACCGGCGCACATCTACCCTGGGAATAAACCCGTAATCCGCCCTGAATCCAGGGGATAAATCTTCATATTCAAGGCCGATGTAAAGGTGACGGCCCATGTGCCGGAATTTTGCCGTAACAGCGGTTCCGCCAAAAGAACCAGTATCCTGGTGAAAATCCAGGGCAGTGGTTTCCGGGTAGCGGGTGTGGGATTGAAGCACCTGGAAGGTCAGGCTTTTGGTCCTGGAAAGCCGCAGGAAGCCATCCAATCCTGCCATATGATTAAAATAGCCATCCCCGGCTCTCCCGGTGTAGAGAAGTCCCAGCATAGAGCCTTTGCCTACATCCCTGCGGTACCGGAATACACCGCCCAGGACATCTTGCTCCAGTGAGGTTGAAAGAGAATGCTGGTTGGCGGGAAACAGGAGGTTGGTGGTGCGGTCCTGCGCAGCTACAAAACCAAAGGCATTCCTGCCCTGTTTGCCGGTGATTTTGACGCCCCATAAGGGGTCAAAGACAGTGCGGGTAAATACGGCTTCAAACGGGGTTTGAAAGTAATCGGCCCCTTCCAGGAAAAAGGGCCGTTTTTCAGGGTAACGAAGGGCAAAACGGGTATTGATTTCCAGTTGGGCCGCATCCGCTTCTACATGAGAAAAATCAGGGTTGATGGTGCTGTTAAGAGCAATATTAGGGGTTATGCCCCAGCGGGCACTGATTCCCGGTTCCACGTTTATGCCGCCGGTATCCATCTTTCCTGCCGGGAAATCCGTCCTCCGGTCTGTTCGCTGCAGGGTCAGGCTAGGCTCAAATTCGATATTCCTGCCGGGTGATATATTCTCAAACCCGCTGATTTTATCTTCCTGGCATAAGATACAATCGATGTCCCGGCTCCTGGGGTGCGAACTCAAACGGTGTCGGACATTGCGCGGATAGGACCGCTCAATACTGATTCCCCAGGTTTGTTTTCCCTTTGTTTTGGGGAACCTGAGCTGGTTAAAAGGGATGGCGATCTCCACGGTATACCCGTTGGCTGTAATTTTAGCGGCAGAGTTCCATATGGCATCCCAGTTGAAATTTTCCCTGCCTTCTGGTTCGCTGAAATAAGCATCTGCCTGGACCCCCAGGGGATTGACACTGAATTGAAAGGCGCGGCGCTCATCGTTAAATGTGTCGATGGTAATACTAACATAGTCGTCTTGCATGAAAGTATCCAGGGCATCCCGGTCCATGAGATGGGCACGAATTTTCCCGGGTTCCGGGTCAAAACAACGGATACCGATGTAAAGCCGGGTTTTGCTGAAAGTGATACGGCAGTCGCTTTCCACCGGCGCCGCGATATTATCCCCGGGCATCCACTCATAAGGCAGCCCAATCTTAACCGCCTGCTGCCAGGCAGCTTCATCCATGACCCCGTCGATTTTTATTTTCGCAGAGGCCGGGGTAACCGTATAATGTTTTCCCTTCACCGGGTAGACCGGACCGGGATTCATAAAAAATAATCCCAAAACAAGAATAAATATAAATGCCTTTTTCATTAATACCTTCATCCCTAACAGTTAAGTTTATCACTATTCATGGCCTGGCTAAAGGTTTGGGCCAACTGCACCACATGGGGTTTTTTAAAGATCGAATAATGATCGCCGGTTATTTCATAGGTTCGTATCGGCTGATGTGTATAGGCTTCCCAATTGTTTTTATGTATTTCATTGGACTGGCTGGCCTTGAAATAATGAACCGGTGCGTTGATCTTTGCCGGGGGTAAATAACAGGCCTGGGCATTGACAAAACTCCTGCCCATATTGAGATGGCGGACAAACTCCCGGATGGTGAGTTGGTCCCGGTCCGGCCGCATCAGCGCCTGGTATTCATCGATAAGCCGGAGGACCGCTTCTTTATGCACAGGGTTGGATTCCAGGTAATCGATGATATACTCCCAGGTTTTCTCGATATCGATTGTATTTTCTATAGTTTTTTCAATATCAGCTTCACACAGATGCACATGCAAATGATTTTTTATCCACTCGATCTCCGAAGCCGCGGTAAAAGGAAATTGAGGTGCAGCCGCTTTTCTGGGTTCCGCTAAAGCTGTTGGGTCCGGGCGGGGTGCGGTGGAATCCACCAGGCCGAGAAAACAGGTGGTTTCGTTAAACTGTTCCAGGCGCCTGGCCATCTCAAAGGCTATAGTGCCGCCTACAGACCACCCGGCAATCCAATAAGGCCCCTGGGGTTTCACTTTGCGAACCCGGTCGATATACGTCGATGCCGCGTCTTCAACAGAAAGACCCACAGGTGCGCAGCCTGCCGGTGGATCCGCTTTTAAACCCCAACAATTGAAACCGGGATCCAGATGATTGCAGAACTCGATATAACTTTCCACTTCACCGCTGCCGTCATGAATCAAAAATAAATGATGAAGGTCAGTATTGCCATTCTTGAGCAAAACCACATTCTCATCCCGCACGGCTGATACGCCAACTGCTTCCGATGCGACGAATTCCGCCATTTTACGTATGCTGGGGGTTTTAAACATCTCTGAGAGGGGAATGCGGATACCCAGTTCCTTGTTTATTTTTGATTCCAGTATGGTGGCTTTCAACGAATGACCGCCCAGCTCAAAGAAATTGTCATCGATGCCGATGGTCCCATCTTTTTCCAGCACCTCCGCCCATATATCTGCCAATTTCTGTTCAATGACATTCCGTGGGCCTACATACGATTCACCGGGCTTTGCCCCGGGATGGGGCAGTGCGTTCCGGTCTACTTTACCGCTGGTATTCAACGGGACCCGCTCCAGCGATATAAAATAAGCAGGTATCATGTAATCCGGCAGCGCGCGGCCGAGATATTCTTTTAAATCAGCAGCATTGGGGAGGGCATTCCCTCCATTGGAAGGAACGATATAAGCACATAGATGATTGTTGTCCATGGATACCACCGCTTCCCTGATATCGGGGTGTTTTAACAGCAGGTTTTCAATTTCCGCCAATTCGATGCGGAACCCCCTGATCTTGACCTGGTAATCTTTCCGGCCCAGGAATTCGATTGTACCATCCGGCAGCCAACGCCCTAAATCACCGGTTTGGTAAAGGTAGCTCATAGCTGATAGCTCATAGCTCATAGGGAGCTCTCCAGAACTGTTTGCTTTCTTTTCC
>JABAOH010014627.1_pt2 | contig 23619 bp, 18 predicted proteins | sample 7062181 | NCBI WGS metagenome assembly JABAOH01 (sample SAMN14538630, study PRJNA623070) | marine sediment metagenome | biome: marine biome [ENVO:00000428]; feature: marine pelagic biome [ENVO:01000023]; material: deep marine sediment [ENVO:00002113]; isolation source: pool of 5 deep marine... | reverse complement strand
ATACCACAATGTAGTATTAGTTGTCAAGACGTTTTTTCCGGGCCTTGTGAGACAAGGAACAGAGATGGTACTCCTGGTAAGGATCGGGGTGATGGGAAGGCTCAATCATCGAAAGCTTTGAAGATTGGGTGACATTCCTCAGGGATAAGGTGAGACTTTGTCAATATACCAGGGGAAACCCTCCCTTGCTAGTTATGGTCAGTCAGTTTTTGGTTAACAGGACGTTAAACACATTCATCGAATGGGTTGGCCTTGGGGATTACCCATTCATAGCTGAGTCAAGAAGTACCCAATTCTAACTGTATTAGATCGTTACCGCCCTGGCCAGAACTATCGAATTGCGAAAGAAATATTGCATAATCGGGATCGGGCCTGGATGAGCGAATCTTGAATCGCTGAATCTTATTGGGCAATTACTAGACGCCACGACGGGTAACAGGTTAGGTGGGGCGGTCAAGGTTATGGCGGCAATTTAGGATCTGGAGAAGGCTATTCTCTGCTTTAGATTCAATTTAACGGTTACAGAAAACCCGCCGAAGTCTTTCATAATTTACTTGTGAGAAACTATCCATAACCATGTCTGCTGATGATAAATCTTGCTTCCCAGAGTTCAGATTTATAAAACCAATACATTTCATACCTGCCGCCTTAGCTGCTTCTATACCATTTTCCGAATCTTCTATTACAATACAATCCTGTGGTTGAAGACTTAAGTGTTTGGCAGCATAAAGAAAGATGTCTGGAGCAGGCTTCCCATTCTCGACTTCATAGCCACTTACTATTGTTTTGAAAAATTTTCCAAGATTGAACATATCAAGGACTATTTTAATGATCTTGGTTGAAGAAGATGATGCCAAAGCAAGCTCTATATTGTTCTTATATAAATCTTCAATTAATTCAACTACTCCAGGTATTGGCTTCTCATCTTTTTTTGATAATAGGTAATTGATGTAAATGCTCATTTCCATTTCGGCTAATTGTTCAGTTGAGAGGTCAATCTTGTATTTATTTCTTATGTCCGACCACATATCTCTACTGGAAATACCCACATAAGAGTAATGTTCCTCTTCAGAAACATCTAACCCCAAATATTTAAAGAGCTCATTTCCGGCTTTAAAATAGATTGGTTCGCTATCAATTATGACTCCGTCCATATCAAAAATTACGGCTCTAAACATAAGATTGCCTCTATGTTGTGATCCGCGGCGGTAGTGACCATTAGCCAAAATGAATCCTGGCCTCTTACCATCTATTTTCCGTTATTCACAATTATGTCAAAATTTGCAGGATAAAGCCATAAAAGCCAACAGAGATTGCCTCAATTGATTCTCACTGTTTCAATCTTTCAATTCATCTTATTGCAGTTTCTTTGAATACATTGTTAGCATTGTGTTTGCCGTCTGGAGCCCGTATATCGTTGTCCCCACTGTGATCGACGACCAAATCAACATTCCGCGCAAAGTGGCAATTTAGTGATAAGAAAAGAAAAAAGATTTCCAAACGTTGACTAGAGTCCGTATTGAGATTAACTCAAAGTAGTTTTCTTTCCGACCTTTGCTGATTCTAATCCTGCCTCCAGCACCTGCATGATTTTCATGCCATCGTAAAAGTCTGGCTCGATTTTTTCGCCTTTATTGACAGCATTGAGAAAATCAACCACGGAGTGGATAAATTCATGCTCATATCCGATGATGTGCCCTGGTGGCCACCAATTTGCAACGTAGGGATGAACCGGTTCGGTTGCCAGTATAGTTCTGAATCCCTGTGAATCATCAGGATCGTTAGCCGAGAAAAATCTTAGTTCGTTCATCCGCTCAAGGTCAAAAATTAAGCTCCCCTTACTGCCGTAAATTTCGAAGGAATTGTAGTTCTTCCTGCCTGGTGCGAATCTCGTTGCCTCAAAAGAACCCAGCGCACCATTGGAAAACTCGACGAGCATAAATGCCGAATCTTCCACTGTTACCTCACCTTTCTCATTTCCCTTTATAGCCGCCTTAAAGGTTCCAGCAGCGACTTCGTCCGGCAAGGGACGCTCCTTTATAAAGCTCGCAATCATGGCAGTAACACTCTTAATCTCACCAATGAGGAATCGCGCCAAATCAACGCTGTGAGAATTGAGATCGAGCTGGGGACCTGAGCCAGCAGTCTCTTTCCTCAGATGCCACGTGAGGGGGAAATTCGGGTCAACAATCCACGACTGGAGATACGCCCCTCTCCAGTGGAAAATCCTGCCGATCTTTCCCTCATCGATGAACCTCTTGGCTAAGAGAACCGCAGGGCATCTCCTGTAGTTATGGTTGAGAAAGTGTTTAACGCCGTTTTTCTCTGCGGCTTCATACATCTCCTTCGCTTGCTGGTAGGTGAGTGCAATAGGTTTCTCACAAAAGATATGTTTTCCTGCTTTTGCGGCTTCAACAGCGATTTCATGGTGGAGGAATGTCGGTGTTGCGATGTCGACTATATCAATATCATCTCTCTCTACTACGCGTCTCCAATCGGTCTCTGTCTCCTCCCAGCCCCACCTCTTTGCAAACTCCTTTAGCGGTTCTTCGTGCCTCCCGCACGCCACTTTCATCACAGGTTCCACATTCAGGTCAAAGAAAAATGGTGCATTCTTCCACGCATTGCTGTGAGCTTTCCCCATAAACTTGTAGCCGACGATTGCGACGTTCATCTTCTTCATCTCTTAACTCCTTCTTTTCCTTTAGGTTTCTAATGAAAGGTCCCACGTCCGCTCTTGGATCCCCCTTAAATCCCCCCTGACCGTTCTCATCGTTGGCGTCGATAGATTAGGAGCGTTTCAAACGGTTAAAGAAGAAATCACGCATATACCTGTGGGAATCGATGGCATCACCTTTTGCTTGGGTTTGCTCCAATTTGGCGGAATCAATCTCCAGGGCAACTTCACGAAGATCTTTTATATTCTCGATGCTGAGTTCGCAGGCGGCAATGATGTCCTCCCGGCATGGGAATATGTCAAGGCCATACCACCCATCATATCCGACCCTGTCCATGTAGTAGAGCATTTCGAGGACCTGCCAGATGTGGATTGATCCGGCGATCATATCATCGTCAAAGCAACCGTAAGCATCATTGAAGTGGATACTGAAAAGCTTGCCGTGCAAGGCCAGGTAGGTAGCTGCCTCTGCTGGGCTCTCTTTTGCCATAAAAGCATGTCCCACATCGAACGTTACTCCAATATTATCCATGCCTATTTCATAGCAGAGGGCGAGCGCCCTGCCTGCGCTGCCAACCAAAATGTGAGTCCTCGGTTCTGCCACTTTATACTCGATGCAGATTCGAACGTCAGGGTTGTGCCTGGCCGCCTCGGCGATACAGTCTCGTTCTCGGTTCCACGCCTCCATTAGATTCTCCTGGAAAGGATAATCGAACCCGTCCTGCCCGGGCCAGAGACCCGCATTCCTACAGCCCACAGCAGCAGCCGTGTCCATCGTTCGTTTCAGCACATCCACGGCTTTCTGCCTAATAGTCGGGTTGGCATTGGAAAGACCCCCGTTCTTGAATTCTCGACCGAAGATATTGGCATCAACGGCTGCGATCTCGAGGCCATTATCCTCAATGAGTTTTTTCACCTCCGAGGCGTTTTCTTCGTGGATAACATTGGGATACTGAAGGATCAAACCGCCCAGGCCCTTGACGTTTCCAGCCATTCTAATCTGGTCCTCTAAAGATATGGGATCGCGATATCCAGTTGTACAAAAACGATCGGCGCAACCCGTAAAGGCCCAGATTCCAGCGGAAAACTTAATATCTCTTGCCATACGTTCCTCCTCTTCATCAGGTTTTCGTAAAAATACTCCGTCAAATCGTAGCTTTCATGGGAATACCATGCGGACTTTCGACAAGAACCGGCTGATGTGTAATGGTTGAGAGTCGATGTTTCGGTTACTGGCTGCTCGTCTGGCTATCCTCTGACGAGGTTCTGTTGGTGCGTTTCCCGGGCGGCTACAGTGGCTGATGATTTCCGGTGGAAATCAACGGATCTAGTGAGACCTACAGTCGCTGCTTTCATCTTGCTGTACTAAATGTCTTGGCCGAGAAAAGCCGAGGTGAGATAGTTTTACCGAAGCTCAAATTGCCCTCAATGACTTATCTCCGTATCCTTCCTCTACTTCCATTTCCATCTACTTCAAGGTTTTTGAGACTCTTATCCCCTAACAGCTCCTGCGGTCAACCCTTTTACGATGGCTCTTTGAGCAATTGAAAAAAATACGAGACCTGGTAAGGCCGTGAACATAGCCGTAGCGGCTATAGAATCCCATTGGACGAGCTCATCGCCCACGAAATAGTGAGCGCCTACCGTTACGGGTTGTACATCTCGGGTGTTTGTAAATATCATGCCGTACAGAAATTCGTTCCACGTCCAAAGAAAGGTTATTATGGCCACAGCGGCTATTCCGATAGCGGAAACGGGTAGCACGATCCTTAAAAAAGCAGTCGTTCTTGTGCAGCCATCCACAATTGCGGAATCTATGAGCTCTCGTGGGAATATGTCGAAAAACGACTTAAGCATCCATACTGCAAAGGGATACCATAGAAAAGTGTTGACAATCATTAAACAAACATACGTATTCATCAGGTTAAGAAAACTCATGATGATATAAAAAGGAACGAGCAAGGATATAGGTGGGACTACACGAGTCGCTATGAAGATGAGAAGCACTATCTTTGAGCCCTTGAACTCATATTGACTTAAACCATAGGCAGTAAAAAGCCCGCCAGTCATAACAATAGCTGTAGTTCCCAAGGCGATAACCAGTGAGTTTAAGAGGTATCTTATCATTGGGCTTCTGATAAGTACCTCATGGTAAGCCTGGAGGGTGGGGTTTTCGGGAAAATACGTTGGAGGCCACCTAAATGTTTCTGCTCGTGTTTTGAGGGAGGTAAAGGCCGTAAAAATTATGGGAGCCAACATAAGAGCCAGGATTATGATGAGCAGCAGGTATGATGTAGCAGGTTTACCCAGGATTTTAGCTATTGTATGTCTCAGCGTCATCCTCACTCCCTCTTAAAGATCAGATACACGTAAAAACCGGAAAAACTCGAGATGAGAAGCAACATGATAACGCCAGCCGCTGATCCGGTGCCGTAGTTAACCCTAAGCCAGAGTTGATCAATAATATAGAGGCTTAAGACATAGGTAGCCCTGCCCGGTCCCCCCGCAGTCATAGAAAATATAACATCAATGGTTCTAAAGCTGATCATACTGGTTATGAGAAGGCCGATAAACACCATACGCTTAATAAGCGGTAACGTTATATGTCTGAAGGTGTCGATAGCGTCAGCTCCATCTATTTTCGCCGCGTCATATAACACTGGTGGGATGCTCTCTATACCTGCGAGTGCAAAAACGCACATAAAGGGAATTCGAACCCAGGCGTCGGCAATTATGCATGCTACCATGGACAGGGTTGAGTCGGAAAAGACGGGGAGAGGTTCGGATATTAACCTCAGCTTCATGAGGAAATCGCTGAATACACCAACGTTGGGGTTAAATATCCATCTCCATATAAAGCCCGAAATAACCAGAGGTACTGCCCAGGAGAACATAGCCAGTGACCTGAAGATTCCTGAGCCTCTGGTGATCTTGGATAAAAGCAGGGCTAGAATTACACCACCGCAGAATGTCAGAGCTGTCGCTCCCCCAGCGTATACCACCGTTTTCTGTAAGCCCAAGTAAAAAAGACGATCACCAAAGATGTACTCGTAATTTTTAAATCCAGCAAAAGTTATCGGGTATATCCCGGTGTATCGCAGCACACTTGCTGTAACAAGGGTAATGACAGGAAATATTACTAAAGCAACGATTATCACAAGACCAGGGGTAGCAAGAATAACCCCGTACCTGCTATTTGTTATTTTCATAGTTCCAACTGACGATCGATAAGCCGCGGCAAATCAAAGCTTCGCTACAAAACCCGTTGAGCGCTCGATCCCAAAGGTGAGTTGATAAGTGCACCAGGGATACTGCTGGTTCTCAGGACGAAGGGGATGTTGTCAAAGAGATGATCGAGAGTCACCGACCCAATGCCCAAAAGACCGTGGTAACAGGAGTCACAGAAAATAGATACAGCACGATCGGAACCTTTCTTCTCGGTCATGGTCCGGGGATTCGTGTGGATGGAGGCAAAAATGGACTCCCCGAGGAAAATCTACCCCGTGACCGGCATATCGGGCAAGATAGCCTAGATATTGTGCCCAGAGGTACCAAAACCCGACAAGCTAGAAGAGACCTAAAAGTGCGTCAGCGTTTAATGGGACGATCCTTTGCCTAGCCAACACGATGTGGGCTCAAAAGAGCCCCGGTAGCGGCTGTGGATAGCAACGACACGGAATCTTCCTGTTGCTGCCGTCCAACATATCAGGATTCTCGTTGGATATTCAGACAAAGAAAAATTCAGCCCACGTGCACAGCCTATTTCTGCCCGCTTAAATTCGGATTTGGGCAACAGCCTGCTTCCGTGTGAGCGTTATCCGGTTTTCCTTTTACTTTGAACCCGCTGCCTCCTTTAATGCAACTCCAGGTCAGCGTATCGAATGAAATTTAATGTTCTCAAAAAGACCTTATTGCATTTTGTTAATATCCCCTTGGAGTTCCTTCAGAGCCGAAGCCTGGTCAATTTTTCCCGCCACCACTTTGTGGAGATATTCCTTGACCATCTCCAATGCTTCTTCCGTGTGAGGAGGGAACGATTCTCCCATATGCTCAGCAACTGCCGCATCTCTCACCTTGGGGTAATCTACCTCCGCTTTTATGACAGGATGATCATACACAGCCTTCATGCAGGACTCATTGCCCTCTACATAGAGTTCATTGAACTGCGCCTGGTAGCTTCTATAGTAGTCAATCCAGAGCGTGGCGGCTGCTTTTTTCTCAGGAGAGATGAAGGGGTTAATCGCCCAGGTGTCAGGTTCTCCCAGACTCCGTCCACGGATCCCCACGCCTTCCCAGGCAGGGGCGGGAATGACAGTCCAATCATTCTGTATCGCCCCCGCGTACTCCTGGCTACCAAACTGCTTCATAAAAACACTGCCCGCAATAATGAATCCTGCTTTACCCTTGGCAAATACCTCGGGTGCATCCGGCCACCGATACTCGACTGATTCTTTGGATGCACCTCCCTTTACCCACAGGTTGGTCATGAGCTCCCAAACCTCTGGGTCAACGATGACTTTCCTATCTTTTACAATTCTTACATCCTTAGCGTATTGGAGCATGGCCCAGAGTCGGTACACAGAGTCAGGATCGCCTATTGAAGTGACCATACCAACGTAGCCAGAACCCATATTTCCCTTGGCCCACTCATCGACTTTCTTGCTGGCCGCAACCAGTTCCTGCCAGGTGGTCGGAACTTCAACACCGGCCTTTTTCAGCCACGAAGGTCGGTAAAAGAGATACTCACTCCAGAGCGTCAAAGGTGTGGAATAAAACCTACCCTCGATCCCCCTCAGGCTCATCAATACCCCCTCCGAATAAAGCTCTCGCACTTCAGGGGGATATAACACGTCCACAGGAAAAACCCACCCCGCAGCGCTCAAGATTGATGTGTCTATCATTGCACGGTCAATATAGAACAGATCCACATCAGTTGCCTTAGCCATTGCCACGGACAGTGTTTTTGGCCAGAGCAATTCGTCTTTCATTTCTATCAGTTCGAGATGGACCCCGGTCATCTTTTCGAATATCTTTGCATTGAGGACAGTAGCTGGGTCATATGGCAAACTGCCGGAGTTCGTAAGCACCAATTTCTTAACACCCTTTATGGCCTCCTTCCATCCCTCCGGAAGTTCATATCCGGTAAGCATTGCCTTCTTCCCTGCCAGCTTCACCCCATACCCCTCAAGCTCCGGAGGTATTACCTCCACTGGTCCCTGGCCCGTTATTCTTTTCACTAGAGGTATGGGCTTGTCCCACTTAATGTCACCCGGACCTGCAGCCAATACCGTCAAGGTAAAGGCAGCAAAGCTACTAATGACCACTGCCCCCACCAGAAAAAGATGAACTCCTTTCCTTTTCATTTTATCCCTCCTTTACATTGTTAACACGGTTCAAATTTCCGTGGAAGTTCCCAAAGAGAAATGGTAACTATCCTACACTTCCCTTTGGACAACTTCATTCCTGAACTGAAGTGGCCCACCTACCTTCTCACCTCCTTCCCGGCCTTTTATTTCCAGCCTTTAGGTAATAAGAACTCGCTTGATGACCCTATTCGCTTGATAATCTGAATCCCTCGATCACCCCCTTTCTCGCTAGATAAGCTGTTGATATTTCCGATACCCGCGAGCCACTCATCAGCCCCCTCTTCTACCAGCGCGAAGCCCCAGTCTAAAGGTTTATCGACGGGTCGCCTCCCCCAAGGTCTCCTCAGCGTGGTGCATAGAACGATCACTTGACAGGGAAGAGCACTTGTACTAACATTNNGGGGAGATTTTTATAGTTTTAGATGCGGAGGGGCGCGCCAGATAGCCATTCTTCAAAGAGCGGGCTTTCCAGCGCGGAAAGGCCCTCAGATCGGGGAATAATCTATGAACCAGGAATTCCAGAAACTTGACCACAACAGTGTCATTCCTCTTTATTACCAACTCAAGGAGATTATTCTGGAGAAGATTGAGAGCGGAGAATGGGGTGAGGGACAGCTTGTTGCCTCCGAGAACGTTCTCCAGAAGACCTATGGTATCAGTAGGGCCACGGTTAGACGGACAATGGAGCTCTTGGTCAATGAGGGTTTCTTGGAAAAGAGGAGGGGAAAAGGAACCATTGCGAAAAAGCCCAAGATTGAGGAGAATCTCCCGCTGCTGAAAAGCTTTACCGAAGAAATGAAGGGAAGGGATGCGAGCAAGCGGGTCGTTACTGCAACATATATCAAATCACCTCACAAGATAAAGAAAATCTTGGGACTTTTTCCCGATGAGCAAGTTTTTTACCTGAAAAGACTGATGATTGTCGATGGAAGCCCCCTGGGAATTCTCACTTCCCATATACCTGGCCGCTACAAGCTAAGCCTCGAGGAGGACTATTCCAAATCCCTCTATCAGATCCTAGAAAAGAGTGGCATCCGGCTCTGGGAGGCCGATCAGATCATTGAGGCCTCCATGTCAACAAAAGAGGAGATTAGTTTGCTTGGGTTGAAGACCTCCTTCCCAACCCTTGTGATCAAACGAGTCGTCTATTCGGTCGGGGGTGATCCGATAGAATATGTGGAAGGTGTCTATCACGCAGACCGGTATCGATATCATCTGAAACTCACTCGGCATCAATAAAGAGGGGAAAGGAAAAATCATGTTTCGCGGGGGTTACGCTGGAAAGATCCTGAGGATTGATCTTGATCATTCCCAACTCAAGGAGTCAGAGTATCCTGAAGATCTGAAGAGACGGTATCTTGGAGGTAGGGGGGTTGCCGCTTATCTCTATTATCAGGAAATGCCTTCCGAGGTCGATCCTTTGAGCTCGGCGAACAAAATCTTCTTCATGACGGGCCCTCTGACCGGGGCGCCCGTCCTGGCAAGTACCAAGATGCAGCTGGCGACCCGGTCCCCTGAAACGGGATACTATCTCTGCTCCAATTCCGGGGGGAATTTTGGCCCCTATCTGAAATTTGCCGGTTACGACGGTGTTGTCCTGGAGGGCAAAGCTTCCTCACCCTTATCCATTCTCATTGGTAGTAATGGGGTTGAATTCCAGGACGCTTCGCATCTCTGGGGTAGCAAAACGGGGAAAGTTGACGAATACTTCCATGAGGCCCTGCATGACAGGAAGATTGGCGTTCTCTCTGCCGGTCCTGCAGCAGAACGAGGCGTTCGGGTCGCCTGTATTCAGGTCGATGGGAGGAGTTTCGGCCGTGGGGGGGCCGGAGCTGCTATGGCTGCAAAGAATGTTAAGGCCCTGGTGTCCTGGGGAACAGAGGATCTTGATATTGCGAACCCAGAGGCGCTCAAAACCTCTGTCGCTCAGGCGAGGAAGAATGTTAGAGAGTCCAAACATACCCATACGACACATGGTACGGCTCAGTATACCGAGGTCATCAATGAGCTGGGTTGCTATCCAACTCGAAATTTTCAGACTGCTATCTTCAATGGGATTGAGACGATCAGTTCAGTCAACATGAAAGAACACTATTTCGTCCGTAACAAGGCCTGTTACCGGTGTCCTGTGGGTTGCGCCCAGATCTGCGCCGTGAGCGAAGGAACCTTTGCGGGAGCCCAAAGCGATCCTGAATATGAAACCATTGGTGCCTTCGGAGGCCAATGTGGGGTGAGCGATTTCGGGGCCATTATCGCCGCCAATCAGATCTGCGATGAAGAAGGTATCGATACCATGACAACAGGAACGCTCATTGCCTTTGCCATGGAGTGCTTTGAACGAGGCCTAATTTCCAAGAAGGAGACGGACGGCCTCGACCTGTGCTTTGGCAATGCAGAAGCCATGGTAGAGATGGTTCGTCGGATTGCAAAACAGGAAGGACTGGGCGCCCTTTTCTCCGGTGGATTCTCGCAGATCAAAATGAAGCGACCTGAATTGGAATACTACATGATGCAGGTCAAGGGGCTCGCCTTTGCTCACTACGAGCCGAGGGGATTTCACGGAATTGGCCTTGCGTATGGAACCTCCAGCCGTGGGGCGTGTCATAATGTCGGCGGTTGGACCATTCGGGATGAACTCTTAACCAAGACGCATGACCGCTTTGCCACCAAGGGAAAGGGCCGGCTGGTTAAGACCCTTCAGGACAACCGGGCCTACGTGGACTCTCTCGGCATTTGCACCGTTGTCCGCGGCGCTCTCGGGTTTACCGACAATCCTACGGGGAAGGTTTTGGAGTACATCACCGGATATGATTTTAATCCCGAGCTCATGACCATCGGCAACAGGATATGCACACTGGAGCGGTTGATTCTCAACCGGGAGGGGATTACGCAAAAGGACGATATGCTCCCCCGACGCATCATGGAAGAGCCCCTGCCCGAGGGTATGGCAAAAGGGAGAGTCATCACACCGGAAATGTATGATGAAATGCTCAATGAGTATTACCAGGTCAGGGGGTGGGACAGCACGGGGATACCGAAGAGAGAAACGGTGTTGGAGCTTGGTATTGCAGATTGAGGAGTTTTTCCTTTACGAAAGGGATCATAAATGGACAGACTACGATTCTGCTTGGTGGGCACTGGTCGGGCTGGGATGGTCCATGGCACTAACGTGACACGTCGGGTCAAGAGTGCGGAACTCGTGGCCGTTGTTGATAAGAACGAAGGGGCATTAAGAGAGAGCAATGAAAGCCTGGGGGTGAGAGATCAGTACACGGATTACAAAGAGGCCCTCAACCGGAAAGACATAGATGCGGTCATCATTGTCACCCCCACATTTACACACGCCGAAATTGCCTGCTATGCAGCCCAGCAGGGCAAACACATCCTACTAGAAAAGCCGATGGCCATTACGGTCGATGAATGCGCTGCCATAAATACCGCGGTTAGAAATAATAATGTTAAACTCCAAATAGGTTTCATGCGCCGTTTTGATCCAGGCTTCGTTCAGGCGAAAAGTACCATAGACTCCGGTGAGCTGGGGCGGGTCATGATTATCAAGTCGACGGGAAGAGGGCCCGGGCTTCCTCCTCCATGGGCTCACGACCCATCCAAGAGCAACGGAATGCTGGCCGAGGTCAATAGCCACGACTTCGATTCGGTACGCTGGTTGGCGGGGAGCGATTATGAACAGGTATACGCACAGGCTGAGAACTTCAAATGCGAGAATTTAAAGAAGGACTATCCAGATTTCTATGACAACGCCGTGGTCAATGTTCGTCTCAAGAACGGCACCTTAGGCTTCATCGATGGAACATGCCCAGCTGGGTACGGTTATGATGCTCGCGTGGAAATCCTGTGTGAGAACGGTTTGATTTTCATCGGTGATTTCAAAGAGTCAGGGATGAACTGGGTTAAGAAAGATGGAACGACCATAGGCTCGGCCTTCAGAAGCTGGCGAGACCGGTTCAAGGATGCTTATCTTGCGGAAATGGAGCATTTCGTCGAGGCCATCCGGAATGACCGCTTGCCCGCCGTAACTGGAGAGGATGGAATGAAGGCCCTTGAGGCAGTCCTCGCTGCCAACAGGTCGATCCAAACGGGCCAACCCGTTAGACTAAGCTAACAAGGCATCCTATGCTAGCTGTCACTTATACTCAAGGCGGAAAGCTCCAATTAGAAGATATCCCAATTCCTGAAATTCAAGAGGACGAAATATTGGTGAGGGTCCGGGCGTCTAGCATTTGCGGCACGGATCTCAGGATCTTGCAGCATGGTCATAGTAAACTCCAGCCAGGTCAGAAGATCATTCTCGGTCATGAGTTTTCTGGAACCATCGAAGCTGTTGGAAGGCGAATCCAAGGCTACAAAGTTGGCCAGAGGGTGGGGGTCGCCCCCAATATCGGGTGCGGTCACTGCGAACAATGCCTCAAGGGTCGCGCCAACATGTGTCCCGACTATTCAGCCTTTGGTATCAATTTCGACGGTGCCCATGTCGAGTTTGTCAGGGTACCAGCGTCTGCTATTTCCCAGGGCAATGTGATGCATTTGCCCGATGAAATTTCCTTCGAGGAAGCAGCTCTGAATGAACCCCTTTCCTGTGTCATTAATGGCAACGTTGCGTGTCAGATCAGTTTAGGAGATACGGTCTTGATTTTTGGGGCGGGTCCTATTGGAGTCCTCCATCTCATGCTGGCTAAGCTCAGCGGTGCCGGAGTCTTGATTGTCTCGGATCTGATCGATGAGAGGCTCGAGAAGGCGAGGAAGCTCGGAGCCGATCATGTGATCAATCCACAAATGTGCGACATAAAAGAAGCTGTCCTAGATCTGACCTGTGGCCAGGGGGCCAATGTCATTGTTACGGCTTGCCCAGTCCATTCGGTCCAAGAGCAGTCCATCGAGTTGGCTGCGCCTTTCGGACGGATTTGTTTCTTTGGGGGCCTTCCTCGCGAGCGACCCAAAATCACCATCAACTCCAACCTCATTCACTACCAAAACCTGATAGTCACCGGGGTAACAGGGGGTTCCAATTCTGATTACAGAAAAGGGCTCAAGCTCTTGGCTTCAAAAAAGATTGACCTGATGGAGGTGGTCTCGGAAAGCTATCCCCTTTCCGAGGGTTATGAGGCTTTTCAGATAGCCCGGAGTGGAGACGCGATGAAGATCATCCTGAAGCCGGACGTATAAAAGACGGATTCAGTAGAACAATCATGGGAATGCGGCAGTTCAGAGATGCTGTTCAGCTTCACGCAAAGATTCTTTATCCAGTTCTTCGGAGATCTTGTTCAGGCTTTTTGACGGAATTCGTCCTTAAGGGACTGAATCCAGAGGGAATAGCATATGAGACGGGCAACGAGAATTGATCCCTTCTCTTTTACTATCGATGCCACAACGGGGATTATCACCCCGTACGACAACCTGATTCAGCGACGTCTCTCCCACATGAAGGGGATGTTTATCGATGAAGATGCTTTCGAGTCAATGCTTGAGATCGAAGACACCCTTCTCTATGAAGTCTATGAGGTCAAAGTTCCCGATGAGGCTGGCCACCTGTTATTCTGCACCAGCATCACCTACCCAGGTAAGGTGGGCCGTGAGTACTATATGACGAAAGGGCATTTCCACGAGAACATCCAAACCGCTGAGGTCTATTATTGTACCAGGGGGCAAGGCATCATGCTGACGGAATCGGATCAGGGCGATTGGAGGGCGGAGGCCATGGCTCAGGGAAAGGCGGTGTATGTCCCCCCTTACTACGCCCACCGGAGCGTCAATACAGGGCAAGAACCACTCATTTCTTTCTGTGTTTACCCAGGTGGGGCGGGGCATGACTATGCCTCCATAGAGGCAAAGGGATTTCGGAAGCTCGTTCTTGAGAAGAACGGGAGACCACACGTTGAGGACAATCCAAAATGGAAGACCAAAACCACTTAATAGGCGTGGATGTAGGGACTACCTCCATCAGGGCGGGCATCGTGAACTTGGGCGGAAAGCTGTTGGGCGTAGAAAGCGAACTATCGAATCTCATTTCTCGGGGCAAAGATCATATGGAACAGGATCCCGATGAGATGCTTTCTGGTGCGATCAATACCATTAAAAGGGTGATTGATAAGACCAAGGTCAACGCCAAGAGTATCCTCGGGATCAGCTTCGATGGTCAGATGGCTGGTATTATGGCGGTCGACCGGAACTTCAGACCCGTGACGCCCTACGATTCATGGTTGGACACCCGTTGTGGCCCTTACGTCGAACTGATGAAGGAACGATCAGGCATTGAGGTTTTGACCAGCACGGGATGCTATCCGAGCATCAATCACGGTCCCAAGATGATGTGGTGGAAAGAGGAGCAACCTGAAGTCTTCAAGAGGATCTTTAAGTTCCTTCAGCCCTCGGCCTATGTCGCAGGACAACTTGGAGGTCTAAGGGGAGAAGATGCATTTGTTGATTACACGTATCTGCACTTCTCGGGGTTTGCAGCAACGGATAAAGGGGAATGGAATACTGATTTGACCCATGCTTTCTCTTTTCCGGTGGAAAAACTTCCACGCATTGTCTCCCCCACGGAACAGATTGGAAGGGTTGCAGGTGGGTTTGCAGGCCAACTTGGGCTCCTTGAGGGAACTCCAATCATCGCAGGCTGCGGAGACACCATTTCGAGTATGTTGGGAGCCGGGGTCATCGAGCCAGGCCAGGCCTTCGATGTTGCTGGGACCGCATCGGTTTTCTCCGTCTGCGTCAACTCATTTAGGCCGGACACAATCACCCACACGCTGATGACATCACGGACCATCTTTCCGGGCGTTTACTACGCCTATGCTTATATCAACGGGGGGGGAATGTGTTTGGATTGGTTCAGAGAGAATTTCATGGACCAGAAAGATGATATCGAAACCCTTAACCGTCGCGCGGCAGAGGTCCCTCCCGGATGCCAGGGGCTCTTGTTTTTGCCTCATTTGGCCGGCCGTGTTTGCCCGGGGATGCCAGAGCATCGAGGGCTTTGGCAGGGTTTTGGCTTTTCTCACAGAAAAGGGCATTTCTATCGTTCAATCTTGGAAGGCATTGCATTCGAATATGCCACGTATCTGAACCAGGTAGGTAAGCTCTACCCGGACTTAGAGGTCGTCAATGTCCGAGGCGTGGGAGGCGGGAGCCAAAGCCCGGTATGGAACCAAATCAAAAGCAGCGTGTTGAATCTCCCCTATCAGAACTTAAAAACATCGGAGTGTGGCGTAATTGGATCTGCCTTTCTAGCTGGTTTGGGGGTCGGGGCCATTTCAGAGCCAGCGAGTGCGATCAGACGTTTTGTTGTGACGGATCGGGATTGGAGGCCAGACGCCGCACAGGCCTCCATCTATCGAGCAATGATTCCGACTTACTCCCAATTACTGGAAAGTTCCGGGCCTATTCACAAGCTGCTCTATCAACAGACTTCTGGGAGGCCAGGTTCTCAGACATCGATTTGAAACAGCTAAAGTCGAAACCGGGAGGCTGCGAAACCTTGAACCAGGGCTGTCTTAACAGCACCATGAGTCCCTACCTTTGAGGAGGAGGTTTTCGAATGGAAAAGAGAAAACTGGGTATTCTGACTTTTTCAGATGGACGAAAGCGTGTACATGAGGAACTCCTGGAGACAAACCAGGGATTCCTCGATCGACTGGTAAAGACCTTACAAGAGACGGGTGAGCTGGATCTGGTCTTGGGAAGCGAGATTATTTACACTCCAACCCAGGCCAAGACCCAGGCCGAGGCGTTGAAATGTGCGGGAGTGGACGGGACCGTTTTGAACTTTTCGATATGGTCCTTCCCCCATCTCCCGGTCATCGCTGCCGAGAACGGCCAGGGGCCCTATTTGCTCCTCTCTAATCTGAACCCGCAATCCCCGGGATTGATCGCCATGCTAGCAGCCGGAGGCTGCCTTGACCAGGTCGGTATCCGGCACGAACGCCTCTGGGGTGATGTGGGAGACGAAAAGGTGCTCAAGAAAATCCTGAGCTTTTCCCGGGCTGCCTCGGTGGTGAATCGACTAAAAGGACAAACCTGTGGCCTGATTGGAGGGAGAAGCATGGGCATGTATATCGGGGCCGTGGACACGAGGCAATGGCAGACTCAGTTCGGCGTGGACCTGGAGCATGTCGATCAATTGGAAATCCTGATGCGGGCGGAGAAAATTCCGCAATCCACCGTGGAGAGAGCATTTCAATGGTTAACGGAGCGAGTGGGAAAAATCGAGTACGATGGAAAGGGGCTGACCCCCGACAAACTAAAACAGCAGATCCGCTCCTATTATGCTACCAAGGAGATCATCGAAGAGATGAAATTCGACTTCGTCGCCATCAAATGCCAGCCAGAGTTGAGCGAGCACTATGTCACTCAGTGCCTGAGCCAGGCCTTTCTAAACGATCCTTACGACATGGACGGGGGAAAGGAACCGATTGTCACGGGCTGTGAAGCCGATCTGGATGGGGCTCTAACGATGCAGATCTTGAAGCTTCTTACCGATTCACCCGTTCTGTTCTTCGATTTGCGTCATTACGATCCCCAGGAAGACGCGTTCGTGTTCAGCAACTGCGGTGCTCAGACAACCTATTTTGCGGGAAGATCCGCCAATCCGGAAGAAAACCTCAAAAAAGTTACCTTTTACCCACAGACCCCCTTCTTCTACCGCGGTGGTGGCGCGACCGTTCAGTACATGTGTGCCCCGGGTGAAATCACGATGGCCAGGTTAGCGAGAAAAGACGGGAATTATTGGATGGCTATCATCCATGGAGAATTTGTATCCTATCCGGAGGAAAAGCTCAAAGAAACATCCCCGGAATGGCCCCAGGGATTTACGAAGCTCTCCGTTGCCGCAGATGAGTTGATCCGGGGACTTGGAGGAAATCACCTCCACACCGTTTACGGGAACTATGTAGACGAATCGCAGAGGCTGTGTGACATGTTGGGTATCGATGCAAGGGTGTTCTCATGAAAAGAGATTCAGAAATATCTTTGATGAGATCCTTTTCGAACCAAGGGAAGGTAAAACTAAACATCATTTAAGAACTTAGGGGAGGGAGAACCATGAGGTTGAAGGATAAGGTTTCCATCATAACTGGAGCTGGTGCCGGCATCGGCAAAGCAACAGCGCTCAGATTTGCTCAAGAGGGTGCCAAGGTTGCCGTGGCAGATGTGGATAATAAAGCAGGGGAGGAGGTTGTTCGCCAGATCAAGGAGGCCGGAAAAGAGGCGATTTTTATCCATGCTGACGTCTCCAGGTCTGAGGATTGTCGTCGTTTGATGGAAAAGACCTATCGGACATTCGGACGGATCGACATCCTGGTCAATAATGCGGGCATCTATGTGAAAGGGGATGTTACCTCTACGACGGAGGATGACTGGAAGCGGATCCTTTCGGTGAATGTGGATGGCGTTTTTTACTGTTCTCGGCATGCCGTACCGTATATGATCAAGGCCGGGGGCGGGAGTATCGTCAACGTGGGCTCGGAGGCGGGTATGGTGGGAATCAAGAACCAGCTAGCGTATAACGTATCCAAGGCCGCCGCCATCATGATGGCCAAGAGCATGGCCATTGATCACGCATCCCAGAATATTCGGGTCAACGTGGTCTGCCCTGGAACCACCGAAACGCCCCTTGTCAAGGCCGCCATCGAACAGAGTCCCGATCCTACCGAGGCTCGAAAAGCCCTGGAGGGCTGCCGCCCGGCCAACCGGCTGGGACTTCCTGAGGAGATCGCCTCAGCTATTCTGTTCATGGCCTCTGATGAACCAGGATATGCCACGGGATCCAGTTTGGTCATCGACGGAGGCATGACCGCCTGGTAGCCGTTGGTAGGAGCAAGTAAATGGTACGGTTATTCGGCCATGAATTTACCCGGTCCGATTTACTCCAGAGGGTGGGTGATATCTCTCAACTTGCCGGCGTTCGACTCATGAGGCTCGAAGATGGGAGCGAAGAAGGGGTCCGGGTGATTGAAGCTAGGACGGGGGCGGGCTTCCGTTTTAACGTCCTGGCATCCCGGGGGATGGATATCTCCTTTGCCGAATACAAAGGGATTCCGCTTTCATGGCGATCCTGCACCGGCGACGTTTCACCTGCCTTCTACGAGCCAGAAGGGGATGAATGGCACCGTATTTTTTACGGCGGAATGGTGGTAACCTGCGGATTAACCAACGTGGGTGCTCCATGTGAGGATCAGGGCGAAATGCTTGGGCGTCATGGGAGAATTTCCGCAACTCCTGCGCAATGCGTTTATGCGGATGGCCGATGGGAGGAGGATGAGTACAACCTCGTCATCCAGGGAAGGATGAAACAAGCGGCTTTTTGGGGAGAAAACCTCTCACTGACCAGAAAAATCTCTACCCAATTGGGGACCTCGATGCTCCGGATTGAGGATGAGGTGGAGAACCTCGATTTTAGCCCCACCCCCTTGATGTTCCTCTACCACGTCAACCTTGGGTTCCCAATCCTCAGTGAGGGAAGCACCCTTCTAATACCTACTAAGGAAGTGGTTCCGATGGAGGCTTCCATGGATCCGAAGACGTATGACCAGTTTCATCCCCCCATGGCCGAAGCTTCAAGCCAAGTTTTCTACCACGATGTGGCCTCCGACCCCGATGGAAGGGTTCTAGTAGCCCTCATCAATGAGAAGCTTTCAATCGGATTAACAATTGAATATAACAAAAATCAGCTCAAGAATCTTGTTCAGTGGAAAATGCTTGGCCAGGGAGCCTATGTGTTGGGGATTGAACCGGCAAACTGCCATGTGGAAGGACGTGCCCGTGAGCGGGAGAGAGGAACCCTGGAGTTTCTTCCGCCTGGTGAAAAGAGAAACTTCTATTTGGAACTTGGAGTTCTGGAGTCCACCTCAGAGCTGAGAGAAATCAAGGAAAAGATAGAATCACTCATTCGTGAGGGTTCTTGATTGTATCCATGACTGCATGATCGTGAGTGATTTCGAAAACTTAACAAGGGCAGGGAATTCAGTTAGAAAAGATTTGTTATTTTTTCACGAGGTTTTGTAATAGTGGGTAAGAGATCGTACACCGTTATGAGTAAATCCCCTTACGCGTAAGGGAAGGTTGGTGCCCGAGGAGAGGGCTGACGTTCAATAGATTCGACTGCGAAGGCGACTCTGCCTTGGGTTAATGCAGTGCAATCTAAACAAGCTCAAGGAGACTGTTATCCTCCTTCACTTGGAAGGGGGAGAGGCCCCACATAATTGCATGTGGAGCAAAATTTCAGGTACTCTGACGGAGGAAAGTTTGAGATAAAGCAAGAACAGATTAGTTCAGTTGAATTCACGGAATTTGACACGTATATCCCCGGGTTCCTTGTATTCGTGTTACTTATGAGTGTCACCGGGAGCGCGGGGATCCTCGCTGCGGAGCGTGGATCTGGAACGCTAGACCGATTGAAACTCGGCGCATTTAATCCCTCCAGTCTCTTGATGGGGATTTCAATTACCCAACTGATAACTACCAGCTTGGAAATTGTTGTTTATCTCATTACGATCTACTTCTTAGGATTCCCAGGTAAAGGTAATCCGGCATTTGCTTTCTTGATTGGGCTTCTAACAATTCCACCAATTTTAGGAGTAGGTTTATTATCTGCAGTTGCGTTTAAAGATGACAAATTAGCGATGAGTATTCCCGGAACAGCTGGTATCCCACTGAGTTTCCTATCGGGGGCATTCTTCCCCCTTCCTCCTAAATTGATCCTCTTTGGCGAGGTGGAAATCTGGCATGTGAATCCACTATATTCGGCAAGTGAGGCGATTCGGAAGATTCTCTTTTACGAGTATACCCTATCACAAGTATTCATGGAAATTACATTCCTTTTAACTATTGGAAGCCTTATATTTCTAATCGGAGCGGTTTTATTTGTTAAAAGAGTATATAGACTCGATTAAGCGGGAAATAATGTGTAAAGTCCCCGCCAGAATTACTTTTTAAAAATAGTTCGATGATAAAACTCAAAACTTCAAGGTGATGTGAAGATGGGAGGTTCAAATTTCATATGCATCAATCTCGGCGCAACTGAAACCAAAGCCGCAATGGTTTCAAACAGCCCATAATTCGGCGCAAAATAAAAAAAGGAGGTTAACGCGTTGGAATGGGAAAGAATACAGTTGTTTTGTATTGAAAACTTGGTATGGGTCTTAGTCGGAATCACGTTCATTATATTTTCAGTACTTAATCCTCGTTTTTCTGCGCCCCACACCATATATTCTATTCTTCAAGATGCCAGTATGCTAGGTCCTTTGGCGTTGGGATTGGGGCTCTGCATCCTTGCAGGAAGTTTCGATGTTTCATTATGTCGAATAGCAGGTCTTTCATGCGTTATAGCTGCTTGGCTCCACAGGTTTACTGATTTACCTTTGTTCTTGATTATTCCGGTACCGCTCGTAGTAGGGCTAGCTATCGGAACTTTTAATGGAGTGCTTGTCGGAAAAGGAGGACTAAATCCCTTCCTGGTTACGCTTGCGGGCTATTTAATGTGGTATGCCCTCTCGAGCGATATTATGTACGGTAAGTACTTCCCACCTGGTCGCTTTGACCCAATGATCCTCCTTTTTGGAAGAGGGCGAATCGTGGGGGGGATATTTGTTTCTACGGTCATCTTCATAGGATTGCTTTTACTCATTTGGTTTTTTGTGAAACACACCCGTAAGGGAAGTGCAATATACGCTGTTGGGGGATCGGTGGATACGGCGAGAAGACTCGGGATAAACACGAATAACACAAAGTTGCTGGTTCACGCCATAGCCGGAGTACTCGCAGGACTCTGTGGACTCTCCTATGTTGGTTATGCAGTAGAAATCAAACCTGTAGTAGTCCCTCCTTACACAATATTTCCCGCTTTCGTTGCCATAGCCATAGCTGGAATTAGTATCACTGGCGGTAGAGGGAATCTCCTCAACATTCTAGGGGGGGTGATTTTAATTGCGATGACTAAAGTAGGAGCCACCATGATGGGAGCGCCATTTGAATTCGCATACTACGTCGTACCGGGGATTCTATTTCTAGTTGTGATTATTCTAATCAATCGGCTGGATGTATTCAGAGACAGGATACTATCCGGAATCTACATCCGTTCTTACGCGGGATCGGTTCCCTCAGAAGGACGATCTGGATCTAAAGAAAAGTACGGATCGATTCGGGGGGAAGACCGAAGAAAAACATAACCTACGGAATCCAGCTGTCGTCGGTCTAAGAGGGCATCAGCAGACGGTCTTTCATTTTGACTATGATTGAGTCCATTATTATCCCTATGAGTATTAAAATGCCTATTGTAAGATGTACCCGGGCTACGGGTGTTATACCCAGCATGTGAGCCCCCATATCCACAGTACCGATGAAAAACATGCCAGCAATGACGTTCTCGATGTTTCCTCTTCCACCCCCAATGGCTATTCCGCCCAATATGGCCATCGCGAAAATCCAGAAGAGCCACTCGTCCATCATGTACGGTGAAGTTGCTCCAACATCCCCTATGAAAATCAAGCCACTGAGACCTGCAATCATCCCTGCAAGTGTATGGACGAGGAGCCTCATATCCCCCACATTTATTCCCATCATTCTGGCAGCATCAGCGCCCCCCCCGATCGCGTACATCCTCACCCCGGTTCTGGTATAATTCAAGATCAGCCACGTGAGAATTACCATGAGCAGCAAGAAAACAATTGAAAAACTGAATTCCCCAATAATCTTTCTTCCAGGGAGAAGAAGTATGTCGCTGTGCGTTATCCATAAAGTTCCCGGACGGATTGCCTTCCTCATCCCTATAAATAAAAAAGATGTTGCCAAAGTGACAAAAAAAGAGTGAACTCCTGTCCTGCTAATGATCAAACCATTAACGGCTCCGATCGCAGCCCCAACAATCAAGGGCAGAAGGAACAGAAGGATACTTGGCGCACCTGGGAACCAAATTTCGCCGAACTCAACAATAAAAGCCCCCGCAAACCCACCAATTGCTGGTAAGGATAGGTCCATAGATCCAGAAAGTAGACAGATCCCCGTTGCAATAGCAAGGACGCCGTATCCAGCATACACCCGAAATATATCAACAACCATTGAAAGGTCGAAGAATAAACCTGGTGATAAGAAAATAAATAATGTATACCCAACTATCGCTATGATCCACGCAAAACGCTCCAGCATGAACAGCTGAACTTTTCTCCAGTTCATGTTTTCACTGTCCCCTTTTTTATCTACCCCTCTTTATACCATATTAACTGGGCTTTCACACCTTTTAATTATTTCACTACTACAAACTATACCTACACCGAAAAAACCTCAGACTGCGGCTCTCTTTCACGCACTAGGGAAACGTGTTCACCGATACGTGCGTAAATCAATATGAGATCTTGAATGCGTTGATATTATCTATTGACAACCATTTCAAAAAGTGTTATAGGTTCGGAACGAGTGGGGGGGCTTATAAGCTTCTAATTTGCTTCAATATGACTTAAAATAATAAAAAAAGGAGGGAAAGAAAAATGAAAAAGATTCAAAGAAACATTGTTTTTCTTGCTCTGGTTTTGCTGCTTAGTGTTCCACTTGCTTTGTTTGGTGCCGAAAAGGAAGAAAAACCGGTCATCCTCCAGACCCACGGTTATAGAGGTACCACATCAGAGGTTCTCCGGGCTTCTGGATTCCTAGATGGGGTAATGGGAAAGCCGCTTCCACCGGCCAAGGCAAAGGTTATAGATGTCGACCCAGATGCTATAGAAACATGGAATACCTGGAAGGTGGAGGCATATACTTCGATCTTTAAGAGCACGGAGAAAAATCCAATTAAAGCGGGGAGGGTGCCTTACATCGGCTATATGCCACTGAGCATATACAATCCGTGGGACATGTTAAATAAGGATGCCTTCGAATGGTACTGCAGAGATGTTCTAGGGTGGAAGCACAAGGTATACTGGAGCGATGCGGATCCAAAGAAGCAAAATGACTTGGCCGCCATGGCAATCAAGGATGGTGTCGACGCCATCGTCCTATGCCCTGCAGATAGTTTAGCGAATGCAAAAATAGGAGAGATGGCTGAGAAAGCAGGTGTTCCGGTCGTTAGCTTCGGAATCGATATCTTCAACCGTTGGCCAATGGCATTCGTCCAGCGTGACGATTACGAGTCCGGATGGTACTGCGGAAAATACGTGCGCGACAAGCTGATAGAGAGATTCGGTCCAGATATTAAGATTGGTATAGATATACCTATCGTAGACATCGGTAACTCTTGGGATGCGGAGGCTGAATTTCCATACGTCAAGGCAGCAATGGCGGCCAACCCGGATATCGTAGCAGTCTTCGAGGTAATGGGAGGTTACCACGAAGCCTGGGTAAGAGCAGCGAAGGACTTAGGATGGTCTGAGGGAAAGATTAAGGATGTCATAGCGGTAGATGTCGATTTCTTCCCCGTTAACCTAGACGGGTACATAAACGGATATCAGGACTACTGCCGTATGATGCCGACTGGAGGCTACATGACAGCGACAAGCCTTGAAATTTTGAAGCGGTTCTGGAAGTATGGTCCGGAGGCCCTGCCCAAGATGGGAGACATTTTCTCAGTGGCAAAGT
>JABAOH010009509.1_pt2 | contig 23627 bp, 25 predicted proteins | sample 7062181 | NCBI WGS metagenome assembly JABAOH01 (sample SAMN14538630, study PRJNA623070) | marine sediment metagenome | biome: marine biome [ENVO:00000428]; feature: marine pelagic biome [ENVO:01000023]; material: deep marine sediment [ENVO:00002113]; isolation source: pool of 5 deep marine... | reverse complement strand
TGGTGGGCCCACCAGGATTCGAACCTGGGACCAACCGGTTATGAGCCGGTCGCTCTGACCACTGAGCTATGGGCCCCGTTGGTGGAGCGGGAGACGAGATTCGAACTCGCGATCCTCTGCTTGGAAGGCAGATGCTTTGCCAACTAAGCTACTCCCGCCCGATGAGCGACTGGAGATGGAACCAGTCGGGGTGATAGGACTTGAACCTACGCTTGGCGACGCTTGCCTACCACTGGTGAGAGTGACTATGGATCTTGCAGCAGCAGACGCAGTAGCAGCGATTGATCGGTGACGCCTGGCTGCCTCACTTATGATTCTACCACAGGTTCACAGCGGAGCGCAATCCGAAGCTGGCTAGGTCCCTGAGCCTTCTGTATGAGTGTCCTACTCTGGGATGGGGCGCTTGAACCAGTGTCGGCTCTCGCGGTTACTCGACCTGCACTTGCCGCCTGAAAGTGTGGACGAAATGTGATTCAGAGCTACCATATACTATGGGGGTGGATTGCCACAGTTCCCACCCCTCGGCAAGTAGCTGACAGATGCATTGCTCTAGCAGGTATCGTTTCTCGCTAGTGCCCACTGGGCTGCGCTTTCGTTCTCGTTTCCATTCCTTGTAGGCCGCCTTGTCACCCTTGTCAAGTTCAAGCCACTGTGCCTCAACGCCGCTGACACGAAGGTACTCGACGTATGGGTGCCCATGCAATCTTTGGTGAACCATACAATACTCCCACTTCTGCATCGCTCTCTCCTTTCTTCTGCCAATCCTAGCACCATGACACAGTGGGAAGCAAAGCCTTACCACGGCTCTGGTAGTTGCGCTGTCTCTTGAAGAGGGAGAGCGACGTCCCGTGCTGAAACGGGAATTCCCAAGTTGCGAGTTTGCTGACGGGAATACTGAGCGCGGTAATGGCCAACTGTACATCTGATGGCTACCAGCCGGTCCTCTATCGACCTTCGCGAGCTAACATCTAACGGATTCCTGCGATACGAGGCTCTCTGCCCTGGTGTAATCTGTTGGGGGCCTCCAGCTCTGAGCGGGCAAATATTCGGACCGCGCTCTCGTACACTGTCATCGAAAAGCATTACCCCTGAATCTCCCCTCCTTGATGAACTCCTTCATTCAGCGTCCGTGCTCGCTCATAGACGTCCATGCTAGCAGGAAGCACGCGGTCTTTCCCTACACGTAGATGCTAGAGCTTTCTGGCAAAACTCGAGATCCAAACAAGTTCTGGAGAGATGAGTTCCCTCGTATACTTTCTACTGTCCCCGTCGCCAAGACGATAGGTTCGGCATATGTCAGTAACTCTGAGGGATGTCGCCAAGAAGATCGGTCTATCTGTCAGCACCGGTTCACAGGCTCCAAATGACTATACCGATGTCAACCCCGAGACTAAGGAGAAGATTCCCCGGCTAGCTCGGGAGATGGACTCAGATCGCCGCTCCTTCGGTCTGGCTCGACAAAAAGGACAATCCGTACAAGGAGCTGTTCCACAGCAAGATAGCTGAAGGCCGGCAATCGTACAAGGCGATGCCGTTCGTCTGTGCAGCGTTAGCCAGATACATCTACCATTGTCTCAAGTTCAACGACTCATACGACACCGAGAGGACGTTCCGAGGCTCGTCGCCTTTGCCTGCATCGGAAGAAGAGTGGTTGAACTTGGCAGACAGTCTCGACGAGAAGATCGAGATATTGGAGGCTGCCCTCTGCCAGATGGAGGGGTGGACCCGCTCTTACGTAAACTGAAGTACACCCAATCAGCCAGGGCATAGGCATCTAGGCTCAAGCCTTGCCCAGAACACCGTTTCGGACGTTGAGTTGAAACAAATCTCTGTCCAGGGCACAGGTTTCGAAACAGCGAAGCGGGATTTTGGGCTTCTGGCGGTCCCTCGAAATGGCACCTGCGGCCCACTTTCGACCTTCTCAGGCCCTTCGGATGAAGATGCGACTGCACTGCCCAATCAGCACCGACTACTTGACAAATTGTACATTTTGGTCTATAATTGATTATACAACATAGGGGCTTTGTATACATGCTTGATCCTCTCTCCCCTCGCCCTCTGTACTTACAACTCGCGGACTACCTTCGTAGGCAAATCGAAGGTGGGGCACTCAAGCCGGGCGAACGGCTGATGCCAGAAGTTGAAATCGCAAAGGAATATGGTCTCGCTCGTGGTACTGTGCGCCAGGCACTGGCCCTGCTGGTCAACCAGGGACTGCTTCACCGGACGCGAGGAAAAGGCACCTTTGTCGCGGATACAGAAGTATCTTCGCATTCTCCTTTGATTGGCATTGTTATACCGTATCTGCGTGACTCGCTAACAGTTGACATCATGCGCGGCGCCGAAAGTGTCTTGCGCCTTAATGGCTACAGCCTGATCTTTGGGCCTTCTGATGTGAGTCTGGATGTTGAGTGCGAACAGATAAGACGACTTCAACGTGACAACATTAGCGGCCTGATACTGTTTCCAGTTTCTATACCGGGTGAAGCTCTCATGCTTTCCCAGATACTTCGGCCTAGTCTTCCCATTGTGTTGATCGACCGCAAGATTCCCGAGTTTGCAGCCAGTAGTGTTTTTGTTGATAACCGTGGTGGTGCCTACCACGCTGTCGAGCATCTGATTGCCCTCGGTCACCGACGGATCGCTTGTGTTACCCACGACGGGTACATAAGCAGCGTGCAGGATCGCATTCAGGGTTATGAGCAAGCCATGCGCGCGGCCGGTTTGGTGCCTTTTGCTGCGGTTCCGATGGTGAGGCGTGAACCCACGCTAGAAGGGCAGCCGCCGACTTATGACGATGAACATATGGAACCGGTCCATCAACTGCTTCGCTCCCAAGACCGGCCCACCGCGCTCTTTTGTATTAACGACTTCATTGCTCTAGGGGTGATGAATCATGTCCTGCATCGCGGCCTTCGCGTTCCACAAGATATTGCCATCGTTGGTTTCGATGACATTCCTCTTGCGCCGTTCATGCCTGTTCCCCTAACCACAGTCGCGCAACCGAAATTTGAGATCGGTGCGCAGGCGGCACTGCTACTTCTCGACAAGATATCTGGCAAAGAGCCAACAACTCGCGAAATTGCGTTGCCTACCGCTTTGGTAGTACGTTCGTCTACCAGCCAGAGTTAAAGGCGCAGGCTTTCGGAAGCCTTGCTCATCCGAGAATGAGCAAGGCGAACCAGGAGACCTGGCGCGACTCTGAGCCAACCTTCAGGACGCCAGTCTCTCGAATGGGCAAGCGGGCGGCGGGTTGGCGTCGTCCCCGAATATCACACAAAGAGGAAAGGAGGAACAGCCTATAAGACTCGCGAAGAAGACAAAGGTCAGTCAAATCTCCAACAGTAAGCAACAGTAAGAAAGAAAGGAGAGGAATCCATGTCCCCGCACAAGAGTTTGCTCGTGATCTTGCTCACAATCACTGTGATTGCCTCGCTCAGCCTGTCTGCTTGCGCCCCCGCCCCGGCCCCGGGACCAGAGGTGGTCAAGGAGACCGTAATCGTTAAGGAGACTGTGGAGGTGCCGGTTACGCCTACACCCGGCCCCGCGGAGCCAGTTACATTGGTGGTGTGGGCTGATGGCGCTGCTATCGGCCAGATGGAAACCGATCCCGAAGGCAGGGGGGCTTATGCCGTCTATCTCAAGGAGAAATTCGAGGAAGAGCACCCCGGTGTGACTGTATTGCTGGAGGATCATGGATGGGACGCGGCACTGCGCCAGGCCCTGACCAGTGCCCTGTTGGCAGGTGTTGCTCCTGATGTCATCGTAGGCGAGGGTTTCTTCAAGAACTACGCGGCTTTGGACGCGATGGTTCCGATCGACATCAGCGGCATGGAAGACAACCTGATCCCGGGAACCTACATGGGCGCGTTTTATAAGGACGAGGTCTATGGCTTGTCGGGGTACACGGCTGTCTTCGGGCTCGAGCGCAACTGCGATGTGGTCGAGGCTGCTGGCCTGGATTGCGACAGCCCGCCGACGACCTGGGACGAGCTGCTTGATCAGGCCAAGACTATCACCGAGGCGGGCAACGGTGAGTACTACGGCTATACCATGCAAGGCCCTGGGGAATACGCGCTCGGCGCGGCCTTCCGCATCTCGGTCTTGCTGAAACAGCTTGGTAGCGGGCTGAGCGTACCTGGCCCCACCGGTGCCGACTACCCCAATTTCAACGATCCCAAGGCCGTCCAGGTCTACCAGTTCCTGCGCGACATCTACCCATACACGCCCCCTGGTCTAGCCTTTGAGCCCGATGAGGGCGTGGTGTATTCCCAGTTGCACACCGGCAAGTCCGCCTACCAGATCGCCGGGGCCTGGCACGTGCTCTGGGCGCGCGAGAATGGCTGCGAGGACTGCCGCTACTCGGAGGTCCCACTCCCGGAGGGCGGCCAACCTGCGAGCATGGTGGTTGCCAACGTGATCTACGGCGCGCTCAAGACCAGTGAGCACCCTGACCTGGCCGTAGAGTTCGTGAAGTTCACCCAGCGTGACGATGTGCAAGCGTTGGTCCACGAAGCGACCCAGCGGTTGCCGGCCACCCGCAGAGGGGCGACGGCCCTGCGCCCGGATGCGGATCCGGCCGTTAAGGACTTCCTCGACGTCCTTCTGAACGCCGAGACCCTGGACGCCATGCCGCAGTGGGAGCAGAACGAGACGCTCATCTGGGACGCCTACACCGCGTTCCTGACCAAGGTGTTAACAACCGACGAGGATCTCCAGACGTTGATGGACGAGGCCCAGGCCGCCGCTGAAGCGGCCCTTCAGTGAAGTAGCAGAGGCCGGACACCGAGCGGTTGTCAGAGAGCGAAGGAAGGACTGTAATAGTCCCAAGGCAGAAGAGGTGGGGCGCCCGGCGCGATCAAGGGGCGCCCCACCCCTGTCATAAAGCGCGTAGGTTGTCAAGAGGTGCAACGTGAGATCTTTCTCTTCTCAAGGGGCGCGGCTAGTGACCAAAATAAAGCTGCCTGGACGGGGGCGGCATTATAGCCTTCGGCGTCGGCACGCGATCGAAGCCTGGCTGATCCTGACGCCTGTGCTGCTCTATTACGGGTTGATGGCCATTGTGCCGGTCATCGCCAACGTCGCGGTGAGTTTTACCCACTGGAACGGTATCACCGCGCCCGAGTGGGCCGGCCTGGAGAACTATGTGCAGCTCTTCAAGAGTCCGCTATACCGGCAGGTCTTCCTCAACACGGCACTATTCACCGCTGCAACCATTGGGGTCGGCATCCCGCTGGGCCTGTTCGCGGCGATTCTGCTCAATCAAAAGGTGCGGGGTATGGGGATCTACCGCTCGTTGTGGTACGTCCCTGCCGTGACGTCAGCCGCGATCATGTCTCAAGTCGTGCGATTGTTCATATCACCCTATAATGGGGCTATCAACATGATACTGCAAGCCTTGGGGCGACCAGAAGTGATCTGGACCATCAACCCGAGGGCGATGCGTATCGTGATTATTGCTTTTTCGGTATGGCGCGGTTCAGGTTCCATATGGCTAGGTGTAAGTGGCGTGATGATCCTTTACTTGGCTGCACTGCAGGGCATACCCCAGGAGCTGTACGAAGCGGCGATGGTCGATGGAGCCAACGCAGTGGCCCGGTTTAGGCACATCACGCTGCCCATGCTGCGCAACATGACGGTATTCGTGGTTGTGACCGCCATCATCGGCGGCTTCCAGATGCTCGAGCCGGTTCTGTTGATCACTGAGGGCGGGCCGTTCAATCAGACCAACGTCATTGTCAACCAGATCTACAACGACGCTCTCCGGAACTTCAATTTTGGCATGGCGACTTCTTCAGCAACGCTACTGGCTGTTCTCTTGATGGGCGCCAGCGTTGTGGCCCTGCGGATAATGCGACAGGAGGGAGAATAGCTATGCTTATCCTTCGGAGATTCGGAAAACCGCTGACCCATCTCTTGCTCATAGCGGGAGCCGCAGTCATGGTCTATCCGCTCGTTTTCAGCCTGGCTGCTTCGTTTGTCTCACCAGCCGAATACGCTGGTACCCGTGGCTTCCCGATCCCGTCATCCTACCTGGAGAACTACCGGACGTTGTTCCAGCCCATGCTGTTGCCCCGTATCGCGTGGTGGGTCGGGGTCACGCTGATTCGGATCACCTGGTTCGTCTTCTTGGGCACTGCGCTGTCTGTACTGTGCGGCTATGTATTCTCTCGCCTGCGCTTTCGAGGCCGGGAGTTGGCCTTCCTGATCCTGCTGGGCTCGCTGCTCGTGCCGGAGATCGTGTTTCAGGTGCCTCTCTTCGTGATGATGGCGCGCTGGCCGTTGGCGGGCGGCAACGATATCCTGGGGCAGGGGGGCAGCGGTTTCATCAACCGAATGCCATCGCTCCTGCTGCCCGGGATAGTCAATGCGTATTTCATCTTTCTGATGCGGCAGGCTTTCTACAGCATCCCCCGGGACTACGAGGAGGCTGCCCGCCTGGATGGCGCGAATACCCTCCAGGTACTGCGGCACGTCTACCTCCCTATGCTCGCCCCGGTGATTGCCGTGCTGGCGATCAACACGTCTGTTATGTATTGGAATCAGTATATCTGGCCGCGCATGGTGATGGAAGCCAATCAACAAATGTGGCCCGTCGCTCTAGCTTCCCAAAAAATGATGGACGGCAGTTTTCCCGTCCCTTCTACGGACCCGCTTGTGCAGCCAACTCGAGACATCGTCAACATCCCGTTCGCATTGGCGACCGGTACGGTAGCGACACTGCCACCGCTACTTTGCTTCTTCTTCTTCCAGCGCTACTTCGTCGAGGGCTTGCAGGGTATCGGTATCAGAGGGTAGAGAGAAACCTGCTGCGCAAGGGCTGGTGCGAGAGGGAGAATAGCCATGGTTGTCCTTCGAAAACTCGGAAAACCGCTGACCTATCTCCTGCTGATAGTGGGAGCCGTAGTCATGGTCTATCCCCTCGTTTTCAGCCTGACTGCTTCGGTGACTTCGCCAGCCGAATACGTTCGTTCCACCTCGTTTCCCGTTCCCAGGCTCTACGTGGATCACTACCGCAGATTATTCCAGCCTGCCCTGTTGATCCATTTTGCAGATTGGCTCGGGGTCACGCTGATTCGGATCACCTGGTTAGTCATCTTGGGCACTGCGCTGTCCGTACTGTGCGGCCATCTATTCTCTCGCCTGCGCTTTCGAGGCCGGGAGTTGGCCTTCCTGATCCTGCTGGGCTCGCTGCTCGTGCCGGGGATCGTCTCTCAGGTGCCTCTCTTCGTCATGATGGCGCGCTGGCCATTGGCGGGCGGCAGGGATATCCTGGGACAGGGGAGCAGTGGTTTCATCAACCGAGTGCGATCGCTCGTGCTGCCCGGGATAGCCAATGCCTATAACATCTTCTTGGTGCGGCAGACTCTCTAGAGCATCCCCGGGGGACTACGAGTAGGCTGCCCGGCTGGACGGCGCGAATACCCACGAGGTATTGTGGCACGTCTGCCTACCTATGCTCCGCCCGGTGATGGGTGTGCTCGTGATCAACACCTTCATTGGCATGTGGGTTGTCTATGTCTGGCCGTCCATGGTGGTGGCGGGCAATCGACGAGCGTGGCCCGCCGCCCTGGGTCCCCAGAACATCATGACCGGCACTTTTGCCGTCTCTGGTTTGGAGCATCTTGTTGAGGGTGGGCCCATAGAGTTCGCCAGCATACCGTTCAGGTTGGCGGCTGCTACGGTTGCGACGCTGCCATCGCTGCTTTGCTTCTTCTTCGCCCAGCGCTAGTTCGTCGAGGACTTGCAAGGTATCGGTATTAGAGGGTAGGGCAGGAGCACGGACTTGACGATTGACCGACGGCGTGAGTGCACCGCCTTTCAAACGCATGTTTACAGCCCTGCTATTGACCTGCGCACCGATGTCGTATTCGTCTACGGCTGGGACGACACGTTTGCCGAGCGAGTGGCGATGTGGCGTTCGCGCGGATATCGCGTGCACTTTATGACCGGCGCTGCGTGGGGGCGCTATGATGATTACCTGGACGGACGGTTCGATGGACACACCCACTGCGATGAGGTCCAAGTAGCGCGGAACGGTGAGCGTCTGGATCATGGGAATTCCATATTCTACTTGGTGCCGACTCCCAGCTACATCGCCTATCTCAAGACTATCGTCGAGCGCGCCGTTGACGTCGACGTAGATGCCATCCACCTGGAGGAGCCGGAATTCTGGGCTCGGGCTGGGTATGGCGCGGCCTTTCAAGCGCTTTGGCACGAACACTACGGAACGCCCTGGCAGGCGCCACATACCTCTCCCACGGCGTGGTATGCCGCCGCGGCGCTCAAGTACCACGCGTATACGGCATGCGTCGAGGCGGTATTCCAGCATGCCAAGGTCTACGCGGCAAGTAAAGGCCGTTCCATCGGCTGCTACGTCGCTAGCCACAGCCTGATCAACTACTCTCAGTGGGGCATCGTCAGCCCGGCTTCGAATCTGGCCCGCCTCACCTCTTGCGACGGCTACGTCTGTCAGGTCTGGACTGGGACGGCGCGCACGCCGAACCACTATCTGGGGGTTCGCGCCGAACGCACTTTCGCGATGGCGTATCTGGAGTACGCCCAGATGGTGGCGATGGTGCTTGCCACTGGGAGGAAAGTCTGGTTTCTGGCTGACCCAATCGAGGATGACCCATCCCACGATTGGGACGACTATCGGCGGAATTACCACATGACCCTGGTCGCCAGCCTGCTTCACCCAGAAGTCAACAGCTACGAGGTTATGCCCTGGCCTGAAAGGGTCTTCAATGAAGTCTATCCTCGCCAAGCCCCTCCTGAGCGCCAGTCGCGAATCTCGCCCTCCTACGCCCGCGAGCTATTGACCATTGCCAACACACTCGCCGACATGCCGCAGGCCGGTCTCTCTGCATCTGATGGGTTACACGGCATCGGGGTCTGCATATCCGATACAATGTCGTTCGAGCGCGGCTGGGGTGAGCCGGAGCAGCAAGTTCTGCGACGTCCAGAGGATCTCGCCCCACCCGACCAGATTTACCGTCTGCGCGCCGGCGCAGACCCAGAGATGGATAGCTTTTTTGGCCTAACGTTGCCGTTACTCTACCGTGGGGTGCCAATTCGGCTGGCCCATCTGGAGAATGTTGGGCTGCCAGGCTACCTCGATGCATACGATGTTCTCATCCTGAGCTACGATGCTACGAAGCCACCCAGCCCATCGGCGCACGTGGCGCTGGCCACCTGGGTACGGGAGGGTGGAGTGCTGGTTTATTGGGGTAAGTCAGAGTCGCTGCCATTCGACCAGGTTGAAGCTTGGTGGCGCCGGGGCAAACGGCGATACGACAAACCATTTGCGCATCTCTGTGACCTGCTCGGTGTTCAACCAGGTTCAGTGCTCCAACGAGTTGAGCGCGGCGCAATCGTGTGGTGGGACGCCGCTGCCGATCAGTTGGCGCACTCGCTGCCGTTGGCATCAACTTACGTGGAAGTCGTGCGGCAGGCCTACGCAGCGAGTCGAGCGCGCTGCGGAAACTGGCGCGAATCGCATGTGATGATGCTCCGGCGAGGGCCCTATCTGATCGGCGCCGTGTTGGATGTCCCGACTAGCCAGCCGCCTGTAGTGCTCAGTGGCGCGTTTGTTGACTTGTTCGATGGTGATCTTCCCGTGCGAGAGGCGGTGACGCTCACACCTGGCCAATACTACCTGCTCTACGACCTGGGCCACTCTTCAGCAGACAGCCGCGCGATCCTGGCAACCGGGCGCATCGAGCGAGAGGTATGGTCCTCGCAGGGAGGAGAGGTCTTAATCTGCACTCCCCCGCATATCCACGGCCAGCTCATCCTTCGTCTGCCCAGCAGTCCCGCCTCCGTGAGACTGCGGACCGGAGATGCAGGGGCCCCCACTGCGCCCGTCATCGAGCCTCGGTGGGAATGGGACGATCTCCACCGGCTAGCACGCGTCTGGTTCGATGGCTCCCCGACCGGGGTGGAGATCCTGGTTGTACACAAGGGTGCTCCTGGCACGCCTTGACGCCGAGAAGGGTCAACGTCTTGCCATTTCTTTTTTGACAGCTGCAAATGACTACTTTACAATAACTTGGGAGGCAACAACCGATGTCCGAAAAGTTCAAAATGCATGTGATCTCCGGTACACACTGGGATAGAGAATGGAGACATACTGCGGAACAGTCAAAACTACACCTTGTTGACTTCATGGATTCGATCCTTCACCTGCTGGAAAGTAACAAAGAGTATAAGTGCTTCTGCGTGGACGGGGGCACAGTTGTGTTGGAGGACTATTTAACCGTTAGGCCCGAGAACCAAGATCGTGTAAAGAAACTAATCGAAACAAAGAGAATGCAGGTGGTGAATTTCTATACCTTGCCAGAAACAAATACCGTTGCCCCCGAATCCCTATTAAGAAACCTGCTAGTGGGTCATAGAATGGCTGAGGAATTTGGCGGCGGAATGAAGTCAGGATATACAGCGACCTCTTACGGGCAGCACTCTCAAATGCCCCAGATCTATCAAGGGTTCGGCATTGACACGACTATTCTCTATCGTGGAACGAACAAACACATCCTGGCACCACTTTTCATATGGGAAGGGGTAGATGGTTCACGCCTGTATACGCTGAGAACATTTGACGAGGCAACAAGAACAAACTGGTATTTCTATGTGCATCAGCCGCTGGTACTGGGCAAACCCTGTCGGGACCTCACATACACTTATGACAGAGAGCACGCTCCGGTTCATCTGTGTGATGAAGGGCTTTATGAGAAGGCATTTGTTCTCTTGAAGGAAGATTACGATTTCAGGAAAGACAACAACTCTTTGCAGCAGGCATTGGAGGCCATCACCAATCAGGCTATGCCATACGCCATTGGCCACCACCTGCTGGCTCTAAACATGGAGGATAATAGCCCGCCTTTTGGCCTGTTGCCGGATATGATAAAGGCGCTAAACAGCATTTCACCTGATATTGATATCGTCCAAGATTCACTGGATGAGTACATGGAAACCATCATCGGTGAAATGAAAGATGAACCACTGCCTATCCATAGAGGTGAGCTCAGGTACACAAGTGTGGAGCACGGCAACTTCAATGCTTTGTTAGGAGCTACGCATTCGTCCAGAATCAAACTCAAACTGTTGAACGAAAGAGCAGAAACTAATCTGATGTACCTCGCCGAACCCCTTGCCGCCATTGCGTCAATCTTCGGGAAGGAATACCCCAAGACCAATTTGGACAGGGCCTGGGAAGCGCTACTCAAGAATCATGCCCACGATAGCATATGCGGCGCTGCCGTAGACCTTGCGCATGAGGATATGCTACATAACTTTTCATTAGCTAACACGGTTGCAGAGGAAGTCAGCGCCAGAAGCATTGTTTCGTTTTTCAGCAGAATAGATACGGCCAGAGATTTTGAGCCCACGGATCATACCATTACATTCTTTAACACGCTGAACATCCCGCGCAGCGGAGTCATACCTGTAGTCATTGACCTGCCGCAGGTGACCGAGAGCATCAGCAGAGATATCGGGATTGAGGGAATCAACAGGGGCGATGTCTTCTACGACATCATCGACAATGAAGGGAATAATATCGAATATGTCGAGTTAAGCTGTGAACCGGTAAGGATTGGGGTAGAAAGAGAACTGGATTCTAAGGCCATCAAGTTCCCTGCCGACAGGAGACGAATACTGCTCAATGCCGATGTGCCTGCCATGGGCTATACAACCTACGCTTTGCGACCTCGCGACCCCAGGTATGTGTTGCATCCCGAAATCGGTCCGGATCGAGAGCTCATCGCCCGGGAGAACGGCGTATTGGAAAATGAGCATTTGAAAGTCATGCTCAACCCGAACGGGACCTTTTCAATCTTGCACAAAGAAACCAGTCGGTTGATGGAACACTTGCATTACTTCACCGATAGTGGCGAAACAGGCAGCGCCCATATAAGTAACCAACCGCAGCGCAATACGATAATCACGAGCCTTGGCAGCGCAGCCACAATAACCCTGGTTGAATCCAACCTCCTCCGCGGACAATACAAGGTCGAGCTATCCATAAGGGTTCCGGCGGCGGCGACATTGGATAGCCGGGATCGCCTCCGCCAGATGGTAGAGATCCCTATAACGTACTGGCTCACACTTGAGAAAGGCGGGAAATATCTAAAAACAAGAACGTGCCTGCATAATGAAGCCCGCGACCACAAGCTGTGTGTGAACTTTCCCAGCGGCGTCAAAACAGATTTCGCGGCCGTAGAGAGTGCTTTTGCTGTGGAACGACGCCCCATCCGCAGGATGGATACAGGCGACAATCAGGAACCATTCTACCCCTTCCAACCCATGCAGAATTTTGTGGATGTGAGCGATGGTCAGTCAGGTCTTGCTGTCTTGAACCAAGGTCTGCGCGAGTATGAAGTCAAGGACGACGCCGAGCGCACTCTGGCCATCACGCTCTTGCGCACACACCGGGCGTACATGACGGCCAATACAGATATGACACCGGAAGAGTTCGACAAGTACACAGGCCAACACTCCTTTGGTGATCTCGAATACAACTACGCTCTTTACCCGCACGCGGGCGATTGGGAAGCTGGAGGGGTTTTACAGGCAGCTTATCAGTTCAAGGTGGACGCAAGAGCTATCCAGGGGGTGAGCCGGGACGGTCAACTGCCCAGCACGAACACCTTCTTTGCTGTTTCGCCGGCAGAAAAGGTCATGCTTGCGGCGCTCAAGCAAGCTGAACAGGACGAGGGTCTGATTCTGAGGCTCTGGAACATCACCGCCGAGACGCTCAATGTGACTCTTTCCACGTCCCTGCCCTTCAAAACGGTGAAGTCCCTGCGCCTGGACGAAACCGCCCTGGCCGATCTGGTTCTTGAGGACGGTCAGGTGTGGTTCGAGATGGGGCCGCACAAGATCATCACTCTACTCCTCAAGTAAAAGATGAACATGGCAAAAACCTATGTCCCGGGGCTGGGGCCTATTGAGGAAGAAGCAGGCTTCATCCGACTGGAAGAATCAAGTGACGGCCGGTTTCGGACAGGGCAAGATGGCGTAGAGGTCGTTCTTACCACTCACGACAAAAAGGTAGAGTTCATCGCCTTCTATGAGCATACCCTGGCGTTGGTCAAATCGGCGATGGGCTACCCGGCGTATTACCCGGTACATCCGGTTGAAATCAAGAAGCCTATCAAGGCTGTCTTGATGGATCTGGACGGCACCACCATCCGCAGCGAGGGCTTTTGGATTTGGATCATCGAAAAGACTACGGCCAGCCTTCTGAATAACCCGGACTTCAGACTTGAAGCAGCAGATTTGCCGTTTGTGTCGGGTCACAGTGTCTCGGAACATCTCAAGTACTGTATTGATAAATACTGCCCCGGCGAATCCGTCGAGAAGGCCAGAGAGTATTACTTTGCGCACACCCATCGGGAAATGAAAGAAATCATGGAAGGTAGAGGCAAGGAAGGGGCATTTGTACCTGCGCCAGGTATCAAGGAATTCCTTCTTGAACTCAAAGCGATGGGAGTGAGAATTGGGCTTGTTTCCTCGGGGCTTCATGAAAAAGCCTGGCCGGAAATCCTCTCCGGTTTTCGCACGTTGACATTAGGTGATCCGAGGGATTTCTACGATGCCATAATTACTGCCGGCTTTCCTCTTCGCAAGGGTGGAGTAGGCACGCTCGGAGAATTGTCCTCTAAGCCACACCCGTGGCTCTATGCCGAGGTCAGCCGGGTAGCGCTGGGAATCCCGTTTGAGGAGCGCAACTCGGTAATCGGGATTGAAGACAGCGGGGCGGGCGTTTGCTCCATCCGGCTGGCGGGATTCCCGACTGTCGGGGTCGGCGGGGGCAATATCTTGAGCAGCGGCACATCCGCTCTGTGTACCCATTATTGTGAGACGTTCGCTCAAATCCTGGAAATCATCCGATAAGGCTCTCCTTTCCGAGGCGACAGGCTAGCCGAGGCGCCCAATAACCCGCCCGGCAGCAGGCCAGTTGTCTTCGTCACCCTGAGTCTTGTTGCCTTGTATCTGTCTGGATTCCCATCCACTGGTTGCTGACGGTGTGGAAAGCCAGCAGGAAGAACGCCACATTCCTCGCCAGAAATCAACGACTCGATATTCCCACCTTTGTTTCGGCTGCTCTCCTTTCCTCTGCCAATCCTAGGGCCATGACACAGCAGGAAGCAAAGGCTTGGAACGGCTCTGGCGGCCCTGGAGCGCATGTTGGGGTAGGGCTGTGGGCAATCGTGGCTTACGATAGCCAGAAGAACGGTTGCGGCTGCCGTCATCGGATGAGGCAACTCACAATGTGCAAGTTCTGTGGTCAAGAGGACAGCAAAAGGCTTTCACTGGTGAGCTTGTGACGAGAGCCGAGGAAACAGACACCGAGGCGTTGCTTGACTTGTGGGCTCTGGACGAAAGGCTGTCTCCTATTGAGTGGACTCATCCAAGTCCTTAGCGCGTAAGAGTCAGGGCTTGCCACCCAATGAGTTGACCGACTGTGAGATCGGCTACGTGCTGGGCAAGGTGCAGGGCAAGTTAAGTCCAAGTGAGGCAGCGCGGCTGAATCCTGTTCTTGAGTGATCATGGGCACAGGGTTTCAGTCCTCTGTGTCTCTACCTCTTCCGGGACGGGACCAGGGTGTGGTCAACTCCGGTCCCCAGACCTATCTCCATTGCAGAGGGCCTAGGTGTGGCTTCCCAGCATCTAGCCCTACTCCTCTCCGCTGTGTCCACCTGGTGCCGTCCAACGGCCGGTCGAGGGTTGGGAAGGGACGACTAGCTACGGGAGATGAGAACTGGGTCATCGAGATACACAGATAGCCCCAAGAACCTGTCGACCTTTCTTATGGTTGCGTCAAACTCAATGGTGTCGCCCTTGCTCAGGGACCTCGCCTCGTCCAGTGAAAGGCCGTCTAGGTAGCAATAGTGGAACGCGCCTTGCCCGACATCCAGGTATGTCGTGAGATCCCCCTTAACCTCCTCTACCTCACCCACCCAGCGCACGCGCGTTCCCCTGAGACCCTGCTCATACGACGCCCACTGGATGTCCGTCAACGTGCCGTAGTTGTATTCAATGTCCGCATAGGTCACGGAAGATGGTGTGTCGGTTGGAAAGGGCGTAGGCGGAGGCATGGGTGTGTCAGAGGGCCGTGCTGCCTCGGTTCGGCGGGCGACAGCCCTAGCTGTAGCAGTCGCTTTGTACTCTGGTGTTGATGTGCCAATGACGCCACATATGAAGCAGACCAAGCACGCCGCTATCGCAACTGCAGCAACAGCAACGATCAGGACCCAGATCCGGCCAGTGGTGCGGCTGGGCGCTGGCGGCGCTGATGGCGGTGGCGGCTCCTCGCTGCTAACCGTCTGACCACAGTACGGGCAAAGTGCCGCATCATCTGGTATGTCGCGATTGCAGCTCTGGCACTGCATGTTTCCCCTCCTTTCACAGAATAGTCACCGGCCAACTACGTCGCGCCCACTGGTGCCGCTAGCCGAATCAGACTCGATGCTCTCCAGGTTTGGCAAAGCCTCCAAGTATCTGAGATCGATTGCTGTGTATCGCCCTCGCTGTTCTCGCTCCCAGCGCAACATCGTCTCGGTTGTGAAATCGAAAAGCCAAAGACAGCTATTCTTAGATGGCGTGGTTCGGAAATCCGGGCCTGTCCAGTCTCCTTTGTCTGATATCAAGTTCTCCAATAGCCCAACAACAACTATTTCGTCGGAAGGTGGAATACGCTTCATCTCCGGCGGATGGCGAACAAGACGAGGTGTCAACTCGGTCAATCTCTTCCGATCGACGCTGTGTAGGCCTAGTACCCAGTTGTCGAATAAGCCCGGCAGGTTGAACACTTGACGCATTATGCCAGACAGCAACCTGGTGTCGCGGTTATTCAGCGTACGAATTCCCCAGTCTTGGGTTATCTCGAGGGAAGCGTCATAGTCGTCAATGACGGAGCCGCCCCCTCGGTCCCTCCACCAGTCGTAGCGTCGCTTCAGTCGTCCCAATAGCAAAGCAACGCGCAGCACGAGAGCACAAACCTTCAATCGACCTTGCACCAACGCTGCTTCCGCATGTCTGAGGTATTCTCGAAGTACTTCATCCTCAATTAGGTCTGCCAGGCTTATTTCCGCCAGGGAACTAGCGCATGCAAAGAAGTGCGTTGCTAGAACACGATCAATGAACTTGTCTGCGATCTCGGCTAGTTCGGGCAAGTCGGATGGATGGGGCGCCTTCGCTGCATGCTGTGCATCATTTCGAGCTCTTCGCAACCTGTCAACCGCGTCCCAACGGAACAGGGATTCATCAACCCCCAGAGCTTTTCGACTTCTGAGAACGGCGACGACTTGGTTGAACAGTTGCTCAAACCTGTGGTACTTGCCTAGGTTGAAACCACTCACCTGCTCAGGTGACGGGGAACGTCCGACATAACCCTTGGTGCCGATTGCCTCCCCTGGCTGCTCGTCAACTGATAGTACAACTGCTCCCATCAGACTTTCAACTGCCAGGAAGAGATTGATCACTGCTAGCATCTGATCAGAGTAATTGTGTTGGTGAGCAGCCTTCTCAACGCCTTCTAGGTAGAGGCGCTTGACCAGCACCAAGCGTTTGATGGATACCTGATCTTGCATTGGCGGTCTTCACCCTACCGAGAGGTAGTTCATAGCATCTGGCATGGGGATGCTAGTGAACCGAAGGACGCCCATGAGCAGCATGAAGCCTAAGAGTGAATCTAGTCGTCTAGCAGTCGACTTTGCCCTAGCCACTCCTCCACATCCCTAATCAGCCTGTCTGTCTCCTCCCGGTGTCGTCGGAGTCTCTCCTCAATGACCCTCTTAGCATCTTCCCGCAACACAATCAAGCGTATTCGTCAACATCAAACTTGAATGGTTTGCTCTTGTAGGTCCTACCTACCTGGTCTTCATAGAAACCGACAAGTTGTACCTCTCCAGAGAGGCCCATCGACCTCAACTCGTCAGCAAGGCTGCTTGCTGCCACGCGCCATTGGCGGCTATGCTCCAAGAGAAGTTCGCAAGGCTCTACAAAATCGGCTCCGTAGTCTCTTGGCACAAAGCGTTCCTTGCGCTTTGGCAGGAAGAAACCCTTGGACCTAATAACGACCGCCCTTTCACCTGGGTTCGAAGCGTCAACAAAGACATACTCAGTGTCGTACCGCACACCCATCGAGATACTGACCCTTATATCTGGTCTCTTCTCCCTCCATCGACAATAGGCCAAGTAGCCGGAAACAACCGCCGTGCATGTTGAAAGAACCGCCCCGTATAGAGCAACAATGGCCGTCATGATGGCTGTCTACCCTATCGTGTCAAATCTTCGATACCGAACTACGTCTCAAACGCCTAATGCCGTGTAGGGCGCACAGTCCCTCGTATGATCTCAGCGCCCATCTCTTGAGCTATGAGGGCTAGTTCGTCAGCGTTGGGTTTGAGTGTCATGGGTCACCTCGGTATCTGCGTGGGGTTACTAGTGGGTGTAGCACAGACCTCTACTGAGTCCGTAGGGACACCAGAGATACGCAGTATGTTGGCAATTGGGATGATATGAGTCTGCTCGTGTTCTCGCCCATAGAAGAACGCAAACTTGCTGGTAGTTCCGATCAAGAACATCTGGCCTTCTAGCTTGGATGGCGTTGTAGGATCACCGGCATTTGTGAGTTCCACGACGACTCTTGGCCCCACACCACGTCGTACCCTATCTGTGGAAATGAAGGAACCGACCTCCAATGGGGTTAGCCAGAAGTAAAAGATGTAACCGAGGATGCACAACAGTGTCACAATCCTGTGGGAAAGAAGGACATTAAGGAGCCGCCTGATGACTCCTGGCGCTCGCGGGAAGAGCTGACGCGGCCACTCTCGTGGAGCCGCGCGATCTAAAAGCAATAGGACGTAAGCGCTTGCGCCACCCACGAGGGCTATTGTGAGTACAACGGGTTGCTTGAGTCCGGAGAGCAGAAAGTCACCAGGCTCTGCGAACTCCATTATGTTGATGCCGAAGGCTCGGAATAGGCCCCACATGTACATGACCCCCATTGAAGATACCTGCGCGTATACCAGGGTCAAACCAATTGCGGGATGCTTCCGGAACAGCTTGGCAATCGCTCGAAATAGTCCAAATAGGGGCTGTTGTTCGCTACTCTCGTTCACGTTGTCTCCTCAACCCGTCCGGCGCGTCTTGATGTGCGGCAGCCCAACAGAGAAAACGTGCTCAGCAGGTAGATGAAGTAAGGAAGCGAACGCACTGGATTGTACCACAAGTGGGGAGACAGCGCAAGGAGAATTTCAGATACGTCAAGAGACCCCGCTGTTGAGGAGAAGAATGTACCAAAGACTGTAGCCAGCCGTGTTCTTTCTCCCAGCAGGGCCTCAGAGGGTATTGTAGCACGCCCAGGGACTGGTCCGCAATCCGTCGTGCGCGGAGATCTAGCTAGTCGCCCTTCTCTGGTCCAACAAGAGAAGAGCCAGGGTTGCTGATTCGTTTTGGGGCTCTAACTCAAGCCCGCCGTCTAGGACGCGCTGAAGGATATAGCCGCTTCACCATCGCCTGGGTCAGGGCCATGAGCGTTGCATACGGGATGGTCAGAAACCATTGCTGGTCATCACCATCCTTCCATTCGAGGGATAGCGCGCCATCCTTGAAGTCAAAGTCTAGACTCACCTGGGTCTCCCGCCCATCCTCTGTGTAGGCGACCAGTCCTGGTTCCAGTTCTTCTCTCAGCGCCTTCTGCCATCCGTTCATCGTCCATCACTCTCCGCCCACTGCTCTATCATTTTCTGACAATTGATGCATACCAACACCTGATACCACACCGGATCATCTAACCCACGCCTACGTTGGCAAGCCAGAGCCATGCCTGGACTGCCAGGAGCCGAGGATGTGTGAGGTGTCCGACTATGAACCTGGCTAAGAGGGTGCGGAACTTGTCAAACATCAAGGTGTCTCCAAGCGGCTCGCAATGATTGTAGCATCAGGGGCAACCATGAGCAATCTACCTCAAGACTGAGCAATAGGAGTTGACACGGATCCAGAATGGAGCTACACTGTGTGCGATACGATTGGACTCGATGTAGGACCAAAGGAGGGAGATACGATGAGGAGGAACTGGCCAAGAGGCTTGTTGTTGGGTGTGAGTATGGCGCTGCTGCTGAGTGGCGGGGTAGCACTGGCTCAGGATCTGTTCGCAAGAGTCGACCAGCCATGCTTCGAATGCTGGGAAGTGGAACCCGCAACCAGGAGTGCTGCCAATGCTGTGCCAGACGAGTACGTACCTCACCTGACCTATGGAGGCTGGAGGGGTGACATTGACGAGGTCTGTGAGGGGGTTCATAGCCCTGCCCCTGACTACGAGTATTGGCATCACGACTGCGGGCCGCCTGACGTGGCTAATGACCCTTGCTGGGTCGAATTCTTGGTGGTCTGCGAAGGAGACTGGCAATGGTACGATTCCTGCTTTGAGCTTGACCACGCACAGGAGCCGGGCGCCGCGTACGACGTCGACAAAGCATACGGGCAGTGGGTTGCTTGGGTCCAGGAATTGGACGGCGGAGAGATTGTCGGGTACGCCGAAGTAACCTTCCTCTTCGCAGAGGACTGCGAGGAGGCGCTGCGCGACGAGTTCGTCCCCGAACCTGGCACCATCATGCTCCTGGGCAGCGGCCTGGCAGGTCTGGCAGGATACGCCACACTACGTTGGACGAGTAGAGAGTAAGTCACTGAGCACAGCCTAGATGGTGCAAGGGCTGTCCCTGTGTGGGATGGCCCTTTTCTCTTTGAGCGGCAAATCTACAACAGGTTGTCCACAGGCGAGTGCAGCTTGTGTGCTCTCTCTATGTCCTCTCCTGCCAGAGCCAAGTACCTCTGCAAAACAGCCAGTGAAGTGTGACCCATCAATAATCTGAGCGAGCGCATGTCCACGCTGTTGACGCGCAAACTTGCCAACTCGCTGGCTCTCAACCCACTGTCCAAGAGTGACAAAGTCGTAGCTCTATCTCTCAGGTCCTTCGGGGCCTTCGTCTTGCAGGCTGCCACCAGTGCTTTGACTTCGTTTGGTCTGAACGGTGGTCGCATCCTCTTTTCCAGCCTGGGCATCGACACTCTGCGCTTGGGTGAGCCTGCCAACTCTCCCTCATTGACCAGCCAACGGAGCCACGTCTTGATGCCTCTGGCATGGGCGTGTTGAGTTGCGTCTTTCAGGCCGCGTCGTTGCAGTCCGACTAGATAGGCTCTTGTCTGATGAGCAGTGATGTCCGAGGGAGAGTTGATGCCTTTGTCTTGCAGCCAAGCTACAAATATGCCCCACATGCAGCTTCACGGTCTAGCAAGAAGGCTTCGTAGGGGAGGTCAAAGGGGTGAGGGGTTGCGAATCGTGCAGCGTAGGACACACTGGAGACATGACAAGACCCTCCTTCGTTTGGGACACTGTCGCTAGTGGTACAGCGATAGAAGGGTCACAAGACCTAGATCGAGCAGACGAGGGCAGTGGGCACTAGAGCAACTTGTTGGAAGGCAGATGCTTTCCCAGCGAAGCTACTCTCACCCGATGGGCGACTGGAGATGGAACCAGTCGGGGTGATAGGACTTGAACCTACGACCTCGGCGTCCCAAACGCCGCGCGCTTCCACCTGCGCCACACCCCGATACGCAAGATCATTATAGTGCAACGTGGCAGAAACGTCAAGCCGAGAGCGCGGACAAGTGTCCGGCGAGGGGTACGGACCTACTGCTGGAACGTCGGCCACATCGGGAGCAGCCAGAGGACCAGCTTCTCGACATCGTTCTGAAGAGCACCCTGGCTAGGCGGGAGCTGGTATGGAACCACGGAACACGACCGCGAGAGACACGGATCGAGTCCCGTAGGGACTTTCTGACGTTAGCGCGGGAATTCATTGCCGCGCGGTTCAGCGGAGTGAAGAAGGCCGCGAGGGACGCCAGGGAATGGAATTCCCTGGCTCAAACCATCAAGTCCCGGAGGGACTGGGGGCGCGGTGGATCTGTAGGCCGCGGGCGATGACAGGCCGTGGATGGAGTATCGAGTCCCGCAGGGACTTTCTGAGCTTAGCGCGGGAATTCATTCCCGCGGGGCTGAGCTTGCTGACCTCTAGTCCGGGAATCTATTGCCGAGCGGCTCAGCGGGCCGAAGAAGGCGGCCAGGGAATGGAATTTCCTGGCTCAAACCATCAAGTCCCGTAGGGACTGGGGGCACGGTGGATCTGCAAGCCCCGGGCGATGACAGGCCGTGGATGGAGTATCGAGTCCCGCACGGACGTGATGGGCGTATGACACGATAGCTTCAACCTAGAAGGCGCCCCGGACTGAAGTCCTGCACTACGAAGTGGGAAACCGGCCAAGGCCGGTTACGAAACATGCTGGAAGCTTGTTTCCCTTCGCTGCTGCCGTCGGGTTTCCACCGCGACCGCTGCTGCGGCGGCTTCTGCATATCCTCGTCAAGCGGGTATTGGCTCCCATGGCAAGTTGTGTTATGATACTGGCGGCGTTTCTCAGCACGACCAGACGAGGAGGTGGCCCCTGAAACCCAAACTGAGAGATCTCGAGGCCCGTGTGGTTCAGCAGGGTGACCAGCAAGGCGTCCTTCTACGCGACCCGCTGCGGCTGAGCGATCAGGCCATCTTTGTCCCTCTCTCCCTTGCCCCCTTGCTGGAGCTATGCGATGGAACCCGCGATGAAGCCGGCCTGCGGGCATCCCTCATGGTTAGAGCCGGAGTCCAGCTGGCCTCCAGCACCCTGGAGCGCATTCTGGCCCAGCTCGATGAGGCCTTGCTGCTGGACAACGAGCGCTTTGCCGAGGCGCGTGCGAAAGCGCTTCGGGACTTCCGCACGGCGACGCTTCGACCTCCTGTCATGGCGGGNNAGCGTCGATCAGAGCGAAGCGGGCGAAGAGATAGAGGAGTCCGAACCGCGGGGCCTGATCAGCCCGCACATCGACTACGACAGGGGAGGGATGGTCTACGCTCAGGTCTGGCGGCATGCGGCCGAGACGATCAGGAACGCTGAACTGGCCATCGTCCTCGGCACGGACCACATGGGCGGGGACGCGATACTGACACTGACTCATCAGAGGTACTCCACACCGTGGGGTGCACTCCCCACGGCGAACCACTTGGTAGACAAGGTGGCCTGGGAATTGGGACCCGACGTGGCGTTCGGCGATGAGTTGCATCATCGCGGTGAACACTCCATCGAACTGGCGGTGGTCTGGTTGCACTACTTCCTGGGAGACTCGGAGTGCGAACTGCTGCCTGTGCTGTGCGGCTCTTTTGACAGATTCATGGAAGGCGAGGATAGCCCCAGCGATGACCCCCAGATCTCAGGTGCCCTCGAGGTCATCAAGGAGGCCATCTCGTCGCAGAAGACCATAGTCATCGCAGCGGGAGACCTGGCTCACGTCGGGCCAGCCTTCGGGGACCGATACGGCATTGACATCCTCGAGCGAGCCCAGCTGAAGACGGCCGACGAAGCATTGATGGCCTCCATCTGCGCCGGGGACGAGGAGGCGTTCTTCCAACAGGTGAAGGCGGAGGGGGATCGGTGGCGCGTCTGTGGGCTGCCGCCCATTTACCTGGCCTTGCGCCTCCTGGGTGATACGAGGGGTGTGGTCACCGGGTATGCGCAATGCCCGGCCGATCAGCAGCAGAGTTCCTTTGTGTCCATCTGCGGGATCTTGCTCTCCTAGCTCGACTGGACCGCCCCCACTTCGAACCTCGCTGCGTCCGCCAACAGGAATTCCATGTCCAGCCGTCGCAGGGCATCCTCGCTGGGGATGGTCGTCTGGGCGTCCCAGCCGAGTAACTCGAGCAATTCCCTGCGCATGGTCTCGTAGTCGACGGTGATTCCCGTCAGCCTCCCCTCCTCCAGTGGTGGTATCCCCACCATCCGCCCTGGAACGTTGCGAGTGAGGGGGTTGTGCCCCTCTCGCAGATTATAGGCGTGCCGTATGGTGTGGATCCGCGCTCCGATGTCCCAGATGTCATCCAGGGTGTAGTCCCAACCGGTGGCCGCAGTCAGCTGTTGGGGAATCAGATCGATGTGATAGACGAAGTAACCGAACATGCATAGCCCGGCGGCGTTCACGACGTGCATGGAGGTCATTATCTTGTAGTGATCCTCCGCCTGGCCTTCGTACACGTACTTCATCTTGGTGCCTCGCACCTTTATGCCCGGCGGTGGCCACGCGCCGCCCTGGGTGTGGCGACCTGGCGTGGCGTCGAGCAGGTACGTGGTGGCCAGGGCCGGCATGAACCTGGGATCGTGGCCCGGCAACTCCTCCCCGGACACGTGGAGGGCGTATCGCTCAGCACCCCGGCCAATCTGATCGGCGGCGACCTTGACCCCGTCGGCCAGTACGTCGCCGAACCCCTCGCGCCTTCCCATCTTCTCCGCCAGCGCGACGATGGCCTTGTCATTGCCCCAGGTCAAGTTGAGGCCATCGGCTTCTTTGTGAGAGATGATTCCCTCCTCGTAACACTCGATGGCGAAGGCGATTGTGGCGCCGACGGATATGGTGTCCAGCCCGTACTCGTTGCAGATCTCGTTGGCCTTGACAATGGACTTTAGATTGTCGTTCAGCAGGTTCGTGCCGAAGGCCCACAACGTCTCATACTCCGGCTTGTGGCCGGTGGAATCCT
>JABAOH010052108.1_pt3 | contig 23642 bp, 16 predicted proteins | sample 7062181 | NCBI WGS metagenome assembly JABAOH01 (sample SAMN14538630, study PRJNA623070) | marine sediment metagenome | biome: marine biome [ENVO:00000428]; feature: marine pelagic biome [ENVO:01000023]; material: deep marine sediment [ENVO:00002113]; isolation source: pool of 5 deep marine... | reverse complement strand
TCCACCGTGAGATCGTGCCAGAAAAGGTTGTAGAGAGGGTGGAGGGGGACACCGTGATCCTTCGATAATTCCACGGCCTCCTCGAAAGTGGGACCCTCCCAGTTCTCCGGCAGTCTGCCTGAGGCAGCCTCGAGTTCGGCCCGGTACCAGTCAGGCCCGAAGGCGCCGGGAACCAGCCGATGGTTGTTCTCGAGGAATTCACCGTAGGAGATGAGAATCTCTCCGAGGTCCACGATGGTCTCCACCTTGGGCCGGACGGCCCTTGCCTCCTTCAAGGTCTGTATCTCCACTAGGCTTCCGTCTCTGAGAAGAACAAGGGGGCCTTCGATAGATGTGCATGGGACGACGGCCCCGGCCTTTCCAGGCCTCTCAACTTTTATCTGTGTCCCCACGGCGATGAACTCGTCCAAGAGGTGCATGGTAGCGGGATGCAGCCCGACGGCGGCCAGCCCCGTTGCCCGGGACCTCCCGTACCGCAGGCGGAAGCCCCCCTTTCGGCTAGGGTGAGCCAATACAGGCCTGCCCGCGAGGATGTTCTGGATGAACTTGGAGCTGGGTCCAATACCCCCTTCCTCCTCAGCACCCTTCTTGGTCTTCACGTAGTCCCTCAGGAAACCCCACCCATCGATGCCCAGTTTCCTCACGTGCTTCAGAATCTTGGGAGCCTTGAGACACAGCCCCTCGGCGATGACGAGGCAAGCTCCCCCCCTTATCCTATTGGTCTCGACCCCGGGAAGGTCCCTATAGCCGCTGATCTCCTGCTGCTCCGTCCCCTCTCCGTTTATTCCCACAGGGCAGTGGCTCACGACAAGGTCGATCTCCTCCTCAGAGGGGGTGTACTGCAGGTGCTGAAGCTGCTTGTAGACCGGAATCTCCTCCTTGAGCCTCTCCACCCCCTCCCTGGTGGCCCTGTAGGCGCCGATTCCAAGCTCCCGCCGTACGACGTCGGCAATGAGGACGCTGAGGGCCTGGGCCGTCCCTCCGGCTGAACGGATGGGGCCGGAGTAGTAGAGATCGAGGTAGCTACTGCCATCGGCGTTTCTCTTCACCTTGACTCCCGCCAGGCCCTCAAGGGGGGCGACGACCACCCCCTCTGTCAGGATGGCCAGGCCGGCCCTTACGGCCCTCTCTATTCCCTCCTCCACGCTCCTTGCGGGCCTCAGCGCCAGCTCGCGGGCCAGGATGAGGGAGGTCTCCTCGCGGTTACGATGACGGCTCAGTTCCCTTATCCTCTGCGCCACGCCCTCCAAGCCGTACTCATTCAACAGCCTCTCCACTCGGCTGGGCAGGTCCTCCGCAGGCGGTATCTCAACGAAGAGTTCAGGATCCACCCCCTTGGCCCTAGCACGATCCGCCACCTCGTAGCAGCGTTGCGCCTGGCTGTCCAGCCCCTCTAGGTAGCGCCCCATCTCTTGGCTACAGTTCAGACTACCCATCCCACCACTCTAGAACCTCAGGGGCAATGGAGACGAGTCTATAAAGGCTCTTCCACTCCAAGGGTGGGACACCCCTTTCAAATACGTAGAAGTGGCATATCTGTTGTGATGGCCGCCACGACTTCTGGGCTGGACTTCGACAGGGACGTGCTGAACTCAGGTGTGCCGGCCCTTGCCCTGTTCTACGCTCAGTGGTGTCCTTACTGTCGAGACTACCTCCCTACATTCCGCGGGGCAGAGGCCGAAGGCGTCAAGCTCGTAGAGGTGGACATCAGCGATGAGTCTGACCCCCTCTGGGATGTCTACGGCATCGAGGTGGTCCCCACCCTTATCTTGTTCCATCGAGGAAGTGTGATCGGGAGGGCCGACGGTCGGTACCTGCGCGGCTTGCAGGAGGCGGACCTGGCACGGATGCTCGAAGTTGCCAGAGAGAATCTTTAGGGAAGGGCTGACAGCGTTCCGCGAACCTGTTGGCCTTTATAGCGGCACGGCTTACCCAGGTACCCGAAGGTGCCAGGGCTCCGTACCTGGGCCAGGGTTCACGACCCCTCAACGGGGCCAGGCTTCCCACGGGCTCGCGCACCGCAGTACCGCAGGGAACGCAGGCGGGCTTAACTTCCGGGTTCGGGATGGGACCGGGTGTATCCCCGCCGCTATGGCCGTCAAACCCTTCCCAGGGCCATCAGTTTGTCTGCGATATTAAACCTTCCGCCCACGCCTATCCTTCTGGATACTGCTTTCCACAATCATAGCCTCCATCGGTCGACCTCCCATGATGCTTCCGACATCTTGCCGCTCTTTCCCAGACGACGCGATCGAGGGAGGCAAATGGCCCTGAAACGAGGCTGCGAGTCCCACGGAACCCTCGACCCAGATCAGACGAACAGCAGGAACAAGGGGGCGAAGATGACCGCCACCTTTCCCACCAGCTTGATGAGGATGTTCAGAGACGGCCCGGCCGTGTCCTTGAAGGGGTCGCCGACAGTGTCTCCGATGACTGCCGCTCTGTGGGCTTCACCTCCCTTTCCTCCGTGAAGGCCGGACTCGATGAGCTTCTTGGCGTTGTCCCAGGCTCCACCAGCGTTGGCCATAGTCACCGCCAAGAGGAAACCCGCAAAGAGAGCCCCCAGGAGCAGGCCCGCGAGGGCCTCACGACCAAGGATGAAACCCACCGCAAGGGGGGCAACGACAACGGTTATCCCAGGCAGGAACATGGACCTGATGGCCCTGCGCGTCACCAGGCCGACGCAGGTTTCATAGTCTGGGCTCGCGGTCCCTTCTCTGAGGCCTGGGATCTCCCTGAACTGCCTTCTAACCTCTCCTACCACCTCAGACGCGCCCGAGCTCACCGCCCTTAGGGTTAGGGCCGAGAAGAGGGCAGCAAGCATAGCCCCTATGAGGAGTCCCGCGATCACCTCCACCCTGGAGGCTACGAAATCCTCGACCTCAGCCACCTCCAAGTAGGTCACGATCCAGGCGAGGGCAGCCAACGCGGCGGAGGCGATGGCGAATCCCTTTCCAATGGCGGCAGTGGTATTTCCCACGGCGTCGAGAGCCTCGGCCCTCTCTCGGGCCTCCTTCCCTAACGCGCTCATCTCGGCGATCCCAGCAGCATTGTCCGCAATGGGGCCATAGGCGTCGGTTGAGAGGAGCATGGCCAACGTGAGGAGCATGCCCACGGAGGCTATGGCGATGCCAAAGAATCCCGCTGCGTAGAAGGCTACCCACGTAGCCACCGCGACAACGATTACGGGAATGACAGTGCTCAGCAGGCCCACGGACAGCCCCTCGATTATGTTGATCGCAGCCCCCCTCCTGCTTGCCGACGCAATCCCCCTGACCGGGGTGTACTCTGAGGTGAAGTACTGGGTGGAAAGCCCAATGAGGAAGCCCCCGACGAGGCCGCTCACCATGGCGATGAAGGGCCCATCGCCGTCGGCGCCCAGGACTCCGCGGAGGGTGATGTAGCCTAGGACGATCATGATTCCCGTGCTCACGTATACTCCCACATTCAAGGCTGACCTGGCCGACCTGGCCTCCGCCTCATAACTTTCGGGGACTTGCTTGGGCCTCACAGAGGCTATGCCGACGAGGGATGCCGCCAGGCCAGCGGCGCCCAGCAATAGCGGGACGAGGGCCCCTTTCAGACCTAACTGAGGGCTGGCAATGCCCAGCACCATGGCGGCTGCCAGGGCCGATACGTAGGACTCGTACAGGTCGGAGCCCATTCCTGCCACGTCCCCCACGTTGTCCCCCACGTTGTCCGCAATGACGGCAGGGTTCCTCGGATCATCCTCCGGGATACCGGCCTCAACCTTCCCGACCAGATCTGCCCCCACATCGGCGCTCTTAGTGAAGATGCCACCGCCCACCCTCAAGAAGAGGGCCACAGAGCTTGCTCCGAAGGCGTAGCCCAACCAGACCTTCACATCCCCCGGCCCCTGGTAGAAGATGAAGATGGTCGCAAGCCCCAAGAGGCCAAGGGCTACAGAGACCGAACCCATCACAGCGCCACCGGAGAAGGCCGTCCTCATGCCCTCAGTGAAGCTGCTGCGGACGACGTGGGCCGTTCTCACGTTGGCACGGGTGGCCACCCACATGCCTATGTGTCCGGCGGCGAAGGAGGTCACCGTGCCGATGACAAAGGCTAGGGACACCTCGGGGGCGATGAGGACCGCGAGGATGACGGCCATGAGACCGGAGAAGGCTGAGATGGCCACCAGTTCCTGCCGCAGGAAGACGGACGCGCCCCGCTGGATGGAGCGGGCTATCTCCGCCATCCGCTTGTCTCCCTCCTCCTTACGAAGGATGAAAACGGTTAGGTACGCTGCTGCGGCGAGGGTTCCTCCACCGACGATGAGGGGTATGGTGTTCAGCAGGGACATGGAAACAGCTACCTGGCCTTCAGGAGGGCTGAACATCGGGAGGCATATAAAAGGTGGGAGGGGCGTACCTCAGAGGAACGCGAAGAGGAAGTTTCCCAGGATGAACGTTAGGACGAACCCGATGGTCATCGGGATGAGGAACGGTATCTGAGGCGTGATCCAGACCCTCTCTATACCGAGCGACCTCAGCCCCTCGAGATTGGCGTCCTGGGGCTCCCTCCTGGGGAAGACGTAGTACCTCACCTTGCCCTCCCGCACCTCCTGTAAGACCCATGCAAAGGGAGGCAGGGAGGCAAGAGGGACCTTCGTGCCTACGAGGACTTGGGGCCATCTGTAGTCGCCTCGAGCCAAGTTCCTCACAAGAAAGAGGACGGGTATCGCAAGGAGAAGGAGGGACGAGTTCATCAGGCTCGTGAGAGCAAAGGGAAAGAGGATCTCGAAGGGGCCAATGATGCCGGGGTCTGGAAGGAACAAGGGAAAGGCATCCAGGGTCGGGTAGCCTGGCACCAGCAGTCCGATGGAGATGAAGGCTTTGGCGTCGGCGCCCCCTCTTAGTAGGCCAAAATAGTAGAAGAGGTGGGCCAGCAGGATGACTACAAGGGTGCCCAAGCCCCTACGGAGGAAGGGTTGGGACTCGGAAGCGAAACTGGGGAAGTAGGCGATTACGAGGGCTGTCACGGAGGCCGAGGCAGCGTATAGGGCCAGGGTCGCGATTCTCTGCAGACCGTTTCCTTCCCTGTCCCATATTACGTCGAGGAAGAGCAGGGCAATAGGAGCCAAAATGAGGTAGGCCCTAGGATCTCCTGCCTGAAGGATCTCGAACGCGAAAAGAGTCATACCGGCAATGCCCAGGACGGCCCAGGGCCAGTTGCTAACCTTCCTGCTCTTCCAGTCTCGAACGGAGGCATAGGAGAGCAGCGCCAAGCCGAGAAGAAACCGAGCGAGGTCCAGAGGCACGCGTGCCGATTTCCCTATATGTTTAAAAAGCTGAGTAGGGGCACCGTACCATCGAGGCTTCCACGAGAGGTGAGGACACAGAACCCAAGGGAGACCCGTGACGTGATACTCTAGCGACCTGTAATCATCTGGTAAGTTTTTTACCACCCCCCATCTTAGTCGGCGGCACGGTCACCCAATGACTGACGAGGTCGTCGTCGCAGAGAAGCCCGTGAGGGCTCCAGTCCGCATTGAGCTTAGCCGCGACTTGCGCCTCTTCGATATAACCATGATTGGCATTGGGGCCATGATTGGGGCCGGGATTTTCGTTCTGACGGGTAGCGCCGCAAGGGTGGCCGGACCGGCAGCGGTCCTCGTCTTCGGTATCAACGGTCTTGTCACTCTGATGACGGCCTTCGCCTATGCCGAACTGGGCTCGGCGTATCAGGCAGCTGGAGGGGTCTACCTGTGGGCCAAGGAGGGGCTACCTCCCCCCGCGGGCTTCGTAGGTGGATGGCTTTCCTGGGTCGCCGCCATCATAGCATGTAGTCTATACGCCGCCTTCTTCGCCAGCTTCGTCCACTTCACTCTAGGTTTCTTCGGCCTCTCGGAGTTGCTTTCAGCGGGGGAGACCGTCTTCGCGGGGATGGTCTTCAACCCCTTCGAGAAGGCGGTTACAATCGCCATCATCCTCTTCTTCGTCTTCGTGAACTACTCCGGTGCTCAGACCACTGGTAAGACGGAGGGCCTCATCACTATGGCGAAGATCGTAGTCCTTGCCATCTTCATCGCCCTCGGTGCCAGCGCGATGCTCGCTGACCCCACGGTCCCCGAGAGGTTCTTCACGGAGTTCATCCCAGAGGAGACAGGGTTGGCTGGTATTGTATTGGCCATGGGCCTGACCTTCATCGCCTTCGAAGGATATGAGATCATCACTCAGTCCGGGGAGGAGGCAAAGAATCCCAAGCGGAACATCCCCAGGGCAATCTTCCTCTCCATTATCGTTGTGGTCATCATCTACATCATGACCTTCATCGTGGCCCTTGGGGTTGTACGCGTGACCCCGGAGTGTGGAGTGGCATGGGTCTGCTTGGGGTCAGGAGACCCGGAGCTTGCCATGATTGAGGCCGCCATAGACCTCCTTGGACCGTGGGGCCTGGTTCTCATGCTATCGGGGGGTCTCTTGGCCGCGACCTCGGCACTGAACGCTACTATCTACTCATCCTCAAGGGTGAGTTTCGCCATGGGTAGAGATGGAACTCTCCCTAGGCCCCTCGGGGGGGTTCATCCTCGGAAGAAGACACCTGCGAACGCGGTAATCACCAGCGGCATCATAATTGCGGTCTTTGCCGTCTTTCTTCCTATCGAGCAGATAGCCGCTTCCGCGAGCGTCATGTTTCTCCTCCTGTTTACGACGGCGAACCTGAGCCTCTTGACGTTGAGGAAGAAGAGGCCTGACCTGGACAGGGGCTTCCTCGTCCCCTTTTACCCTTTCATCCCTATTCTAGCGATAGCTGCCAACCTCTTCCTGGCGGCCTACATATGGAACTTCCCCGGGAGTGGGGTGGGAGGGCTGGGCCCAGGTCAGGTCGCCTGGTACGTCGCCATCCTCTGGCTGAGCGTGGGCTTGATCTACCACTACTTCAGAGGGGGCAGGGAAGCGATTGAGGAGGCCCCCCCCATCAGGCGAGAGATCCTGGAGGTCATCGCCGCGCCCATTCGGAGGCGTGTCAGGGTTGGCAGAAAGGTCCTGGTGCCACTGAGGGATCCCCGCAACCTCGACGTGGTGAGGCTTGCAGCCAAGGTGGCCAGGGACCGGGAGGCGGAACTCCTCATCCTACACGTCATCGAGGTTCCCCGTGCCCTGCCCCCCAAGTCCGTGAGATTTGGCTACGTGGACGACCGAATCAAGTCGCTTAACGAGGCCGAGGAGTTGGCCAGGGAGATGGGCGTGGAGGTTTCGGTCGTCGTGAAGATAGCGCATCGGGTGTACGAAACGATCCTTGAAACATCGGAGGAGGAGGGCGCCGAAGCTCTCGTTCTAGGATGGCGAGGGGAGCGCCCGGCGCGAGGTGGTCGCATTCTCGGTAGCAACATCGACTTCCTCGTACAGAGGGCCAGGGCGGACGTTCTTGTCTTCAAACCACTGAGGATCAAGGAGAAGATGGAGAGACTGACTGTTCTGGCAGGTCACGCGTGGCACGTTTCCCACGCCGCCAGGCTGGCGGCCCTTCTGGCGAAGGAGCACGACGCTCAGGTGACGGTTCTCAGCGTAATCCCCCACAAGGCATTGGAGGAGGCGACTATCGAGGACGCTCATAGGCTTACAAGGATCTTCGATGAGGAGGATGTCCAGCACGACCACAAGATCGTTTACTCAGCCTCCACGGTGGAGGCGGTGGCAAAGGAGTCCACCAAGACCGACCTCCTAGTCATGGGTGCCAGCCCGACATGGGCCCTGAAGAGGTATGCCTTCGGGGCGTTGGAGGATCGGATTGCCAAGAGGGTGACCTGCCCAGTTATAATGCTCCGGAAGTCCGCCGAGAAGCCTAGACTTGAAGAAAGAGAAGCTTGAAGCCCTCCTCGTGGAAGAGTTCCTGAGCCTTCGCAATGAGCTCGCTCTTCGCCCTCTTCATCCCGTCGGGGTCCGCTATGTACGCCCACAGCTGGTAGCTCACTGTGTTCCCCTCGATCTTACGGGCGAAAACGCTGGGGGCCGGCTTCGAGAGGACGTCCTCGGTCCTCTTTGCGGCCTCCGTCAACAAGCTCTCCACCTTCCAGTGTGGAACGTCGAAGCTCACTGTGACGTCTACTGTCATGGCGTAGGGCTTCGACCTGCTGAAGTTCATGATGGACTTGGAAAGGAGTTCGCGGTTCGGCATGTTCACTACCTCGCCCTTGAGCGTTTTCACCCTCGTGTTGGTGAGGTTGACCTCCAAAACGTCACAGACCAGCGATTCCCCCACCTTTATCCTCTCTCCTTCTCGGAAGGGGTCTATGTTGATTAGGGCGATGCCAGACAAAGCATTGGCAATGGGTTCGTGGAAGACAAGAACGGCGATGAGGGCTAGGAGGACGACGATGAGGCCGACTAGGATGAGTTGGTCCGCGGAAAGGCCCCGTGCGAGGGTGAGGAATAGGATGGTCAGGATTGCTGCCCCGTATATGGTGTACCTGGTCACCGATTGGAAGAGGTCCACGACCCGCGGGGTGAACTTGCGAGTCCTCCTTCTGAAATCGTTGAAAACTGAGTCAGCTAGGCGAGTTACTAGGACCATGAGGACGAGGGTGGTGAGTATCAGAGTCAAGTAGCGAGGATCCAAGAGGGGAGCAAGGGGGATGAAGATGGCCTGGTCGATTACGGCCCGGATAGGAGCGTCCTCAGGGGGAAGCAGTCCCAGTCCACCCAGGATTGCAATGACCAACCCGAGGGCGTAGAGGGAGTATTTGGCCACCATCTCCCCTACGACGAAGGACTGGGCGTCCAGCACCTTTTCGGGCTTCTCCTCCAGTTGTCCGCGTAGGTACGAGAGAAACCTGGCCACCACGCGAGCACTCACAACGGACCCCGTCAGGGCAAAAACGACCACGAGAATGGAGGGCATGTGGAGGACGATGAAGCGGACGTCCTCTCTGATCACCGGCGAGTTGCTAGCGAAGGCCACGAGGACGAGGATGAGTATCAGGCCAATCCACGTCCCGAGCAAGATCCTCTTGAGGAGGTTGAGGGTTCGTCGACCGAGGTACTTGCTCTCCTGGGCCTTCAGGTACTCAAAGAATCGATTGACGTAGGCCACGATATAGAGGACCGCTACCGTCAGGAAGGCGGTTAGTACGAAGGCGGGCCAGAACGTAGCCAAGAAGCCAGTGACGTCCTGCACCACGTCCATGGCGTGGGTAAGCACGACGCAAATCAACCGAGGGTGTCTATTTAATCCTTTGTTCCTAGTCACCGCAGCGGATAATCTCAGAGGAGGTCGACGGAAAGGGTCTCCACGCTGCTCACTCCCTGGAGGGCCATGATGGCCTTCTCGGAATCCTCAATCAGCCCACCAGCATCGTCAAGGAGAATCATGGTCTCCAGGGCCACTACACCAAAGGCCACTGGTTTCTCCACCACTTCGCGCAAGTCTGCTCCGAAGGCCTGTCTCAGCCCGCGCCTGATCACATCCAGGTCCGCTTGCGTACCGGTCGGCATTATCCTGAAGGTAACGGCTACCCTGGCCAAGGCATCACCTAGGGCCCCTCAAAACCGCATTCCCCGCATGTATACTGAACGCTCTGATCTCTGCAGCGGCCGCACCGCCCGATGGTCTCCTTGCCGCACTTCGGGCACCTGAAGATGACAGAGCCCCTTTCCGTGAGAGGTTGACCGCAGGACACGCATTTTGTCTCAATCCAGGCCATCACGGGTCGGCTCTAAGGATGGCCTTTATTAAAAGGCTTGGTCGAGGGTACCTGGGCCGCCGCCCTGTGGCCTCAGAAGTAGCCCAGGGCCCGGAGCCTTTCCATAATCTGCTCCTTGTCCTGGGACCGACCAGCCCGTTCTGGAGTCGCCTCCATATCCTGCTCCCATGCAGGGCGCTCGTCTGTAGGCTCACTGTCAAAGGCCCCGTCGAAGGAGCGGTAGCCCCGCTTGTACAGCGGATGTATGGGTAGGCCCTTATCCAGCGTATAGCTCCACACCTCCTGCTCTGTCCAAGGCAGGATCGGGTGGACCCTTGTATGCGGAGGGTCCTCCCTCGGAGAGAAGAAGACTTCCCCTGACCTCGCCACATTCTCGTTCCATCGGATCCCGGTTATGACCGTGTCGAAGTCGTGGCGAGCGATGGCCCGTTTTAAGGCCACCGTCTTCAAGAGGTGGTTGCCCACAGGTGTCTTCAAGGAGAGAGGAACAAGGCCCCCCTCCAGCCCAGCCTTTAGTGCTTCCTCTTGGTCCTCCCCCGCTAGGTCCTCCAGCGGAACCGTCTCCCGCCCATCTTGCATCGTCGCCACGAGCCCTTCGTTGCGGGCCACTAAGACCTTGAGTCCCTCGAGGCCGACTACATCCTCCATGAAGGACCAGGTCTCCGGAAAGTGCTGGCCGTGGTCCACGAACATTAGAGGGGGGACGTCCAGGCCCTCCCTGCTGGCGACCTCGAGACATAGTGAGAGGACGAGGTTGCTGTCCTTCCCTCCCGTCCAGACCAGGACTGGCTTTCGCGGCGGCATGAGGGCCTCCTTGAGGACAACGTTAGCAATGGACTCCTTGGCCTCAAGGGGTAGCCCATCAGCACCCAAGGGCCATGATGCCTCCCTAGAGGTGCCGAGGAATCGCTCTTTTAGCTGTCGGTGTAGTCTCCCATATACGTCCTTCTCCTCTCTCATAAGATTCACCTCTTCCCGTGGATCTGCCTTAACGTCGTAGAGCTCATCTGGCCGCCGGCCTAGGTGACAAATGAGCTTCCAGCGGTCCTCGACACAAGCAAGGGCCGGATGATCGTGCTTGGCCTTAAAGGCGAGCAGGTCGTATCTGAAGTCGGGGTCACGACCTTTCAGCCGGTCCACGTAGGGGACCGTCCCCCCGTGGGCCTCGCTGAAAACGGGAGTTCGCTCCCCGAGCCTCTCCAGCCATGCCGAGAAGGCCTGCGGCTCCCCCGAGGCGATGGCCCGAAGGAGGAAGAAGAGCCAGGTGATATCTACCGGGCTATCGATGATCTGTCCGCCATTTCCCCCCGGTGGCCGGATCGCCAGGGGAACACGGATCAGCTTCTCTGACAAACCCGCAGAATGATCAACACCTCCCCTCTCTCCCAAAAGCTGCCCGTGGTCAGACACCAGTATTATAAAGCCCCTCTCCAGGAAATCCCTCGGTAGGTCCCTCAGGAGGGCACCGAGCTGGGAGTCCATGTATCTGACATTCTCCCAGTAGACCCCGTCGATGTCGTGCCGCATTGCATCTGTGATGGTCAGCCTGCCGCCCAGGACGGCAAACTTCAGCCTCTCCCATCGGCCGAAGATCCCTCGGTGTTGAATCCGTTTCTTCCAGGTTGAATAACCGCCGCGGGCATGATAGGGGCCGTGAGCCTCCATTAGGTTGATAACCAGAAACGGGGGGGAGGTGCTTTCGCCCCAGATGCGCCGCATACCTCGGGTAAGGGCGCGAGCCCCGTTATCCATTACAGGGCTTGAGAGTACGATGGCCGACAGCACCTTGGCGAGGTTGGCGGTCATCCTCCCTAATCCATTGTGACCGTTGTACCTTCCTGACAAGGAATCGGCAACGGAGTGTAGGCGTGAAGCGAAGGAGAGGAAGGGCGGTCTCCAGACGAGCTCAAAACCTCTTGTCATTCCAAAGGGTTCAGACAGCCAGGGGTTGCAGCTAATGCAGGCCGTGAAGTAGCCCTCATTCCGGAAGAACTCCGCTATCGTAGGGACGTCTCTCCGCAATCTCATGTAGGGTGGATGAGCCCTGTGCTGGCTCGGCGGGAGCCCGGTGAAGAGGGAGGCGTGGGAGGGCAAGGTCCAGTGGGAAGGCGCGTAGGCGCGGCTAAAGAGGTAGGAATGCTGGAAAAGGTCCCTCATGGTGGGCAGTCCTTCGAGGAGGTCGTGCCTGCCGAGCATGTCCGCACGCAGCGTGTCCACAACGATGAGGGCGACGGGTATTCTGGGTTGGCTGGAGTCATGCTCCTTTGATTCAACCATGCTCGCTGATGGCGGAGACATCGACTACGGTATAAGAGTTGCGTGCCAAGCTCCATCAATCGAAGGCACTCATATCAGCCGAGGGTCAAAACTACGACCGCGATACCGTAAGCTTTATCAATCACGTGTGGGTTGAAATAGAGTTGCGTACCGCCGCCGCTGACCGTGGGCCCGTAGCTCAGCTAGGTTGGACGGCCGGAGGATGGTCCCTAGAAAGAGCATCTGGCTTTTAGGCAGTGACCCGAGGAATAGTCCTGATGGGCGTTGCACTGAAACCAGGTGGTCCGGGGTTCGAATATGCGCTTCCTGTCGCGGCGCATCGAAAGTCCCCGCGGGCCCGTCGGCCAGCGGGTCGAAGGAGGTTGAGCCTTGGCCCTAAACGTCATGGAACATGAGCTAGTCCCCGAACACCACCTCCTCTCGGAGGAGGAGGCGGAAGAGGTTCTGAAGGGGTTGAAGGTGGAGAGGGACCAGCTGCCAAAGATAAAGAGGAGCGACCCCGCCATTAAGCTCTTGGAGCGGAGCCTGGAGGAGACCATTCAGGAGGGAAGGGTAGTGAGGGTGGTGCGGAAGAGCCATACGGCGGGCGTGTTTGTTGCTTATAGAGTCATCGTGGAGAGATAGGGATGCGCGAGCTTGTTGAGACTTTCTTTAAGGAACGCAGCGTCGTCAACCACCACATCGCGAGCTTCAACGACTTCCTCGCCTCGGAGGACAACCCTCACAGCAGGATGCAGCGGATTGTTGATAGCCTGAGGGCATCCCTAGACGACGAGAGAAGGGGCATCCTCAAGCTGGACGAGGATCGTACTGAGGGCCGCATCGTTGAGATACGATTCAGCCGGAAGGCGGATGAGAGGGGAAAGGCTTCGCTGGAGGCCAAGCCCACTATTCACGTGAAGCTACCGGAGGTGAAGGAGGCCAACGGAGCCTCTCACCCCCTCACACCCATGGAGGCTCGGTTGCGAAACCTCACCTACCAGGCGCCTGTCTACTTGGATTTCTCCGTCATCGAGGACGGCATCGAGAGGGAGCCGGAGCGGGTCTTCATCGGAAACCTGCCCATTATGGCTAAGTCCAAGAAGTGTCGGCTGTACAGGGAGAACCTGGAGGACGGATACGACCTGCTGGAGGAGGAGTATCATAGGAAGCTCATCCAGATGGGCGAGGACCCCTATGACCCCGGTGGATACTTCATCATCGGCGGTACCGAGAGGGTTCTAATCTCCCTAGAGGACCTGGCCCCTAACCGTGTTCTGGTAGAGTTCAGCGAGAGGTACGGTAAGCAGATGGAGGTCGCCAAGGTCTTCTCGCAGAGGGAGGGATACCGGGCCCTCACCCTGGTGGAGAAGAAGAAGGACGGCGTGCTCATGGTGACCGTCCCCACCGCCTCGGGCCAAATCCCTCTTGTGATACTATTGAAGGCCCTGGGATTGGAGAAGGATGAGGAGATTTTCAACGCCATCGCGAGCGTGGCTCAGATGGGCAACATAGTCTTTGCCAACCTGGAGGAAATCCAGAACAAGAAGCAGTTTCCTCCCACGGGGATCTTCAGCCAGGACGATGCCTTACTCTTTTTGGAGAAGAAGTTTGCCACTGGCCAGGCGAAGGAGTACCGTGTGAAAAAGGTGGACTCCATTCTGGACAGGGCCCTGCTTCCCCACCTAGGGGACACGAGGGACGACAGGATAAAGAAGGCCCTATTCCTGGGCAGGATTGCACGGACTATCCTGGAGCTCTCCCTAGGTCTACGGCGCGAGGATGACAAGGACCACTACGCCAACAAGAGACTGAAGCTTGCCGGCGACCTGATGGAGGATCTCTTTCGGGTCGCATTTGCCAACCTGATAAAGGACCTGAAGTATCAGCTGGAGAGGAGCTACGCCCGCGGAAAGGGGCTGAAGATATCTGCCGCCATCAGGCCGGATCTTCTCTCCCAGCGGCTGTTACATGCCCTCGCTACCGGCAACTGGGTGGGAGGTCGGGCAGGGGTTTCACAGCTGCTGGACCGGACATCCCACATGAGTGCTATGAGCCATCTCCGCCGAGTCACGTCCCCACTAACCAGGAGTCAGCCCCACTTCGAGGCCCGGGACCTGCATCCGACCCAGTGGGGGCGCCTGTGTCCCAACGAGACGCCGGAGGGCCAGAACTGTGGCCTCGTCAAGAACTGTGCTCTGGTGATAGACGTCTCCGAGGGCTTCGACGAGGACAGGGTGAAGCTGCTGTTGGCGGACCAGGGCACTAGGCAGGTCAAGGGGCAACAGACCCAGATGACGCGGGTCTACGTCAACGGGGACCTGGTCGGACTCCACGAGGATCCGGAGAGCCTGGTTAAGGAGGTAAGGGAGAGGCGGAGATCGGGACTGTTGAGCCATGAGGTCAACGTCCGGTTTGATAGGTCCATGAATGAGATTATTATCAACTGCGATGAGGGCAGGATGAGGAGGCCCCTCATGGTCCTGAAGGAGGGGCGCCCAGTACTCACTAGGAGGGACTTGGAGGACCTGCGCATCCACAAGCTTCGATGGTCCGATCTCATCGACAACGGAATCATCGAGTGGATCGACGCGGAAGAGGAAGAGGACAGCTACATAGCCGTCTACGCCTACGACGTCCCGCCACTTTGCGAGCACTGCCGCAACCCCCTCTCTAGGAATGATGTGGAATGGACCAACCTGGGGAGCGCCGACGATCGCATCGAACTCCAGTGCCGCTTCTGCAAGAACACGTTCCAGGTTGACAGTCTCCTCGAAGAAGCTCACACCCACATGGAGATGGACCCCCTCGTTATTCTGGGGGTAAGCGCTGGGCTCGTACCTTACGCTGAGCACAACTCCTCCCCCAGGGTCACCATGGGGGCGGGGATGATCAAGCAGTCCCTCGGATTGCCTGCCTCGAACCACCGCGTGCGACCCGATACGCGGGGTCACCTCCTCCATTACCCCCAGATCCCCATGGTCCAGACCGAGGCCATGAAGTACCTTCACTTCAACAGCAGGCCGGCGGGCCAGAACTTCGTGGTGGCCGTCATGTCCTACCATGGGTGGAACATGGAGGATGCTGTGGTCATAAACAAGGCCTCCATCGAGAGGGGCCTCGGCCGGTCGACCTTCATGAGGACCTACAAGGCGGAAGAACGGAGGTACCCTGGGGGACAGGAGGACCACTTCGAGATACCAAGTCCTGATGTCAGGGGCGCCCGAGCGGATCTGGCCTACGCTAGCCTCACGCCAGATGACGGTCTCATCAGCCCGGAGGTGATAGTGGATGGGGGAGATGTCCTCATAGGGAAGACATCCCCGCCTCGATTCCTTGAGGAAGAGACGGACTTCCTGACGCCCCAGAAGAGGAGGGAGACCAGTGTAACGGTCAGGCACGGGGAGTCAGGATGGGTCGACAGTGTCATGCTCACAGAGTCTGAGAATGGCAGCAAGCTGGCGAAGGTCAAGGTCAGGGACCTGAGGGTACCAGAACTGGGGGACAAGTTCGCCTCCCGCCACGGTCAGAAAGGCGTAATCGGCCTCATTGCCCCCCAGGAAGACCTTCCCTTCAGCCAGAACGGCATCGTCCCCGACCTGCTCATCAATCCCCATGCCATCCCATCAAGGATGACGGTGGCTCACGTCCTTGAGATGATTGGCGGGAAGGTGGCTGCCGCCGAGGGAAGAACGGCGGATGGCACGCCCTTCAGCGGTGAGACAGAGGAAGCCCTGAGGGAGGCTCTCCTGGCCAACGGGTTCAAGAGCAATGGCAAGGAGCTGCTATATGACGGGAAGACAGGCCTGATGATCCCAGCGGAGATCTTCATGGGGGTCATCTACTACCAGAAGCTCCACCACATGGTATCCGGAAAGCTTCACGTGCGGAGCCGGGGCCCGGTACAGATTCTCACACGACAGCCGACGGAGGGGCGTTCCCGGCAGGGTGGCCTGAGGTTCGGAGAGATGGAGAGGGACTGTCTCATAGGACACGGGGCGGCCATGGTGATCAAGGACCGCCTCCTGGACGAGTCTGATGGCATCCTCCTGTACGTGTGCGGCGGCCCTGACTGTGGTCACTTTGCCATGAAGGACCGGAAGGGAAACTTGCGCTGCACTGTGTGCGGGAACAACTCCAACATATATCCCGTCCAGACCTCGTACGCCTTCAAGCTGCTCGTGGACGAGTTGCTCTCCCTTGGGGTCGCAATGAGGCTTCAGCTGGAGGACCTAAGATGATGTCCATGAGAGGCGTCTCCAAGAGGATCAAGGCGATCAAGTTCGCTCTCCTGAGTCCCGACGAGATACGCCAGATGAGTGGCACCAAGGTCATCACAGCGGATACCTACGATGACGACGGCTTCCCCATAGACATGGGCCTCATGGACCTTCACCTCGGCGTAATCGAACCAGGACTACGCTGCAAGACCTGCGGAGGAAGGGTGGACGACTGTCCAGGGCACTTCGGTCACATAGACCTGGCTATGCCCGTGATCCACGTCGGCTTTGTGAAGGAGATTAAGACCCTTCTACAGGCCACTTGCCGGGGGTGTGGCCACTTGCTCCTAACTAGGGAGGAGGCGAACCGCTACCTGGAGGAAGCCAGAAGGGCGGACGAGCTGAGCTCCGCTAGCGAGGCCATGGAGGCCACGGAGCTCATGAAGCTCACCGCCAAGGATGCCATCAAGAGGCAGATTTGCCCCCACTGTGAGGAGGAGCAGATGAAGATCACCCTGGACAAGCCAACGGCCTTTCGGGAGGACGGCCATAAGCTGACGCCCAAGGAGGTCAGGGAGAGGTTGGAGAGAATACCGGACGAGGACCTCCGCCCACTAGGCATCAACCCGGAGGTAGCGCGGCCTGAGTGGATGGTCCTCACCGCCCTGCCCGTGCCGCCGGTTACCGTCCGACCTTCCATTACCCTGGAGTCCGGCGACAGGTCCGAGGACGACCTGACCCACAAGCTAGTGGACGTCCTGCGGATCAATCAGAGACTCAGGGAGAACAGGGATGCGGGAGCCCCCCAGCTCATCGTGGAGGACCTATGGGAGCTCCTACAGTACCACGTGACCACGTACTTCGACAACCAGACTAGTGGGATCCCACCTGCGAGGCACCGATCCGGGAGGCCCCTCAAGACCCTTGTTCAGCGGCTCAAGGGCAAGGAGGGCCGCTTCCGATCCAACCTCAGTGGGAAGAGGGTCAACTTCTCTGCCAGGACCGTCATCTCCCCTGACCCACTCATTAGCATAAACGAGGTAGGCCTCCCCGTGCAAGCAGCGCGGGAACTCACCGTGCCCGTCCATGTCCAGGACTACAACATTGACATTGTGAAGGAATGGGTCATGCGCGGGCCGGAGCCTGTTGGTGAGAACGGCGAGTACATGCCCGGGGTCAACTACGTCATCCGACCCGACGGCCGGCGAATCCGTGTGACGGAGAAGAACGCGGAGACCGTGGCCCTTGCTGTGGAGCTGGGTTTCGTCGTCGAGAGGCAGCTCGTGGATGGGGACATCGTCCTATTCAATCGGCAGCCTTCCCTACACAGGATGAGCATGCTCGCCCACGAGGTCCGGGTGATGGACGGTAAGACTTTCCGCCTGAACCTGGCAGTCTGCCCGCCCTACAACGCGGACTTCGATGGCGATGAGATGAACCTCCACGTCCTGCAGAGCGAGGAGGCCAGAGCCGAGGCAAAAGTTTTGATGAAAGTGCAGGAGCACATCCTCTCACCGCGGTTCGGGGGCCCTGTGATTGGGGCTATCCACGATCACATCACCGGCGCCTTCCTCATGACCTTCGGTCAGTCGAGGTTTAACAGGGAAGAGACGGCATACCTGCTCTCCCTCCTCGGTGAGCGGCCGCTGCCCAAGTCAGACCTGAAGGTGGGTGGCGAGCCCTACTGGAGCGGGAAGCTTCTGTTCAGCCAAATCCTCCCCAAGGACCTGACCACGACCTTCAGGGCTTCCATAGGCGGCCGAGGTGAGGAAGAGGCTGAGGCAACCGTTAGGATCACCAACGGAAAAATCGTCTCAGGGGTGGTGGACGAGAAGGCCATCGGGGCCTTCAAAGGGAGAATAGTGGAGAAAATCGCCAGGGACTACGGTCCTGAGGTGGCAAGACAATTCATCGATGACACAACCCGCCTCGCTGTTGGCACCATTACGTTGAGGGGCTTCACAACAGGGATCGATGATGAGGACATCCCGGATGAGGCGAAGAGGGAGATCGCAGAGGTCCTAGACCGAGCCATGGGCGATGTTACGGGCTTGGTTCAGGCGTACAAGGCCGGAGAGCTTGAGCAGATGCCGGGAAGGTCCCTGGAAGAGACCCTCGAAGTCGAGGCCATGAAGAAACTCGGCAAGGCCAGGGACGAGGCCGGGCAGATCGCGTCGAAGCATCTTGGCCTTGAGAACAGCGCTGTCATCATGGCAAGGAGCGGGGCCCGGGGGTCGATGCTCAACCTCAGCCAGATGGCAGGATGCATCGGACAGCAGGCCGTTCGGGGTGAGAGGCTCTCCCGAGGATACTGGAGGAGAACCCTGCCTCACTTCCTCCCGGAGGACCTAGGCGCGAAGGCAAAGGGTTTCGTTACCTCCTCCTACAAGAGCGGCCTCCGGCCGACGGAGTACTTCTTCCACAGCATGGGAGGTCGAGAGGGCCTCGTGGACACAGCCGTGCGCACCTCCCGGTCCGGATACATGCAGAGGCGTCTCATAAACGCCCTAGAGGACCTGAAGGTCATGGAGGATCGGACTGTCAGAAACACTGCTCAGACCATCATCCAGTTTCAGTTTGGAGAGGATGGCGTGGACCCGATGCGAAGCGTCAACGGCGACGCGGTGGACATAGACGATGTCATCATCGAGGTGCTGGGGCAGGAGGTGGCGTCATCGGTTCAATTCCCAGAGAGGGAGATACCCGGATATGGCACGCAGGAGAAGGATTTCTTCGTAGAGATGGAGGAGGATTCCGAGGCTCTCGGCGAAGAGGAGGGAGGGGACTAGAGCATGGCCAGAAAGGACACAATCGACGCCCTACGCCGCAGAGGCGTGGGCGCTAGGGTTGCCGCCGACCTGGCGGAAGCGGGCTACACGGTGACCTCCCTGAAGAAGGCGACTGTTGAGGATCTATCCAAGCACATACGCGAGGAGTACGCAGTATCCACCCTCAAGAAGCTGGGGGTCAAGGTTGAGAAGAAGGCTAAGAAGGCGAAGCCAGGGAAGAAGAAGGCTCCGGCGAAGAAGAAGACCACCCCGAAGAAGCCTGAGAGACCGCGTCCCGTGGTACCCTCCAAGGTGCCACCCCCCACTCCCTGGGAGAAGAGGGTCCTGAAGATACTTGAAGAGAAGGGTCTGAACCTCCCCAGTTCAATCGTCGGCAAGGTCGCCTCCCGGGCGAGTGTGCTGAGGATGAAGAAGGAGGACCTGTCGAAGATCGTTGAGAAGATCTGTGAGCGCTACGAGTCGCATCTGGTCGACCCCAACGAGTCATGTGGCATCGTGTCCGCCCAATCCATTGGCGAGCCCGGTACCCAGATGACTATGAGGACCTTCCACTACGCTGGCGTGGCTGAGATGAACGTGACCCTGGGCCTTCCGAGGCTCATAGAGATTGTCGATGCGAGGAGGGTGCCCTCTACGCCCTTCATGGAGATTAGCCTGAAGGATGCGGGAAATGATCTGGAACGGGTGAGGAGCTTCGCCCAGGAGATCGAGATGACCCACCTGGAGGACTTGGCGGACATAGAGACGGACATTCTGAATGGCCGCATAGTTGTCTACCCCAACGAGGCCCGCATGAGGAGTAGGGGAGTGACCAGCAAGGACCTAGACAAGGCCTTGAAGCGGCTTACGAAGACCACAGTCGCTCGGGAAATAGACGGCCAGGAAGTCAAGGTCGAAGGCTACGTCATGGAGTCGGACCAGCCTTCGTACAAGAGGCTACAGCGCCTCTTAGAGCTGGTGAAAGGCCAGAAGATCAAGGGAGTGGACGGAATCCAGAGAGCCATTATCCGCCGTCGCGGCGAAGGCTACGTTGTGTACACGGAGGGATCCAACCTTGCAGCTGTGCTCCAACTGCCCGACGTCGATGCCACGAGGACAAGCTCCAACAACATCACGGAGATCCACGAAGTTCTGGGGATAGAGGCTGCCCGGAATGCCATCGTTAAGGAGGCTTCGGAGACCCTGGCGGAGCAGGGCCTCAATGTGGACATCAGACATATCATGCTGGTGGCCGACATGATGACCAACGATGGGGATGTGAAGGCCATCGGTCGCCACGGCATTTCCGGCCGCAAGTCCAGTGTGCTGGCCAGGGCGGCCTTTGAGATTACGTCCCACCACCTCCTGAAGGCCGCCGTGACAGGGGAGGTGGACTATCTCGACGGAGTGGCTGAAAACGTGATAGTGGGACAGCCCGTCACCCTCGGAACGGGGGCCGTGAACCTGGTCTTCAGTCCACCTAAACCCCAAGGAAAGTGATGCGGTGCAGGAGATTGCCGGCCCCCTGAGGCTCGCCATCGAGTCGGGCCGAGTCGTCTTAGGCACCAACCAATGCCGAAAGGCCCTCAGGGAGAAGGGGGCTAAGCTGGTTATCATATCCAACAACTGTCTCGATGAGTATTTTAGTTCCCAGAAGGAGGCCCCCGTTAGGCAGTTTCCTGGCAACAACGTGGAGCTGGGAGCAGCCTGTGGGAAGCCCTTCGCCGTCTCCGTGGTGGCAGTCTTGGATCCCGGCAAGTCCAGCATACTGAACCCCTAGGTGGCCGAATTGGTCTCGATAACCCTGACAGAGGAAACCCTTAGACAGATGTCCTTCTTCACCGACCTCACGGGGGTGGCCGCCATCGACTGTGTGGACTCGGAGGACAAGGTGACCCTGGTAGTCAGGGAAGGTCAGATTGGAAAGGCCATTGGGAAGGGAGGCCACAACATCAATCGTCTGAAGCGCATCTTCCGCAAGGACGTTCAGGTGGTCGAGTACAACAAGGATCCCGTTATCTTCATCAGAAACGTCTTCAGGAATTTCGGCGTGAGAGAGGTGGATCTCCAGGAGAGGGGAGACAAGCTCCGCGCGGTTGTATCCGTGGACCCTGCCAAAAAGGGCAGGGCCATTGGCCGCGAGGGAAAGAACCTCAGGCTCGCCAGGGACCTCATCAACAGGCATCACGACGTAGAGAGCGTTGTGATTGCTTAGGAGATGCATCGGGCGGCTGGAGGCGTTGAAATGTCAGCGACAGCTCGCGGCGGCCATGGGTATAGAGTGTCAGAATGAAGCCCTCCCAGGTGATGCAAGCCCTGGCCGAGGTCGGAGTCACTCCCTCCAAGAAACTGGGTCAGCACTTCCTCCTCCTGGAGGACGTTGCGAACCGCATGGTGGAGCAGGCAGAGGTACAGGAGGGAGATACCGTGCTGGAGGTCGGTCCCGGGCTGGGCATCCTCACTCAGGTGTTGCTGAAGAGGGCCGGTACTGTCGTCGCCGTCGAGAAGGACTCGCGCCTCTGCGGATACCTGCGTCGACGATTCCCCGATCTAGTTCTGCTCGAGGGGGATGTGCTCCAGGTGGACCTGCCCCCCTTTGACAAGGCGGTAAGCAACCTGCCCTACGAGATTTCCTCCCCTTTCACCTTCAAGCTGCTGGAGACGCCTTTCAAGAGAGCCGTCGTGACCTATCAGAGGGAGTTTGCGGATAGAATGGTGGCCAGCCCTGGCACGGCGGCGTATTCTCGCCTCTCCGTAAAAGTTCACTATCGGTGCGCGGCCCAGATCCTGGAGAGGATTCCCCGGTCCGCCTTCTGGCCCAGTCCCGATGTCGATTCGACCATCGTCCAACTCGACTCAAGGCTCCCCCCGTTCGAAGTGGATGAAATGAAGTTTCATCAGGTGGTAGATGCCCTCTTCGCCCACAGGAGGAAGAAGGCTGTCAACTCCCTAATCTACCGCTGGCGAGACTTCGCCGCCACCAAGAGGCAACTTAGGGAGGTCCTTGCCAGGACACCCTTTGCCTCGATGAGGCCGCAGGAAATGAGCCCTGAGGACATGGCTTCACTGACTAACCTCTTAGCCGCTCCGAAAGGTTAATGGTCGACTGTCCAGTTGAGAGGGCTCCAGGGCTGTAGATGGGTCGAAGGAAGACCGTCAGCGAGCTCGAGCAGGCTGAGTTACGATACAGAAACCTTCTGGAGAAGCGGGATAGGCATAACGCTGACGCCCGTGCCGTTCGGGAGGAGAGAGATCTTCTGAACCGCAAGAAGAAGGAGCTCCTCCGGGAAATCGCCGGTCTCCGGAAGAAGCGCTCTCGCTTGCTGAAGGAGGTAAGGGAGCACAAAGAGACCCGGAACGCCCTCCAAGGGCGGGCTAGGGAGCTTATTCAGGTCAAACGGCAGCTGAGGGTGGAGCTCAAGGGAGGCGTGGAGGGAGAGCTGACGAGACGGCGCGAGAGAATCAGGGAGATGGAGTCACGGCAGCAGACAGCCGCTCTCACCTTGGAACAGGAGGAGAGGCTGCTGGCTGAGCTACGGCGGGCTCACGATGATGTGGCTCACCTGGAGGCCGTTGAGAAGGAGCACCGGGATGTCCTGAGGCAGGTGGGGGAGATCGACTCGGCCATCGACGACCTATTCCAACGTGCGGAGGGGGAACACCAGCTCGTTTTGCAGGGGTCTGAAGAAGCCGAGAAAAGAAGGGCCGAGGTGGAGGAGAGAGAGGACGGCCTTTCATTGTTGATAGCGGAGGCCGATCGGATTCACGATGTCTACCTCTCCATCCGGAAGAAGGCCGATCACTACCACCAGAGGGCCATGGAGATGAGGGAAAAGCTCGTCGCCATCAAACATTCTCGACGAGAGGAGTATGAGGATGCCCTTAAGATCATTCGTGAGCGAAAGGAGAAGGTGAAGAAGGCCCTGGAGGATGAGGAGGCGGTGGAGGAGGCGCTGGATAAGGCCCTGTCGACCCTCCGGAAGGGAGGCAGGCTGGAGCTCTAAGGATGAAAGCCATAGTCCTCGCCGGTGGCTTCGGAACCCGTCTTAAGCCCCTGACGGAGAGGATGCCCAAGCCCCTCCTGCCCGTGGCCGGTCGCCCCTGCATCGACTTTGTTCTACGCTCCTTGGTGTCTGCCCGCTTCAAAGAGATCATCGTGGCCACCAGCTACATGTCGGACCGGGTCATGAAGAGGATCGGAGATGGCTTGGAGTACGACGCCTCGATTCTCTACTCCTTCGAAGCAACTCCTGCTGGAACGGCGGGGGCGGTCAAGAGGGTCGCTGACTTCATCGAGGACACCTTCGTGGTGGCGAGCGGCGACGTCCTGGCCGACGTCGACGTCCGGCAGCTTTACGAACTCCACAAAGAGAAGGGGGCTGTCGCCACCATGGCCCTAACCAGGGTGGAAGACCCCACCCAGTTCGGCATCGTCAGCCTGGATGACGATCTCCGGGTGGCTCGCTTCCAGGAGAAGCCCCACGCCGACGAGATTTTTTCGGACCTGGTGAACGCCGGGATTTACGTCCTGGAACCTCAGGTTTTGGACACCATCCCAGCGGCGGAGATGTTTGACTTCTCAAAGGACGTCTTCCCGCTCCTCCTAGATAGTGGGAGGCCGGTGTACGGCATGGAAGTGAAGGGACTCTGGATGGACATTGGTCGACCGAGGGACCTGTGGCGAGCGAGCATGGAGGTGGTTAAGAGGTCGGGGAGGGAGGTCACCTTGGAGGG
>JABAOH010015526.1_pt2 | contig 23655 bp, 22 predicted proteins | sample 7062181 | NCBI WGS metagenome assembly JABAOH01 (sample SAMN14538630, study PRJNA623070) | marine sediment metagenome | biome: marine biome [ENVO:00000428]; feature: marine pelagic biome [ENVO:01000023]; material: deep marine sediment [ENVO:00002113]; isolation source: pool of 5 deep marine... | reverse complement strand
ACCGTCGATACGAGTGACATCATCGGGGTATGTATGGTTGAGTCAGTTCACGGTACTCCCCCTTTCATCCATGAGAATCCTCCAGATTGGGTGACGTTTAAGGTTGTTCAGCCGATCAAAGGATGCAACAGGGGGCAGATTCTAAGCGTTTTCGAATGGATGAGTGCAAAAAAACCCATGGGCCATATGCCGTTGGTCGCTGACCGGATGATTCCCCCAAGCGAGGACGAGATAGAAAGGTGGGAAAGAACTCCTGTAGTTGTTCCGGAAAAGGATGTTCTGATCCTCTTATTTTTGATTCGTGGCGATGGGGATACCTTACGACAATACGTGAACGGGTGGGGACTCCCCGTGTTTGTGGAAAACGCGTCCGAAGAAAAGATCAGGCTCGTCAACGGCCTAGCCTCGCTAAGGCTGCAACTGCGCCCAACTGAGTTGGCTTACCGAAAGGGTGCTCCTGTGCTTGTGCATGGGACCCTGGAGAACTTCTCGGAAGAGGAACAAACCCTGGATCCGAAACATATCGAGCTTAAAAAACTCTGGGCTCCCGGCACCCACCCCAAACTGATGGATCTTACTTGTATGGAGGTTGGGGAGAGAGCGCCTCCCATAAGGGTAAAAGGGCGAGCAACCGAGGAGTTCGACTGGAACCTGTGTGACCTTCTTCCGATGGACTGCTCAGTTCCCGGCCACTACGAAATACGGCTTCAGATACCGGCTAAGTGTAGTCGACCTCTGGGGGAAATGCGTTTTCAATTGTGGATAGTGGACGGAATGACGTTTGAGCAAGCGGCGTACTGGTCCGCCCTGGTATTCGCGGGAAGGGTGAAGGAAGTGCGCCCTCAGCCGGACGGCACCATCGAGGTAGAGTTCAGGGACCTCGAGTATTTGACCGTGCGCATGTTTNNCTGGCCTCAGCATCGACTAGAATTGCCCACGGAGGGCGATTCACTGATCGTCTGTGTGGATGTTTTGAACCCCAATACCGGGCTTCCGGAGATCATCTATGTGGCAGAGAGAACCGATGAGCGTAAGAGTATGGTGGAGGCCGTGCGCAAAAGTACATTCCCTCCAAGTTTGACAGAGGAAGATCGGAAGAAGATATGGGAAGATACGTGGAAGAAAATACACGAAAGTGGAAAGAATAGGAAGGAGAGACGATGAATCCATCTGATAAGCAGAAGATAGTCGAAATCATGAAAAAGGCCAGCAGCTTTGCGTTTCTGGCAACCTGCGATAGCGGGCAGCCAAGAGTGCGGCCCGTGTCCCCCATGGTCGAAGACGACATGTCCGTCTGGGTTGCTACTTCTGGCAAGTCCAGGAAGGTGCAACAAATAAAGAAAAACCCCAAANNTGCCACCATAATCGGAGAAGCTGAGATAGTCGAAGACATGGAGCAGAAAAAGAGGGTCTGGGGGCTGGCCTCTTATGATCCCACACAATTCTGGCCTGACGGCCCGGAATCGAAAGACTACTGCGTGTTGAAGATCAACGTCAAGCAGATTGAATGGTGGGAAGATTGGGAAACCGGAATGAAGACCTATGAGCCTTAGGAGGTTTCGCCTAAACAGGATAAATTTCGTAGTAATTAGATAAGCGAACGATCGTCGATCACGCTGTATTTGTCTGAAAGCCCAGGAGGTGAATGTGGCGGCTGAGAAGAAAAAACCAGGAAAGGAAAACGAATTGAGAGTGGGGGTGTTCGTCTGCGAATGCGGGTTGAACATCGCCGGATCGCTGGACTGCGAGGCAGTGCGTAAATATGCGGAGACGCTCCCGGATGTGGAGGTGGCGGTTCTGAATAAGTATACCTGCGCCGACCCCGGACAGAACGAGATCAAAAGGTATATCAAGGAGAACAATCTGAACCGGGTGGTGGTGGCGTCCTGTTCTCCGCGCATGCATGAGCCGACCTTCAGGGCCTGCATATCCGATGCAGGAGTCAACCCCTATCTCTTGGAGATGGTCAATCTCAGAGAGCACTGCAGCTGGGTACACATCAACAACTGGGATGCAGCCACAGATAAGGCCAAGGATATGGTGAAGATCGGAGTGGCAAGGGCGAGGCTTTTGCAGCCGCAGATTGAAAAATCAGTGCCTGTAACGAGGGCTGCTCTGGTCATCGGCGGCGGCGTGGCGGGCATCCAGGCGTCCCTGGATTTGGCAGACTCCGGCATACCGGTCTACCTGGTGGAAAAGGAGCCATCCATCGGCGGCATAATGGCGGGCTTGGATAAGACCTACCCCACCATGGACTGCTCCATATGAATTCTGGGACCGAAGATGATGGATGTCGGTCGACATCCCAACATCACGCTTCTGACCTACAGCGAGGTAGAAGAGGTTTCAGGCTATGTGGGTAACTTTAAGGTGAAGGTTCGGAAGAAAGCCCGCTATGTGGACGAGAAAGAATGCAATGCCTGCGGAGAGTGCGTCAAAGTCTGTCCGGTTGCCGTTCCGGACGAGTTCCAGCAAGGGTTCTCTTCCCGAAAGGCGATTTATCTCCAGCTTCCTCAAGCGGTTCCGTCTTCATATATAATTGATATGGAAGCTTGTCTGGGAAACAACCCCATCGCCTGCGGAAAGTGTCTGGAGGTTTGCGAGAAGAAATGTATCGACTACGATATGAAAGATGAGATTGTAGAGCTGGACGTAGGAGCGATCATCGTTGCCACAGGAATGGATGTCTACGATCCCACCGAGTTGGACGAATTCGGCTACCGCAGCTTCGAGAACGTTATCACCTCCATGGAATTCGAGCGTTTAATCTGCGCGGGCGGTCCTACTCAGGGACATTTCATTCGTCCCACCGATCACAAGACGCCCAAAACCGTTGGGTTCATACAATGTGTGGGCTCCAGGTCGCAGAAAAGAGGGAATCCCTACTGCAGTAATATCTGCTGCATGAACACAATTAAGGACACCGTGCTGTTGAAAGATCATTATCCCGACATCCAGGCCGAGGTCTTCTACATGGATATCCGGGCGTTCGGGAAGGCCTTCGAGGACCTGTATAGAAGAAGCAAGGAGGAGGGTGTCAAATACATCAGAGGCATACCCGGAGAGGTAGTGGAGGATCCAAAGACTAAGAATTTGACTCTGAGTGTGGAGAATACCACCACCGGTGAGGTAGAGCAGCACGAGCTGGAGATGCTGGTTCTATCTATTGGCGTTCTGCCCCGGCAGGACGGAAGCAGCGTCCAGCAGCTTCTGACTCTCTCCCGGACGCCGGACGGGTTCTTCATGGAATCGCACCCCAAACTCAAACCGGTGGATGCTCCCACCAAAGGGGTCTTCTTCGCCGGCTGCGCGGAGTTTCCAAAAGACGTCAAGGATAGCGTCACTCAAGCCAGTGCGGCCGCAGCGAGAGGAGAGATTATCCTGAATGCGGACCGAATCAAGGTGGAGGCGATAACCTCCATGGTGGACAAGGACATGTGCACTGCCTGCGAGATCTGCTACCGGGCCTGCCCGTATAAGTGCATAGAGGTGGATCGCGAGAAAAAGGTACCAGCGGAGATTATCGAGGCGGCCTGCGCCGGGTGCGGCACTTGCGGTGCAGAATGTCCCTTCGGTGCGGTGACCATGCGCCACTTCACCAATGAGCAGATTCTGGCTCAAGTGGAAGCCATCCTGGATGAAAACCCGGAGGATAAGACGGTCGTCTTCGCCTGCAACTGGTGCTCCTACGCCGGGGGAGACATGGCTGGAATATCACGGTTGCAGTATCCCCCCAATCAGAGGATCATCAAAACTATGTGCTCCGGCAGGGTGGATGAGGAATTCGTGCTTTATGCCTTCAAGCTGGGGGCACCGATGGTCTTAGTCTCAGGATGCCATTTCGCCGACTGCCACTATATCGATGCCAACCGCTGGACCCAGAAGCGGGTGGAGAAGCTCTGGGATAAGTTAGAGAAGATGGGCGTCAGGCCGGAGAGGCTTCAGTTGGAGTGGATCAGCGCCGCGGAGGGACAGAAATTCGCCAAGGTGATGAAAGAGGTCGAGGAGATGAGGAGAAAGGTCACCAAAGAGGAGATGGAATTCACCAAGAAGGCGCTGAAAGACCTGAAGTTCAAACGCGAAAAGAGAATCGCCAAGCTGGAAGCCGACAGGGCCAAGGCGGAGAAAGCAGCAGCGGCCTAAATGAGAAATTAAAAATTCAAAAAGCAAAAAGAAAAATTACAATTTAAAATTCAAAATTGTCTCGTGGTTCCGGTTTTCTAATTTTGAACTTTGAATTGCAATTTTGACTTTTGCATTTTACATTTTGAATTGGAGACGTTATGGCGGAGGAAGCAACTTTCAAATGTTTAAGATGCGGGCACGAGTTCAAGATGCCCTTTGACCCCAAAGGGCCTATGGTGGAACGTGCCTGCCCCAAGTGCCTTTCCAACAGCGTGAGGAGAATGAAGGAGGAGAAGAAGAAGTAGGTTCTACGTTCAACGGACAGGTTCAATCCTGTAGTCACCTTGTCAGATATTTGAGCCTTTGGCTTTAACAGTCGAAGGCTTTTTGCTGTCTGGTCTGGGTGCCCCACGGTCTGGTGTGGGCGAGCTGGCGATCACTTAGAACTCACCCCTAAGTCCCCCTATCTTGAGAGGCTGTGTCATTATGATGTTTTGAAGTTGTAGCCGCAATCTTCAGATTGCGCAAGTTGTTGGTTTTCTGTGCCTATCGGTCCCCGGACCCGACAGGGAACGCTGAGTGTCCCGCCAGGTTAGCGCCCTGGCGGGCACAGGATGGCCTGAAGTCAAAGGAAGAAAAGCTCTTGACTTTTCCCAGCCATTAGTGTAAGATAGAAGAAGATTGAGAAACATATAGAGTAGAGGATGGGCGTTCCTGCGGGTTCCGGGTGACACCCCGCAGGCGGCTGCGTGCCGCGTCGGTTCCGAACCGCGACTGACCATTAGTCCTACGTCGCTGTGCCATCCTCAAAAACCGTTAGAACGAAAATTGGAGGTAAGAAGATGATTCGGAGACCAGCAAGGCAATGGCGGCGGCAATGCCGCTTTCCGGCGACAGCGGCCACCGGGACACTTATCTCTGTCTTGCTCGCGGTACTTCTGCTGCTGGGGCCAAGTTGCGGCCCGGCATACCGGAAGATCGATTTCAAGGAAGTCGAATGGGAGGACATCCACATCAGCGAGACTCCTGATCAGGAGGAGCATCCGGGGGCCAGTGCCGTTTACCTTTTGGACGAGGGGGAGTTTTCGGCCCGGAACAACTTCATCCTTAGCCGGCACGTGATAATCAAGATTCTGGATGAAGCTGGGCTGAGCTATGCAAACGTGGAGATCCCCTTCCACTCAGAAAGCGAGGTACACAAGATAAGGGGCCGAACCGTTCGAAAGGACGGAAGCGTGGTTATGCTCAAGCCGGAGGATGTTCATGAGAAGTCGATCTATCCGGACTACGTCCTCTACGCGGATTCCAAGGCTAAGGTCTTCGCTTTGCCCGGAGCAGAAGTGGGATCTGTGATCGAGTATTCGTATTCCGTCGTGTACAAGGGACCGTTCCCCTCAGCCTGGGATTTCCAGAGAGAGGAACCGGTTCTGCTCTCGCGTTTCACCCTGGATGTCCCGGAGTTTGCACGCTACGACTACCTGCTATCTCAGAGAAAAGGTATAGAGGTGGCGAAATCGGTATCCCATCCAGTGGGACGAGTCAGAGCGGTATTCACCCTTAAGGACGCACCACCCATAACGCCCGAGCCGTTAATGCCAGCACCGTCTGAGGTGACGACAAGGGTTTACTTCTCGCTTACCGCCCTGTCGACATTTGGACTCACCGTTCCCATAGAGGGGGACTCTTGGGAAATCCTGGGCCAGAGCTATTATCAGGCGACCGAGGACAAGGTAAAAGCCAGTAAGGCTATTTCCAAAAAGCTGGAGGAGATCACGCGCGACTGCGCTGGCGAATTGGACAAGATCGCAAGAGTATACGATTTCGTACAGTCTCAGATCCGCTATGTGGCCATTGAAATAAAGGAGGGCAGGGTCATCCCTCACCACCCCTCGGAGGTCTTCTCCAACAAGTACGGTGACTGTAAGGACAAGGCCTTTTTGCTGATAACCATGCTGAAGGAGGCGGGCATAGATGCCTATCCCGTTCTGGCTCGAACCAGCAATACCGGAGAGGTAATCGACAACTTCATATCCAGGCAGCAGTTCAACCATGCAGTGGCGGCGGTTCCGGCCCGGTACTTCAGCGACATGGAGGGGCTTGAGCAGATTCTGGTCAGGGGTGAGAAAGATTATACCGTGGAGGACGACTGCGTCTTGCTGGATGCCACTTCCATGGCAATCCCCTTCGGCCAGATCCCCTGGTACCTGGAGGACACCAAGGCGCTTCTGGTTAGGGACGAAGTCAGCAGGTTGATCTCCATTCCACATTCATCCCCAAACTCAAACTCCACCCATCGAGAATGTGAGGCGGAGATTTTGGACGATGGTTCCGTGCTGTGCTCCGTGAAGTGCACCAGAAGCGGTCAGGCGGCCAGCAGCATCCGCTCCTTGCTACAGTCGATGACTAAGATGCAACAGGAGGAATGGTTTCAGTACAACCTCTCCGGCAGGTGTCCCGGTGCGGTTCTCAAGGCACACTCCATATCGCACCTGTGTGAGTTAGATCAGCCTTTGATTCTTAACTATGAGTTCACCGTACCCCAATACGTGCAGCGCATAGACACGCTTTTCGTCTTCAGCCCAGGTATTTTGCGAAACCCCATGTACGATCAACTGACTCGTGAAAAACGAGAGCACAGCATCTTCTTCGACTTCCCCGGCATCTTGATCGAGGTAATTAAAGTCAAGATACCAGCCGGCTTCAGAATCAACACCCTGCCCGAGGAGGTGTCCGAGTCGTCTGGCTTTGCGGACTATTCATTCTCATGCTTCAGTGATGGCGAGAGGGTGATTCTGAACAGGCAGATAGCTATTAAACGAGCTCGCATCGGGTTGCAGGAGTACGAGGAAGCCAAAGCCTTCTTCAGCTCCGTGGTCACCTCTCAAAGGAGGCACGTGACGCTCACTCGAGAAGGCTCATGATCCCGGGTGCCCGCAGTTCTGCTGCGGGCAAGCCCTGAACCGTATGGTTCAGGGCAAGATGACCTGTTACTCAACCGACTATCTCACAGTGAAGCTGTAAGCCACCCGCCGAGTTACAAACCGGGTCCGTGACCCAAAAACATTATGAAAAAGCCATACAACCATAGCTGGCCACATTGAGAGAAATTGAATCATGAATGACGATCACAAATATCTATCTCTTTTTGAAGTCACCAAAGCATATAAAGAAACAATCGCCGTTGATAAGATTTCTTTTGATGTGATGGAAGGGGAAGTCTTTGGATACATCGGGCCCAATGGTGCCGGCAAGACGACAACGATAAAGATACTAGTCGGATTAATAAAGGATTTTCACGGTGCTTATAAAATCAGAAACAACTCCCCTGATCAATTATACAAAGAATTGGGATATTTACCTCAAGGTGTATCTTTTCAAGAATGGCGAACCGTTGATAACGTGCTCAACACACTCGGGAGGATTTCAGGATTAGAGGATTCTTGGTTAGAACAGCAAATCGAGAGCATTCTGGTGTTGTTGGATTTGAATGAAGTTCGTTACCGCAAGGTCTCTAAACTTTCGGGCGGTATGATTCAGAAACTGGGATTGGCACAGGCATTACTAAATAAACCCAAGTTCTTGGTTCTTGATGAACCGCTTTCAGGATTGGACCCGACGAGTCGCCATGAAGTGAAGCAAGCCATAAAGAGACTAAGAGATGAAGGAACAACAATATTCTTTTCCTCACACATTCTAAGCGACGTTCAGGATGTCGCAGATAGAACAGCCATCATCGACAAGGGTCGTATTCTTAAGATCGATAAAACGACCGATTTAACCACAGATTTGGTTCAGAGTTATGTTTACGAAATAGAATCGTTCGATGATTTCCAGGATGTCTCATTATTCAAAGCCTATGACCAAATTCATCATATCGAGCATCCAACCTCAAAGAAAATCAGAATTCACATAAGGAAAGATTGCGATCTGAAATCATTGACTACTGAGGTATTGAAGGAATTAATGCATCATAATTATCCGATTCGGAATTTTACCAGAATAATCCCGAATTTGGATGACGTTTATCTTAAATATGTTAGAAAGAGCAAATCGCCATGACTCTGAGATTATTGTACACCGATGAAATGCGTGGTTTTTACAAATCGAATGTTATGATCGTTCTGTGGATTGGTTTACCACTGTTGGCAATCGTTTCATATATCTTCCTCCCAGATATCGGTGATGAGACTTCCATAACCTACGTTACCTCCAGTATCATTTCCAGCATCGGCGGATGGTTGGCAGCAATGATGCTGGCTATTCATATCATTCATGAGAAAAGCCATCATGTGTATGAACTGTTCTTGATCAGACCTGTGAGAAGGAGCCACATTATACTTTCCAAGTACTTTGCCGTCCTATCCTGCGTCGCATTAGCATGCTTATTGGCTTTGATCGTGGGTTTCATTACCGACTATTTCATCTTGGATAGATTCTCGAATATACTGTTTATAGATACATTACGATCCTTTGTAATTGGTCTTGCAATCATAGCAATCGAATGTGCGGCTGGTGCCTTTGTGGGTGTGCTTGTTTCTTCTGTTTTAGTGGGTGTCATTCTGGTGGTAATTACTCACAACATTGCATCGCTCACAATTATCGTTCCCATAATGACAAAAGCCAATAACGTCCATTTACTTTCGATTTCATCTGGAATCATATTAAGCGCTGTTTTTCTGTTTATGGCTATCCAAATATTTAGAAGAAAAGAATTATAAGAAAGGCGGCTGGCAATAGGCTGGAGCTGACCAGAACCAGCATGATTTCATCAGAGTTCGACGGCAAAATGCAAAGTTCTTATGTTGAATCAGTTTCGGTGTAAGCGGTGTTGGCAACTCAGCAATACCGTTAGGCTCATCCGACCACGTGCGGAGCCGAGGGTACCCCACCCACCTGCGGTGGTCGGGCGCAGGCAAGCCCTGAACCGCATGGGTCGGGGCAAGCTGGCTACTACTTGGAACTCACCGCCTTAATCCCCCTCTCTCATCGTGAGACTGTGTCATAATCGGGTGTTGAAACTGTAGCCGCAATCTTTGGATTGCGTCAGTTGTTGGTTTTCGATATTCCAATCTCGCAGACTACGCGCCATAGGCGCGTCCCCCGCCTCTGGCGGGGGAAAGTCTGCGCCTACAAAAATCTACATTCTGACACGCCCTCCAAGAGAACTGGCATGGGGCTGAGCCTAAAACGTCTGATAGCGTCAGGGGCATGGAACTCCTGGCCTGGAACCTGAGCCTACCGCAATAGAAGGAGAAAGGTCCCTTCAAAAGTGCTTGACAGGGCTGCACGAGTTCTTACATTTACAATATAAACAGCATGGATTTTCTGAAAGATCGAGTTACGGGCAACAGAGCCCGGGCTGTCCAGTTCGAGGTGCCCCACAGCTTTGCTGGGGGCAAGCTGGCCTGATTGCTCCGGCCAACTCTGCCACAGCACAGCGGTGGGTCACTCGACCCGCGAGAACAGATGAGGTTGTGGCGAGAGAATGGAGTCGAACGTGCCCGGTTATGTTAGAAAATACGGTGCTCTTGAACTGAAACGAAGCTATCAGAGAAATCTGACTTTAGGGATTTGCATCTCTGCTACCATTTTCATGATTGCANNTTTGCATCTCTGCTACCATTTTCATGATTGCAACTTTCAGTTTGGATTTGCTTGTCCACACCAAGGGTGACTCGGAGGGACGAAGGATGGTCGTGGTCAGGAGCATAGCTCAACTGATTTCGCCACCGCCGCCGCCAGTTATTACTGAGTCTCCAGGTAGGCAGACATTGGCTGGGGGACCGTTTCAACTGGTGGCTGGAGCACACGATACCGAAAGACTGTCCAGAGGTCGGTATCACGGCGAGATATATGGCATGGTTTACGACAGAAGCGCCGAGGGGGCAGGGGCAGGAAGCGACAGTTTGGGATACGTACACATCGGCGTCCCTTCAAGGAAGTCGCTCTCCAGGATACGTCTGGTTGAGACCGATAGGATGCCGGAGTGTGTTAGTGCCGTAGTGCCAACATACCCAAAATCAGCAAGAGAGAACCGAATCGAGGGAGAAGTCTGGTTGCAGGTCTTGGTAGACGAGCATGGTGATGTAGGTGAAGTCCGCGTCTCACGAAGGTCGAAAAGCGATGTGGGATTCGAGCAGGCCGCAATGGAGGCTGCTCTGAAGTGGAAATACNNGGAGACCAGTCGCAGTCTGGATCTTGTACACACTGAGATTCCGACTGACATCTACTTCGGCCCCCTCCGTCTGGCACAACTCGACAGCGCACGAAAACGCCTGATTCACCTGCCCAGAGCCAAAAGAGATAAAACCTTGAACAGAAGACAAAAAATGAGACTGACTACTCAAACGGTGTTACCTATGTGCCCGGTCTGATCTGTAACCTATGTCCGGATCGTACACCGACCCGACCGACCGACCCCGGCCGATACTTTGTGAAGGAAGGAACAACGGGTCTTATACAGAAACCATATAAGACACGACATGACCGTCCGCCTGGTCATAAGATATGGAATAATGGAGGCTTACGCGCTATTCTATGAGAGGTCTTATCTGGCGGGAAGACCTTCAAGCGGTGCTATCTGAAAACCATGCAATCATAAGTTGGACGCTAGCGGTATTAACAGAGTTGAGATGGGGTCAGTACGTGAGAGCAAGACTTTCCTTAGCAATGATATGTTCCTGTCTGTTATTGGCAACTCTTTCCGTCATCATAAACGGGCAGGAGCGCTCCAGCACCCCGAACTTCCGTAGAGAAGTTGCCGTTACCTTTGATGACTTACCCGCAACACACGGCGATTTGCTGAAGATGCGTTACATCACATCAAAGTTGCTGGAGAGTTTAAAGAGAAACAATGTGCCAACCATCGGATTTGTTAACGAGGGTAAACTATTGGTGCGTGACGAGGCAGATGAACGTACTGCGCTCCTCAGGCAATGGCTCGATGCTGGATATGAGCTAGGTAATCACACTTACTCTCATGTATCTGTCGATCAACTGCCCTTTGTGGCCTACAAAGAAGATCTTATTCGTGGAGAAGCCGTGACTAAGGTGCTTCTGCGTGAGCAAGGCTTGAGTCTCAAGTATTTTCGCCACCCGCAGCTGCGTACCGGCCCAACCCCTGAGTACAAGAAAGCGTTGGATAATCTGCTTGCAGAGCGCGGATACACAATTGCACCTGTTACTATCGATAACAACGACTATATTTTTGCAGCCGTGTACGCCCGTGCTAAGGAGCGCAATGACAGAGAGCTGATGAATAAGATAGTGAGAGCATACATCCCTTACATGGAGCAAGTGTTCGCTCATTTTGAGAAGCTTTCCGTGGAGTTCCTCGGGTACGAGGTGAAACAGACGCTTCTCTTGCACGCTAATGAATTAAACGCTGACCATTTGGATGAGCTCGCACAGATGATGAAGAAAAGGGGCTACAGGTTTATCTCTCTCAGTGAGGCACTAAAGGATAAGGCTTATAGCTTACCTGATGCCCAAGTAAAGAAAGGATTGTCATGGCTGCATCGGTGGATGATCGCGAAAGGATTGGAGATGCGACCTGAGCCGCTCGAGCCTGAGTTCATTACCGCGTTGTTCCACTCTTATCGAAGGTAGAAAAGTGGATGGCGCACGCGGCTAACAAACCGATAAAGCCGGGGTGCGCCACAACTCCGCTGTGGGCAACCTGGCCTGATTACTGCAACGAAGGGCCACCCGAGTTAGGAGGATGAGAAAGTGCGAAAGTGCTTCTATCCGCTTTTGGTTCTTGCATTGGTGTTGATCATTGCAGGTTGCACTGCCAAAGACGCCTTTTCGCCCAAGAAGCTTCGGCCGGAGGAACGGCGTCAGTATGAGCTGTTGAAGAAAGCGGGAGCCGGTAAAGAAGAACTGGATAGATATGTGGTGTACTGCATTACGGGGGCTTCAGACATAACCAAAAATACGATGTGGATGCAATTCTGGGAGAAAAAACTCAAAAGTTTAAGCGACGAAGAGCAGGCTGTCTTCCACGCCCTGCCGACCGATTCTTCGGGTCGGCTGGAGTACTTGTCTCTCAAAGATGAAAGGTCAAGAAGACGCTTTGTTGGAAAATTAAAGGATGCAAGAAGACAGGAGATACTGAAGAACGAGGATGGAGGGATCTTTTTCTATTCTCTAAGGCTCCTTGCCTCCGACGCTGAGATGACAACGTATTTGTTACTCCCGGACTCGCTACGGGATGAGTGGTTGAGAATCTGGTGGAAGCGGAAGGACCCAAACCTGACTACTGAGGTGAATGAACTCCGAGACGAGTTCGGGCGGAGAGTTCGGTACGCACTGGCGAACTTCCACGACCCTACCGGACAGAAGCCTTGGGACGACAGAGGCGATGTATACATTCTGTACGGGGAGCCTGATGCTGTAGAACCGGCTGATTATTACTCTGACCGAAAAGGCAATTTCGATCAATTGAGTTCATTTGGTAAAAAGAGTTTGACCGCGATGGATCAGAGGATGGAAGACATGAGAAGTAGGTCCGTAGTCTGGAGCTACTTCCGATACGGGGATTTTCAATTTCAGGACTACCATGCCACTGACTACTGGGAGCTGGCACCCCACAAGAGGTATACCTCGTCCAGAGAATCACAAGAAGACAACTTGAATGCGCTGATGGAGTTTATGCAGACCAGAACAGTAAAAGTTGACAATGCCAAGGCAAAGATCGAGATTGACTTGGGCGAACCTCTGGACTTCGCCTGGGATGCATGGAAGTTCTGGAGTGAAGGGGATAGTTATGATCTGAGAGTGAATCTTGCAGTACCTCTGCGTAAGCTCGGATCACTGTGCGATTCCCTGAACGCGGAACTGGACCGCTTCTCTTTTCAACAGGAAGTGGTGGTGCTCGACGCACGGTCAATGAGGAACATCCTTCGTGATAGTGCGATTGTAAGGCCACAGTTGCCAAAGGATGCAAACCGGGAAAATCTATATGTGGTGGAACAGTTCATCTGGAATTCCATTCCGCCTGGTACCTATGTCTTGGGGGTGTGCTTGAAAGACAGTGTGACTCAGAAAATCGGTATCGATGACACCACTGTCGTGTTGGTGCCTCATGTGGATGTTGCTGCCGGAGAGAAAATCAGCAGGATCGTCCTAGCAGATTCTATTTGGGTTGCCGACTCAGCCTACATGGCAAAATACGGAAACAAGTTTGTCAGAAACTCGTTGGTCATTGTACCGCACCCGCACCGTACTTACCTCGAAGGGCAGTCTCCGCCCACTTACTATTGCGAAATATACGGGCTCGAAAGCAGAAACGACACTGCCAGCGCCATGATCGTTCACAGGCTTCTTTCTCGGTCAGCCCGCGGCGAGTTCAGTCTTTATGCTCAAGCCGACACCGGATATGCCGTATGGCCTGCTGAGAGTCAGCCTTTCCTGAAGGGCAGTTTGAACCTTCCCAAGGGGGATTACATTCTCCATATACTCGTTTATGATCTAAATGACACCAAGGCAACGGGGACAGAGATAAGAGAAGCCGCAGTAGGCTTCGAGGTTTCCTGAACGTGATCATATTTCAAGAACGATTGCCTAAGTCGGGTGTCCCACAGCTCTGCTGTGGGCAAGCTGCTGGCTATTCAAAGCAACTATCCCACAGCGAAACTGTGGGCCACCCGACGGAATAACAATAAATCTTTCAAGGAGGTAAAACTCATGACTGCAAAGAAGAGACGCGTTGAGTTCAAGATCTTCGCGCCGAAGGCTCAACAAATCCTGCTGACGGGAAGCTTCAACAGGTGGTCGGAAAGTTCCGATCCCATGAAGAGAGACAAGACAGGAACATGGAAGAAGATCAAGATGCTCCCACAAGGTAAATACCGGTACAAATTTATCGTTGATGGTGTATGGACGCTCGATCCCAACTGCCATGATACTGTTCCCAACCAGTATGGGACGCAAGACAACGTAATTAGGATTTAAGAATCAGTTCTCACTTTGGAGGCCAGGTGCCCCATAGTCTTGCTGTAGGCCACCCGAGCCCTGAGTGTAACTACATAGAAATAACTACATAAGATGAAGGTAAGACGAAAATGAAAAACTCATCGTTTCGATTCTCTGTTTTTCTACTAATTCTCCTGGCTTGTCTTGTTTTCAGCTGTGAGCAAGAAGCGGAAGAGGCGAAAGTCGAAAGCAAGGCTGAGGATCCGTTGCAGCTGGACAAAATCCCCAAAGTCGTAATGGACGCCTTGAAAGCCAAGTTCCCTGATGCCCAGATCCACGAGTGGACTAAGGAGAAAGAAGGCGATATCGTCGTCTACGACATCGAATTCAAACAGCAGGACCGGAAGTTCGAGGCTGACATCAAGGAGGACGGCACGATCCACAACTGGGAGAAAGAGATCGCGGCTGGGGACCTGCCTGAATCCGTCAAGAAGGCTGTGGAGGAGAAGTACCCCAAGTCCACCCACAAGGAGATCATGGAGATCACGGCGGTGAAGGAGGGGAAGGATGTGCTGGAAGGGTATGAAATCGTTCTCGAAACCGCCGACATAAAGGAAGTCGAAGTCACCGTGACACTTGACGGCAGAATATTGGAAGAGTCCGGTGAAGAAGAATGATGCCGGATGCCCCGCCGCTTGCCGTGGGTTGAGATTCATGATGCGGAGGTGACTCACAGTTCTGCTGCGGGTCACCCGACCGATTTTTCCGAGCCTTTGGTTTGAACAGACCAAAGGCTCTTTTCTTTGTGTCGAAGTTTTGATTGAATCTCAGATGGCGTTTGCTTATATTGACCTGCCCTGCTGTTGTCTTAGCGAAATATCGAGACCGAACAAGGGTGGACCATGGAGAAGAAGTTAAGAGCCTTAGTGACCGGGGCGAACGGATTCGTGGGAAGTCATCTGGTTGAAGGACTTCTGGCGAGGGGTTATCATGTCAGATGTCTGGCCAGAAAAACCAGTAACTTAAAATGGCTGTCCGGGCTTGAACTCCAATTCCTTTACGGCGACATATCCGATCGAAGCTCTCTTAAAGATGCGGTCAGGGATGTGGATTTAGTCTTTCACTGCGCAGGATTGACTAAAGCCAGAACCAGAGAAGAGTACTTCAAAGCCAACGCCGATGGAACCAGGAATCTCCTCCAGGCATGTATCGAAGAAAACCCGCATTTGCAGAGATTCGTCCATGTAAGCAGTCAGGCTGCCGTCGGACCCGGTGAGGACGAGAAGCCTTTGCACGAGACGGCACCTTGCCGGCCAGTCACGGACTACGGTGAGAGCAAGCTGGAAGGAGAAAGGATCGCCTCACAGTTCGCTTCGCAACTACCTATCACCATCATCCGTCCCCCGGCGGTGTATGGCCCCAGAGACTCGGACATGTTGGGTTTCTTTAAGGTGGCCAGACACGGATTTCGGATTTCAATTGGCAGAGGCCAAAGCTTTGTAAGCGTGGTATATGTCAAGGACTTGGTTGACGGCATCATCCTGGCAGCTCAGGCTCCCAAAAGTGAGGGGCAGACTTACTTCATTGCAGACGATAAGGTCTACTCATGGAAAGAAGCATTCAATATTATTGCCAAAGTCTTGAACAAGAGAACCATCCCCCTGAAAATTCCCAAAGGCCTGGTGTCTTTCTTAGCCTTCGCCTCTGAAAGCTTTCGGAAACTTCTGGGAAAAACAGCAGTATTGAATACCGAGAAGGCGAAAGAGATAACCCAGAGGTACTGGGGCCTGAATGTCTCCAAAGCCAAAGCAGAACTGGGTTTTTCTCCCAGGTATAATCTGGAGAAGGGCGCGGAAGAGACCGTAAGATGGTACAAAGAAAAAGGCTGGCTGTGATCGGATTTGTAGTTGCTCTATTTATCGAACGAAACACCATAACACTGGACAAATATGATTTGACCGGCGTCTATCCAGCGAATGCGACATCTCCTGGAGGGAAGTTCAAATGTTAGACGATTTGCATCTTGAAACCGAGCGACTGATAATGAGGCCGTTCGATTTCAATGACTCTGAGCAACTGCATCAGATATTGAGTCAAAAAGAGGTGATGAGATATCTGCCCGAAGACGTTATGTCATTGAAGGAGGTAAAGAGAACAATCTCGTGGCTAAAGGATTGTTACCGTAAAAACTCTCCGGAGCACATTGTCAAACTCACCTTGGCTGCCGTCTCGAAGCAAGATCAGAAGGTAGTTGGCTGGTGCGGATTGGGGCCCCTCGAATTCAGCCCAAAAGAAATCGAGATCTACTATGGATTGTCGAAACACCATTGGGGAAAGGGCTTTGCAACGGAAGCAGCAAAGGCGATGCTGCATTACGGATTCGACAAGTTCAAGTTGGAAACGATAGTAGGCATCACCAAGCCGGAGAATATCGCGTCTGCGAGAGTGTTGGAGAAGCTGGGAATGATCTACCGGAAGAAGATCGGAAAGCTTCCCGAAAAACAGCGGTTCTACGAAGGATGCCTTTATTACTCTCTCTCCAAAGACGAGTATCTCGGAAACACTGGAAAGGAAGATATAACGGGCACCCTTCACGATTGAGGCAACGCGGGAGGTAATCTGTGCCCGATCCCGTGGGCGTTGAAAAGACCGTTTGTTCAAACCTCTTGACGATTAAAAATGTTTTTGTATCTTGAGCCTGAGAAATGATGAGAAAGAATCCAGCTATACAGGCGGTTGTTTTGATGCTGCTCCTCGCCCTTGCCTGCGGCACAGATGAACCCAATGTTCCTGCTCTGTCTGGGGAGGTGCCGGATCAGATCCTGGAGAACTCCACCGTCACCTTCAGCGAGAAGGGTGTGCGATCGGCCAGAATCTTCGCCGAGCATGTGGCTGTCTACGAGAAGCTTGATTTGAAAAAAGCAAGAAAACTGCACGTCGATTTTTTTGCTGAAGACGGAAGCCGTACCTCATTTCTGGTGGCGGACAGCGGCGTGATACAGGAGAGAAAACAGAAGTTTGAGGCCTTAGGGAACGTGGTGGTGACCACCCAGCAGGGAATTACACTTCAGACCCAGAGCTTAAGATGGGATCCGGAAAAAGCCAAAATCCTCACCGACGACTTCGTCACCATCACCAAGGGAAAAGACGTTATCACGGGGTACGGGCTGGAGGCGGACGAGGAGCTAAAGGATCTGGTGATCAAAGAAAGGGTGAGCGGGGAAATAAAAGAGTTGCCCCAAGAGTACTTGAAAGACAGTCTGTGATTCCAACGGGCATAGCTTCCCCGTTTCACACGGGATTGAAAGCCCCATGTTTACTGAAAGACTCCAGGTGGCCAAATGAACACGTCTTTGCTGACATTGAAGTCGGAGAACCTGGTAAAGATTTACAAGAAAAGGAGGGTGGTGAATGACGTCACCATCCAGGTTAAGCAGGGGGAGATAGTTGGACTTCTGGGTCCCAACGGGGCGGGGAAAACCACCACTTTCTACATGATCATAGGTTTCATCAAGCCGGAGGGAGGCAAGATTCTGCTTGACCACGAGGACATTACTTATCTTCCCATGTATCAGAGGGCTCGCAAGGGAATCGGGTACCTCTCTCAGGAATCCTCCATCTTTCGTAAATTAACTGTGGAACAAAACATAATGGCCATTCTGCAAATGCAGAGCCTGACCAAGGAGGAGAGAAACTCAAGGCTTGAGTCCTTGCTGCAGGAGCTGGACATATCCCGTCTGGCAAAGCGAAAAGCTTACAACCTCTCCGGGGGGGAGAGAAGACGGGTGGAGATAACCCGGGCACTGGCGACTGAGCCCAAGTTCATGCTTTTGGATGAGCCGTTCTCCGGCATCGATCCTATTGCCGTAGAGGACATTCAGAAGATCATCTACCGTCTGAAGGAGAAAAGTTTGGGGATACTGATCACCGATCATAACGTCCGAGAAACCCTTTCGACCACCGATCGGGCTTATATCATATGCGACGGCGAGATCCTGAAATCAGGAACCGCCGAGTTTCTGGCTTCCGACCCGGAGGCAAGAAAAATATATTTAGGGGAGAAGTTCAGATTAAACTAAAACCTGCCTGTTCCCGATATACCAAAAAAGACCTTGATTAATGACAATTTGTGGTTATCTTGATAATGTAAGCGAAATTACGGGCGGGTAGAATCAGGAGAACGACGACCGGTTCTGATATGCGGTCGGGTGAAACAGCGTTCCGATGAGGCCATAATGAAGCTTGACATGCAGATGAAGCTACAGCAGAAGCTGGCTCCGCAACTTATTCAGTCACTTAAGCTTCTGCAGATGCCCATCCTCAAGCTGGAACAACTGATCCGACAGGAACTTTCCACCAATCCGCTTCTGGAGGAGATCGAACCTTCGGAGGAACATGACGAGGTGTTGAGCACCTCGTCCGATGGCGGGGAGGATCAAACCGACCCCAAACTGGATAAGATCAACTGGGAAGACTATTTAAGAGACGAGGGGGAGTTCTACGTCAGACGGGAAAAAGAGCAAGCGGAGGAAAAACTTGAGAAAACCCCGGTTTCGGAAAAGAACTTGTATGAGCATCTTATGGATCAGCTTCACCTGAGCCGGTTAGGCAAAGAGGACGTCGAAATCGGAGAGTACATTATCGGCAACATAGATGAAAATGGTTACCTGGTCTGCTCAGCAGAAGAGATTGCCAGTGCCTTGGACGTATCCCCGGAGAAGGTATCCAAGATACTCAGACTCATTCAGAGCTTTGATCCCCCCGGAGTGGGAGCCGGGGACTTGAGGGAATCTCTCTTGATTCAGCTAAAGGAGAAAGGATTTGAGGAAAGCCTGGCTTTCCGTGTCGTAAGAGACCATCTTAACGATCTGGAGAAAAAGAGCTTGACCCAACTATGCAAGATAATGGGAGTCAGATTTGAGGATGTTCAAGCCGCCATGGATTTCATCAAGACGCTGAGTCCCCGACCGGCCATGGGCAGATTCACCCCTGCGGCCAACCCGGTGGTCCCGGATCTGATCGTGGAGAAGATTGGCGACGAGTTTCTGGTCTTCCATAACGATAAAAACGTTCCCCGTTTGAGGATCAACAAGACCTACCGTGAGCTTATGAAGAAGGGTTCCATCCGTCCCGGAGAGACTAAAACCTATCTGGAAGGGAAACTTGAAAAAGCTCGCTGGCTTCTGAACTCCATAAACCAAAGGCGTTCCACCATGATCAAGGTGATGGAAAAGATCGTGGAGGAGCAGAATGGGTTTTTCGAGGATGGTCCGTCTCGCTTGAAACCCCTCACCATGGAGGCAATCGCGGAGAGAGTCGGAATGAATGTGGCCACCATCTCCCGGGTATCCAATGGCAAGTACGTTCAAACTCCGCAGGGGATATTTGAGATCAAATACTTCTTTAATACCGGAGTCCCCAAAGAAAACGGAGAAGAGCTTTCCAAGCGACACGTGAAACAGCTTATTTCCGATTTCATCAGAAAGGAAGATCCCGCGGCTCCTCTGTCTGACCAGCAGATCTTTTCACTCCTCAAAAACGAGGGCATAAACATTGCCCGAAGGACGGTCAGCAAATACAGGGAAGAGCTGAAGATCATGCCAGCTCGCTTCCGCAAGAGAATAGTCAAGGCGGGAAGGAACCATCCCGTAAGGGAGAGATGAGCGTCCCCTCAGCTGATTCAACCTGAATTCCTTTTCTTTGACAAGATGGCGGGCTTTCTTTTTCAACTCTTGTTTTTCGAGAAGCCTTTTTAGGGGAGATGAAAATTCCCAGAAAAATCCAACCATCGTCAGGCACATTCTTCCTTTGAACAAGATTCTGAAGGTGTCAAGATGAAGCTTGTTCTCCTCCTCAAGCAGGCCCCGTTGTGCTCAAATCCTTTGAAAAGGGACGCTTCAGCCAGGAGGCCGGATACGTAAGAATCTCTTAGCCAAAGTGAGGTTTGCCGGTTTTTTTGAAACCGACAGGTCCTCTTACGAGGACAAATGAACCGAAAGGAGCGCACATGCAGATCAGAACCACCGCGCGTCATTTTGACCTGACCGACGACATGAAGGACTTTGTGGAGAAACACGCCGGAAAGTTAGAAAGATTTTTCGATCACATCATTGATTCACACTTGATACTGGAGATGGAAAAATCGCGAATGACTGCGGAGTTGAAGCTGAAGGTCTACGGCACTGTTCTGACCAGCAAACATAGATCATTTGACATGTACGATTCTGTGGAAAAAGTGATAGATAAGATGCAGAGCCAACTCAAAAGATACAAGGAGAGGCTTAAAGACAAGAAAGTCAAACAAGCCCAAAAATCGTCGCCTGTGAAAGGAGCAGCAGAAGAGTCGTTTTCTCAAGAAGAGTTCGAGGAAGGGTAGACACGAAGTTGGAAAAATGGTGGGAATATCGGATAAGGTCCCCGTTTCAAAACCGAAAGGAGTGTTTGTCCTTGGAGGTCGTTACCGTAGAGAAGATATACCGGGAGAAAAAGGAGGTTTTGGAACTCACCCTCCTGACCAACGAAAACGGGTTGAAAAGAACGCTTCCCAGCAATGAAATCAATCGTCCGGGCTTAGCCCTGGCTGGATTCGTGGAAAGGTTTGCCGGCCAACGGACTCAGGTTCTGGGGGAAACGGAGATGTCCTTCCTCTCTACCAGGGATGGAGTGGAAAGGAGAAAAGCGGTGGAGAATATCTTCAGGTTCGACCTTCCCTGCGTGATAGTCACCAAGGGTATCAGCGCTCCTGCCGAACTTCTGGAGGTGGCCGAGAACAAAGGTGTGCCGGTCTTCTCCAGCCGGCTGTCCACGGTCGAGTTCATCAATCGCCTGGGCGTGTTTCTGGATAGCCTGTTCGCCCCCCATACCACCATCCATGGAACCTTGGTGGATGTCTACGGGGTGGGCCTTCTGTATACCGGTAAAAGTGGCGTGGGAAAAAGCGAATGTGCTCTGGACTTAGTGGAAAGGGGACACCGTCTGGTGGCGGATGACGTGGTAAAGATCCTCCGAAAGGCGCCCCAGGTCTTGGTGGGCACCGGAAGCGAACTTCTGGGACACCATATGGAGGTGCGCGGCATCGGAATCATAAACATAGAGAAGCTGTTTGGCATCCGCGCCATCCGGATGCAGAAAAGAATCGAGGTACAGGTCAGTCTGGTGCACTGGGATGACCAAATCGAGTTCGAAAGGTTGGGCATAGAGGACAAGTATACAACCATCCTGGGAGTGGAGATCCCGGTGGTGATGATACCGGTTTCTCCCGGGAAGGACATCACCGTCATCTCCGAGGTGATAGCCATGAATCACATGCTGAAAGTCTACGGGGAAAACAGCGCCAAGGACTTCTCCAAGAGGCACTCCGCGGAGCTTTACAGAAGAAGGGCAGTGGGAGAATTCCTGGAAAGCGACCTCGAGTAGATTTTTGGATCGATGTAGTCGAGTCGCACCTGCCGATAAGGTCCAGACCGAACCAAGGGGCAAGAAGATTTACTTTTCCATGATCAGCGGCATAATCTTAACTCACGGTGATCTCTGTTTTGGACTAAAAGACACCCTCCAAGGGATAATGGGGGCACAGGAGGGCCTCGCAGTCATATCCAACTCTGGAATGGGAAGGGAGGAGTTGGTTTCGGCTTTGCAAAGGAAGGTGAATGAGGAAGCAAATCCGGACGGGGTCATCATCTTTGTAGATATGTTCGGAACAAGTTGTTGGCAGACAGCCAAAAGGGCCGTCGCAGCGATGCAAGAAAGCAAAAAAGAGCTTGCCTTAATCAGCGGGGTAAACCTGCCTATGCTCGTCAAATTCTTCAGCGAGAGAGAATCCCTGCCCATTAGCCAGCTGGTCCCTCTCCTGCAACAAGAGGGGGAGAAAGGAATAAGAACTGAAGGCTAATGTCGATCATATTGTATAGGGTAGACGAAAGACTCATCCACGGGCAGGTGGTCGTGGGTTGGGGCAATAGACTGCAGTTCGATCGAGTCGTCCTGGTCAACGACCAGGTGGCGTCGAACCCATGGGAGAGAGAGCTTTATCTGTCCTGCGTTCCGCTATACATGAAAGCTAACATCCTTTCGGTCGACGAAGCTGTATCGAAAATTTTGCAGGACGGATTTGCCACTGAGAGGGCCGTCGTTCTGGTGGATTCCCCTTTCGACGTTTTAACAATGGTTAAAAAGGGAGTAAAACTCGATTCGGTCAATGTGGGCGGGGTCCATTCTAAGGCAGGGCGAAAGAAAATCTTACCATACCTGTTTTTGTCCCTGGAGGAGATCTCTGCCTTCAGAAGGATAATATCAACCGGCATCAGATGTGAATGCCGGGACGTGCCTTTGGCTGAAAAACATGATCTATCCGTATTGCTTGACAAATTGAATCTATAATCCGTATACCGTGCGGTGGCATCCAATCCAAAAGCAGGGGATGAAGGTTTTTTCGCGCCCAAGGTAAAGACACCGTCTTTTTCGATGTGGTCTGAAATCGCGTCGCGGCGATTTGCTCAGCCTGTCGACGGACATCAAGCCTGACTGAAGTCCTTGAATCCAGAGGATAGACCATAAAAATGAACAGCAAGAGTATAGAACTGAGAGTGGGAGCGGTGGTGCTTTTAGCTTGCGCCATCCTCATCTTTGGACTCATCTGGGTCAAAGGAATCAGATTCGATCAGACCCGTCATAGATACTCCGTGATTTTCCCTAATGTGGGCGCGCTGGAGGTGGGGGATCCGGTGTCTGTCTCCGGTGTGCCCAAAGGAAAGGTGTACAAAATAGAGTTGCATGAGGGGGATGTCTTGGTGACCTTCAACCTGACCACAGACGTGGTCTTGAAGAAGGACGCCAAGTTCACCGTAATGAACGTGGGCCTTATGGGCGAAAGATTCATCGCCGTGCAGACAGGCTATTCAGATACGCTTCTGGATGTTTCCCGACCCGTTCGCGGATATTATGACACCGGTATTCCGGAGGTGATGGGGAAGATGGGTGAGATGATCACCCAGGTCAGATGTCTGGCGGAAAACCTGCAGGCGGCAGTGGGAACGAAATCCTCCCAGGATGCATTGAGCCAAACTATAAAGAACTTAAGGGAGATCACAGAAAAGACAAATGCCCTCCTGGACCGGAACCGGAAGAAACTTGATCAGACACTCGAGGACTTGTCTTATACCTCTGCAGAGCTCAAAGAGATGGTGAAGGAAAACAAGGGTAAGCTTGAGGGCACGGTGGATAATTTCAGTTCGGCTTCGGAGAAACTGAACAACATAACCACGACTTTAGACTCCCTCTCTATCTCCCTTAAGAATCTCAGCTCTAAAATAGAGGGCGGCGAAGGGGCCTTGGGGCAGCTTCTGAATGACACAACTTTGTACGAACAGATTAAGAAAACCACCCAAAATGTCGATTCATTAATATTGGACATCAAGAAACATCCCAAGAAATATCTTAAGTTCAGTATCTTCTAAATTGGATTTGCAGCCTTTTGACAGGATCAACCTGGATCAGGGGGAATGAGCGGCTCGCCGGATCAGCGTTACCGACGGGCAGATCGTCTCTGCAAGCTTGGTCAACTCACCTTGTCTCACCCTCGGCAAGAATGACACATAACAACCTTATGCAGGGGAA
>JABAOH010001548.1_pt2 | contig 23663 bp, 18 predicted proteins | sample 7062181 | NCBI WGS metagenome assembly JABAOH01 (sample SAMN14538630, study PRJNA623070) | marine sediment metagenome | biome: marine biome [ENVO:00000428]; feature: marine pelagic biome [ENVO:01000023]; material: deep marine sediment [ENVO:00002113]; isolation source: pool of 5 deep marine... | reverse complement strand
AGCCTAGATCCTCTACCCTCTAAGAGTGGGGGGGTGGACCATGGATTCCCGCGAAAGAGAGGGCGCACAGTCATTGAAGAATACCATGACAGTTGTCGAATGTCCGGTCTGTACGAGAAGATATCGTCTTGACACCTCTAAGATGACAAAAGAGAAAATGAAGGTGAGGTGCCGAAAATGTGAGAATACCTTTGTCATCTCCCGAGACATGTTTGCATCCGTAGAGACGAAGCCGTCACTGTCACCTATTTCTCAGGAGAAAGCCGCCCCTCCCGAGGCCCCAAATGTGCAGTCCATGACTCTTGTCATCAAAAATGTTCCAAATGAAACCGCCCGGCTGAGGATTGCGACAAGACTCATGCACCTCACGCGGGAGAGACTTCCCTCCTTGATCAAGAAACTCTCAAAGACCCCCGCCATATTTCCTGTAGAGATGAACCCTACAGAGGCAGATGAGCTTCTCAAGGCGATTGATTCGGCCGGAGCCGAGGCAGAGTTCTCTTCTCGGGATTTTTCTCAGGGGAGGCAGAGACGAGTCGGAGTGGACTATAGGGAGAAAGGATGGAAATCGAAAGCAGCTGCAGCCGTTCTAATTATTCTCCTGTTGATTGGAGGTGGGCTAGCATATCAGATGTACCGGGAGGTACAAAAGACGAAGGATTTTGAACAGCGCGGTATTGATTCGGCTCTTCCTGGGGGCGCCTTGTTTTACGTTCAGTTGAAAGACCTCAAGGAGAATTGGGCGAGGATTAGAGATAATGAGACCGAAAGTGGCCTCAGGGTCCTGGTCGAAAGGCTAGCATCTACGCCTCAGATAAAGGATTTTCTATCCAAAAACAAAGAGTGGAAAAAAGGGATGGGGGTTCCTTACCTGGGTCCCAATCTCATGGATCTTATCGGATCTGATGTGCGCCTTGCCGTCTACGGAGGCAGCGACGCTGAGGCTCCTCGGATTGTTTTGACCTTTAAAGGTAATCTCAAAGCAAAACTGATGGAAACTCTTTTGAATTGGATCCCCACGCCACTTAGGGGTTCTTTGCCGAAGCGGTTGAATGGGGAAGATGTGGTCTACGCCTTTCGACCTCAGGGCTGGAATGGAGACGTCTACTTTTTTTCGGAGGGAATGGTCTATTTTGTCAGCCCTTCTCAGGACTTGATTCGGATAAGCACGTCACTGTTGCAGGGGAGACTTCCCCTCAAGAAATCCTTACGATCGGTTTCTCGGTTATCCAAAAAAGGTAAAGGAACCGGTACCAATCAGATCGGTTTTTTCTACATCGGTCTTCAGGGCCTGTTCAAATCATGGAATGTGAAGAAAGGCAGACTGAGGAAAGTATCCTTCCCTGAGGACCAGGGGGGATACGGAGACATTTTTGGAACGATCACCCTAGGACAGGGGCTGCTTGTAGAATCTATGGTGGCTGTGAATCGTGAAAGCCTCGATCAGCCTCTCAGGTCTCTTTTTGAGTGTCAACCTACTGCCGATAAGACCATGGCCTACCTACCAGCAGATACGATCATCTACGCCTCCAACAACTGCTTGAAATTGGGTGCCTATTTTTCTTGGTTTCGGGACAGTCTGAAGGATCGCCCCGATTTTCCCATTGAACTTGACAGCATCATCCGGGGAATCAGCGCCAAAACAGGTGTGGATATCGAAAAGGAGATTTTCCCTTTTCTCGGGAGGGGCTTTGCATATGCCGTTTTCGACGGAAGCCAAAAGGAGGGGATGAAATTCCCCGGGATACAGCTCTTTTTTCAAATAGAGAACCGCCCTAAGGTTGAATCATCTATACAGCAGCTCCTGGGAACGGAAGTGGTTAGATCCTGGTTTAATGACGTCGGGGCAAATCTGACAAAGATAAACCATGAGGACGTTCCCATTACATATCTCAGGTACCAAGGAAGTGATATGAGGCTATTCTTCCTGTCAAGCCTTACTCCTGGGTATGCCTTCGTGGACGACATCCTGGTTATTGGGAGTGAACTGGAAAGCCTCAAACGAATGGTGGACCTTTCTCAGGGTCGAGGTGTACCCATTCTCAAGGACAGACGTTTCAAAGAGATAAAGCGTTATGTCAAAAAGCAGAATGCTGGCATGACTTACGTGGATTTGAGAGCTGCCAGCCGAATGGTGAGAGGGCTGACGTCGCGGAGTGGAATCGGAGGCGTTACCGGTGCAGGGGATAAAGGGGAGCAAAACATAGAACTATTCTTAGACATTTTGGAACAGCTGAACTACATATGGAGTGTGGTTACATTTGAGGATGACCATGTCAGGGTTCTATTCTATGTGGCTTTGTGACAATTGATGCGTAGTCTATCTGGCACGCTGTTTGAGCTCTTCCACAGATGATTGAGCAGGAAGGAGAGAACCAAAATGCTGTCAGAGAGCAACGAGGGCGGCGTGGGACCATCTTCGGGCCATGAGCGGAGAAAAAACCCGAGGTATTTGGTTGAAATTCCTCTGGACTATACCGAGGTTGATGACGGCCGGGCGTCAACGGGGCTCACCGGAAATGCCAGTGAGGGTGGCGTCATGACATTTATTGGTGAACGAATCGATGTGGGAGCTGTCCTCAATATTACTCTATTTTTTCGATTAGGGTTCTCATTGACTGCAATGGAAACCAAGTCGGAGGTAATCTGGAGAGACGATGCGTGGAAAGATTACCTGGACAATTACAAATACGGGTTGAGGTTTTTAGAGACTGAGATTTGGGAATTGGAGAAACTTAAAAAACTACTTCAGGACGCGGAGCCGCAAGAGACACTCTACGTGCCGACGACACGGGGAGGCAGTTGACGGTCCCGCCCCCTTCGCTGCTGCAAAAGGATCTTTTGCCTTCTCCCTAGAATCCCTCAAAACCTCTCAGAATAGATTCTCCTTTCGAAACAAAGCACCGGACCAACTAGGATCAGAACTCAGGACCGTCCGTCACCTTCAGAGGTTCTTCACGGCGGGAAGGCAGATTGACGTCAAGAATTACCTTGAAAAAATTTGAAAGGACTCGTATCCTCCAAGCCTATTAGGGAAACTTCTTCAGAGGCTCATAGACGGGTAGTAGTTATTGCCCGACGATCGGGCGAAGAGGGTTGGGAACCGTGATTGCTCCGGGCAGGGTTCCAGTTGTATTCCTAGTGCCCAGTAGTGTATTCTTAGTTGGCAACGATAGGAGGCTAGGTAATGAGCAAGAGCAGCTTTCCATATCGAGTATTCGATAGAAAGCCTCATCCCAATATAGTGAGGCAAATCCTGCAAGACCGAGAACTTTTGGGACAGATGAAAGAGATCCTGATCCAGGAGAACCGTCCCTGTCCGTTTTGCCATCGAAGAGTCCAAAAAGCCCAGGGTTCAGAATGACTGCCCCGATGATGTAATGGAATTGTGCCTCGCCAAACTGTCCGTCGACGAATGGGTATTCAGTTCGAGTCTCCCAACCACCCCTAATCTGCCCGAGAGCTTTCTGAATATTTGTGCGCCCACCCCCCGGGATCGTCCGATCCTGTCATCTATCTGCTATCTGGGTTGACCTTAGCGCGAGTAAGTGAAAGGATACAAAGGCATGCGAGAGATTGCGGTTTTTACGGCGCTGAAAGTTGAGAGGTCTCCCCTGAAGAACTCCTTATCAAGTACTGAGAGGGTGAGCCGGAGTATATCAATTCATATTGGAGAGATTGAGGGAACGAGGGTGATTCTGGTGTGTTCCGGTGTGGGCGAAGACCGGTCCGTGGAGGCAGCGGAGTTCTTACTGTCCAAGTACTGTCCAACTGGGGTGTTGTCGACAGGCTTCTGTGGCGGTTTGGTATCGGGGCTCATGCCTGGAGATGTGGTCATCGGCTCATCGGTCGTTCGGAAGTCCACCACGTCAGGCTCCGAGTTGGAGCAGCTTTTTCTGAGAAATGAGTCCCACATGATGCAAAGAACCCTTAAGCGACATGGAATTCGATCACAGGTGGGTGGATTTGTGACCGTCCCTCGGCCGATATTCTCTAAAACTGAAAAAAACAGACTGGCTCGTGAAACAGGCGCCATGGTTGCCGAAATGGAGACTTTCCGTCTTGGAGAGGTTTTTCTGATCCGTCGGATCCCGTTTGTGGCGATGAGAGCAGTGGCCGACGGTCTTGAGGACCCCCTTCCAGAAATGGATTTAAGCCGAGGGAAAATAGGGTGGCCGGAGACCTTGGGTGTTCTGCGGAATGTGATTCTTCGTAAAGGGTCGATCTCCAATCTTGCGAGGATCTACAAGAACGGGCGGAGGGCTCAATCGTCTCTGGCGAGAACCGTTGAAGCCCTCATGAAATATTGGCCTGAGAATGGGTCGTGGGAGACCGGGTAAATGCCTTACTCCTTGGTTTTTCACTGTATGGCGGAAGAGAATCTTGACGGAGAAAGTCTGAGAGGGACGGGACTTCGAAATTTGGTATTTCGACTCTTCGGTCAGCTTAGTCCTCAGCTGGAGCAACAACTGCCCGCAGCTAGGCAACGGCCTTTCACTGTTTCACCGTTTTTCGCAAGACGTGAGTCCCGAGAGTCGAGAGGGAATACTGGCGAGGAGGATCGCCCCTTCAGAGGACCCAGAATTGAGGCTGGGACCCGATGCCGGTTTCGGCTCACTCTTCTGGAGGACAAACTCTATCAAGGCATGGCCGACCTCGTTGGTGGGACCAACGTCATTCTCTCAGCAGGTGGGAAAACCCTAAAAGTGACCCATGTACTTTCGTCAGGCGGTAAGTCAGATCTGTGGCCTCGATCTCAAACTTACCAACAGTTGCGTGAAGAGGCCTCGTCTACCTGCAAGCAGGTACGGCTCCAATTTGTGACACCGACGACCTTCTCCCGTCACGGAGGTGTTCTGCCATTGCCCGATCCTCAGATCGCCTTCAAGGGATATCTCAGGTCCTGGAACTGGTTTGCCTTTCACCCCCTGTCCACTGATCTGGAACAGCTGATTGACCGACATGTCTTCTTGAGAGATTTCAAGGTTTCTGCGGCCACCTATGTGACTGACAAAGGATTAAGACCGGCCTTCACAGGATGGTGCGAGTTTATACTCTTGGGACGTCACCATGAGAAGCACATTAGAGAATTCAATCTACTTTCAGATTACAGCTTTTACTGTGGGACAGGTGACCACACTGATTTGGGATTGGGTGTGACTCGGAGATTGTAGGTTTCATTTTATCGATGCTATATTCCTGAGGGTGCGATATCTCTGCATTCTCGGGTAATTGGATAGTCGAGCAGATCTCTCTTAACTGAATTGGAAATGTTGCCGAGTGAACCATGAATCTCACCCGATCGAGGAGTCATCGCAGTTCAATCTTGTAGGGAAGGAGGAGAGTCGGTGCGAGGAAAAAAGATTTTACTTACCCTGGGAAGTCCGCGGAAGGAGGGCAACAGTGCAACACTTGCAAAGCAGCTGGTGGCAGGTGCCGAAGCGGCTGGATCAGTCATCGAAAAATTCTACCTTCACGGAATGAATATTCGGCCCTGCACCGGTTGCGATACGTGTCAAGGAGAGCCCGATAGGAACTGTGTGATCGATGATGATATGCAAATTCTGTATCCCAAGTTGCGCCGGACAGATGCGATTGCGATTGCAAGCCCCGTCTATTGGTTCACGGTTTCGGCTCAAACAAAAATCTTCATGGACCGATGGTACGCTCTGGGAGGTGCCGACGGATATGCCCTTGCGGGGAAGCGTATCGGCATCATTCTGACATACGGGGATTCTGATCCCTTCACCTCTGGAGCGGTGAATGCGTTGCGCACTTTCCAAGACGCCTTCAACTACGTTGGGGCTGACATTGTCGGTATGGTTTATGGGAGCGCCTCGGAGGCCGGAGAGATCAAGGACAATAGCGATCTGATGGAAAAGGCCTATGAGTTGGGCAAACAACTCGGCTCCGATTAAGGTATGCGCGAGAAGTCATTTGTTGACAGGTCGTCGCCCAAATCGCTTTTTTGGACAAATTCCACAGGTTGGCTTCGCCGCAAACACACGCAACGGGTTACTTTGTGTCAAAACACGTGCTTCCATAAGAACACCACTTTCTCTCGCCCACTTTCCCCCTCACGAATCTGCGGGGGATCGCTCGAGCTCTCAGAGTTCGCCGAGGGAGAAATCTGATGGACCAGGCTTTTGGCCTAATTTTTTGAGAGGAAAAATTAGGCCAAGTGATTTCCTCTGGATTGGCGTCTCACCAATCCAGAGGACGTTCCCTCTGAGGCTCCGCGTGCTCTGTGAGAAATTGTGGAGACCTCCAATATGCTAGGATTTTCCTGCGGAGAGACTCCTGATTCGCACACAGTGCTTGCTCTCTTGCTTTCCGACGACATGCGCGTATAAAGCCGTCACCAAATTGTCCCAAAGGGATTTGAGCACCGGTCCGTTGGTCTCTGCACCTGGAGGACGTTCCGCTGCGACAGATTCTAGGGGAATAAACAGCCGTCTCGGCAGCATCGGTTCGGTATTAGGACCCTAATGGACAACCGAAGAAGGGGAATCTGGTGATGGTGGGAGCTTCTTCTTCCCCTGTTTGTCAATGGTGGGTAATCTGACTGAGACCTGGGTTCCCTTATCAGGTTCACTCAGGATCTTTACCTCACCATAGTGCCTGTGGATAACATTCAGGACTATACTGAGCCCAAGCCCGAGGTTTTGCGGGTGAATCGTAAAGAAGGGATCAAAGGCGCTGTCGACCTCCTCAGAAGTCATTCCGTTTCCGTCGTCGATTAGAGAAATGTTGACCGTTTTTCGGTCCGTACGAGTCCGGAGAATGATCTTGCCACCATTGGGCATCGCCTCTACCGAGTTACGGATTAAGTGGTCGAAGGCCTCGAGGAGTTCCTGGGTATTTCCCCGGAGTGACGGTAGAGTTCTCTGATCGGGATTGAGCTCGAATTCGATACCTTTTGTTCGAAACGAGTCGCCCCATTTCCTTTGGATCATCTGGACCATACGTTCTATCAATAGGCTCGATTCTAATGGCTCTAGCTTCTTGTCAGTCCGCGGCTCTGAGAAATGGCGAACTCGATCGAGGACCTCCTGGATAGATCGAGCGTGAACGAGGACCTGTTGCAAACTCGTTTTTATTTCATGTGGCCGAGAGGTCCCATCTTCGAGTCTATCGATTTGAGCTATCATATCGTCCAGTCTTTCTCCTACTTTACGATTCAGGATCGACACGGCATCTCTCATGGCAGTCATGCGGGTAGAATTGGCGTGCCTGGACTTGGCCTCAGCGCCATGGCCCGTCTCCCTGATGAATATGGTCATCTCGCCCAGTCTTTCCTCCTGATCCCGATCGGCTCTAAAGGTCAGGCTCACTGGAATCGCGTGTCCCCTCTTTCCAATTGCGATCGCGTCGACATCGAGGATTCCCCCGGCTTTGGTTAAGTTCTCAGAGAGGCGTTGGTACTCTAGGGACGGGAGTATCGTCGATAGGGACTTGCCTTTAGGCGTCTGTTTCTCATAGCCCAGAATCTCGCTAGCCCCTGAGTCCACGTTTTGGATTCTCCCCTTTGAATCGACCGTCATCATCCCGGTAGCAAATAACGAGACCTTCCGGGTAAGTTCTTCTCGATCTCTTTCGAGAAGACGCTCATGGGTGATTTCCTTGATCACGTGAATCGAACCTGCGAGCGTTCCAAATGTCAGTATGGGAGAGACGAAAATCGAGAAGATGCCATTCCACCGTGGCGGTGCGACTTCCTCATGATAGGTGACCCCTTTCTTAAGCATCATTTCGAGCTTTTCTTTAGAAACCGAGAAGGGCTCTCCATTATAGAAAAGATCGAAGCATTCTCTGCCAATCGCGTCCTCGAGGGGAAGCTGGAAGCGCTCGAAAATGGTTTTATTCGTCTTTATGATCCGAAAGTCGGGGTCACAGATGACGACCAGGTCTGAGACGGAATCGATGGCATCCTCCCACTGTTTCTTGCTCAGGGAGATGGTGTCCAGGAGGGTGAAATTCTGCACGACCGCTGCCATGAATTGGGAAAGGGCTGTGAGAATCGCCAGGTCAGCTTCAGACAACTCCTTGTGACGCTTCGATACGACGGTTAGCGTGCCGAGAACCTTGCCATCCCACACTAAAGGAAACCCCGCATGAAGCATACGCCTCTTCTCCTGGGTCACGCTTCCGGATAGGTCAGATACCTCAGTGATACTTGTGGCGATCAGGGCTTCATTCTTTTTCAACACCTGACCGGGGACTTTCTCTCCCTCACGAATCACTCTGAGGTCGTCCTCTGCTGTTTTCGATAACCCTAGGCAGGCCCGAAGCCTGAGTAGACGCGCCTTGTGGTCGAGGATGTGGAGGTATCCCCCATCCATGCGTGAGGCTCTGAGAATCAGTTGAAGTCCTTTGGTCAGGGATTTTTTGATGTTCTGATTGGTGATTGAAACCCGGGTGAGTTCATCAATCCAGGAACTCACGTTCGTTTCTAGATCAGTGAGTGTCTTCTGGAGGTGAAGGCATCGCTCTATGAGTGCCTCTTTGTTCAATTGATGGAGTGTAGGGTCTGGTTCCATTGAACGTCCAGATGTTGCGCTGACTGGGCCGAGCTAGTTACGGGCACCGAGAGAGGACGCAGCAAAGAATGGTGGGTTCTGTTTTCGTGGCCCCTGAAAGTTCCTCAACTAAAAGAAAACCAACGCTCCTCGTCCTCGCAATGAATTAGCACGTTTCATGCCAAGGATAGGCCTATGCGTTTCGGTAGCTCACCCCAAAGCAGCCCTTACCCATTAGAGTCTATGAGACGGGACAAAACAGTTTCGCCGACAGTCACGCTGCTTCCGTGAGCTGATAAGCCGATTTTAGCCCACCTGAAAGCCATGTCAAGAAGAATATCTTAATGCTTTCAAATCCTTACACCGATTTACATAACTTGCCTGATAAAGGCAGGCATTTTACAGGAGCTGTCAGAAGGTCACCATCTGGCCTAAATAGGTGGATGGGGTGCTACGGGCTCGTGGATTTGCAGAATTTGGGGAGTTTTGATTTTACCCTTCGGTTTGCGAGCAGGATAGACCGACCGGATCAGAACAATTGGGTGTCAAAACCTGTCTATCTTAGAGGGCTGGGGATGGTCAATTGCCCTAATTATCTCCTCCGGAGTTAAGAGCTCCACCTGTTTGAGTGATTAATCCAACACAAGACAGCCAGATCACAGGGGATGCTTTCTGGGGGATTTGATTCTCCATTTATTCGGCAGTGTCTTTCAGGTAGTCCCGCTTCCTATCGATCGAAGTTTGCCGACCGACAATTCTATGGGTCAGACAGATTGAGGTTTGAAATTGTTGAAAGTGAGAGGACAATCCTATGAGAGAAGGGCCAGCTCTTTTTTCGCCTTCTTCAGGTATCCATCGGCACCGCATTCTCTGAAGATGTCTATCGCTCTCTTCAGGTTTTCTTTGGCTTTTGACCTTTCGCCTTTTCGCTTGAGCAGTTCGGCGTTATGGGCGTAATCCCGACCTAAATTACATTTGGTGCCATTCTGTTTATCCGTTTCGATGGCCCTCTTGATCCACTCCTCCGCCTCTGACACGTGCTGATCATCGATGTGCATTAGAATTTCACTGATATATCTTGCCATCATACCATCGTATAATTTCGTTGTATTTTCATCCGCATACTTATACAACGATACCAAATCAATATCCCTCTCATTATTCATCACCCGTGCTCTTGCTAACGCCAGTTTCCTCGAGCTGGTTATAGAGGGCCAGACTCCACACTGTTCTAGGAACGAAAGTGCTTTGCCATGATAATCCTGAGATTTTCTATATTCCCCTCTATCAAAGTAGGTCTCGCCCAAAAAGAAACTTGCCAAACTGCCCATAATCAAGAAATTGATCCTTTCACAAAAAGAGATTCCCTTCAGCAGATTGTCCTCAGCTTCACCTAGAGCCCCCTTCAGATAACAGGAACAACCATGGAATGTGTAAGCCTCTGCCTTCGACCACGTATCACCGCTCTCTGCAGCGAACTTTAGCGCATCTTGGCTGATTGAATAGCTAAGATCAGCTCTTCCCTGATTGTTATAAACCGTCATAGACATACAACCTTTAACTGCTGAGATACCCCAGGGGACGTTTGCTGCCACATTGATCTCCAAAGCCTTTTCAAGGTGATGAAGAGCGCGCTCAAATTCACAACTCTCAGCAAGAACATGTGCGATCCAGTGGTTTGCCAAAAACAAAGATAACCTATCCTCCGATTCCTCTGCGACCCTTAAGGCCTCTTCCAGATACTGTAAGGCTTTAGGGTAATCTCCCTCAACCGAAAGGCTATATGTCCCTATTATTGTATATATCTGAGAGATCCTTCTCTTATGACCTTTCGCCAAAGCCAGTTCGAATATCGGCTCAACAGCCTCCTTTGCCTCAACGTGATGAAACAACTGATTATAATAGAGTCCAAGGGTCACCTTCGCATCGATTATCTTCCTCTCCACAATCTCTGTCCGCGGCAATTTCTCGAGACAGGCTGCGCTTTTCTGCCCATAGACAATGGCATCATTGAAGGAGGCAGTTTTTCGGGCCTTCTTCGCTGCCAACTTCGAATACTCAGCCCCCTTTTCATAATTCTCACTGGCACTATAATGCTCGGCCAAGACACCGTAATGCTCATGGATATTCTCGTTGTACAACTCCTCGATCGCATTACCAATCTCATCGTGGAGTTTCTTCTTTCTTTTGGTCAAGATTGAGTCATGGACAACTTCACGGGTCAAGGCATGTTTGAAGATGTAAGTCGATTGGGGATATATCCCTCTCTCATAGAGAAGTTCTGAGTCTTTCAGCGCGGACAGGTTGGACATCAGTTCCTTTTCTGGAAGACCAGTGACCTTCTTTATCAATTCATAACTGAACTCCCTTTCGATGGTCGACCCGGTTTGGAGCACCTCTTTAGACGCTTCAGGCAGCGAGTCAACCCTGGCCATGATCACATCCTGGATTGTCGACGGGATCGTTAGATCTTGAATATCTTTTGCAAGATGATATCTGTTGTCCTTTCTCTCTATTATCTTCAACTCCTGGAGGGACCGAATAAACTCCTCGATGAAAAAGGGAATCCCTTCTGTCTTCTGCAGGATCAGATCCTCGAGGTCCCCGTCAATCTCCGCTGTGCCCAGAATGTGATTCACCATGACAAGGCTTTCTCTGTTGGAGAGTCGGTTCAAAGTAGCTTGACTGTGAAAGGATTTACCGCCCCACGTGTGTACAAATTCTGGCCGGTAGGTAAATATCATGAAGACCCGTGCCCCTGGTATGCTCTCCAAGACATATTTCAATACGTCCTCTGAACTCTTATCTACCCAATGGAGGTCCTCATAGGCTAGAATCAGGGGCCGAATCTCAGACCCCTTCAGAATAATTCGTCCGATTGCCTCCATGATTCGATCTTTTTTCGCTTCCGGGCTTATGGGGATCTTGTCGATACCGCTGTCTTTGACTGACAAAAGCTCCAGAATATACGGGAGGGTCGACCCTTCATCTGCTCTCAATATTTCCAGTCCTCTTTTGACCTTTTTCCTGGTCTCGGAATCCCCGTCGGTCTCCCTGATATCGAAATTCGCCTTCAAAATGTCTATGTGTAGATGATAGGCTATGGCCCGACTGTAAGAGAGGCAGCGTCCCTCCAAAAATGTAACATCCTCGTTGATTACAGCCTTTCTGAACTCATATAAGAGCCTGGATTTGCCAATCCCAGCCTCGGACACGATAGAGAGGGCCTGGCCCATCCCTGTTTTAGATCGCGCCAGACCATCCAAGAGAAGCTCGAGCTCTCGCTCCCTCCCCACGAAAGGCGTAAGGCCGCGCTCGGCACTGACGTCGAACCGTGTCCTCCTGGTGCTGGGAGCAATGACACGATAAACCTTGACTGTTTCCTCCTTGCCTTTGACGTGCTTTTCACCCAGCGCCTCAAACCGAAAGAACCCTTCGGTGATTTTAAAGGTGTCATCGGTGACATATGTTGTTCCTGGTTCTGCAAGCCCCTCCATCCTAGAGGCCAGATTCACCGTATCCCCAACTGCCTTGAACTCTACCCTGAGGTTGTTGCCTAGCGTACCCACGACCACTGGACCGGTGTGTATGCCGACTCTCATCTTCAGGGATTTTCCTACTGCTTTTTCTTGTTTTATCATGTCGCTGAATTTCGCTATCGCCCTGTGAATCGATATGGCAGACCGGATCGCACCCTGGGGAGCATCCTCTAGAGCAATGGGGGCACCGAAAAGGGCCATGATCCCGTCACCGGTCATCTCATTGACAGTGCCCTCATAATCATGGACCTTGTGAATGAGGATCTCATAAATCTGGTCCATAACGTCGTAGGCGTCCTCAGGGCCGAGTGTTTCGCTGAGATGGACAAACCCCTCCATATCGCAAAACATGACTGTGACTTGCTTGCGCTCACCCTCTATCCTATCCTTTTGGGCCAGGATCTTATTCGTAACGCCCTTCGGGAGATACCGCTGAATCTTGTTTAATTTCTCGTCGAACGATTGTTCTTTGGGAGGTGACTCTTTCGGACGGGTCAGATTATGGCCACATTCATTACAGTAACTATTCTCTGAATCGTTTTCAGAACCGCATTGGGCGCAGACCAGGGCAAGCTTTGCCCCACACTTACCGCAAAACTTGGCCCTTTCTTTATTGTCGGATTCGCATTTTGGGCATTTCATCTTTCTCACCCAGAAAAGATTCGGTCGGATCCTTGGGCCTAGCAACCTCAGTTAGCTTCTCTGCCGTTACAGGATGTCTTGATCAGAGACACGGTGACCAGCAAGAGGCGTGGGTTTTACTTCGGTAGGTTGAGGTTCACACGAGCGGTTCGCAGGTAACGGGAAGAATCTTGGAGGTTTCATCTCACTCAACCGGCTCCCTTTGATCGAGTATAAACCACCTCATACTATGACGTGGTCTTTATGTCAAGATAATTACCCGCTTTAGTTTCCCCAGTTTTATGGACCCTAATGTCCCTGATGAACGTTTGCAGGGGAATAGGGTTGGCACTCCCCGGGCCGGTCGCAAATCCTTTTAGGACAACCTAGTCACTGCTTCACAAGAATTATCTGCCAGAAGGTGGAAAGGGAAGCTCTGAGCGCGAATCAAGATTTTTTCGGCAAGTATATCCAAGCACAGCGAATGTCTCCAAGATTTCTCACAGAGCACACAGAGCCTCGGAGAGAACTTCCTCTGGATTGGTGAGAGGCCAATTCAGAGGAAATCACTTGGCCTAATTTTTCCCCTCAAAAAATTAGGCCAAAGCCTGATCCATTTAATCTTCTTGCTCTGCGAACTCTGAGAGCTCAAGCGATCCCTCGCAGATTTCTGTGGGGGAGAGCGGGCGAGAGGAGCTGATGCTTTTATGGAAGTCCACTTTCACCAAAGTATAACGAGGAAGGGGGGTTGGCCAACAGCGGGGGAGGGGGTCAACGCGAGAAGGGGGGAACGAAGGGATATGAGTGTTCCATGCAAAAATCCAAAATTCTCTCTAAACGTCACGCCATTAGAGATTTCTTGTTCTTAACCTAAGGTAACTCCAGACGTTCCTCCGCCTTTGAGGCAAAAGGGCAATAAGCGTAAACGAAAGAACATCTCTTCCCGACCCCCAAATCCTCACCAATCGGTTCGTGACCCCACCAGTCTCCGAGGATGGTCACCATAGATTCGTAGACCAGCATATACCCATGCTGCGAATGGTATGTCTCTTATCAGTTCTATGATCAAAAAGATACCGCTAAATGACGTCGATGCCGGTGTCCATAATAATCATCAGGGGTATGAACGGAGGGGCTAGGTGGAATGGGATTCGAGATACCTCAGGACTTTTTGAACATATGCTTTCGTTTCTCGGGGAAGTCTGTCAGGGGCCCTTCCAAGGTTACCCGGACCCCAGTTGTAGGCGGCTAGGGTCAACTCAAGATTCCCCCTATAACGGTCGAGTAACATCGCCAGGTACCGAGTTCCTCCAAAGATGTTCTCCCGAGGGTCATAGAGATTTGTTACGCCCAGATCTCTCCCGGTCGACGGGAGCAACTGCATCAGTCCAACTGCTCCTGACTTGGATTTTGCCGTCGGTTGGAAGTCACTTTCAGCCTTTATCACCGCCCGAATGAGGTCCTTTTTGACTCCGAAGGTGTGCGACCTCTTCTATCAGAGATTCTAAACTCTCAGCATCTCCCGGTGGTTTTGAGACCGAATCTACCCTCCTGACGGTTCCCGTTTTCCGTGAGGACAAGGCCGGAAAGATCCGGTCGTACGGCCGGATTAAATGAGGAGACCGGAGGCGAGTTGAGATATTCTTGGAGAGGCCTGTCGTCCCCTTTGCCAGGTTGATGGAGTTGGTTAACCGTCCAACCGTTTTTTCAAGTATCTTCCCGAAACTGAGTGATTCTTGAATTCGGCGAACGACCAGTCGAGGAGGGCTAGAAGAGGGGATCTTGCCGCCCGCCAGGTGGCCGGGATGGGTTCTGAAAAGCTTGATCATCTATTTCTCCGGTGAGGTGGAGTTTCGCAAAAGCCATGCCTATGAACCGTCTTCCTAAAAGATCAACGGGCGTGATGAAACACCGAAGGCTCGGGGATCTAGACATTAGGGTTTCATTTCTGATTTGGAATGAGTATCCTGTTATGTAAAGGTGAGAATGGGCCTGGTGGTTGCTCACGTGGCCCAGTTGAGCTTAATGGTTTACAAAGATAATACCTTTGCCGGAGAAGAGATCCAGCGCCCAACTGGAAAGGGACTGGATACTGTCTGGGGGATTGAGGGGTGGGACTGATTTATCTCGGAGCAGCTTTGGTGATCACCGGGGCATGTATCATGCTCGTGTCATATCACGGAGTGGGACCGGTTGTCGCTACAAATATGGGTAAGATTCTTGCCGTCCTTGGGTTTATCGTGTACGTGGTTGCGCGGATTCGGTATCGAAGGAAAAAAGAGTCAGATTCTCAACGAGATTCTCTTCCCCTCGAGGATGGAACCTAAGGACATAGACCCAAAGCTATTCTATCCTGGCCCCGATTGGTGCCTCACGGTCCACCGTGAGAAGGCAGACTGTATCAGTGCCATTGTCGACGGCTGCGAGGACCATTCCCTGGCTTTCGACGCCGCGGAGTTTAACCGGTTTCAAATTGACAAAGACAACGACCTTTTTCCCCACGAGTTCCTCAGCTTGATAATAGCCCTTGAGGCCGGCCACAAGCTGCCTTTCCTCACCAACGTCGACGCGCAAGATGATGAGTTTATCCGCGTTGGGATGGTCTTCCGCAGCCTTGATCTCTCCTACGCGGATGTCCAGCTTTTTCCACTCCGAAAAATCGATCACATCGGTCATTGTACCTGCCTCCTCTTCTCCGTTGATCTCTCTTTCTGTGCGTGTTCAGAAATGGGGGGGGCGCCACCTGGCTTTTAGGGGGGCTTGTTAGCCCTCGTGCCTCTCGATTCCTTGCTGCTCTTCCCTCACGCCGTAGCTTTCATATGAGACAATATCCTCTAATTTTTTACGTTGCTTTGCAGGTATAACCTGTTGGCCCCGGCGATATCCTAGGACAACAAGGAGAACCACCTCCATGGAGTGGGGAAGTCTCAGGACCCGTTTTACCTTTCTCCTGCTAAACCAGCCTACGATGCAGCTGTCGACACCGAGATCCGTCGCCGTCAGAACCATGTGCTCCACCGCAATTGCCACGTCGATTCGATGATAGTCCTTGTCCACCATCTGGCCCATACGATGGAGAATCGGGCTTGGCTTTGCACATGCGGCGATAATCACGGGTGCGGTTTTCATCCATCGGTTTACAGATCGAGGACCGAAGGGCACCGCCTCGGCCAGATGCCTGATCGTCTCCTTGTCTTTCACAACGATGAAATGCCATGTCTGGGAATTGGACGACGATGGAGCCAGTCGGGCCGATTCGAGAATCACGGTGAGCTTTCGGTTCTCGACCGCCTTTGAATCAAAGTCCCTAACGCTTCGACGTCTCTTGATCACTTCAAAAACGGATCCCATAATGAAGTTTACTCTGTCTTGTGCTGCGGTGGCAGGGTTTCGACGGGAACCCCTTGGTTTTCCAATATTCGTCAATCACGAGTCGCTAGATACTGCCTTGTCTTTCTCTCGAGACGGGGGGCGGTAGGATTCAAGTCTATTGAGAGGAAAGCTGATCTTTTCAAGAGGGAGTTCAACGATGAAGACCGCCCCCTTGCCTTTCCTTCGGTCTACGCTGATCCTGCCCCCGTGGTCTTGAACGATCCGAGATGAAATAGTGAGACCGATGCCAAGGCCGCCCCTTCTACTGAAAAAGGCCTGAAAGATCTGACTCACATCCTCTTTTTCGATCCCCGGCCCGGTGTCGGTCACCCGGACCCGGGCAAATCGCCCCTTTATTGACGTCGTGACCGTCAGGCGACCTCCATTGGGCATGGCCTGCACCGAATTCCTCAAGAGATGAATGAGCACTCTGCCAATGAGATCTGGTTCCATTGGGACTGGAGGCAGGTCGTCTGCTAAACTCGGGTCGGCAACGATGTTATGGGTCTCTATCTCCGAGGATAGAATGGCGAGACTCCTCTCAACGAGTCTGTTAAGGTCGGTTTCCACATAACGGATTTTCGAGGTTCGAGTAAAATCCTCAATGCCTTCAACCATCCGTTCTAACCGATTGGTTTCTCTGATAATAGCATCGACAGATTTCTGAACCAGAGGGTCGTGAGGCATCTTTTTCTTGAGGTATCTCGCAAAGCCACCGATCGGGGTCAGGGGGTTCCGAATTTCATGGGCCATGACCGTGGCAATTTCGCCGATGGTCGCGAGACGCTCTGTCTGAAGAAGCCTCCTTTCCAGTTCTTTCTGTTCGGTAATGTCGATGCTGAGGACGAGGTTCCTAATTACTCTCCCCTGTTCATCCTTTATTGGCGTGGTGATCAGGCGAAATAGCCTCTCTCTGCCGTCTTTGGTGAATGCCGTTCGCTCAAAAACCGCTCCTGCTCTCTTCGACTCCAAGACCGGGCAGTATTCACAGGCCAGGTCACGGCGAGGAAATAGGCAGAAACAGTACTTCCCCCTTATACGCTTAATATCCCCGAACCAGTCCATATATAGCTTGTTTGCCCAAAGAATTTTCATGTCTCCGTCGAGAAGGACAAGACCCGCTCCGAGGGCAGTCAGCATATCATATAGTCTTCTCTTTTCTTTTTTGGCTCTCCCCTCTAGGATTACCCTTTCAGTAATGTCGCGACCAACACAAATCACCATGTGAAGTCTTTTCTTGCTATCACAGACATTCACGGAATCCCATGAAATGTGACGCTTCTCTCCCGTTCTGGTGGTGAGGGGCATCGCGTAATCTCGGATCTCACCCTTCTCAAGATTCTTCAGGAGGCGGACAACGTGGAGGTACCCCTTGCCGGGATAGAGGGTTTTCCAGCAATTCTTCCCCAGGAGGTCGCCAGGAGCATATCCCGTGATCTTCGTGACGGCAGGGTTGGCGAAGACCGTGGTTCCATCGAGGGTAACGCCGAGAATGAGGATCGGAGTCCTCTGAAAAATGTGCTGCAACTCGAGGCGGTTTGGCCTAGTCATCTCCCTCAGCAAAACAGGGTCCTCATGATCGCCTGAGAATCGACTGACGAGACAATGACGATCGAAATCGCAGGAATTACCAGTCTCATCTTATCTTTGAGATGTTTTTCATATTAGCAATACTCAAAGAAAAAGCAATATCTTTCTGGTTCAGACTTGGCAATGGGCGCGTCAAGAAAATGATACAATACGACGGGGAACATCTTGATTTTAAACGTGTTTCTCGTTAGAAAAAGACGAGGGCCCTCGGACCTTGGAGAAATCGGCTTGCTGTCTAAGCGAATTTGGTCTAATCTCTCTGGAGTATTCGGAAGGGGCGGATACATGGAGATGGAAGGCGTGGTTTTTGATTATGACGGTACCCTTGTTCACCTGAACATCGACTTCGATGCCATGAGGAGAGGTGTGGAGGGGCTCCTCGACCTTTACAAAGTCGACCGCGATCTCTTTGTCGGCCTCCTCATTTTGGAGACAATCGACAAAGCAACCCATCTCATATCACAAAAGGATGTGAAGGTAGGCCGAGATTTCTATCAGAAGGCGATTCAGATTGTGATTGATGAAGAGTTCAAGGCGGCGAATGGAGGGAGGGTTCTCGACGGGGTTCTGGAAACGCTTCGCACCCTCAGGGATCTCGGAATCAAAGTCGGGATTATCACGCGAAACTGTGATCAAGCGGTAAGAATTTCAATCCCTCGAATTGATGAACTATGTGATGTCTTCATTCCACGGGATGTTGTGGCCCAGGTCAAGCCTCATCCGGCCCATTTGATGCTCGCCCTTGAAAACATGGCGATAACGGATCCGAAGCGCTGCCTTATGGTGGGAGACCACACTCTCGATATCGAAGCCGGACAAAGAATAGGGATGAAGACTGCCGGGGTTCTGACAGGACACACGACATCGCAGCAGTTTGCCGCAGCGGGGGCGGATTTTATTCTCAAAGACGCGAGGGCAGTCTTAGACTGCATGCTCAAGGGAGAGAGACCAGTGAGAAGCGCCTTTTTACAACCTGGAAAACTCGACATTCAGACTCTCGGCAGACTCCTCCAGCGGTACGCCCGGAGTGACGACAGCGTTCTTATCGGGCCTAAGATCGGGGAAGATACGGCAGCGATCGAAATGGATGGCAAAGTCATCATTGTGACCACTGATCCGATCACATTCGCTACCGATGAGATCGGTTACTACAGTGTAATCGTAAATGCAAACGACATTGCCACCTCAGGCGCACAGCCGAGATGGTTCACTGCCAACATTCTCCTGCCAGAGAAGAAGGCCGACAAAGCTCTGGTGGAGCGTATTTTCGAACAGATCCATAGAGCCTGTGGAGAATTCGGGATTTCGCTCATCGGAGGACATACGGAAATCACTCACGGGCTCGACCGCCCGATTGTTATCGGTCATATGATGGGTGAGGTAAAAAAAGAAGATTTGGTCACAACGGGAGGGGCGAAGGATGGAGATGATGTACTGCTGACAAAGGGTATTTGCATCGAGGGCACATCGATCATTGCCCGGGAAAAGGAGGGGGAGTTGGTTTCTCACGGAATTCCACGGGATCTCATAAAACGGGCCCAGAATTTTCTATTCGATCCAGGAATAAGCGTTATCCCGGAGGCCTATATGGCCCGACAGACTAGCCGTGTCCATTCGATGCATGATGTAACCGAGGGAGGCCTCGCTAATGGTCTCCATGAGATAGCGATTGCGGCACGGGTTCAAATCTGTGTAGATAAAGACCAGATCCCTCTCTTTGAGGAATCCCGCATTATTTGTGAAACATTCGGTCTGGATCCGTTGGGAGTGATTGCCTCAGGGGCTCTTCTCATTACAGCCTCTCCGGTCGATACGAAGAAGATTCTTGATAGGGCGTCTCGAGAGAGTATGACAGTTTCTCGAATTGGACATGTTGAGGCGGGGAGCCCCTCCGTGATTATGACAACTGGAGGACGGAGAGAGCCTGTCCCATATTTTGCACGGGATGAGCTGGTGAAGGTGTTCGAAGAACTGCCCAGCGGTCTCCGCGAAAAGAATCCCCACGATTGAAATCTTGACAGATTTCTAGTAACCTAGGTGGTCTATTCACTCTTACTGTTACGGACGAGGTAATTCGAGGGCTCTTATGAAAGGTGTTCATCTCATTCTTGTTCTCATCATCCTTCTTTTGGCTAGTCTTTTTGTCATATTTCAACTCCACAAAGGTCCCATTGCAGAACTGGAGAAAGAGGTCGTTGAGTTGCGGGGACATCTCTCCGAAATGGAGCAGGAGAGGGAGACAGCTGAAGGAGAGATACAGAAAAAGAAAGAAGAGTTGATGAAGAAAGACCGTGAGAGCAAAAAGCTCGAGGAAAGGGCCAAGAAACTCAAAAGACAGATTGTCGAGAGAGATAAGGGACTTTCCACCATGAGAAAGGAGTCTATGGCCAAGGACGGAACCGTGCAAAACCTCTCAGCCAAACTATTGGTGAAGGAGCAGGAGCTCCAGGGGTTGAAATTTGAATTGACCCAAATGGAGAGGGCCACCCGGAAGCTTAACCAGGAGGTAACGGATAAATCGGAGAGGATCGACAACCTAGCCCAGGAACTCGATAGATCGTCCCAGTCAATTCAACTCCTCACGATGAAGTTGGAAAACCGAGAGAATGAAATAGGGGAGCTAAAGGGCGAGCTGGGAGATCTCAGGGAGAGAATTCAGAACCTGGCAGCCGAAAAAGATAGGGCGATTCGAGAAAAGACGAGAGCCCTAGAAAAGGTGACAGAATTAGAGAATGCCCTGGAGAGGTCGAGAACCGAGGCCTCGACCGGGGTGACGGAGAGTCCTGTCCCTCCCAAGGGTGATTGAATCGATAGAGACAGGCCGTCCTTTTTCTTGGGTTATTGAAGAGGGGAGAGTAATCTTCAAGATCATCGCGACAAAGAGAAGACGAAACCGAAGGAGTGGTCATGAAGTGCAGGAAGTGCGGTACGGTCAACCCGAAGACGGCTAACTTTTGTAAGAAATGTGGGACTCGGCTGGCTGGGATACCCGTTTGTCCCAATTGTAAGCAGGAGAATCCCCCTGATTCGACATACTGCAACGGATGCGGTTTTCGCCTTGCATCCAGCAAAACCCGACAGAAGGCATGTCAGAGTTGTGGCTACCAGAATGACCCCGGTATCGAGTACTGTGTAAGCTGCAATCAAAAGCTGCGGATCTAGTCTACCACCATCTTTCTCCTTTCCTGTCCTGAATTAATCATTTTTGACCTGAAATAGGGTGTCTCGAAGGCACCCTGTCACCTGTCAGCCTAGTGGCATACTAATTGCTTCAAAACAATATTGTGAGTTCGGTAGAATACTAGCAGAACATTAGAAAGGCAAATATATCGGAATATTACGATGCACGTGAAAGATACTTTCCAGCAGAGTTACAAACGATATTGATCTTTTTTCATCTCCTCGGGAAAATATGTCACCTGAGACAGGGGGACTTATGAGATTTACAGAGGGAGACACGGTGCGCCACAGAGGATTGAAGTTTATCTCGGGAATCGTGGTGCGGGTAATACGGGTTCCCGATGGTGACTCAGACAATGATCGTTCCTATTTCTGTAAGGTTCAGCTCAAGAATGGCCAATTCTACAGCGACCGAGCGACTGAATGGGAACCGGGCCTGGAGCAACTGGAAGGGACTAACCTTGATTCCGAGGAAGATAAAGAGAAGGGATCCTATGCTGAGATGGGCTGATTATTTAGCCTTTTTTCAATTCATATCGAAGTCTGAGAACTTCTTTCGAGGCCAGGAAACGCTTTATCGCGGCCTGATAGTCTGTCCAGGCTTTCCACATGTCTAGCCATTGGTCGTTATACCAGTAGAACTCGTCCTTTCCACGGCCACTCATCCTCATTTCATACTCCCTAAATTCTTCATGACAGGTCTTGCAGAATCCATAGGGAGAAGGTGAAACCGCATATTCTTTCTGGCCCGGGTCTAGGCGGACGCCGCACCGCGCGCACTTCAAGTAGCATGAGGCGCATTCAAAAACCTTCAAAAGGGCCGAGGCTTTTCGTGCCATATGGTGGTCTATTTTCTTCCGTTTCCGTCTCTTCTTCTCTTCAATCTCAATCACACGGGCCATGGCGTCCCCCCCTGTGGAGAATCTAATTGAGAGGATAGCCCAAAGGCTTGAAGGAGTCAAACTAATCAGGGAGTCTCCAGTCGGCCTTTAAAAGGGCGGGATTCTGTGTTAGTCTTGGTGTGTAGCCTGCGAAAGCGAGACAGCGGGCGCCAATTCCCTTAGGAATACGGTCCCTAGACCAATCGGCGTGGTGTGTCATGAAGCGTGGTTTGTCAATCCTGTTGGCTGTTATCATAAGTGTTTTCAGCCCCTCTCTGAAGACTCTCGTAATGGAGAAACGATTATCCTTGACCGAGGCGTTTCCCTTTTCTGTCGAAAACGAGAGAGAGCTCGGCGAAGAAGTCTTTACGAAAATTCAAAGACGGATGGAGATCGTTCAGGTTTCGGCAGTTCAGGAATACTTAGACGGTGTGGGAAGGAAGCTCATTCGGAACAGCGATCACGGAACGTTTCCTATCCAGTTTTTCACCTTACGGGCATCTGATCCGAATGCCTTTGCCATACCAGGGGGGAGGATTTTTGTCACAACCGGACTCATTGGACTCGTCGAAAGGGAGGGTGAATTGGCAGGAGTCATGAGCCACGAGATCGCGCACGTGGTGAGGCGTCACATAGCTCAGAGAATTGAGGCTTCGAAACGGCTAAACATTGCCACTCTGGCGGGCGCGTTGGCGGGGATTCTTGTTGGCGGAAGTGGCGGAGGAGCTATTATGGCCGGTTCTATGGCCATCACCGAGTCTGAGAAGCTTAAATATACTCGGGAGAACGAAAGTGAAGCCGATCGTTTGGGGTTGGCCTACATGACAAAGGCAGGGTACGATGGGCATGACATGATCAGCTTCCTCAAGAAGATATATAAGGCCACTCATTACGACGTGTCTTTTCCTCCTTACCTGGCGACACATCCTGGGATTCCCACGAGGATTAGCTACCTCGAAACGCTCATGGGAGGTGCCCAGCCGCCGTCAACCCCGGCCGGTTGGCCCTCAGAGGAACTGAACCATATACAAATGCGGGTGCTTTTGATTGAACAAGGCCCTTTGGAGGCGCTCAACCATTTCAACGGCCGACTGGAGAATCATCCTGATGATGGCGATGCCTTTTTTGGACGAGCTCTGGCAAAGAAGGAGATGGGCAGGGTCAAGGAGTCGATTGAAGATCTGAAGAGGGCCCATACTTTGAAACCAGCAGACCCTGAAATCCTAAAAGAGCTGGGTCTCGGTTTTATCCGAACTGGAAGATTTACCGAAGGGGTAAGAGCCCTTGAACGTTCCCTCGCGCTGTCAGGAGAGAATGCCGAGGCACTGCATTACCTTGGTCAAGGCTATCAGGCTCAGAAGAAGTTTGACCCCGCCATTGAGAGTTATCTTAAGGCCAGGAGGCTGAGCCCTGACCTCCCAGAACTGGATCGGAATCTGGGGTCAGCGTACAAGGAAAAGGGGGATGCTGGGCGAGCCCACTTCTATTATGGCCTCTATTTCAAGAAAAAAGGCGAGACGAAATACGCCCGGTTTCATTTGGAGAAAGCCCTTCAGTTTTCTGATCAAGATCCTGAGAGAAAAGAGGAAGCGATGAGGGCGCTGGAACAGTTGAAGCCATAAGAGGTCTCTTATGACATGTTGGCAAGGATACCCGAAAGAAGTGCCGAGTTAAGAGTGGGCTCACGTTATGCACATCTCGAGGATAGACAGGGGTTTCGAATTAACATGGTTAGGCCATTCGGCTTTCAAGATTAGCTCTTCCAGCGGCTTGACAATACTCATCGATCCGTGGCTCACTGGAAATCCAAAGGCGACTTTAGATAGAAGAGAAATGAAGAGGGTTGACCTTGTCCTTGTGACCCATGGGCATGGGGATCACTTGGGGGATACCTTCGAGATTGCTCAGAGAACTGGGGCTCATGTCGTTTCCATGCCGGAAATCTCACATTACCTGACCGC
>JABAOH010000251.1_pt1 | contig 23666 bp, 22 predicted proteins | sample 7062181 | NCBI WGS metagenome assembly JABAOH01 (sample SAMN14538630, study PRJNA623070) | marine sediment metagenome | biome: marine biome [ENVO:00000428]; feature: marine pelagic biome [ENVO:01000023]; material: deep marine sediment [ENVO:00002113]; isolation source: pool of 5 deep marine... | reverse complement strand
ATTTTAGCTGTCCCTTGGTGGGGTTAGCACCCGAATTGAGGACTAAGGTCTTGGCCCCAACTTCTTCGGCGATTACCTTGGCCAATTTATCGCTCACGGAAATCTCGAAGTATATTACCTTGATATGATGCTCTTGAGCAAGCCTTATCACGCGGGCCAACCGTTTGGGGGTGGGCTCGGAATTTGGGTTAATCCCATACAGGGGGATCTGAATCAATCCGTACCGGTCTGCCAGATAAGAATAGGCCGCATGCCCTCCGACAACAAACACCCTTGAACTGCAATTTCTTAGGCCCTGTCTGAATTTACGATCCAACACCTGAAGTTTCTCCCGATAGGAGCGAGCATTTTTTCCGTAGTATTCGGTGCCTTGAGGGTCTTTCTCTATGAAGGCCTTGGCAATTCCGCTGACGATATTTTGAGCATTATCGAAATCCAGCCAAATATGGGGATCAAATCCCGGCGATTTGTGCTTACGAGCATTTCCCTTCCTTTGGATCATGTTCAAACCACGGCTGACTTCCAACACGGAGAGGTTTGGGTTATGCGTCCCCTTCACAATGTCCTGGATCCAGGGTTCCATTTCAGCTCCGACATAGATGAGAATGTCGGCGGTGGAGAGCTTTCCGATGTCGCTTGGCCTTGGTTCCCACGTATGAGGTTCCGCACCGGGTGGCAGGAGAGGCCTCACCAATACCCGCTTTCCGCCCACGGCCTGGGCAAACTCCTGGAGGGGGAAGAGGCTGGTTGTTACCCTCAGCTTCGCAGATGATTGTGCATCAGCCGGCCCAGTCGCCAAGAAAAACCAGGAAAAGTAAATGGCTAGGGAGACAAGCACTCTCCCCAAGGATTTACATTCACCTGGGTACGCCCATTCCATGGCCTTCCTCCCATCCCTACTCTTAAACTCGAAATATAGGGAAAAGTCAACTCAAACAGGGCTGGAGTTTCCTGGGTTTCTCGGGAACACCGCTGTCCATGAGCGAAATTCCCTTGAGAAGGGTCACGTCAGAACAGGCTGTTGCCCAGGTTCTCTGGAGCGAACATTAAAGAATTTTGGCTAACCATTCTTAATGAAGCGAAACGACCGCAAATCTAATGTTTGAGCCCAAAGGGCGAGTTTTAGATTTGCAGTGAAGCGAACTTTAGAATGGTCCAAAATTCTTTTCAGTGAGCGAAAGGGAATGTGGACAACAGGGCACGAGCACCGAAGAGACAACGGTGTTCGCTTATGAGAGATATCATCTCCTTTATGATCAATAGCTTAGAAAAATCCCGTCTAAAAAGTCAGGAAACTCCAGAACCAAGGGATTCCTGAGTTTGCGGCAAAAACCGTTATCCCTCTGCGGAGAGTGCCGGAGAGGCAGGAAACGGCGAAAGGGTAACCTCACGAAGTACAGGAGGGAAAGGATAAAGGTATTCTTTTATGAGATACTATGAGCAACGCCGAGAATGATAGCTGAGCCGCCATTGCATTGACAGGTATGGGGAGTGGTGTAACATATAGTGCCGTTTGTATTCTCACGGGGGATCTTTCATGAATGCTTCGGCCAACACGGTTAAACTCCTTTTTCTCGAATCGAGGCCTCATTTTCTCCTGCTTTCGGTTGTTCTCGCCTGCGTGGGGACGAGCATGGCATGGTATGATGGCCATTTCAAGCTCCTTTTCTCCCTTTTGGCAGCCGTGGGGCTTCTCCTGATCCATTGCAGTTGCAATGTGCTGAACGACTATTTCGATTATATGAGCGGTATTGACAGGGCGACCTTGAGAACTCCCTTCAGCGGAGGGAGTGGATTCCTGGTCTCCGAGGGATTAACACCCAAATCCGTCTATATCCTGGGAATCGCCTGTTTTGGCATCGCTTCGGGAATCGGGCTGTTTTTTCTGAAGATGAGGGGATTGGCCTTGTTGCCCATCCTCGTCGTTGGCGGGGCGTCGGCCTATTTCTATTCAACCCACTTTGCCCGATGGATGCTGGGAGAATTCTTGGCGGGTCTCAACTTGGGCGTATTGGCGGTTTTGGGGACGTTTTTCGTTCAGAGCGGTTATTATTCGTGGGAAGCATTCGTTGGGTCTCTTCCCTCGGGAATCCTAACCTACAATCTCCTCCTGATAAACGAATTTCCCGATATAGGCCCGGATACAAGGGGGGGCAGAAAAAATGTCGTCATTGTTCTGGGAAAGAAGTGGGCGAGCTTCCTCTATCTCATTACCACCGGATTGGTTTATCTTTGCATTATTCTTGGAGTCGTATTCCAATTCATGCCCCTTGGGACGCTATTGGGCTTATTGACCATCCCCATGGCCTTCAAAGCCGTGAGAGGGGCTCTATATCAATACGATGGGAAGAGGGTTGATTTCTTGCCCGTAATGGGGATGAACGTAGCGGTAGTTCTCGTAACCCAGGCGCTGATAGCCGTGGGGTATGTGCTCTCTCGGGTTTTCGTGCAATAAAAAGTCGTCAGTCCTTGAAGCTGGTTTGAACTAAAAGGGAGGAGGGAGCCCCGATGCAATGCATCGTCGGATTTCACCGCTTCGCTGCAGATGGGTTAGCCTTGAACCGTATCTGGCTTCTTTTCAGACATCGCCCCCTTCAGGGCCTTTATCCTTCTCCATCGATAGAGCAGATTGAGGGGGCCGAGGAGCACATAGGAGGAGCAGAAGAGGAATAACATAATCTCGGGTTCGGCTACGATGACTACGATGGAGGATACCACGAATACGAGGATGCTGAAGGGTTTTCGCTTGATCAGCTCAAGCTCTTTGAAACTCGGATATCGGATGGTGCTGACCATCAAAAAGCTCAGCCCATACATCATGATTAGAATGGCGATATGCTCCGTGGTTAATTTCTCTCCAAGGCGGTGATAGAGAAGAACCGTGAGGGCGATGAAGGTCGCAGCGGCGGGAATAGGCAACCCCGTGTAGTACTTTGGGTCAGCAGTGCTTGTCTGAACATTGAACCGGGCTAACCTCAAGGCCCCACAGGCCACGAATAAGAAGGCGGCCAACCATCCCAACCTTCCGAACCCCCCCAGAGCCCAGTAGTAGATGAGCAAGGCTGGGGAAACCCCGAAGGATACGAGATCGGCGAGGGAATCGTATTCGATGCCGAAACGGCTACTCGCTCCTGCAAGTCGAGCAATCTTACCATCCAGTTGATCGAAGACCACAGCGATCAAGATAGCGACGGCCGCATAAAAGGGCCTTCCCTTGAAGGTGGAAATGATGGCCAAGAATCCACAGAAGAGGTTGCCCGTGGTGAGGAGATTGGGAATGATGTGGATTCCCCTTCTAATGCCTATTCTTCGTTTCTTCCCCATTTCTAAACCCTAAGATGCTTTCCCCTGCTTTAACGGAATCTCCAACGCGAACCCGAATATCCACGCTCGGCGGTAAGAATACCTCCACCCTGGATCCAAATCTAATCATTCCGAAGATTTGTCCCCTCTGAAGGAAATCCCCTTGTTGGGGGTAACAGACGATTCTCCGAGCGATAATACCCGCAATTTGTATGCAAAGGATTTCAAGACCGTCCCTCGCACACAATAGTACGGCATTTTTTTCATTGAGTAAAGAGGATTTGTCTGTATTGGCCGCAAAGAACTTCCCGGGGTGATAGACTCGTTTCACGATCCGCGCGGTTATGGGGGAGCGGTTCATATGGACGTTGAAGAGGGACATAAAGATACTAATCTTTACTGTCTCCCGATGGAGAAGATCGTCCTCGAGATGGCTTTCGATCTTTATGATTTTTCCATCCGCTGGTGAGACGATGGCACTCTCGGATGAAGGAGGGGTCCGGGTTGGATTCCGGAAAAAACAGATGACGAAGAGGGTGATTCCGCAAAAAACCCCGGTGAGATAAACCCAGCCCAATAAGCCAAACAGAAGGGCGGCCATGCCCGCGGGTACGATAAAGGGATAACCCTCTCTCGCGACGGGAAGCACCATTGTGCCTTTACCCATTAACTCCAAGGACTTATTGAGTATCCTCATTTCCCTTCTTCTTCGATTGCCGGTGACGGATCAGGATCCTCTCCATTGCATCCTTACACGCCAATTTTTTCTTCTTAATCTTTTTCATTTCCAGATCGTCAAGGGGGGTGAGAAAGGGTCTGCTTTCGTATTCCTCCAATCGCCTTTCTAAGTCCGCATGTCTCTGCCTTATGAGTTTTAGTTCCTCGTTTTCATCGGTGGAGAGGTGTTCATCGTTGGCCATGGTCTGAACCTCCTTCCACGGGTTTCCTGTAAGTTCACGGGGATTTCCCCTTTTTCTCAGTCCATTTAAGCTCCGCATCGGACTTGCGGAGGTACTGAGGCGTGAACCCCTCCAGATCAAGATATTCACCCTTTTCCAAATTTTGTCTCCCCAATTGGGCGACAATGGACCCGTGGACGAAGTTGAAGGGAGAAGGGGCTATATGAGCCGCACTCCCCAGTTCACGACGGATCATGTCGCCATACGGGTAAACGCCATTTCCCAAAAACAAGGCCTTTTCGGTGATTCTCTCGAGGAGATCGGCGGGCTTGATGGCCATTTCAGGAGCGAGTTTGATCAACCCTCCTTTCTCGGTATTCCGATAGAGGGCGGCATAGACTTCGCCCTTTCGAGCATCTAACAAAGGACAGATAAGACAGGGGGAGTACCTGACGTTCTGAGCCAACGCATCCAATGTTGACACACCGGCTACGGGTCTACTCGTAGCGAGTGCCAGGCCTTTTACCACGCTGACGCCAATCCTCAACCCGGTGAAAGATCCGGGGCCTATGGATATGGCAAGCCCATCTATATCCCGAATGGAAACTCCGGAATCCTCCAATACCCGGTCGATTGTTCTTAACACCCTTTCGGAATGACTCGCCTTCCCCTCGCGGGAATATTCGCAGAGGATTTGTTCGTCCTCGATAAGACCGATGCTTCCACACGAAGTCGACGTATCGATACCCAACACCCTCATGGTTATCCCTGTTTCAGAAAGAATCGGGTTATATCGTTGTAAAAGACGATGAGCATGAGCATGATGATGATGACTAATCCGGCCCGATAGGCCAAATTTCTGACTTTGGCACCGATGGGCTTTCGCCGGATGGCCTCGATTCCGAGAAATAATAGGTGTCCCCCATCCAGAAGGGGAATTGGGATGGTATTGATAACTGCCAATGTGACGCTTAAGCCAGCTATGAAGAGCATGAAATCCGTTATGCCCGATCTGGCTACTTGGCCCGCCATTTTGGCGATCAAGATGGGCCCCCCTACCATCCGATGGGAGATTTTTCGGGCGAGCAACCTCCAGAGAACCGTTATGGTTCTCTGGATGAGCTGGAGGGTTTCGCGCCCACCCCAAACGATTGCCCTTAAGGGTCCATATTGCTTAAATATGATGTCTCCGGGATTGCTGATTCCAATGAGGCCGATGGTCTTCCCCGTAGACGCATCGGCCCTGGGTCTTATGGAAAAAGAGAGGATCTCTTGGCCTCTTTTGACCGTGAACGTTAAGATCTTATCGGGGTTTTCCCATATGGTCATGGCCATCTGAATCCAGTGTCTCGTCTCCTTTCCATCAATAGCCAGGATCACATCACCTTTTTTCAATCCCCCGAGGTCGGCCGGCTCTCCCTTTCTTATCTCCTTGATGACTGGGGGCCATTCGGGCTGAAGGCCCGTATATCCAGCCCCAAACAATCCCCTTTCCTCGGGGACTAGTTCCGTGACGACGATTGCGCCATCCCTTTCGATGTCCAAACGCAATCTTGCGTTGGGATTGGAGGCCAAGATAAATTTGGTCTCCTCCCAATTGCTCACCTCTCGATCGTTGATCCTGATAATCAGATCACCTGCACGGATCCGACCCCTTTGGCCGGGGGAATCGGGTTCGACCCAGCCAACTCTTGGCGGATCTTCCATGAAAGCCGGTATTTTGAATCCGATGAGGGCGACCAGGGAGAGAAAGATGAAGGACAAGATCACGTTCATGAGGGGGCCAAAACCGACGATCGCCATCCTCGTTGGAATGGACTTTCCGGAGAATGATCTTTCCCTGTCCTCTTCGGAGACCTCTTCTTCGGGATTCTCCCCGATTATTTTTACATATCCACCCAATGGGAATGCGGAAATCTGATATTCGGTCTCCCCGATTTTTTTGCCGAGGATTTTTGGTCCGAATCCCAACGAAAATCTGAGGACTCCTACGCCCGACCTCTTGGCGATGATGAAATGGCCGAACTCATGGACGAAAATCAAGATGCCCAGTGCGATGATAAAGGATACGACCGTTACCACTCTCTCTCCTCCTCGATGAGCTCTTTAGCCTTTTCCCGAGCCCATTGGTCTGCCCTTAAGGCATCGTCAAGCGTTGTCAGGGGTCTAACCTGGTGCTTTTCCATTACCTTCTCCACTACTTCTGGGATATCGGTAAATTTTATGCTCTCCTCCAGAAAACTGTTCACCGCCACCTCATTGGCGGCGTTGAGCACTGCCGGCATGGTCTCACCCATATCCATTGAGCGGTAAGCGAGCCTCAAACAGGGAAACCGTTCGACATCCGGAAGGGAGAAGGTCAACCCCTCCATATCATTGAGGTCCAAGGGGGGCAATCCCAGCATCAGTCGTTTCGGGTAGGAGAGGGCGTAGGATATGGGAATTCTCATATCGGTTATCCCCATGTGAGCAACGATGGATCCATCAATATATTCTACCATAGAGTGTACGACGCTCTGCGGATGAATTTGGACGGCGATCTTTTCCGCAGAGATGTCAAATAACCATCGGGCTTCGATGACCTCAAGCCCCTTATTCATCAGTGAGGCGGAATCGATGGTCACCTTTCTCCCCATGTTCCATGTGGGGTGGTGAAGGGCCTCTTTCGATGTCACCTCCTTCATCTTTTCATAGGGAAGATTGAGGAAAGGTCCCCCGGAGGCGGTCAGGATAATCCGATTAACCTCGTCTTTCGAACGGGCAACCAGGGCCTGGAAGATGGCACTATGCTCACTATCTACCGGCACGATGGTAACCCCGTTCTTGCGAGCCTCTTCAATGATGATCTTTCCCGCCATAACCAGGGACTCCTTGTTGGCCAGGGCGATGGATTTCTTTGCCTTTATCGCGGAAATGGTGGGAATCAAACCGGCCGCTCCCACCAGGGCTGAGACGACCAGGTCTGTTTCGGGAAGCGAGGCGATTTGAATGAGTCCTTCTACTCCGAAGAGGATCTCGGTTTTTTTTGGTGAAATTTCCTCTTCTAGGGTACTAGCCAAGGCTTCATTCAGGACGGAAACCACTTTGGGCTCGAACCGTTCTATCTGTTCCTTGAGCAGTCGAATGTTAGTGCCCGCCGAGAGGGCTATTACCGTGAATTCGTTATCAAACCTGCCCGCAATGTTTAATGTATTGACACCGATGGAACCCGTTGATCCCAGTACCGCCAACCGTTTCATGGGGCGCCTTACCCTCCCCAACGTATGTAATAGTAAAGAAAAGGGGCCGAAAAGAGAAAACTATCCAATCGATCCAACATCCCGCCGTGACCAGGAATGAGACCGCTGGAATCCTTGACCTGGGCGCTCCGCTTAATCATTGATTCTGTGAGATCCCCCATCTGTCCGAACAGGGTGAGGGAAAAGCCCAAGAAAATACAGTCGAAAACGTCTAAATCCGAAAAGAAGAGTTTTCGATATAAGAGAGCGGCAGTTACGGCCACCCCCACCCCACCTCCCAAGCCTTCGAAGGTCTTGTTCGGGCTTACTTTGGGATACAGTTTGTGTCTGCCCACCAGAGAACCGATGAAGAAACTCCCAATATCTGCGGCCCAGACGGTGGAAATAAGAAAGAAGACCCATTGTTTCCCCGGAGCAGTTTTATCGATTAAGGCCACATAGGACAAGAGGAGACCGACGTAGAGTATCCCAAAGAGGGTAAGAGCAACCTTGGATATGGCCAACGTCAAGTTTCTCGATTTCAGCATATACACCAAGGATAAGAGGATGATGCTAAAACCCAATGAGGCATGTAAAAAAGATGCATTCCCGAAGTAGATGAGGGAGGCCAAACCCATTCCCAAGAGGATGCCGAGCGACTTCTCGTTTCGTTTATTTTCCGGGAGCACCAAGGAGTAGAATTCATGGAGGCCCAGGGCAATGGCAATCAAAACCATAATGAAAAGGGTTGGTTCAGGTCCGTATCCGATGAGCAAACATAAAGCGGGGATGGTAATGATACCGGTTAAAACTCGTTTCTTCAGCACTCTGTCCTCGATGGTGGTCCTTTCTGGTGTCCATTTTACGCCATTAGCCCGGCTCCATGGCCAATTGCTCGCCTGTCAGACCAAACCTTCGCTCCCGAGACTGGTAATTGAGCAGGGCTTTGATCAAATCCTCTTTTCCGAAGTCGGGCCAAAGGGTCTCCGTCACATAGATCTCAGTATAAGCCATTTGCCACAGGAGGAAATTGCTGATTCTATACTCGCCACTGGTTCGGATTAATAGGTCTGGATCAGGGAAACTCTTTGTCAAGAGGTAATTGGAGAGGGTTTCCTCGGAGATCTGTTCGGGGCGAAGTCTCTTGTTCTCTAAATCTGCCATAAGGCCACGAAAGGCATTAACGATTTCCGCTCTCCCGCTGTAACTAAGCGCTAAGGTTAGTATCATCGCGTCGCAGTGGGCTGTCCTTTCCATAGTATCCATGAGCGTATTGCGAGCATCGACTGGCAGGGAATTGAAGTCTCCGATGGCTCTGAGGCGGATGTTATTCTCCAGCATTTCAGCTAATTCCGCCTCTAAATATTTCCGAAGGAGATCCATCAAGGCCGATACTTCACTCTCGGGACGTTTCCAGTTCTCGATGGAAAAGGCATACAGGGTGAGCCATTGGATCCCCAACTCTCGGCATGCGGTTACTACCGCTCGAACAGCCTCGATTCCCTTGAGATGGCCTTCAATTCGGCTCAGGGATTTTTGCCGTGCCCATCGGCCATTCCCATCCATGATGATGGCTACATGACGCGGGAGCTTTTGTTTAACTAACCCCTCCATAGTTGCCTAAGAATCTCCCCGAGCGGAAGCCCATAGTGGAAGGCCCCACCATAATGATATAAGGATGCCGCCGAGCATAAAGAGCCTCATTCGAGGCTTGCCACACACCATAGATTTATCACAGGGATAGCTATTTTTCAAGGGAATTCCAAGAGGGGGGGCCTGACGTTTGGATCGTTTTAGCCTGGATTGGTAAGGGACCACCGTCCTAGGATCAGATTGATAGCAGTTCTTATCTCAAGGGAAGAACAAAATATCCGCCTCCTCCCGTCCCCCATTACTTCTCGACGACGGCCTCCGTTGGACAGACTTCAATACATGTGCCGCACTCCGTGCACTTCTCCTCGTCGATTAGGTAGATATCTTCTCCTTCCTCGATCGCATGTGCTTCACACTGGTCAGCACAAGTCCCACACGCCACACAATCTTCCGTTATTTCGAATGCCAATGAATCACCCCCTCCATCGTTGAAGATCCATCCATTTGATTCGGAAGCTTCGTTCTATATCTCGAGAATCTCCTTTTCCTTCGCATTGAGAGCTTCATCGATTTTCTGGATAAAGCCATCGGTAACTTTTTGGATCTTATCCAAATTCTGATGGAGTTCGTCTTGGGATATCACCTTCTCCCTCTCCATTGCCTTGAGGTCTTCGTTAGCATCCCTCCTGATATTCCGAATAGCCACCTTACCCCCTTCCCCCATTTTCCTTATGATCTTAACCAGTTCCCTCCGACGTTCCTCTGTCAACCTGGGAATGGTAAGACGGATGACCTTTCCATCATTTGTTGGGGTAACGCCTAGCTCCGATTTCAAAATGGCCTTTTCAATTTGGTCGATCATCTGAGGGTCCCATGGCTGGATGATAATTAATCGGCTTTCCGGAACGGAGAGGGTGGCCACTTGCTTAAGAGGGGTTGGAGTCCCATAATAGTCCACACGAATATCATCGAAAAGGGCTAAGGATGCCCTGCCAGTCCGGACCTTGTTGAGATCCCCTTGCAGGTTCCTCAGGGTCTTATTCATCTTTTCCTCGAGGTCATTGAGGATTTTTTCCGGCATGTGTTCCCCCCATACCGATAATTGTTCCCAGTTTTTCGCCCATAACCGCCCTTACGATGTTTCCTACTTTCTTCACATTGAAGACGATAATGGGCAGTTGGTTGTCCATGCATAGGGAGACGGCTGTTGCATCCATCACCCTGAGGTTTTCCTTGAGGACATCGATATATGAAAGCTGATCGAACTTAACAGCATTCTTGTTTTCCATTGGATCCGAATCGTAAACGCCATCTACCTTCGTAGCCTTGAAGAGGGCATCTGCTCCAATCTCCACTGCCCTCAAAGACGCCGCCGTATCTGTGGAGAAATAGGGATTTCCCGTTCCGCCGGCAAAGATGACCACCCTTGCCTTCTCCAGATGCCTGATGGCCTTTCTCCTTATATAGGGTTCAGCCACCTGGCGCATCTCGATGGCCGATTGCACACGGGTAAATACCCCTATCTTCTCCAATGCATCCTGGAGGGCCAGGCTGTTGATCACGGTAGCCAACATTCCCATATAATCCGCGGAGGTACGACCCATTCCCTTTGAGCTGGCATCTACCCCCCGAAAAAGATTCCCCCCTCCAACAACCACGGCAACCTGGATCCCGAGTTCCATTACCTTCTTGATTTCCCGGGATATCCCCCTTATTACCTCGGAACTTATGCCATATCCCTCTTCGCCAACCAAGACCTCCCCGCTGATTTTGAGAATAATCCTCCTAAATTTCGGTTTTCTTACCATAGTCGGAACGGGAGGTCTATGAGGTGCTCTGGTCGGTTTCTTCTCCTAACTGATATCTCGTAAATCGCCGGATTGAGATCCGTTCTCCGATTTTTCCCATGAGGGAGTTCAGAAGATCCCCCACGGTTACATCGAGGTCCTTCACAAAGGCTTGCTCAAGGAGGCAAACCTCCGAGAAAAACCTCTCCATTTTCCCTTCTACGATCCGATCGACAACCTTTTCGGGTTTTCCCATATCCAGTGCCTGCATCCTCAAGATGTTCTTCTCTTTTCGTATGATTTCCTCGGGAATATTCTCCCTCCTTAGATATTGGGGATCGGCTGCCGCTACATGCATGGAGATATCTTTTACCAGATCCTTAAACTCCTGTGTCCTCGCTACGAAATCCGTTTCACAGTTGAGCTCCACCAATACACCGATTCTGCCTCCCGGGTGGATGTATGACCCAATCAATCCCTCTTCGGCCATGCGCCCAACCCTTTTAGCCGCTTTCGCCAGCCCCTTCTGCCTCAAGAATTCGATGGCCTTATCCATGTTTCCTCGGGTTTCTTTGAGGGCTCTTTTACAATCCATGACCCCGGCACCAGTCTTCTGTCGCAGGTTTCTCACCAATGTTACGTCAATATCCATGGGAACTCACCTATCCTTCCTCGGTTTCTGCTGGTTCTTCTTTCCGTTCAGGTGGGGGTTCTGGAGTCAACTCCTCTCCCTTCGCCTCGTCTTCCGTCGCGACCACGGTGGGAACTTCTATAGCCGCTTCCTCTCCAACCTCTTCTCCTCCGGCTTCAATCGATTCCTCTGGTTCTTCCTCTTGGAGAGTCTTCTCGTACATCTGCCTTCCTTCGATTACGGCGTCGGCAACCTTACTTGAGAAAAGGCGTATCGCCCTTATCGCATCGTCATTACCCGGAATAACGTAATCGATTTCATCTGGATCGCAATTAGTATCCACGATCCCAACGGATGGAATTCCCAATTTTCGAGCTTCACTTACCGCAATCCTCTCCTTTTTGAGATCGACGACGAAGATGGCTCCTGGAAGCCTGTCCATATTCTTGATCCCTCCCAGGGCCTTCTCCAAGCGTTTCCGCTGTTTCTCCAATTGTAATACCTCTTTCTTGGGGAGAAGGGCGTATATATCGTCATTCTTCATCGCCTCCAATTGGTTCAGTTGGTCAATACTCTTCTTGATGGTTTGGAAATTGGTGAGCATTCCTCCCAGCCATCGTCGGTTCACATAGAACATGTTGCATCGTGTAGCCTCTTCATAGATGGAATCCTGGGCCTGTTTTTTTGTTCCCACGAAGAGGATATATTCCCCCTGCGCGGCAACATCGCGGATGAAATTGTAAGCCTCCTTGAATAACACGACGGTTCTTTGGAGATCAATGATATAGATGCCATTTCGGGCCCCATAAATGTAGGACTTCATCTTGGGGTCCCACCTCTTCGTTTCATGCCCAAAGTGAACCCCCGCTTCCAACATCTCTTTCATCGTAACGTTGGCCATAGTTCCCCCGGTTTTCCCGTTGTCTTTCTCCTTTCCCTATCCCATCAGAAGGTTATGGAGCAGCCTTAATGTTGCCCCCACATTGGGTTAAACCAACCAACAATAACCTATTTTGCCCAACAATTCAAGATCATTTCCCGCACCAACTTCGAGGTTACAATGGATGAAACTTCCGATGGGTCATGATCGGGTGAAAGTTCGACAACGTCGAACCCGATTACCCGGGCTTTGCCAAGGATTTTCAGGGCAGATATCATTTCGTTGAAGTCGATTCCCCCCGGTTCGGGATTCCCCGTTCCGGGAACTACGCTCGGATCGAGGACATCCAAATCGAGACTTATGTACAGGGGTCTATCACCGATACTCCCAAGGGCCGCGTTGAGGCCATCTTCGCTGAATTCATGAAGGCTGCCAATAGTATTGGCGTAACTGAATTCCTCCTTGCTGCCGGAACGGACACCGAACTGAAAGAGTTTCCCCGCTCCGATGATTTTCAGGATCCGCCTCATCACGGTGCTATGGGAAAGGCCTTCCCCCAGATATTCGTCCCTTAGGTCGGTGTGGGCATCGAATTGAATCACGGTCAAATCACCGAAACGCCTCCCGAATCCCTCCACGATGGGCAAGGTAATCAGATGTTCGCCGCCAAGGAGAACGGGGTATTTGCCGTCATCGATGATCTTCTGAACCGCCTCGTTGATTCTCGCCAGGACTTTTTCCTTGTTTCCAAAGGGGATCTCCAAATCTCCGAGATCGCATATTTTTAGGTCACTCAGATCTCTGCCGAGATGAGGGCTATATGTCTCCATCCCCCAAGAGGCCTTCCGGATGGCATTGGGCGCGAACCGGGACCCTGGTCGATAAGAAGAAGTGCCATCATAGGGAAGGCCAACGATGCATATTTCGCATTCGTTGTACGGGTGATCCGCGGATAAGAACCGGTTTTGGAAGAAGTCCCTCATGTGATCAATTCTTGGACAAAATTGGGAATGGCAAAGGCAGCTTGGTGGATAGCTTCGTTGTAGTACCTCATATTGAGGTTGAAACGCCGCAGGTCCTCACACCGATTGTCCAAAGGTGGATCATACTTTTTGGAACAGAATGCAAAACTCCAAAAGCCACTGGGGTATGATGGGACCGGAGCCAGGTACATCTTCCGAATCGGGAAGAAGGATTTAAGAGCCGCGTATAATTCCCGTACGATATGCTGGTCGAAGAAAGGCGATTCCGATTGAGCAACCATAATTCCGTCATCCTTCAGGGCTTTATGGACATCTTTGAAGAACTCTTCCCGGTATAAGCCCATAGCCGGTCCGACGGGATCAGTCGAATCAATAAGGATGACATCGAAGACCCCGGTATGCGGTTTGATATATTGAATACCGTCTTGAATGATGACTTCCACCCTGGGATTATCCATTTCACAGCTCACGAAGGGGAGGAACTGCTTGCTCTTTTCAATTACCAATGGATCGATCTCCACCAGCACGGCCCGGGATACGGTAGGATGTTTCATCACTTCCCGGATGGTTCCCCCGTCTCCACCGCCAATGACGAGGATGCGCTCGGGATGTGGATGGGTAAAAAGAGGGATGTGGGAAATCATTTCATGATACGTGAATTCATCCTTTTCCGTGAGCTGAACCGAACCCTCCAGGATGAGGGTTCGTCCGAATCGGTAAGTATCCACGATTTCGATCTTCTGGTAGTCACTTCGGCCGCGGAATATCCTTTCCCTTACCTTTATCGTGTTGCCGACAGTGTCGCTAACCGTCTCGGTAAACCAAAAATCCGTTTCTATTGCCATAAGACTACGGCGGCGAAGGCCGCTCCGATTTTCTTAACCTTATATTCGGCCGAGATAGACTTGATCTCCTTCGTGTCCTGCCGGCGCATCTTCATTCCCTCGAAAGCCATATTTTTGGCGATGAGCTCTATCACCTCCCTGTGTCCCTGGGCTGAGTATTCCATGATCAACCCCGATTGGTCATCGTCTTTTGGGAGGGCTACGGCCACAGCAGCGGATATAATTTCCCCGGGTATATCACTGCTGATAGAGGCATAGGCCGTGGGCACTAAGGCTCCTTGAGGGAATGTAATTGGTTGGATCTCCTTGCTATGAGGGGGGATAATACTGGAGACCTTGAACAGATTCGTATTTCCGATACCAGCGTTGAGTAAGGCTCCGTCAAAGGCATTGAGAGGAGTATACCCCTCAGAGGAACCGCTAACGAGAAAGTAGGTTTTGGGAGTTTTGCAAATCACGGCTTATCTCCGGGGAATATTCTTTTTCCTGCGGTCCCAAAGGCTTATGCCTTAACTCCTTACCATCCGAGGCAAGCGCCCCGCGAAGCATCTCCACGGTTGAGGTAGAACCTGCCCTGAGCTTTTCCTTGAGATAATGATAGGCTCTCCAGGGGTCTACTTCTTCTCCGCAGGTGAAAATGTCGACGGCGGAATAACCATACTCTGGCCACGTATGGATGGCCAGATGGGATTCCGCGATTACGACAACACCGCTTATTCCGTGGGGGTTGAAGAGGTGGAATACACTCTGTACGATGGATGCTCCGCTCGTGATCGCCGCTTCCTCCATGATCTTCTTGATCTGGTCAGAATCATTGAGGGTTTCGCGATCACACCCATAGAATTCCGTTAAGAGATGACGCCCCAGAGATTTCATCCTTCTACCCTCCTTTCGGCTAAGTTTTAACGAGGTCTAGAAATATGGTGGAGAGGTGATCCACAGCAGGACTGCATCCCGGGAACCGACATTGGCCAGGCCGTGGTCTCTCTCCGCAGTAAAGTAGAAACATTCGCCCTTTTTTGCCCTGTAGGTCTTTTTCCCCAGTTGGATTTCTATCCTGCCCCTCAAAATGAACCCCATCTCTTCCCCTTCATGGGGTTCCTCGATCTCGGTCCCTTCTCCCGGCTTCAATGTCACCATGACGGCTTCCATTTTCTTGTTCGTGGAGCCGGGAATGAGCAACTCGAACGTGCTCACCCCCCTTTTCTCTATCTCAACCTTATCCTCCTTTCGATAGACGATGTCCTTTTCCTCGATGTCCAAGAAAAAGTCTGAGATATTTTCGTCAAGGGCATCCAGAATCTGTACGAGGCTGTCAAGGGAAATGGATGTCCTGTTCCGTTCGACTTGGGAAATGAAACCCTTGGTTAATCCCGCCCTTTCAGCCAGTTCTTCCTGGGTCAAGGAGCTCAATTGTCTGAGGTTTCTAATGCGTTCCCCAATCTTCATGGTGTTACCTTTTGAGGAATAGTATAAGAAGAAAATAGTTTAGTAAAATAAACTCCAGAATTATACCTATTGGCCCTTTTTTGTCAAGGTTTTTATCTCCTTTACTCGGAAAACTTTTTTTGTTATTAGTCTTAAATAGTTAGCCATACTCCTTCCGGGAGGCTTGAGTTGATATGGCAGTGGGAAGAATCATCATCAGAGGGGCAAAGGCACATAACCTAAAAAATATCGATGTGGAAATTCCTAGGGATCGTCTCATTGTAATTACTGGTCTCAGCGGGTCGGGGAAGTCGTCCTTGGCCTTCGATACCATCTATGCCGAAGGGCAAAGGAGGTACGTGGAATCCCTTTCGGCTTATGCCCGTCAGTTTTTGGAGCAGATGGAAAAACCCGATGTCGAGCTCATAGAAGGTTTATCGCCGGCCATTTCCATCGATCAGAGGACTGTTATCAAGAACCCCCGAAGCACGGCGGGAACGGTGACGGAAATTTACGATTACCTTCGGCTCCTCTTCACACATGTTGGAAAACCCTTCTGTTACCGGTGTGGCAAAGAGATTTCCTCGCAGACGATTCAACAGATTGCGGATCAAATCTTGGCCCTTTCCCATGGGGAACGAGTCGCCCTTTTGGCCCCCATTGTAAGGGGAAAGAAAGGCGAGTATCGGGGAGAATTGGAGAATCTTCGGAGGGATGGATTCGTTCGGGTCAAGATCGATGGTGAAATACGGGATCTTAGCGAGGAGATTCGTTTGGACCGAAACAAAAAGCATGATATCGATGTCGTCATCGATAGGATGATACTAAAGGAAGGGATTCAATCGAGGCTGACGGACTCCCTGGAGTTGGCCGCTACATTAGCGGATGGAATTATCAAGGTATCCATTGGGGATTCGGAAGAAATGATCTTCAGTCAACGGTTTGCCTGCATTGATTGTGGAACGAGCTATCCCGAGATTACTCCCAGGATGTTTTCCTTTAATAGCCCATATGGAGCTTGTCCAACGTGTAATGGATTGGGGATGAGGATGCGTTTCGACCCAGACCTGATCGTCCCCGATAAAAAAGTGTCGGTTCTAGAAGGGGCGATTTTGCCGTGGAAAAAAGGGATCCCCGCATCTTTACATCACTTGGCCGAAGTGAAGGGGGTCGATCTGCGTATTCCTTTTGGAAATCTCCCGAGGGAGATCCAGAGGAGTTTTCTCCATGGAGAGGATGGGGTAGAGGGGGCGATTCCGGAATTGGAGAGGAGGTACCATGAGATCCAACGAGAGGAATTTCGGGAGGAAATGGAAAGGTTGATGAGTTCTTTTCCCTGCCCAACCTGCGGGGGAGCCAGGCTGCGCGAGGAAGCCCTCTCTATTAAAGTCGATGGGATGTCGTTGGGTGATATCGTTAAACTCTCCGTTAAGGATCTCCTCCAGTACTTCGAAAGCATTACATTGAACAGAAGGGATATGGAGATTGCCAGGGGCATTCTGAAGGAGATCACCGAAAGGTTGAGGTTTATGGTCAATGTGGGGTTGGATTACATTTCCCTTGACCGGCCGGTGACAACTCTATCGGGGGGTGAAGCCCAGAGGATTCGGTTGGCTACGCAGATTGGCTCCAGTCTGGTGGGCGTGTTGTACATCTTGGATGAGCCAAGCATTGGCTTACATCAAAGAGATAATATTCGATTGTTAAACACCCTCAAGGAGCTGCGAGACCTTGGGAATACGGTTATCGTGGTTGAACACGATGAAGAAACAATCCGGCGAGCAGATTATGTTATCGATATGGGTCCAGGGGCCGGTATACATGGGGGAAGGGTGATTTTTTCCGGAACGCCGCGGGAACTGCTCGACTATCAGGCATCGACTACGGGGAAATACCTATCCGGAGACCTCTCAATTCCCATTCCCGAAAGCCGACGAAATGCGAGTGGGAAGTTTCTCGTTATAAAGGGGGCGAGGGCAAATAACCTGAAGAATATCGAGGTGAGGATTCCCATTGGATTATTTAACTGCGTCACGGGGGTTTCCGGGTCGGGGAAGAGCACCCTCATAATCGATACCTTATACAGGGCCTTAGCCCAGAGGCTTTATCATTCAAGGGAGAAGGCCGGTCCGTTGGAAGCTATAGAGGGGTTGGAACACGTGGATAAGGTGATCAACATCGACCAGATGCCCATTGGCAGGACACCTCGATCCAACCCGGCCACGTATACGGGGGTATTCACCTTCATTCGCGGCCTCTTTGCCCAACTACCTGCATCGAGGATGAGGGGGTACAAACCGGGTCGTTTCAGTTTTAATGTAGCGGGGGGCAGATGCGAATCGTGCAAGGGCGACGGAATTATTAAGATCGAGATGCATTTTCTTCCAGATGTTTACGTAACGTGCGAGGTTTGCGGGGGGAAGCGATATAATAGGGAGACTTTGGAAATCCACTATAGGGGGGAGACCATCTCAGATGTCCTGGACATGACCGTCGATCAAGCCTACGAGTTTTTCGAAAACATCCCCACGATTAAGGGGAAGCTTCAAACCCTCTGTGATGTGGGGCTTGGATACATTAAGCTCGGACAGTCTGCCACGACACTTTCGGGAGGAGAGGCCCAAAGGATCAAGTTGACACGGGAATTGAGCAAGAAGAGCACCGGTAAGACTCTCTATTTCTTAGACGAGCCAACAACGGGCCTCCATTTTGCCGATATTCAGAAGCTTTTGGATGTCCTCAATCGTTTGGCCGATTCCGGAAATACGGTCATTGTCATCGAGCATAATATGGAGGTGATCAAGTCGGCCGATTATATCATCGATCTCGGTCCTGAAGGTGGTGAACAAGGAGGGGAGGTTATCGCCCAAGGGACGCCCGAGGAAATTATCGGCATCCCGACCTCATACACGGGACAGTATTTGAAGAGGTCATTTGAGAAGGCGCAATTGATCCATTAGTAGATCCTTTTTTGGGTGCTGCCGTCGGGAGGAAGCAGGGATGAGGGTAGAGGTAAGATGCAGGAGGATTGGGTAGGCAGTAAGCAGAGTAAGGGAAAAGTGTGTTTTAGATTTCTCCTCCTAACTGAACCTTGTCCCTCAGATTACGCGAAGGGACACCGGTTTTCTCCGATAAACTCAGCAAGCCCCAGCGGTTAGGATGTTGACGGGGAAGGACTTAAGTGATAGTATTTTTTCACTTTTTTGAAAGGGTATTGGGATAAGCGTTTATGTTAGACATTAAGTTTGTCCGAGAACATCCTAACGAGGTAAAGGAAGGATGCCGTAAGAAAGGGGTGGATTTTGATCTCGACCGTTTGCTGGTGGTCGATGAAAAGCGACGGAAGGTCCTCTTGGATGTAGAGGGATTGAGGGCACAACAAAAGAGGATGAGCAAGGAGATCCATGAGAAAAGGGGAGAAGCGAGTAAGCGTGTTGAGATCGATAGGGTGAGAAACCTGAAGACGCGATTGAGGGATTCCGAGAAGGAATTGAGAGTGATTGAGGATGAATTCCTCGGCCTTATGCGGGTGATTCCGAATCTTCCCCTTCCCGAAGTTCCCGAGGGGAGGGACGAAACGGAAAATGTGGTTATTCGGGAGGTTGGGGAAAAGGCGACATTTGATTTTGTCCCCAAGGATTATATGAAAGTTTCCGAGGGATTGGATATCATCGACACGAAAAGGGCGGCGAAGGTCTCCGGGTCGAGGTTCGGCTATCTCAAGGGGGATTCAGTTCTTTTGGAGTTCGCATTAGTTCGATTGGCCATAGATACCCTTACAGAGGAGGGATTTATTCCGGTCATTCCACCCGTGATGCTCAATTACAGAGCGATGGATGGAATGGGATATTTAACGAGGGGTGGGAGTGAGGTATACCAGGTTGAGAAAGACGATCTTTACCTCGTTGGGACATCTGAACAATCCCTCGGGGCGATGCATATGGATGAGATCTTGGATCAGGGAGATTTGCCAAGGCGGTATGCGGGTTTTTCCACGTGTTTCAGGAGGGAAGCGGGTTCTTACGGCAAGGATACGAAGGGAATACTGAGGGTTCATCAATTCGATAAGGTTGAGATGTTTTCCTTTTGCGAGCCGGAGAAATCCCGGGATGAACATGATTTTTTCCTGGAAATGGAGGAGAAATTGGTCCGTGTGCTGGAGATTCCCTACCGCGTCGTCCAGATGTGTAGCGGCGACCTGGGAGATCCGGCGGCCGATAAGCGGGATATCGAGTGCTGGATGCCCGGCATGGGAGAATATCGGGAAACCCATTCCTGTTCGAACTGTACGGATTTTCAAGCACGGAGACTCAACATCCGATATCGTGCCCGCGGGAAAGGATCCGATCAGGGAAAGCTGAGGTTCGTCCATACCTTAAATGGGACTGCTTACGCCATCGGAAGGATGATCATCGCCATTATCGAAAACTTCCAGCAGGCCGATGGAACCGTTCTCATCCCCGATGCCTTGAAGGAGTTTATGGGCGGTACTGAGAGGATAGGAAAGAGCTAGGAGGGATGGCCGAGTGGATGAAGGCGGCGGTCTTGAAAACCGCTTCTCCGAAAGGAGACGGGGGTTCGAATCCCTCTCCCTCCGCCAAAACCAAGTTCCCGAGTCAGGGGGATGATTTATTTCCTCTCAAGTGATTGAAAAATGTGGTATTTTCATCTAATATAGAGTTCACATAGACGATTAGCTTGGGGAGAGATGGCCGAGTTGGCTGAAGGCGCTCGCCTGCTAAGCGAGTATCTCGGGAAACCGGGATCGAGGGTTCGAATCCCTCTCTCTCCGCCATTATTGCTTGATACATTGTGTAATACGAGTTGGCAAAAGAGATAAACCCTCTCCGGTTTGCGCCCATAGCTCAGCTGGATAGAGCGACGGACTACGAATCCGAAGCTAGGGATTTCCGCAAAACATTGAGAGAAGCGGAAATCCATTTCTTACCACCTATTTAGCTCCTGTTTGAAACATCACAGAAAGTCCAGATTTCACCGGTAAAAGTTCCCACATTTTTATGCACATCGAATAGTGGAAAAAGGGGCTTTCCTTGAAAAAGCCCGCCCACGGTTTGCTATGCGAAACTGGGAGAAATTCTGGGATGGCTCAGTACTCTCAGGGAGAAAGGAAGGTCTTAAGGTTCAGGCGTGGAATGTAGAGAGATGGGTCAGGGCCTTGTCTTTACCCTTCGGTATCATCTATTTGCGATTCAAATGGGAATAGAGAAGTGGGTATGGGATGGTCTATAAATCCGTAGTTTCGAAGTTCTCGATGATCTGAGTCAGGCTTGCGTCGGGAGTCCCCACGTTGTAATAGAAGGTTAAATCGAACTGATCGGTCAGGTTATTGAAAAAGAAGGCGATCCTGTACTCGTTGACCCCCCTCCTCACGGTGAATTCATAGCCCGTATTGCCATTGGCATTCACGATGGGAGAAATATCCCGCACCAAAACATAGCCCTCGCCAACCAAGCTGTCCCTGTTCTCCTGTGCCCACTCGAGGACGGTGATTGTTGCAGGTCCATTGGGTTGCCAATCCGTGATACCCAACGTCACGTCACCCGTCCCATTTGCATGCCACGTTGTTCTCTTTTCGGGGTCAGCGGTGGTATCAAAGTAGAACCAGTCGCTTGGGTAGATTATTGAATACCTGCCGTTGGGGTCAGAAAACAGCTTGGCTCCCCCAAGATCAGTGAGGTAGTCGTTGCTCTCCTGGTCGCCGCATCCCGTGAGGCCCAGAGAAATGAGGGAGAAGATGATAAGAGCGATGAGTTTCTTCATTTTGGCGATGTTTCGTGAATAGTCCGTTTCATAGTGCATAGATGTTAAATTAAAATCAGCATAAACCGTGCCAAATTACATAGATTATAATTCATTAATTTTATTGATTTTTTTAAAATATCAAGGGAAGCCCGTAACCCATGTGTGTGCAAATTTTTCAAAAATGCCATTATCCTCAGTGAAAATCCCGCTAAGTCTCAATTCAGCACGAAAATTTTTTCACAATTTCACAAGATCTACCTGAGGTGGATTTAAGGGTGCGATTGTTTAGATCTGAAATGAACTAAGCCTAGCCTAAGGTCCATTTCCTCGTAAGGAACTTCTACCAGGAAGGTAGAATGTAATAGAGAGTTACTTTCTGATATAACATGCTCCAAAGCGGTGGGTCAGGTGCCAACTAAACTGAAAACAATTTCTCTGGTTTGCAAAGACACAATAGTTGCGGTCCGAACAGATTCTCACCTTCCCATCTTCCCCATCGGCCTGCCTGATGATTTGGCTATGGCTATTACTGGATTACCCAATTGACTGGTGAGGTTTCCCCTCTGACCTTAAAGAATCCAAGAAAGAACCCCTTGAATGCGGTCTTGACGGGAGGGCTTGAAAAGGCTATAAAGATCAATGGTGTTTTGCGCGCCCATAGCTCAGCTGGATAGAGCAACGGACTACGAATCCGTAGGTCAGAGGTTCGAATCCTCTTGGGCGCGCCACTGATTTCACGTAGTTAGGTTGATTCATCTGACTGCTTTTTTTCTTCCTGGCACATTACACCCGGCTTGTACCCAACGGGTCTGAAAGATACCCCTACTCCCTCATCGGTTCGTTCTCTTGCCTCATTCCCGGTCAACTGAAAAGATGTAACGCAATGTCCTCTGCTTTGGAAATTCAGAGTTAGAGCAATAGGTATCGAACAATGAAAGGGGATACGCGGAACCTTGGGAAGCGGCTTTCCAGGATCCACTCCGACAAAAACTGCCTTGCCTTCTTGCCCACTCCTTTTGTACTCTTTCATATAAGCCTCCTGACTTAAGGGTTTTGGGGTGCTGATTTGGTTTTACCCCTCTCGCCAGTGAGGCTTAACTCTGTATCATAGTTACTTGAAACATATGAAAAGGACAAGCCTCCAAAATGGACTTCCCCAAATCCTACGAGTATTATCTATTTTGTCTTATGTCGGCGTTACTTCAGGAGGTTTTTCCCTTACAAACCATTTACTTATTTCCAGCACTGGATAAAGCCCTATCCTCGCAATTTTTCTCATCGCCGGATGTTTGGCAATCCAATCAGCCAGGCGAGGACTATATCTGTAATAGGCAGACACGAAAGCCCTTCCGAGTTCATTGGCCAGAAGATACTCATCCCTCACTTTCTCCAAAACCTCAACCTCTTTTGCCATACGGGACCCGTAGGCTGCAGTAGCGATGAAACACCCGCCTCCGCTGCTACCTCCTCCGATAGATGGAGGATCCGCACCAATGAACCTCACAACGATTATATCGGAGTCTGTCCCATTAACGCCGGTGTCTGCGACAACGATCTTGCCATCTGTCTGAAGGGCAACTGCGTCCCCAGAATCGTCATTTCCATACGTTACAACGCCACCTGTCCCAAAGTCGCTATCCAGTGACCCATCAGGGTTATACCTTAAGACCAGAGCCTCCAGCATCGAGTTCATGCTTCGGCCTGCGACAACGATCTTGCCATCTGCCTGAAGGGTAACTGCCGACCCATAATCGTAGTTCCCACTATTATATCTCACAAAGCCGTCTGGAAAATTGAAGTCGGTGTCCAGTGACCCATCACCGTTATACCTCAATACTAGAACGTCAGAAGTCGGACCATCATTGACATCACCTGCGACAACGATCTTGCCATCGGTCTGAAGGGCAAGTGCCCACCCACGATCAGAATTTGGATTCCCCGTGCCGTCGACGCTGCCGAATGTTACAAAGCCGTTGGGGGGATTGAAGCTGGTGTCCAGTAACCCATCACCGTTATACCTCAATACTAGAACGTCAAAGTCTCCCCCTCCCTTATCGACATAACCTGCGACAACGATCTTGCCATCTGGCTGAAGGGCAACCGCCCACCCTTGCTCGTTATTTCCACTTCCGCTGCCATATCTTAAAAAGCCGTTGGGGGGATTGAAGCTGGTATCCAGTGACCCATCACCGTTATACCTCAATACCAGAACGTCACTTTCTGTCCCGGCATAGATATAGCCTGCGGCAACGATCTTGCCATCCGGCTGAAGGGCAACCGCCCGCACATAATCACCATTTGAACTTCCGCTGTCGAATGGTACAAAGCTGGTGGTG
>JABAOH010012866.1_pt2 | contig 23674 bp, 14 predicted proteins | sample 7062181 | NCBI WGS metagenome assembly JABAOH01 (sample SAMN14538630, study PRJNA623070) | marine sediment metagenome | biome: marine biome [ENVO:00000428]; feature: marine pelagic biome [ENVO:01000023]; material: deep marine sediment [ENVO:00002113]; isolation source: pool of 5 deep marine... | reverse complement strand
TGGAGGCCATTGACCGGTTGAAAGTCACCGCCTCGTCCCACCAGCGGGCCTTTCTCGTCGAGGTCATGGGCCGCGATTGCGGGTACCTGGCTCTGATCGCCGGCATCACGGGTGGAGCCGAGGCGGTCGTCATTCCCGAGTCCGAAATGAACCCGGAAACTGTGGCGGCGGAGTTGCGGCACGCTTACGAGCGAGGCAAGCCTCATGCCCTAGTGGTCGTCGCCGAAGGCTGCCAGTACAACGCCGAGCGGCTAGCGCGCCACTTCGAGGAGAACCGGGAGCGGTTGGGCTTCGACCTGCGGGTCACCAAGCTGGGCCACGTGCAGCGTGGCGGCACGCCCGGCGCGTTCGATCGCCTGCTGGCTACCCGGTTGGGCGTCGCAGCGACGGACTACCTCGCTCAGGGTGACCGAGGGGTGCTCGTAGGATGGCAAAGAGGCGACGTCGCCACCACTCCGCTCACCGAGGTCGTCACGTGCGAGAAGCAGCTGGACCTTCGCCTGCTGGAGATGGCGGGCGTGTTGGCAAAATAGCCCGGCCGGAGTCCAGTACTGCGTCCGAGTTCCACCTGGTGATGACACTTCCTGCACGCTCCTTCTCGTGCATGGGTCCCGCCCTGAAAGGGCGGGCTCGGCCGAGGACGGCGTTCTCAAGAACGCACGGCTCACGCTGGGCAGCCGAGCCCGGGCTTTCAGCCCGGGACCCTCGATCCACCGGGGGCAAAGTGCGGAGAGCTGGTAACCGCAAGACACACCGGAGGAGCATGACCGAGTATTCTCTAGCGCACTGCGCCGCTGCTGGAACCTTGGATACGGGCCGCTAGAGAACGAGGAAAGGTCCGGAGCCATCAATGCCGAAGCTGATGCGAGCGGTCTGGCTGGAAAACGGCGAGTTGGGTGTGCGGGACACAGTCCCAGTGCCCATACCACCGCCGGGCGAGGCATTGGTGAAGGTCCTGCAGGCCGGCATCTGCAACACCGATCTGGAGCTCACTCGGGGCTATTACCCGTACACAGGGGTCCTCGGCCATGAGTTTGTCGGGATCGTCGAGCAGGGAAGCGAGGCGATAGCCGGCAAGCGGGTCGTGGGGGAGATCAATGCGGTGTGCGGGGAGTGCCGTGCGTGCCGCAGTGGGCGACCGACCCACTGCGAGAACCGTACGGTGCTGGGCATCGTCAATCGGAACGGCGCCTTCGCCGAGTACCTGACGCTCCCGGTAGCGAACCTGCACGTGGTGCCGGAGGAGGTCTCGATCGACGCGGCGACGTTTGCGGAGCCACTCGCTGCGGCGCTGGAGATCCAACAGCAGGTAGAGGTCCACCCCTACGATAACGTGCTGGTCGTGGGTGACGGCAAGCTGGGTCAGCTGATCGCCCAGACGTTGGCCCTGACCGGCTGCAAGCTCTCGGTGGTGGGTCACCACCAGAGCAAGCTCGATCTCCTTGCGGCACGGGACATCCGCACCGTCCTGGGCAAGGAGGTGGAACCGGGGGCGTTTGACGTCGCCGTGGAGTGTACCGGCAACGACGAGGGGTTTGCATTGGCCCAGGCCGCTCTCCGCCCCCGGGGGACCCTGGTGATGAAGAGCACCTATGCCGGGAAACTCACTATGGACGCCGCGGCGGTGGTGGTGGACGAGCTGACGCTGGTGGGGTCACGCTGCGGGCCATTTGCTCCGGCCCTCCGCCTGCTAGCGGAACGCCAGGTGGATGTCGAGCCGCTGATTCATGCCCGCTATCCTCTCAGTGATGCGCCCGCCGGCTTCGAACATGCCCAGCGACCAGGAGTGTTGAAGGTACTCCTGGAAATCGGTTAGAGCCCAAGGACAACCTGGGTTGGAAGTTCGTTGCATAGCACACGCGCCGAGCAGTTCCTCCGTGCGGTGGCGCTCTCGCCGGGGCCACGGATTGATGCGCGGATTACCACGGATGACCGATCAGTGTTGATCCGCGTAAGCATCCGTGGCCCCGCCGGACCGCCACCCGCACTGCGGGACTACTCGGTGCGTTGTTTTGGTCACAGACTTCCAACTCGCTACACTAGTGGAGCGTATCTAGAGTTGTGTTCGCGCCGCGCCGTGCTAACGCTACCAGATACCCTCCACTAGGAGCAGTTCCTCACGATGCCCTACGACGTCGCCGCAGCCCGCAAGGCCATATCGGGGATCGCGATTGAGACACCGGTCCTGAGCGTCCCGAGCCTCTCGGACCGCGTGGGAGCCCCGGTTGCCCTCAAGCTCGAGAACCTCCAGGTCACCGGCTCGTTCAAGGTGCGCGGCGCCGCCAACAGGATGCTGGCACTCACGGACGAAGAGAAGTCTCGCGGCGTGGTGGCCTGTTCCAGTGGCAACCACGGCCGGGCGGTAGCATATGTCGCCGAGCTCCTGGGCATCCCCGCCACCGTGTGCGTGCCGGAGTGGGTGGACCCATCGAAGCTAGAGGCCATTCGGAACCATGGTTCCGAAGCGATCCTCTACGGGAAGACCTACGACGACACCGCGGAGCGTTCCCTCGAGATTCAGCGGGAGCGGCGGCTCACCTATGTCCACCCGTTCGACGATCCCCACGTCATTGCCGGTCAGGGCACCATTGGTCTCGAGCTTCTGGAACAGCTACCCTCCGTGGACACGGTCCTGGTACCGCTCTCCGCCGGCGGGTTGATCGGCGGCATCGGCCTTGCCCTCAAGTCGCACGCGCCAACAATCCGGCTGATCGGCGTCTCGGCGAAGCCGGCACGGGTCATGTATGAAAGCCTGAAGGCCGGGCACCCCATCGAGTTTCCCGAGGAGGAGACCATTGCCAACGCCCTTTCGGGTGGTATCGGACTCGACAACCAGCACACTTTCCGGCTCGTGCGGGAGTACGTCGACGAGCACATACTCGTGGAGGAAGCAGAGATCCGCGAGGCGATGGCCTTTGGGGTGAAAGAGCTCAAGCTGGTGATTGAGGGAGGCGGTGCCGTTGGCCTGGCGGCGCTCATCGCAGGCAAGATCGATCATCCGGTGGAAAACGTGGCGGTAGTGGTGAGCGGGGGGAATGTGGATCCCAGGATGTTGCTGCAGGTGGTTGCTGAGACGGAGGAAGCCCGAGGGATGTGAAGCGACCTTCCCCTTCGCCACCCTCTAGCTGAATTTCCGCCGGCAACCCCTTATCCTTAGCCTGCAGGCAACCGGGAGTGGGTTCGCGTGGCGGAGGATATCGATCGCCTCAAGGCCGCCCTGGCCGACCGCTACACCATCGAGCGGGAGGTGGGTAGCGGTGGGATGGCCACCGTCTATCTCGCGAAGGATCTCAAGCACGAGCGACAAGTCGCCGTGAAGGTGCTGCGTCCCGATTTGGCCGCCGCCCTGGGCTCAGATCGATTCCTGCGCGAGATCAAGATCACCGCCCAGCTCAACCACCCACACATCCTCCCGCTGCTCGACTCGGGCGAAGCCGAAGAGTTTCTGTACTACGTTATGCCACTTGTGGCCGGCGAATCCCTCCGCCGACTGCTGATCCGCGAGAAACGGCTGCAACTGAACGACGCCCTGCGCATCACGCAGCAGGTGGCGTCAGCCCTCGACCATGCCTCACGCCACGGCGTGGTCCACCGCGACGTCAAGCCGGAGAACATCCTGTTCTCGGAAGGCCACGCCATCGTCGCCGACTTCGGCATCGCCAAGGCAGTCAGCAGGGCGGGTGGAGAGGGTCTCACGCGGAGTGGGTTCCCAATGGGGACTCCCGGCTACATGAGTCCGGAGCAGGCGGCTGGGATCACAGAGCTCGATCCGAGGACCGACGTCTTCGGGCTCGCCTGCGTGGTCTACGAGATGTTGTTGGGCGATACGCCGGAGATGTGGCCCACCGAAGAGGCGGTGCGGCTGGGGAGGTTCCTCGACGCCTCGGCCACACATCGCCAGAGGTTGGACAAGCTCCCGGGAAGGGTTGAGCAAGCCCTGGTGAAGGCCCTGGCGATCCGACCAGGCGACCGGTTCGCCACGCCCGGTGACTTCGCCGACGCGCTGCGTGCCGCGTCGGAGCGCAGCGCCAAGCTGGATAGCCGGGCGGTGCGGGAAGTCATCGGACGCGCGGCGGAGCTCGACGCGCAGCAACCCACCGACGCAGCTGCGCTCTCCATCGGGGGCGTCGAGCAGGCGGCCGCGGAAGCCGGTATCCCACCTGTCCACGTGCGGGATGCCGTCAGGGAGCTAGAGCAGCTACCCGGCTCGGTTGCCGCAACGGCGCCTGCGCCGGCGGTCCACAAGCTCCGCAAGGGCAAGCTGCTGATCGACCGGACCATCGACCGGGAGGTCCCCGAGTCTGCGTACGAGGCCCTAGTGGAGGAGATTCAGACGACGCTCGGCTTCGTGGGCACGGTGTCCGGGGTCGGCAAGTCCCTCTACTGGAGCGGAACGAGACCCGGCTTCGTGGGTCGGGATGTGCGGATCACGGTCAATCGCGACGTTGGCTGCACGCGGATTCACATCGAGGAGCACGTCGAGCTACGAGGCGCATCGGTCTTCGCCCCCGGCTGGGGCGCGGCGGGAGGTGGCCTGCTCAGCTTGCTCATCATTACAGCGCTCGGGACACCAAATGAGGCCGTCCCCTTCATCGTGCTTCCCCTTGCCATCGGTGGGGGTATCTCCACGTACAAGTGGATCACCGGGTTTCTGGCACGCCAGTACGGGCCGCAACTCGAGGCACTCGCCGACCGGTTGGCAGCGCACATCGAATCGGCGCGACGACTTCCGGAGCGCCGGGTGGAGCGGGATTCACCGGCGCCGGCGACCTAGGGAGGTTTGTGGTTTGTTGTTTGTGGTGTGAGGTGTGTTGTGTCGGACTATCCGGCCCTGACATCTGACACCGCCTAGTGCCGTGTTCCTAAAGCTCGCTTACTAAACGACACGCGCCGAGCAGTCCCGCAGCGTGGGTGGCGGTCCGGCAGGGCCACGGTTGGTTACGCGGATCAACACTGATCGGTCATCCGTGGTAATCCGCGCATCAGTCCGTGGCCCCGGCGAGAACGGCACCGCACGGAGGGACTGCTCGGCGCGTGGTCTTAGTCACAAACTTCTGACTCACTACACTAGCGCTACACTAGCTCACAATTCCAACGCCAGGTCGACGGCCCTCACGCTGTGCGTCAGGGCACCAATCGACACGAAGTCCGCGCCTGACTCCGCATACGCCCGCACGTTGTCCAGGGTGATGCCCCCCGTGGCCTCCACCTCTATCTGAGGAAGAAGTCGCCGTGCCAGGTCAGCCAGCAGCCGAAATGCCTCAGGCGGTCGGTTGTCAACGAGCAGCCGGTCCACCCCGGCCTGGCAGGCCTTCTCCACTTGAGCCTCGGACTCCACCTCCACATAGACCGCGGCCACCCCTCGGCGCCTGGCATCCTCACACACCGACGCAAGGCCGCCGGCGCGCTGGGCAAGCACCGGCCAATGGTTGTCCTTGATGAGAACAACGCGCTCCAGTCCCAGGCGGTGCAGCTGCCCCCCGCCCGCGAGCACTGCCTGCACGTCGAATGCTCGTAGTCCCGGTGCCGTCTTGCGGGTGTGGAGCACACGGCATCCGGTACCGGCCACCGCCTCCACGAAACGGCGGGTCTCGGTGGCGATGCCGCAGGCACGCTGCAGCAGGTTCAGCACCGGACGCTCGGCCCGAAGAATCGCGCCGAGATCGCCCCGGATGACCCCTAGGGACTCGCCGGCGCAAACGCTGTCGCCATCGCACACTCTCCACTCCGGCTGGCACGCGACCTCTCGGGCTACCGCCGCTGCATAGTGGAGCCCAGCGACGGTCGCTTCCCCGCCGGACCGAACCGTCCCGACGGCCGCCTGTCCGGCCGCGCCGACCAGCTCACTGGTGATGTCTATGGGACCGTCTTCAGCTAAGACGCGCTGGGCGACTCGACGCGCGGCTGCCAGTAGGTCAGGAAGGCTTTCTCTGTGGGGCTCGGAGTCGGGTGGACCCTCAGCCAATCGCCACCATCCGATTAATCGCCGCCCGCGCCCGCTCGGCGATCTCCTCCGGAACCGTCACCAGGTGCTGGTCGTCCCGCAGGGCATCCCGCACGTTCTCCAGCGTGATGGTCTTCATGTAGGCGCAGACTGCTCGCGGATCTGCTGCAACGAACTCCTTGTCCGGGGCAACCTGCCGCATGCGGTGCAGGATGCCGACCTCCGTGGCAACGATGAAGCGCGAGGCCGCATCACTCTTGGCCGCCCGGATCATCCCCTCGGTGGATGCGATGTGCAGCCCGTTGTGGTCAACGTCCCCCAGGCCGGCGCTGTAGATCAGCTGGCCCCCGCAGCCGCACTCAGGGTGGACCAACACTTCAGCATCGGGATACTGCGCCCGCTTCGCATTGACGTTCCGGGCGTTGATGTTCTTGTGGACGTGACACTCACCCATCCACACCTCAATCCGCCGGTCGGGACGCATCCGCCTGATGTGGGCACCAAGGAAAAAGTCGGGGAGAAACAGGATCCCCTTGTCGCTGGGGATGGCGTCGATCACCTCGACAGCGTTGCCACTGGTGCAGCAATAGTCCAGCTCGGCCTTGACGTCGGCCGTGGTGTTCACGTAGCCCACTGCCACGTAGTCCGGGAACTGGGCGCGCCAGCGCCGCACATCCTCGGCAGTGATGGATGCAGCTAGGGAGCAGCCGGCCTCGAGGTCGGGAAGCAGCACTCGCTTCTGGGGCGAGAGAATTGCGGCCGTTTCGGCCATGAAGTGGACGCCGCAGAAGACGATGACGTCGGCACTGGTGGACGCCGCCTGGCGGGAGAGCCCCAAAGAGTCGCCAACGAAATCCGCCACGTCCTGCACTTCGGCCCGTTGGTAATTGTGCGCCAGGATCACGGCCTGGCGCTCCGCCGCCAGACCGCGGATCTCCCGCTGAAGCTCCTCAATCTCGTGCGGCAGTAAGTCGACCGGCTCAATAACCGGCAGCGATATCGCCACTACAGCACCTCGCCAAAGCTCGACTGCCACTGCGGCCTACCGGCCCCATGTGCCTTCGGCCTAAGCTGGGCCCCACGGCCCAGCTCCAGAGTGGTTAGACTGCTGAGCGGGAGACCCACCGCCGTCAGTCTGCGGGCGCCTCCCGCCCTGTCCCGTGCGTAATCTAACTCGGTTGTCAGGTTCCCTGAAGGTATGGGGAGCGCACCCAATGGCCGGGCGCTGGACAGGAATGAGTCCACACTCCATCTCTCTCTTGGCTAAGGCAACGCAATCCCCTGGATTCCGGAGGGCATGATGATCGGGTCGAGTGGCACGACGGGGCGGACATCCTGGAGCGGGGTCCGAGCGCCGCGCGTGATCGTGGGAGCAGTCTTCGTGATCGGGTGTGCGGTGTCGGCGGGGGCGGGGCCAGACTGGACGCCAGCAAAGGTGACCGAGCCAGCGCTGGTATCTCAGGTAGAGGTGCGCCGCACCGAGTACTTTGTCCCCCACATCACGGCTGAGAACATTGCGGCCCTGGGCTTCGGGCTCGCCTACTGCCAGCTCGAAGACTACGGCGAGCGAGTTGCAATGGGGTTGGTGCGCGCCCGCGGCGAGCTCGGCCTGCACTTCGGCCCTGACTCGATCGAGTCTGACTTCTTCTTCCGCCTGCGGTACCGCCGAGCCCTCGAGACCTATCACCTGCTGAGCCAGGATGCGCGAGATCTCTACGAGGGGTTCGCCGCAGGCGTCAACTGGTACATCCAGCTCCACCCCGACGAGTTCCCCGAGTGGATGGAGCCCAGGTTCACCGGCCACGATGTCCACGGCAGGTTCATCCTGGCGTCGAACCCCAACGCCGCGCGACAGGTCCTGGAGCGGCTCTCCTCCGACACCGGCTCAAACGCCTGGGCGTTGGCCCCGAGCCGCACCAAATCAGGCAAGGCGATCCTGCTTCGCAACCCGCACCTGAGCTGGAACGCCGGCTACTACGAAGCACACCTCATCATCCCTGGCAGGCTCAACTTTTACGGGGACGTACGAATCGGGTACCCCCTGTTCTATATCGGCGGGTTCAACGAACACCTGGGCTGGGCAACCACAAACAACGGGCCGGACCTCGACGAGTTCTATGCGCTCGATGTCGATCCAGAACGGCCCGACCACTACCTGTTCGACGGCGGTTCCGTACCGCTCGACCGCGAGGCGGTCACCGTCGAGTTCAAGAGCGGTCCCGGACTGGGGCGCGAGACCCGAGAGTTCTGGCAGACACCCCTCGGGCCGGTCGTCCAGCGGGCCGGCGGGAAGATCTACGTCCTCCGCTCGGCTGTCGAGGGTGAGTTCCGCATGGTTGATCAGTACCTGCGCATGATGCAGGCGAGGAATCTGGAGGAGTGGAAGGCCGCGATGCGAATGCGCGCGCACCCATCCTCGAACTTCACCTACGCCGACGGGGACGGGAACATCTTCTATCTGTGGAACGCACGCCTCCCACGGCGCCCACACGAGCCGGGGGGCGACACGACGGTAGTCCCCGCCCGGCGCTCGTCGGACATCTGGGTCGAGCTCGTCCCGTTCGACTCGTTGCCGCAACTGCGCAATCCAAGGGGCGGCTATCTGCACAACGAGAACGATCCCTTCCACTATGCAAACCTACATGAGCCGTTCGACACGGTGAGGTACTCGACGAACTACCCTCGCCCGCAGCTCGGACTTCGGAGCCAGCTGTCGCTCGACCTCATTCACGAGACAGATGGGCTGCTCTCTCTCGAGGAGGTGATCGAGCTCAAGCACACCGCTCGCATGTTGCTCGCGGACCGTGTCAAGGCGGATCTCGTCGCGGCCGTGCGACGGTCCACGCCGAGCGACGAGGTGCTCGCTGCCATCGACCTGATCGAGCAGTGGGACAACACCACGAGCGTTGACGCGCAGGGCGGAGTGCTGTTCGAGGCGTGGTTCAGGCTGTACCTGACTGGCGGCCAGCAACTCAACAGCCAGACCTTCCCTGACGCGTGGCGCCAGGCGTTTGCGGCCCCGTGGAGTGCCGAGGATCCCGTTCGGACGCCCCACGGGCTGGGCGATCCCGAGCGTGCCGCTGAGGCGTTTGCAAGGGCGGTCGAGGAGACCGGGCACAAGTGGGGGCGATGGGACATCGCGTGGGGCGACGTGCACCGGGTGCGGCGTGGAGACGTCGACGCGCCCGTGGCTGGTTGTGGCGGCTGGCTCGGCTGTTTCCGATCTCTCAGCTTCACCGAAGATGAAGATGGCAAGCTGGTGGTCGTGAGGGGCGACGCCTGGGTGCTCGCCGTCGAGTTCGATGATCCTCCCAGGGCGTACTCGGTGCTGGGCTACGGACAGAGTGCCCGCGAGGATTCACCACACTACAGTGACCAAGCGGAACTGTTCGCCACCGGTCGTCTCAAGAAGGTTGCCTTCACGGAGGCCGACATCGAGGCGGGCACCATACGCCGGTATCGGCCGGGACGAGAGGTGGCGGCCGGCCGATGAGGTCGAGGTGTGAGCTGCAGCGCGGCACCGAGTACAGTGACATGAATCCATGACCAACTCATCACGCGCCATCAGGCCCCGACGTAGCCTTTGGTCGCAGGCAGCCCAGGTCGCCGCACGCACGCCCGAATCGCGCAACCGCTACGTCGATTTCCTGAGGGCGCTCTCCATCCTCGCCGTCATCTCGGGACACTGGCTCGTGGCGGCCCCGTATGTCGACAGTGGAGTACTCAGCCTCCGCAACATGCTGGAGCACCAGCCATGGACGCAGTGGCTGACCTGGGGATTCCAGGTGATGCCGGTGTTCTTCCTGGTCGGCGGCTACTCGAATGGCGTTTCGTGGCAGGCCGCTATGCGCGATGGGCGGAGCTATGCGGAGTGGCTGAACGGGCGGCTGCAGCGACTCATTGGCCCCGTGCTACCTCTGATCGCGCTGTGGGCGGTCATGGGCGCGGTGGCGCACCGGATGGGCGCCCGGCCGGAGATGGTCAAGGTCGGATCTCAGATGGCGCTAATCCCCATCTGGTTCCTCGCCGTCTACGTGATGGCGGTCGTCGTGGTGCCCGTTACCTACCAAGCCTGGCAGCGGTTCGGGCTCGGCTCGTTCTGGGTACTGGCAATCGCCGCTGCCGTCGACGACACATTGTTCCTCGCCGCAGATCTCCGAGCTCTGGGCTGGCTCAACTATGGCTTCATCTGGCTCGCGGTCCATCAACTCGGCTATGCGTGGCGTGACGGCCGACTCGCGGGACCCCAGCGGGCGCTGCTCTGGGCCGCGGCCGGCCTTGCGGTCCTCCTGGGTTTGGTCTTCCTCGGTCCCCACCCGTTGAGCATGGTGAGCGTCCCTGGGGAAGAGGTCAGCAACTCGCTGCCACCCAAGCTTCCGATGCTGGCGCTTGGCCTTGCACAGAGCGGCATACTGCTCTCGCTCGAAGCACCCATACGTCGGTGGCTCGATCGGGCGACACCGTGGACGGTGACGGTGCTCATCAACGGGATGATCATGACGATCTTCCTGTGGCACCTCACGGCGTCGACGCTGATGATCGGCCTGGCAATGCTATTCGGCGATGCCGGACTCACCATTGAGCCTGGAAGCGGGCTGTGGTGGGTTGTGCGGCCGGCCTGGATGATCGTCTACCTGCTGGCGCTGGCGATCCTGGCACTAGGTTTCGGCCGGTTCGAGCGGGGTGGCGCCGCCGCGCCATCCGCCGCGTGGCGACTCGTAGCCGGAGCCGCACTCGTGTGCGGCGGACTCGCGCTGCTGGCGCTAAATGGGATCGGCGGCGAAGGATGGCTGGGTCTGCAGATCTGGGTGCTCGCCTTACCATTCGTCGGTGCTGTGCTCGCAGGCGTCAACCCATTCGCCAGACCGCCTAGGAGAGTGGCGGCCTAGAGCCGGGACTCGACATACGACGCCTACCAGGGGTCAGGTGCCAGGAAGCTCCGCAAGGGCTGACACCCGAAACCCGGAGCCCGACGCCTCTCACCGCCCCTCGGGTCGCCGCACCTCGACGTCAAGTATGCGCAGCCTGCTCTCGCCGAAGACCGCTGGCGCAGCTGCCAGCGGCTCGCCGCCGACCCTGACCTCCACCGACAACGCGGCGCTTCTCGGAACGCAGGCCCGGTAGATTCCCTCTGAGTCGGTCTCCACTTCCACCCAGCGAAGCCTGTCGGTCGGGGTGCCACCCTCGAGCCAGACGACCCGCACACGCGCGCCAACCATGACAGTGTCCCGCGCCGTGTCATACACCCGACCCACTAGCAGACCCTCCTCGGCCGCCGTCGCAGGCTCGGGACAGACCCGCTCCACGATGGTCCTCGGGCTGGGCAGCGCCAGGTTCACGCGCGCAACAACACCGACCTCCAGATCGACCTCCCCTTCATCCGCCAACCCAAGCAGCGTCGCCCGCGGATGTGTGAAGGTGACCGTGTAGCGCCCCTCCGGTAGATCTGTCAGCCAGTAGCTGCCGTCGGCCTCGCTGATGGTGACGCTCCGCGTGCCCGCCAGACGGACATACGCGTCGGCGAGCCCACGACCACTGGTGCTGTCGAAGATGACGCCGCGCACGGTTGCCCGTCCCCGAGCGTATAGCGTTCGGCCGTCTGGAGCATACACTCTGCGCACCTCCCCGCCCTCCTCCTCGAACCCCACGACGGCGTCCCGCAAGTCCCACACTGGACCTTTCATAGTCTCCACGCGCCTCACCAGCGGCATCAGAATCCACCACCGACTGACGAACCACCGGCCATCGGGAAGCCGCGCGAACTCCAGCTCCCCGGAGGCGCCGCGCTCCCGCTGCCACATCCCGACATTGACGTACCCGAGTTCCAGCCGCTCGAGCGCCGCCGTCGCGCGGTCGAGCCAGAATACGCCTTTCACGTCAGGCAGGGCTCGGCCGCGCACGGGCTCGAACCGGAGCCCCACCATCCGCCGGCCATCCCAATTCGCCTCGTCGAGGGAGAAGCAATGGTGCTGCAGGAACAGATCCGAGAAGAACACCTCCGCGTCAGGCGCCTCGTACACCACACTGTCACCCTCGAGCAACACGTATCCCAGTTCTTCCAATTCCTCCACCGACCGGCTGCGAAACGGCAAGACGTGACGGGTGGGTGTGGTGGAGCGTGCCTCGTGCAGCAACCTGAAGGTGAAGCTGTACCACCGCTCGAAGCGCTCCAGCTCGTGGACGAGATGTCCCTGGAGGTCCGACCAGGCGACGGCCTGCAACACCTTGCGGGCCTCATCCCAGACAGCGAGCACCTCGAGCGCCTGCTCCTCGACCACGCGACACTCGCGGGCCTCGCCTCTGATCGTGATCGCGTCGAGCCGCACGATCACCGGCTGAACCAGCAGCTCGAGCTCGGTGACTTTTTCTTCGGAGAGGGTGAACAGCGAGGAGACAACGCTGCGATAGCCGATCTGCTCGGTCCGGACCCGGTACGAACCCGGTCGAGGCGCGGTGATGTTGAACTCTCCAAGCGGGTTGGTGAGGGCCCGGGTCACCTCTAAGGAGTCGGGGTCCAGCAGCACGACGTACGTACCGCCCATCGGCGCGCTGGTGTCCGATTGGCGCACGATACCCTTCACGGTCTGCGCCCCGGCAGCGCTGGCGCCGACCAGCAGCACGGTCGCTACCAGCAGGAGGGCTCTTTGCAGCATCACTTATCCGTCCCGACGCAGCTGGCTTGGTGAGCGATCACACCTGAAACGTATGCTTGGGCTATGCCGCGGGCAAAGGTGGATCTGTTAGTCAGGGTCAATCATCTCGACTCTGCTTCACCGTATGAACAAGCAGATACACGAAGCCCCCCCAGACACCCGCCAGCACGATCGTCATCATGATCCAGCCGCTTGCACTCACGCTACTCTCCTCCTCTTGCGCCGACACGAGCGGCCCACCAGCGATTGACGAGAATGAGGGCGGCGATCAGTAGCCCCCACTGTAGCACGGTAGTTCCCACGCTGAAGGTATGGAACGGATGCCACCACCCTTCCGGATCGTAGACCGCTACCGCCTGATAGAACCACCAGATCATGAGCGCGAGGAACTCCAGAGGAATGACGTACTTGATGACGAAGATGAACCACCGACCCACCGGCCGACGTTCCTCAGGCGTATTGATGAGCTGTTCGCGGAAACGTCCCACGCCGAACTTGATCACGGCCAGCGAGATGAAGAGGCCCGAAACCATCAACCCGAGCGCCCACACCCAGTCCTGATTCTGGAAGAACCCCAGCTTCCACGCCGAGGGAAGTCCCAGCAGGAACCCGACAGCCCCAACCAACGGCACGGCCTTCTGCCGGGTCATCCCTAGATCCACGGCGATGCGGGTCGCCATCTCGAGCATGGCGATGAGCGAGGACATGGCGGCGAAGCTCAGAGCCAGGAAGAACAGCGCAAGGAAGAACCGCCCGGCCGGTATCTGCTCGAAGAGCTGGGGCAGCCAGATGAAGGTCAGGCCCTCGTTGCCTGCGCCGAGGGCCGCGAGGGCGTCTGCCTCCGGCAATACGGCGAACACGGTGCACATGACGGCGATGCCCGCCAGGAGCGAAGCGGAATAATCGCCGAAGGCCGTGGTGTAGCTCGTGAGGGCGAAGTCGTCCCGTTTGCGGAGGTACACGCCATAGGTCATGACCAGGCCCCACGCGGCTCCGACGCTCCACGCCGACTGGCTCAACGCTTCGAGCCACACCTGGTGCGACAGCAAGTCACCCCACACCGGCGTGAACAAGAATCCCAGGCCTTTGACCGCGTCGGGCAACGTCACGGCACGTAGCGCCGCCACGATCAGCAGCAGGAACAGAATCGGAATCAGTATGCGGTTCGTGCGTTCGATGCCCTTGACCACGCCGCGGGAGATGATGAAACAGCCGATGACCAACGCCAGCAGGTGAAACAACACCGGCTGGACGTTGGTTGTGGTCAGATTCTGCCAATACGCCTCGGGATCTCCGCCGACCACACCGGAGCCGAGGGTGGCGAAGAAGTACTTGATGCACCACCCGGTGACCACCGAGTAGTAGAACATGATGAAGCAGGTACACAGGCCGACGAACACTCCCATCCAGTTGTACTTCCCGCCGATCAAGCGGCCGATGGCCCCAGCAGGACCCCTGCGGGTGTGCTTCCCCAGCGCGAACTCGCTGAGCACTAGGGGTATCGACCAGGCGAACATGAACACCAACCAGGCGATCAAGAACGCGCCGCCGCCGTTCTCGGCGGCCACCCGGGGAAAGCGCCAAATGTTCCCCGTGCCCACGGCCATGCCAATGGCCGCCAGCAGAATGCCCCAGCGCGAGCTGAATTGGTCGTTTCGTCCGGCCATGTGCGTCCCTCAATGGGGGTCGAGCCTGTGCCGTGCGAGATCCTGGCCGGTCATTTTAGCCTGATTTCGCGGAAATGAGAACAGAGGGGTGTCAGGCGTGCCATTTGCGACATTCGCCCAGCGTGCGTAGTCAAGATGCCACCAGCCCCGAGCGCCGCTGGGGCGCNNGCGGGGCCGGGCTGCCAACAGCCCCGAGCGCCGCTGGCACGCTCGGGGCTGGTGAAACTCCGGGTTGATTGACGGCTACCCTAACACTGTAGGCCCTCCGGTCCTTACTCCAATCTCCCTCCGCGTAGAGCGGCAGCCTGTTGCGATGGGCCCGATCGTTCTCAAGGCTTGCACTTGCCCTCACTGCCGGCCTCAAAGATGGCCTGGATATCTGAAGGGCCGAGGGCAACGTTGAAGAACTCGAACTCGTCTATCAACCCGTTGAACTCAAACCCCGGCAAGATGCCGCTCTTTCCTATGGTCAGAGCCGCGGCGTTCCCAGCCGGACTCCTTGGTTCAGGAGCCAACCCCACGAGTGCGCCATTCGCATAGAGCTGCAGCACATCATTACCATCATCGAATACCAGCGCAACATGGGTGAACACACCAGTTGGGACAACTGGCCAGAAGGAGAAAACGGTGCAGCCGGGAGAATCAAAATAGCCACACAAGGAACCATCAGCGAGCACTTCAAAACCTACACGATTGAAATCATGTGCTGATTTTGACGCGATGACTGGCCGATTGCCCAGGCCATTCGGATTGATCCACGCATCCCAGGTGAACGACGACTCGATATTAAGGCTCCCGTCGTCAGGCACGTTCACGAAATCGTCAAGGCCATCCAGGTTGAAGGCATCAGCCACCTTGCCGGTGGCGTATGACCCCCCCACCAGCGTTCCATTATTGCCACCCCAAATGTCATCCGCATTGCCGTCGCCGGGCCACCAGCCCACCAGACCCGCTGGCGGAGCGACACAGGACGGGGGAGTGACGCCGCACGGCCCCTCAGTGTCACCGTGCTTGAGATGAGCGGCGAGAGCGGGTGCACCTACGGTGATGGTCGTTCCCTTGTGGCACACGGTGACCTTCTCGGTTCCCTTGGCCAGACCGAAGCTGGGGCCTTCAACGGTTGGCTGATTGATGTCACTACAGCCTGAGAGGCCGAGTCCTAACAATGCAATCACGGGCGCGGTGAAAACGATCCTTCTCATGGTACTGCCTCCCTTGGGACAAGAGCAGCTCGTTACGTTCGACAGGTCAGTGGTGTCGTTGTCAGACAGGCGTGGGGAGGCAGCGTGAGCCTTGCGGCAGGCCGCTGAGGCCACGGGCAAGCAGCCAACTAGCATCAACACCGTCCCCTCTGCTCGCCGAGCAACACCGTTTTCGGTTGGTCCCGTCGGATTGCGACGCTGGCGAGCCGCGCATCGCACACAGGCCCGGCGGAACTCGATACGACAGGTGTCGGGTTTCGAGGATCAGGTGTCAGCGAATCGCCAATCCTTACCCGACACCCGGCACGTGATAAGGGTCACATCGTGCAAGGTTCGGGTTTGGGTTCTCGGTGTCATACGTCACGTCTCACGCCTCCCTCACGTTCTAGTCACGTCTCACGCCTCCCTCACGCTTGATCCGTGGGGGACCCCGTTGTGCCGCGGATTGATGCGCGGATTACCACGGATGACCGATCAGCGTCGAGGCCACGGATGACTGTTGTGAAACGCGGAGCGCTCGCTGGTGCGATACCTTTGGGAAACCAGCATCCCGGTCGGCGGCCTCGCGCCCCCGACTCTGACCTTCTCATGGGGAGACGAGATGCGAAGCAGTCGCGCTGGTCCCATCATTTGCCTGTTGCTGATCGGCCTCGTGCGGTTCGACGCGAACGCCCAAATCACCAGCGACCTCGCGACGGACCCCGCGAAGGCCACGATCGTCTACGACGATGTGCGTAACCTCGCGCACGCTCTCGACCTTCTGAAAGGCGGGGGCGACACTGTCGCGACACTTCAGGCGGAGTACTTTGCCCGAGCGACGCCCGGACTGCGCGAGTTGATAAAGGACTACGACCTCACCGCGGAGTCGTTGACCCAGGCGATCCAGCAGCGTCCGCGGGAGTTCGGCTCGCTCGTTGATGTGCCGGAATGGCTCGCAGCTCAGGAGAGCACGTTCCGCAACGCGTTCGCCCAGCTCCAGCAGCTCATTCCGAACGCCGTCTTTCCCCCGACCTACTTCGTCGTCGGGGCGTGGGTGGGAGCCAGCGAGGCCACCGAGCAGGGCCAAGTCATCTCGGTCGAACGGCACGGACAAATGATCTCTGCCGGACGGCCGGACGCAGCCGACCACCTGGCACATACCATCGTGCACGAACTCGTGCACGTGCAGCAGGCGCTGACGCAGGGGCTCGAAACCTACCAGTCCCTCTACGGAGACGGGCCGAATCGGAGCCTGCTCGCTCTGGCGATCCGTGAGGGATCGGCTGACTTTCTCGCAGACCTCGCCTCCGGCGGGCACACACATGAGCGCGCGCAGGCCTACTGCGTGCAGCACGAGCCGGAGCTGTGGGAACGGTTCCGCGCCGAGATGGCCCAGCGAGAACCGGGCAGCTGGATGTGGGCTGAGCCCCGCTACCCGGAGGAACCGCGCGACCTCGGCTATGCCATGGGGTTCAGGATCGTAAAGGCATACTACGAGCAGGCGCCGGATAAGAAGGGAGCCGTGCGCGACATCCTCTCGGTTACCGATTACCCGGTGTTCCTCGAGCTGAGCGGGTACGCCAAGCGCTTCGCTGAGCGGTAGAAGCGTGAGGCGCCGCGGGTCATTCGCGGATTGCCACGGATGACCGATCAGCGTCGAGGCTGCAGATCCGTGGCCGCTCTGGCGTCCATTCCTCACCCGAGCCGCCAGTCGTGTATCTTACCCTTCCCAGCATCGCACGGATAACACGCATTCAATCACCAATGAGTCGGAGCAATCCATGAAGCGGATCGGCACAACTCTACTGAGCATATTCTGTCTGGCCGCCGTGAGCCTGCTCCAGGACGCCCGGGCGCAGGCGCGAGGCAGGGAGCTGTACGACCTGATGGGCCAAGGGCGTTTGACCACGACGACCGGTAGTGGACAGGCACGCTGGTTACCGGGGGGACGGGGCCTTCTCACGAGTCGAGCTGTTGCTGACAGCGGTACGCGCTTCTACCGGGTGGATGTCGTGACGGGGCAGGAATCCCCCTTGTTCGACGGTGCTACGGAAGACGCCATCAGGCGGCAGTACACCGGAGTCACAGGGGAAGAACCCACCGGATTGCCGTTCGACCGCTTCACCTTCGTGAATGACGGCCGCGCGATGACGTTCACGGTGGACGACAAGCACTTCCTGTGGGACTTCGGCACGAGCCGGCTGCGTCAGCTGCTGCGCCCTGAAATCGAGCCGCAGCCCTACTCGCAGGATCTGATGCGCGGGATGTCCAGGAGCCAGCTGTGGAACGGCACCTACTCACCGGACTACACCCACTTCGCCTACGTGAAGGGCTACGATCTCTACATCACCAATACGGTAACGGGCGAGGAGAAGCGGCTCACCTCCGACGGAAACGAGGACACCTTCAACGGCCGCCCCAACTGGGTCTACCCGGAGGAATTCAACCAACGGGACGCGTACTGGTGGTCGCCGGACGGACGCAAGCTGGCCTACTACCGGTCCGACGAGAGCGACGTCCACAAGTTCCCCATCGTGCACCATCTCTCGCCTGAAGCCGAGCTCGAGTTGCAGAGCTACCCCAAGGCGGGAGAGCCCAACCCGACCGTCGTGCTGAAGATCATCGACATCGAGACGGGCGAGACCGTCGAGATCCAGACCAACAGCACACCCGACAACTACATCGTGCGACCGATTTGGCTACCGGACGGCAGTGAGATACTGCTGCGGCGTCTCAACCGACACCAGTCCGTTCTGGAGCTGCTCGCGGCCGACGTCCGCACAGGACGAGTGCGGACGATTCTGACCGAACGGGAACTCGCTTTCGTCAACCTGCAGGACGACTTCAGACTCCTGGAAGACGGAGAGCGGTTCCTCTGGAGCTCGGAACGCACGGGCTGGCGCCATCTCTATCTCTACTCACTCCGGGGCGACGACATCGCGCAGTTGACCAGCGGCGAGTGGCCCGTCGGTAGCATCGTGCGCCTCGACGAGGACGAGGAGTGGGTCTACTTCACCGGCAATACTGAGATGGGTCTCGAGACCCACTTCTTCCGAGTTCGGCTGGACGGCTCCTCGATGCAGAAGCTCACCACCGATCCGGGGACCCATCGGATCAGCATGGATCCCACGGGCAGGTACTACGTCGATTCGTACTCCTCGTTCACCACCCCTAATACGGCGAACCTGCACAACGCCGACGGCAGCCTGATCCGGAACCTCATGACGACCAACACTGCCAGGTTGGATTCGCTCGCCCTCGAGCCGCCGGAGTTGGTGATCGTCAAGGCCGCCGACGGTGTGACCGAACTGCACGGGATGCTGTTCAAGCCCGCCGGCTACGACCCGAACGTCGCGTACCCGCTCGTGGTGCCCGTCTACGGCGGTCCGCACTCCAAGGCCATCAGCAATCGCTACTACCACAGCAGTGGTGACCAGCGGTTGGCTCAGTTGGGATTCATGGTCTGGAGAGTCGACAACCGCGGCCAGCGCAATCGCGGCAAGGCATTCGAGACGGAGACCTATCTGAAGCTCGGTCAGGTGGACCTGGCCGATCAGACCGCCGCCGTGCGGCAGATCACCCAGCGACCCTACATCGATGGCTCCCGCGTCGGCATCTATGGCGGCTCATACGGGGGCTACATGACCGTGATGGCGCTCCTCAAGGAACCCGAAGTGTTCCACGTCGGCGTTGCGAGTTCCTCGGTCACGGACTGGCGCAACTACGACACGATCTATACCGAGCGCTACATGCGGACCCCGCAGGAGAACGAGGAAGGCTATGACCTGGGTTCAGCACTTCCTTATGCGGAGAACCTGGAAGGGAAACTCCTGCTGATGCATGGGACCATCGACAACAACGTCCATCCGGGGAACACCATCCAGCTCGTCGATGCGCTCGTCAAGGCTGGACGCAACTTTGATCTGATGTTCTACCCCGACAACCGCCACGGCATTCGCGGCGCGGCAGGACGGCATGCATCCAAGATGCGGATCGATTATCTGGTGGAGCACCTCGATCCACCAGCGTACCCGTGGGAGAAGTAGACGATAGGTGTCAGGTTTTGGGTATCGCGAGAATCCGAACTCGGCGGTGTAGCCTGAAACTCTAGCCGCCGCCGCACCGTTGGGTCTGTTGCGGCCTCGAGGAGCGCGAAATGGATCCTTACATCGCCGACCTACTCGAACCCGCTGTCGTCTTCGCCACCATGCTGGGCGTAGCCTTCGGCGTGAAGCTACTCATCTGGGGAAAGGGTCCCATTCGGCGAATCCGCCACCCCGCGGAGCAGCCAGCCCTGGAGCAACGCCTTGCCGAGTTAGAGGAGCGCTGGGAGCAGTCGTCCGACCAGATCGCCCAGGTGGCAGGCCGGCTGCTGGATCTTGAAGAGAGGCTGGATTTCGCGGAGCGGTTGCTCACCCGACAAAGGATGGAGGAGCCGAAGGCCCTCGAGAACCCCGAGGCGTCGACCCCGGTCTGAAAGCCGCGGATGACTCGTGGCAAGCCCGGCGGTGAGCCCCTCGTCGCGGTGAGAGACCCCACCACGGACAGATCAGCGTCGTACACGTCCAGCTCGAACGAGCCGGTGACACCGATCAACCCGCCGACTACAAAGGCCGACACGGAATCGGGGAGTCCGAGCGCGGGCTGGTAGATGGTCAACGCTAGCGTATCACCCCGGAAGAACCCCCGGGCGCTGTTGTCGATCCCCCCGAGAAACCACTGCCCCACAACGAAGGACGAGGCCGCGGTGGAATCCTCACCGGCGGCGGCCACGTACAGCTCCAGCGTGACGTCAACCGGCCGGCCGCTAATCGAGCCCACCAACCGGTACGTCCCCTCACGCTCGTCGTCGATGTCGCCCACGACCTTCAACATGTTCGTTCGGGCAACTATGCTGCCGAACACTCCCATTCCCCCTTCCAGATGGTTGATGAACCCTCGACCGGAGAGCGGCAGGTTGCCAGAGCGAAGGTAGTCGAAATAGCGCTCGTCCGTGAGCGCGATCGTGGCGGTGTAGCTTCGCCCAGCCACTAATATCGGCTCGAGCTCATCCACCGAAGTGCTGTCCTCCTCCCCAAGTACGCCGGCAAGAAAATCCGTGAGGTTGCCGGGAAGAGTGATCGCGGTCGTGTCCACGAGGAACCGTGTGATCAGCGCTGAACCTCCCGCGCTATCGAAGCCACTGACCTCGAGCTGGAGCGCACGACCGGCCACCGCCACCACCCGGGCGCCGAGTGTATCGCTGTCGCGATTCAGTCGGAGCGGCGGACCGGGCAACAGCACGGAGTCGCTTCCCACCAGCAAGATCATGGCTGCGGCACCTGGTAACTCCGTTCGCCCCTTCACCGCATGACCGTCCGTGGTCTCCACGAGTAGCTCCAGCGTATCCCCCGTTCGCATGGTCGGGCAGTTCTGCGGACCCCAGTACAGCCCGTCCGCACGGGGCAGCTGGAGCGCAGAGGGGTTCTCAGTGAACGAGACAGCACCGCATGGGTCATTGGCCAGGCTGAGGTTGGCCACGGTAACCGTCGCACCGGTCACAGGCAGCTGCGGTGGGTTCCCGGGAATGACGCCGTGTGCCGACTCGTCCGACGGCGATCCAGTGAGGGTCTGCTCCACCAGTATCCACTGCCGGTCGAGGTCCGGGCGCATCACGGCATGGACGACTACGATCGGGTCTCCCTGCGCGATCATGATCTCTCCGAACTCGCAGGAGCATATCGCGGTCGCCGACAGCACTACAATGACGTCTCGCCGTCTCAAAACTCGAACTCCACGCCGATGCTCGGCAGCAGTGGGAGCTGGGATACGGAGCTTCGCGTAGCGGGCGTGCTACTGTAGTCAAACGTGTAGAGAAACACGTTCTTCCGGTTCAGCACATTCACGATCTGGAGGTACGGGCGCAGCACTCCACCCCATTTGCGGGCCTCCCACCGAAAGCTCACGTCGAACCGGTTGTAGTAAGGGTAACGCGCACTGTTGAGAACGGGACTCGCTATGGGCTCCCGGTCGAAGTCCTCCAGCAAGTGCTCCGTGGCTTGGTAGTAGCGATGGCGCCATTCGCCGACGAAGGGAGTGAATGGAAGCGGCGAGCCGTATCCCCACCGCACACTCATGTCGCTGCCAAATGGACCTCTCATCTGAAGCACGACATTCACGGTATGGCGCCTGTCGTGCACCGCTGGGAACTCGGTCCCCTGGGAGCGCCGCGTGACCTTTGCCAACCCGTACGCGATCCATCCCGTTATCCCGCCGACGTACTTCCTCAGCAGGATATCGGCTCCCCAGGCCGATCCGTGCATGGGAAGCGTCTCGTCCCCGGGTAGTTTGGGGTCCTCCTTGATGTCGAAGTCGATGATGTCACGGAAGGTCTTGCGGTACCCCTCCACTGACAGCGACACCGTCGGTCCGAACCAGCGCTCGAATCCGAGTACGAGATGGTCCGAGCGCGCGACCGGCGTCGCGCTGTCGGCTCCGATCCAGAAATCGAAGATGTTCCACGTGACGTTCTGGTCCCGGAGCGAGTGAATCGCCTGGTGATAGCGGCCCACCGACCCGGTGAGCGCCAGATTCTGTGAGAGGAACGCCTTGAACCCGATCCGCGGCGCCCAGTTCGCGATGCCGGGTCCCTCCACCACCTCCATGCGAAGGCCCGGTCGCAACAGCAGCCAGCGGAATGCTCGCCACTGGTCGTCCACGAATGCCGACCAAACCCGCGGAGCATACGTCGCAGTGAAGAAGTCGGCGCTGAAGCTCTCACTCCCCACGTCGTAAGTCATGCAGTAGCTCTCGACGCCGGCCCCGATGCGCACGTCGTGGGTTGCGCCCGGTGCCAGCGCGAGGGCGGCGCGAGTCGACAGCATTCGTACGGTGTTCTCCGCACTGATGATGCCGGGTTCGAGGCGGAACTCCGTTGAGAAGCGGGAGACGCTGGCATCGACCGTCAGCTCCGGACGCCCCAGCGGATACGAGAACCGCAGCCCCACCAGGCGGTTCCCCCAGCTCGCCTCGAGATTCACTCCCTCCCGCCCCGGTCGGGCTTCGATCCACTGCCAGTCGATCACATCTCGACCCCAATACCCGGTTGCGGAAAGGCTTCCAGGACCCACGGGTGCCGACAGCTTGCCCATACCGTCCGCGAAGTAGTAGGGCATCGACTCGTCGCTCAAGGCGCTGATGAGCAAGTCCGCATACGTACGCCGCCCCCCGACGAGGAACGACATACCCGAACCGCCGATCGGACCTTCTAACAGCACCTTGCTGGAGAGGAGCGATAGCTGACCTCGGGCACCGAAGCGATCCGACCGGCCGCGACGCAAGGACACATCCATCACGCTGCTCAAGCGCCCGCCATACTCCGCAGGGAACGCGCCGGTGATGAAGTCGACCCGATCTACCGCGCCGGCATCGAACGTGCTGAACAGCCCGCCGATGTGAGAGGGATTGAAGATCGTCACCCCGTCGAGCTGGATCAGATTCTGGTCCGGCTCGCCCCCCCGCACGTTGAACCCCACGGTGTAGTCGTTGACAGCGACCGCGCCGGGAAGGAGCTGCACCGCGCGAACCACATCCGCCTCCAAGATCGCCGGCAGTCGCGTTATCGCCTCCCGATCGATACTCACGATGCTCGGCTGTACCAGGCGCTCGAACCGTTCCCGGGCCTCCAGCCGCGCCCCCGCCTCGACCGCGGTCAGCTCGACCGGCGCAAGACCAAGGTACACGGTGACACTGTCCCGGTCCGGCCCAAGCAGCAAAGTGTCAGAGACCACACCGATGCGGGCGAACGTGATCGCCAGCCGTGCCCTGGGCACGCTGCGCAACAAGAACCTGCCGCCCTCTCCGGTCGTGACCTGCAACCCCAGGGACGGAGCCTGCACGTGGACGCCCACGAGAGGCGTGGAGTCACGCGAGGCGAGGACGGTGCCGACGACGTCTCGCCGCTCCTGTGCGGCCAGCGGAACCGCCAGGATGGCAAGCGCGGAGATCGCACAAGCTCTCGAGAGCAGCCACCGTGGGGATCGGCGCATATCGGCGATTGCATCAAACGACGCGAACGACATCATCCAGAATCTATCCAAGGAGCACAACGCGCAGTAGGAATTTGAATCGTCCCCTCGCAAGTATCGCCCTTGGTACTGCAGGTGTCCGGCGACTCCGATGAGGCTTCCCGGGCAGTTGTTGGCAGCTCGAGCGTCGGGCTCAGAGGCGATTGCTCCACTGCTCGGCTGT